>ERZ724510.836-NODE-836-length-17840-cov-17.147203_pt1 | contig 17840 bp, 18 predicted proteins | sample MGYA00376043_ERZ724510 | MGnify/ENA primary metagenome ERZ724510 (study PRJEB28724, sample SAMN07190888) | wastewater metagenome | isolation source: influent of sewage treatment plant in Hong Hong | place: USA: Christiansburg, Virginia | collected 2016-03-01 ... | reverse complement strand
TGCTGGCTGTAATACAGCACCAGGATATCGTGCATGAACAGGCTCCTCTAGAGAAACTACGCACGGCCCATAGGCCGCCAGAGCTGGCATTGTACCTCGGGGCAAGGCTGGGCTTGTGCCCAGACCAGCCTTGCCCGGACAATAGCCGCTTTACCGCTTCCGTCAGCCGCCCCGTGATTGCCGTTCCCCGCCTTGCGCTTGCCCGCCTGCTGCCCCGTCGCCTGCGCGAACTGGTCAGCTTTCTGACCTTTGTGGTGCGTCGCCTGCTGGTGGAAGACCGCTGCGTGCAGGTGGCGGCCAGCCTGACCTTTACCACCTTGCTGTCGCTGGTGCCGCTGCTGACCCTGGGCCTGATCGTGCTGTCGGCGTTTCCGGTGTTTGCCGACTACAGCGCCCGCATCAAGCTGTTTCTGCTGGCCAATCTGGTGCCCGACTTTGCCGGCAAGATCATTTCGGTGTACATGCGCCAATTTGCCGACAATGCAGGCCGGCTGACAGCGGTGGGGCTGGTGCTGCTGGCGGCCACGGCGCTGTCGCTGATGCTGACCATCGAACGCACCTTCAACACCATCTGGCGGGTGAACACGCCACGCCCGTTTGCCCGGCAGATGCTCACCTACTGGGCCATCCTGACCCTGGGCCCCTTGCTGCTGGGCGGGGGCTTGTCTGGCCTGGCGCGGCTGATGCGCGCCAGCGGGCTGGGCAGCCAGGCACCGCTGATATCCGGCCTGCTGCAATGGCTGACTTCGCTGCTGCTGACCACGCTGATTCTGGCCATTTTGTACAGCCTGACCCCCAACCGGCATGTGCCACGCCGTCATGCGCTGATGGGGGCTGGCTGTGCGGCACTGCTGCTGGAGCTGACCCAGGCCGGGTTTGCCCTGTATCTGGATCTGGCCAAGTCCTACCAGCTGGTGTACGGCGCGTTTGCTGCGTTTCCGATTTTATTGATCTGGCTGCAGCTGATCTGGCTGGTGGTGTTGTTTGGTGCTGTGCTCACCGCCACCTTGCCCTACTGGGCCGACCGCGCCTGGCAAGGTCCGGCCAATAACAGCCGGCGTTTGCTGCATGTGCTGGAAATTTTGCTGCAGCTGAACGAGGCGCAGCAGCAGGGCCATAGCCTGCAACTGGCCGACCTGCGCCGCCGGGTACACACGGGCTATGATGAGCTGGGCCACCTGCTCGACACCCTGGCCCGCGCGGGCTATGTCAGCCGCACCCGGCAGGATGGCTGGCTGCTGACAGGCCGGGCCGAGCATATCTTGCTGCGTGAGCTATACCAGTTGTTCATCCTGCCGCCGCTGCCATCCCGACGTCATTCCGTGCAGACGCAGGTCTTGCGCGGGGTGCTGGCCCCTGGCGAGGCGGCGCTGGATATTTCGCTGGCCGAGTTTGCCCGACGCTGCGCCGAACCGGCAGAGCACCATCTGGCGGGCGGGCATTGAGAGAAACCAATTGTTCAGGAGCGCGCCATGTTTTCCCATGTTTTCATCAGCGTCAGCCAGTTTGACCGGGCGCTGGCGTTCTACTCGCCCCTCATGGCCGCACTGGGCCTGGAACAGCGCTTTTGCCAGCCAGACACGCCCTGGGCCGGCTGGCACAGCCCAGGTGGCCAGCGGCCCTTGCTGCTGATCGGCCATCCCTACAATGGCCTGCCGCATCAGCCGGGCAATGGGCAGATGGTGGCGCTGTCGGCCAGCAGCCGGGCACAGGTGGACGCAGCGCACCAGCTGGCGCTAGCGCACGGCGGACAATGTGACGGCCCGCCTGGCCTGCGTGCGCATTACCACGCCGACTATTACGGGGCATATTTTCGTGATCCGGATGGCAACAAGCTGTGCGTGGTATGCCATGCGCCGCCAGAGGCAGCGCGCTGACCCGGCATACGCTTACCACTGTTCGCGTCGGAACTGGCGCAGCGCAGAAATCAGCAAACATGCCATCGCCGCCCATGGCCACAGATGGTTGGCAAACTCGGACAGGGCGTTGAGGTTGCTCAGATGGTAAGCCCAGCGGAACAGGCCGCGCTGGTCGTCGTTGGTGGCCACCAGCGGCCACTGCGCCGCCACCAGTTGGGCCAGACCAAGCAGCACCAACGCAATGGCGGTTTGTAGCCAGCGCTGGGCGTAGGTCAGCAGCCAGGTGAGCACCCCGCCCAGCGCCAGCCCGGCCAGCACATGCGGGTTGATCCAGGCAAAGTAGGCCACTGGCTTGAGCATGGCCGCTGCCGCCACCACCTTGAACAGCCAGGCCAGCAGAAAAAACCCGGCCAGCACCTGTGCATGGTCGCGGCGACGGGCCAGAAAACTGGCGATGAACAACAAGGTGGCGGTCAGATTGAGCATGGCACCGCCGGCTTCGAGCAAAAACAGAAACAGCGCCGGGTTGGCCAGCGGCGATTCAAACGGCTGCGGCAGGCCTTCTGGCATCACCACCACGCCAAACAGCGTGGTGGCCGGGTTGATCTGGGTGAGAAACCACAAGACGCCCAGCATCAGCGCATAGTCGGCGCTGCTGTCGGCCACCAGCCAGCGCCGGCGGGCGCGGCGCAGCAGCAGGCCCAGACGCACGCTCCACGGTACGGTGGCCAGCAAGGCCCCGAGCAGGGCACCGCCGGTGTTGCACAGCACGTCCAGATTGGACGCCACCCGCACAGGCAGATACAGCTGGGCAATTTCAATCGCCACACTGGTCAGCCCACCCAAGCATACTGCGGCCAGCACACCCAGCCAGGCCGGACGAAACACCCTGGCCAGCGCCAGACCATAGGGCAAATAGGCGAGCACATTGACGCCAATGTCAAAACCGGTACGGTAATACGGCAGAGGGTAAAACAGAAACTCCAGCCAGGGCTGGCCGCTGTCTTCCCAGTCGGTAAACGGATACAGGCTGACCACCACAATCACCCCCAGATAACACAGGGCGAACCAGTGCGGCACCCGATGGGGCGCAGGTGGCAGCGTAGGCAGAATGGGCGCGGTCATCGCCGCGCAAGATCAGCTGGCATGGTGGGCACACGCCCCCGGCACGGGGCCGGGGGTGAGCATGGGCGGGCTTACTTCAGCTTGATTTCCGACCACAGCTTGTTCATGTCACGACGCTGCTTGCTGTTGAGGTCCTGCAGCTGTTGCAGCTTGGGCAGGGCTTCCTTGCTCGGGAAGATGGCCGACAGTTTGGTGAGTTCCGGCTTGACGTTCGGCATCGCCGCCTGGTTGGGGTTGCCGGCACCCACTTCGTTGGTCAGGTCGGCAGCGTTCTTGCCATCCAGCATGAAGTTGATGAACTTGTGTGCCAGATCCTTGCGCGGGGCATCTTTCAGGATAACCAGATTATCCAGCGACAGGGTGTTGCCTTCCTGTTGCAGGCCAAAGCCGAGCTTGAACGGGCGCTTGGCCTTGATGGCATCCTGCTGGGCCTGGAACAGGTCGCTGGAATAGCCCAGCGACACCCAGGCGTTGCCCAGGGTGAGTTCCTTGATATAGCTCTGGTTGTTGAAAGCGGCCCAGTACGGCTTGGCCTTGAGGATCACCTGCTGGGCCTGCTTCCACTTGGCCGGGTCGGTTTCGTTGGCCGGGTAGCCCAGATACATCAGCGCTGCCGACATCAGCTCGCGCTGCGAATCCAGCACGGTGACCTTGCCCTTGATCTTGGACACCACTGCCGGGTCAAAAATCAGCGCCCAGCTATTGGCCTTGTCCAGCACGCCGGCCTTTTGCAGCTGGGTTTCGTTGTAGCCCAGCACGGTGGTGGTAAACGAGTACGGCACCGAATAGGCATTGGCCTTGTCGAAGAAGCCGCCCATATAGCCAGGGTTGACGTTCTTCAGATTGGCCAGTTGGGCCTTGTCCAGCGGTGCTGCGCCTTTCTGGCCAATCAGGGTCTGCACGGCAAAGCCAGTGGGCACCACAATGTCGTAGCCCTTGGCACCGGCAGCCAGCTTGGCCAGCATTTCTTCGTTGTCACCGTAGTAATCCTGTACCAGCTTACACTTGCAGGATTGCTCGAAGCGCTTGGCCGTGGCTTCGGTCAGGTAGTTGTTCCAGTTGTACAGGTGCAGCTCATCAGCGGCAAACGCCATGGAGCTGGCCAGCAAGGACATCGACAGCAGCAGCTTTTTCATTTTGTTCCCTTCAAGGTTCGATCAAAATACAGTCAGAAAAACAGACAGTACGCACGGCCAGCCCGCTCGGCGGGTCATTTCCACCACGCACCGCCCGCCGCACCCCACCCCGTCATGCCCGCGCAGGCGGGAATCCAGAAACGCACCACCGCGTGGGATGGATGAATCCTCAACAAACGGCGGCCAGGGCAATGTCACCGTCAGCCCGCCGTAGAAACTTGCCTGGGTCCCCGCCTGCGCGGGGACGACGATTTTCTCCGGCATTTCTCATGTTCAGGCAAAGCGCTGCCGGTTACCCACGCCGCAACTACTCCGCCCGCAATGCCCCCGGCGACAGCTTCGACGCCAGCACAATCAAGCACAAGGTCAACACCATCAACAGCGTCGAAATCGCATTCACCTCCGGCGTTACGGCAATCTTGATCATCGAATAAATCTGCAGCGGCAAGGTGGACGAGCCCACCCCGGCGGTAAAGAACGTAATCACAAAATCATCAATCGACAAGGTAAACGCCATCAGCCCACCCGCCAGAATCCCCGGCATGATCTGCGGCAGCGTGACCAGCCGGAACGCCAGCCACGGCGTGGCCCCCAGGTCGCGGGCGGCTTCCACCAGGCTGTTGTCCATGCCCTGCATGCGCGCGCGCACCACAATCGCCACAAAGCCGATGCAAAACGCCACATGCGCCAGGATGATTGAGGTCATCCCCAGGGTGACATTCAGCAGCACAAAGAAAATCAGCAGGCTCACCCCCATCAGGATTTCCGGGATGGCAATCGGCGTGAGTACCAGAAACGGCAGCAGGCGCAGCTTGTAGCGGTGCATGGCCATGCCGGCCAGGGTGCCAAAGAAGGTGGCCACCACGGCAGACACCACGCCAATCACCATCGAATTGCGCGCGGCGGTCAGCATTTCCCGATTATGGAACAGCTTGTCGTACCAGCTGAAGGTAAACCCCACCCATTCGGCGTTGAGCTTGGAATCGTTGAAGGAATACACCACCACAATCACCAGCGGCAGGTACAAAAACAGATAGGCCAGCGCGGCTGCGCCCCACAGCCACCAGGAGTGTCGTTTAGCCATGCTTCACCTTCTTCTTGCCCCGACTCACCGCCGCCGCCAGTGCCGCCATCAGCAGCACGCCGCCGGTCAGCATGATCGACAGCACGGCACCAAACGGCCAGTCGCGGGTTTCCAGGAATTGCTGCTTGATCAGGTTGCCGATCATGATGCCTTCGGTGCCACCGATAATGTCCGGCACGGCAAACATGCCCAGCGCCGGGATGAACACCAGCGCGGCACCGGCATATACACCAGGCAGCGACAAGGGCCAGGTGATCTTCCAGAAGCGCTGCCAGGCAGTGGCCCCCAGATCCTGTGCGGCGTCGAGCAGGGCCAGGTCGTGTTTTTCCAGGTTGGCGTACAGCGGCAGCACCATAAACGGCAGGTGTACGTACACCAGGCAGACAATCACCGCAAACGGGGTGAACAGCAGGCTGACCGGTTCGTGGCCAAAGGCGGTGACCACCAGATTGACCATCTTAGTCAGCGCCGATTGCGGGCCGAGCAGAATCATCCAGGCATAAATCCGGATCAGGAAATTCGACCAGAACGGCAGAATCACCAGCAGCAGCAGCAGGTCGCGGAATTTTTTCGGGCTGCGGGCAATCAGCCAGGCCAGCGGGTAGCCCATGGCGATGCAGATCAGCGTGGTCAGCGTGGCATACCACAGTGATTTAATAAACAGCTCGATATACAGCGGTTCATCCACCAGCCGGGCAAAGCTTTCCAGCGTCAGATAGTCCCCTAGCGTGGCCAGGGTGATGTCCACCACCAGCTTGCCGGTGGCCGGGTCTTCCGAGGTCAGCGGCATCAGCCCGCCGTAGTCTCCCGGATAGCGAAACGCGGCGAACATCATGATCAGCGACGGAATCAGGAAGAACACCAGCAAATACACCAGCGGCGGCCACGACAGCAGCCATTTTCCCAAACGATCGTGCATGGCTTACTCCGTCAGGAAGCTGCCGGCGTCAAACCGCCAGGCGATTTCAACCGGGTCATTGTCGTCAAACAGCTTGGCCAGACCAGGGGCCGAATTGGGCAGCATGGCCTCAATGCGCACGCCCTCACCTACTTCGACGATGTATAGCGTCACATCGCCCATGTACAGACAGTCATGCACCCGACCCTTGAAGTAGGCCTCGTTGGGCAGTTCAGGCAGTTCGCGGTCGAGCTTGATTTTTTCCGGGCGCAGCGCCAGCCAGCCCTGCTGCCCCACCGTCACCCCGTCGCGCGCCAGCGCTTTCATTTCGCCACAGCCCTTGATGGCGATGGTCATGCTGCCATCACCATGAATGGCCTTCACTTCACTGTCCAGCACATTGCACTGGCCGATGAAGTCCGCCACAAAGCGGTTGCGCGGGTAGCTGTAGATGGTTTCCGGCTTGTCCAGCTGCTCCACCTGGCCCGCGCTCATCACCGCAATCCGGTGCGACAGCGCCAGCGCCTCGGCCTGGTCGTGGGTCACGTAGACAAAAGTGATGCCAACTTCCTTTTGCAGGTTGATCAGCTCAATCTGCATTTCCTCGCGCAGCTTGGCATCCAGCGCCGACAGCGGCTCGTCCAGCAGCAATAAACGCGGGCGATCCACCAGGGCGCGGGCAATCGCCACCCGCTGGCGCTGGCCGCCGGACAGCTCGTGCGGGTAACGCTGGCCAAATTTGCTCAGCCGCACGTCTTCCAGCAGCTCGTCCACCTGCGGGCCAATCTTGTCGGCGGCCCAGCCGGCCATTTTCAGCGGAAAGGCGATGTTCTCGCGCACGGTCATGTGCGGAAACAGCGCGTAGCTTTGAAATACCGTATGCACCGGGCGCTTTTCCGGCGGCACAGTGGACACATCCTTGCCATCCAGCAGGATTTCGCCGCTGTCGGGCTGTTCAAAGCCCGCCAGCATGCGCAGCAAGGTGGTTTTGCCGCAGCCAGACGGGCCGAGCAGGGTGAAGAACTCGCCGGCTTCCACCGACAGGCTGACATGATTCACGGCGGTAAAGTCAGCGAACTGCTTGACCACATTACGAATTTCAAGAAGCGCCATGGAGTTTTCGTCCGGGGTCCGCCGGACGCCATTGTAAGGATTAAACCTGTCGCCCACGCTGTTTGCCAGTGGGCGAATCCACGAACATCACATAGTGCCGCAAAACCGCCGCCCCGTCATGCCGGACGGCTGGCTGTTCCAGCAAAAAACCCAAGCAAGCGCCGGGCCATCATGCATTCAGGCTGCCCGCAGGCAGCCTGAATCAGCGGGCGTGACCCCCCATGTGCCTCCAGCGGCGCAACACCGCGCCGGCTTATTCTGCCGGCGGCGGGGCCACCGGGGTAATCAGCTCGCCCGGTCGCGCAGCAGCAGCAGCCGCCAGACGGTCCTGCTCGGCGCGCTGGCGCACGGTTTCCAGATAGTCCATCACTGCGTAGGTCAGCTCGCGGGTGCCTTCACCGGTCAGCGCCGAAATCACGAAGTGGCGCGGGGCCATCGGGTTAAAGTCGGCGTAGGGGTCGGGGTTTTCCTGCCAGCCGTAGTCGGCCAGGAACTGCTGTACCCGTTCGACGCGCTCGTCGTCGTCCACCATGTCCAGCTTGTTCAGTACCAGCCAGCGCGGCTTGTTGTACAGTGATTCGTCGTACTTGCGCAGCTCTTCCACAATCGCGCGCGCTTCGGCCACCGGGTCGGTATCCGGGTCAAACGGGGCCAGATCGACAATGTGCAGCAACAGGCCAGTGCGCTGCAAATGCTTGAGAAAACGATGACCCAGGCCAGCGCCATCCGCCGCGCCTTCAATCAGGCCGGGGATATCCGCAATCACAAAGCTGCGGTTTTCGTCGATGCGCACCACGCCCAGATTGGGGTGCAGGGTGGTAAACGGGTAATCCGCCACCTTGGGCCGCGCGGCGGACACCGAACGGATAAAGGTGGACTTGCCGGCGTTGGGCATGCCCAACAGGCCGATGTCGGCCAGCACCTTGAGCTCCAGCTTCAGCTCGCGCAGCTCACCCGGTTCGCCGTGGGTAAACTGGCGCGGCGCGCGGTTGACCGAGCTTTTGAAATGAATATTGCCCAGCCCGCCCTTGCCGCCACGGGCAATAATCACCTGCATGCCGTCGGTGGTCAGGTCGGCCACCACTTCGCCGGTTTGCGAATCGGTAATCAGCGTGCCTACCGGCATGCGCAGGAAAATATCGTCAGCGCCCTTGCCATAGCAATCCGCACCGCGACCGTTTTCGCCATTGCGGGCGATGTATTTTTTCACAAAGCGGTAGTCCACCAGGGTGTTGATGTCCTTGTCCGCCACGGCAATCACATTGCCGCCACGCCCACCGTCGCCGCCATCCGGCCCGCCGCGCGGGACAAATTTTTCCCGGCGCATGCTGGCCGAACCATTGCCGCCCTTGCCGCCGGAGACTTCAATCCGGGCTTCGTCGATAAATTTCATGTTTTGCACTCCTTGGGGGCGGGCAACGGTGAGGCATGAAGCGTCGCAGCCGGTGGCGCTTCATGGTTCACGGCTGCGCCGCAACAAAAAGAGCCCTATCACAGGATAGGGCTCTGATTCACGCGAAAGACAGCGTAAAAATTACGCGGCTTCGGCTTCGCCGGTGTACGGCAGAACAACCACGGTCTTGCGCTTGGTAGCGCCCTTGACCTCAAACTTCACATAACCATCCACCTTGGCGAACAGGGTGTGATCCTTGCCCATGCCAACGTTGTCACCGGCGTGGAAACGGGTGCCACGCTGACGGATGATGATGCTGCCAGCGGGGATCAGCTCGCCGCCGTAAACTTTGGTGCCCAGGCGCTTCGATTCGGAATCACGACCGTTACGCGAGCTACCGCCTGCTTTTTTGTGTGCCATGAGGATTCTCCCGGATTACTTCGAAATCGCGTCGATGCGGATTTCGGTGTAGTTCTGACGATGGCCCTGGTGTTTTTGGTAGTGCTTACGACGGCGCATCTTGAAGATGCGGATCTTTTCGCCACGACCATGCGACACGACAGTCGCCGTCACGGTAGCGCCAGCCACCAGCGGGGTGCCCACTGCCACCTGATCACCATCTGCAACCATCAGTACCTGATCCAGGACGATTTGGCTGTCGATGTCTGCAGGTATCTGTTCTACTTTAAGTTTTTCGCCAATGACAACGCGATACTGCTTGCCACCGGTTTTTACGACCGCATACATTCGTTAAGCTCCTAAAAAATTCGCTCGCCCCACGGACATTTTCGCGGGGAACTGAGCATGATACGCAAGCATCCGGATGGCGGCAAGTTTTTCTGGAGTATCAGGCGGATGATGGGCGACAAAACACCCTGAGTGCAGCCCGGTCCAGCCGGGCCGCACTCAGCACCGTCAGCGCAAACGGCTGCGCCCAGCGTCCCGCTCAGAAGCGGTCAAACAAGCCCTTCACCGCCGCCACGCCCTGATCAAGCAGGCCGCCCACATCCGGCAGCTGGCCGTCCGGGGTCAGCTGGTTCACCCATTCCGGCAGATTGTCCGACAGCCAGCTGGCGGCCTGGGCCGGGTCGATGCCCACGCGTTCGGCCAGCGCATTCAGGGTGTCCGGGCCAAGCACCGACTGGATTTGCTCCAGGCTGACAGGCAGGTTCTCGCCCTGGCCGATCCAGCTTTGCACGGTTTCCCCCAGCCCAGCCTGGTTGAATTTGTCCACCAGCCCGCTCAGGCCGCCGGTGTTTTCCAGCAGGCTGCCCAGCGCGCCGCTGGCATTGCCCAGTGTATCTTGCACCTGTTGTGCGCCACCGCTGATGGCATCGGTAATCTGGTCCAGCAATCCCATGGTAAAGCTCCCTTGCATGTGCTTGAGTAAAATGCTGAACCCTGGCGGCTGGCCAGGGTCAGACAATAGCGCGTGTAACTATCACAGCATAACCGGTTTGACCGCCGTTTCGCATGTGGGTTTGTGTGACAGCGTGTCTCTCACTTGCATCCCCATAGAGGAGAATTTTTTGCCAAGGTTCATGATTGGAATGGTCTGGCTGTGCGCGGCGTGGTGTGCGCCGGTCTGGGCCGATGTGTATGGTTTTATCGATGAACAGGGCGTCGCGCATCTGGCCCCGAAGGCGCTGGACGAGCGTTACCGGCTGTTCAAGCGCGGCAGCTTGCCCACGGCGCAAACCGGGCCGGCGGTGGATGTCAGCCACTATCTGGCCGGGCGGGACACTCGGGCGATGAGCACGCTGGGGCCGCTGATTGACAGCACCGCCCGCCGCCACCAGCTGGAGCCGGCGCTGCTGCATGCGCTGATTACCGTGGAATCGGGCTACCACGCCAGCGCCACCTCGCCCAAGGGCGCACAGGGATTGATGCAGCTGATGCCGAACACTGCCGCCCGTTTTGGCGTCAGCGGCGAAGCCGTGAACGAACCCCGGCGCAATCTGGAGGCCGGCGCGCGCTATCTGAGTTTTTTGCTGGGCTTGTTCAACCACCAGCTGGATCTGGCGCTGGCGGCGTATAACGCCGGAGAGGGCGTGGTGCAGCGGCTGGGCAAGATTCCGCCGTATGAAGAAACCGAACAGTATGTGAAGGCCGTGCGGGCGTTGTACCTGCGCCAGGGCGGTCGGGTGCTGGCAGATGGCCGCTTGCGCAGCAAAGTGCTGGCAACGCAGCTGGCGATGCCAACCCTGCCGGCGTGGCAGCCGGAAGTGGATTAACCCCGCACCGGCCAATCAGTCGCCAAAACCGATTTCCCGCCACAGCGGCGCGTCCAGCGTGCGCTTGAGCGTGGCCATCACCTCATCACGGCACGCCACATCGGCCACCGGTTGGTTGGCAATCCAGCCCGCCAGCGGCGCGCCGCTGGCGCGAATGGCCTGGGCGGTCAGCCGGGCGTGGTTGATGCAGCCCAGACGCAGCCCCACCACCAGCACCACCGGAATCTCCAGCGCACAGGCCAGATCGGCCATGCTCAGCGTATCGGTCAGCGGCGCATACCAGCCGCCCGCGCCTTCCACCAGCACAATATCAGCATCGGCCTGCAGGGCGGCAAAGCGCTGGCGCAGCAGGTCAAGGTCGATGTCCACGCCGGCCTGGCGCGCCGCCAGATGCGGCGAAATCGGCGGGGCAAAGCGGTAGGGGTTCATCGCGTCGCGGTCGGTCTGGCCGCTGGCGGCAATCAGCCGCTCGACATCGTCGTTAATCAGCTGGCCATCGGCACCGACGCTGCAACCCGATGCCACCGGCTTCATCGCCGCCACCCGCAAGCCCTGGCTGCGCCAGTGCTCAATCAGCCGCACCGCGCTGTGAGTCTTGCCGATTTCGGTGTCGGTGCCGGTGATGAAGTAGGCACGGCTCATAAAAAGCGGTCCAGCAGTTTGCGGCTGGCCTTGTCCAGCAGGCCGGGGTCGCGAATCAGGTAGTGAATGCCGTGGCTGTCGCTGATCAGCAGCGCGGGCGCGGTCATCCGGCGGATGTCGTCTTCGCCCTTGAGCACCAGCTGGGTGGCCCCCCGATCGGTGTCCACGCTCCAGGTGCTGGGGGTGGCAAAGCTGCTGACGCTGCGGATGCGCTGGATCACCGGCATGAATTCGCGGCTGGCCAGCGCTTCGCTAATCAGCGGGCGCATGGCCGGCGGCAATTGGTCGATATGGTCGATCCAGGCCAGTTCGTGGCCATCCGGGCTGACCAGCGACAGGCCATCGTCCGGCGCGCCAATCGGAAAGGCGCGCACCACGGTGACGCCGGTATGGTCGCGGCCATCGCGGCTGAGCACCAATTGGCCAAAGGCGTTGCGCTGCAGGGTGAAATCAGGGGGATGCATACCAAACCTCGCTGGGGATGACGACTGTTTCGGACTTGCCTGACGTCAGGCGCTGGCCGGGCTGTCGCCGGCCCACTCGGCTTCGGCCTCGGCGCGGTCGGCCTCAGCCTGGCGCGCCTGCGCCTGGTACAGCTGCCAGTAAGCGCCCTGGCGCGCCATCAGCGCGTCGTGACTGCCTTCTTCCACCACGCGGCCCCGATCCAGCACCACCAACCGGTCGGCCTTGCGCAGAGTGGACAGGCGGTGGGCAATGGCAATGGTGGTGCGGCCCTTGACCAGATTGTCCAGCGCCTTCTGGATTTCTTTTTCTGTGGTGGAATCCACCGAAGACGTCGCCTCGTCCAGAATCAGGATGCGCGGGTTGATCAGCAGCGCGCGGGCAATCGAAATACGCTGGCGCTCGCCGCCAGACAGCGCCTGACCGCGCTCACCCACCAGCGAATCGTAACCATGCGGCAGGCGCAGGATAAATTCGTGCGCGTGCGCGGCGCGGGCAGCGGCGATGATTTCCGCCCGGCTGGCGTTGGGTTTGCCGTAGGCGATGTTTTCGGCGATGGTGCCAAAAAACAGGAACGGCTCCTGCAACACCAGGCCGATATGGCGGCGATATTCCGCCACCGGCAACGAGCGGATGTCCACGCCATCAACCCGAATCGCCCCTTCCGACACATCGTAAAACCGGCAGATCAGGTTCACCAGCGTGCTCTTGCCCGAACCAGAATGGCCCACCAGGCCAATCATCTCGCCCGGCTGGATATCCAGGCTGACGCCACGGGTAACCGCACGATTGCCGTAGCGAAAACCCACGTCGCGCAGTTCGATGCGCCCGGACAGCTGCGGCAGATGCACTGGCTTGGCCGGCTCTGGCACGCTGGACACATGGTCGAGAATGTCAAAAATCCGCTTGGCACCCGACGCGGCTTTTTGCGTGACCGAGACAATCCGGCTCATGGAATCCAGCCGGGTGTAAAAACGGCTGATATAGGCCAGAAACGCGGTCAGCACGCCGACGGTGATGTCGCCCTTGGAAATCTGCCAGATGCCAAACCCCCACACCACCAGCAGGCCCACTTCGGTCAGCAAGGTGACGGTGGGCGAGAACAGCGACCAGGTTTTGTTCAGCCGGTCGTTAATCGCCAGATTGTGCTTGTTGGCCTCCCGAAAACGCTCGGCTTCACGTTTTTCCTGGGCAAATGCCTTGACCACGCGGATGCCGGGAATGGTGTCGGCCAGCACATTGGTCACTTCCGCCCACACCCGGTCTACCTTCTCGAAGCCGGTGCGCAGCTTGTCGCGCACATAGTGGATCATCCAGGCGATAAACGGCAGCGGCAGCAGGGTGACAATCGCCAGCCAATGGTTGATGGAAAACAGGATGGCCGAGGTCATCACGATCATCAGCACGTCGGTAGCAAAATCCAGCAGGTGCAGCGACAGAAACACATTGATGCGGTCGGTTTCCGAGCCAATCCGCGCCATCAGGTCGCCGGTGCGCTTGCCGCCAAAGTATTCCTGCGACAATTTCAGCAAATGCTCGTAGGTGGTGGTGCGCAAGTCGCGGCCAATCCGTTCGGACACCAGCGCCAGAATATACGTGCGCAGCCAGCCCAGCAGCCAGGCCAGCAAGGCGGCGGCAAACAGCCCGCCCAGATACAGGCTGACCAGCGACCAGTCAATCGGCTTGCCGTTCTGGAATGGAATCAGCACATTGTCCATCAGCGGCATGGTCAGATACGGGGCCACCAGGGTGGCGGCGGTGGACGCCAGCGTGAGCAGGAATCCGGCCAGCAGCTGCCAGCGGTAGGGCCGGGCAAAGCGCCATAGCCGCAGCAAAGTCCAGGTGGAGGGCGGGGTGTGCAGCTCGCGGGCACACACCGGGCACTCGTCCTGATCCGCCGTCATCGGGTTATGGCAGCTGGGGCAGCTGAGTTCTTCTTCCTCGGCCAAGGCCGCCGGCTCACCATGGCGTAGCAGATTAAGCTGACGCTCCCACTGCGCCAGCAAGCGCAAGGCCTGGGCGTTGACATTCAGGGTGTAGCGCCACAGCGCCAGCTGCTGCTGGCCATCCTGCAGTTCCAGGCTGCCCACCCCGGCGTGATCGTGGTGATGCAATTGCAGCTCGGCATGCAAGGGCCAGCTGTGCCACGCCGCCTGTTCCGCCGGCTGGCTGAGCAGGCGGCGGTCGGTCAGCAGGATCACCCCGGCGGTAAAACGCAGCTGGGTATTGAGATCGACTTCCATCCAGCCCAGCAAGGTTTCACCCGGTGCCAGCTGGGCGCTGGCCTGGGCACGCCATCGGTCTGGCAGTTCGGGACCAGCAGGCAGGGAAAGGGTGTTGGCGTTCATGTTTGGGCGGCATCCACAAATTCAGCCGGCTTCTGGCGCAACGCCCAAAAGCCGTGGCCCCGGACGAAGCGCCCGGGGCCGACAGGGCATCGGCGCGTGGGCGCGATGCAGGGTTGCCGGGAAGTATAACTGAAATCGGCGCTATGGCTGGCTTGGCAGCGGTAGGGCGGGCCGCTTGCATGAATTCAAATGGGACGAAACTCCAAGAATTGCTACCTTTTCGCCTCAGAAAGGCTGTGAGGCTACACGCAGCGGGCAAGAGCGACTCTGACTTAAATTGAGCGTTTTGAGACGTAACCCAAGTGTACAGTTGTCGCTCAAGGGGTTTCTCTATCAGATTCGAGGCCCCTATTCGGCCAGCACGGATTGCTGGGGGTCAGCGGCAAGGCTGATATGCTCCAGCCGCCAACGCTTCAACCGCTTGAAATCGGCGTAGCTCAACGTAGATTCTGCGATGTGCTCACAGAACCTCAATTCGATGTGCTGCCACTGCTGGGCGGACGTGAACAGCTTGTCTTTAAAAGCAGCCTTAATGGTATTAGCAACCTTATCGGCTGCATGCTCAGCTGCATCAACATCCGGGTCATACAGGATGCTGATATCGAGGGTGTAAGTGTCGTCAGGGCCACTACGCATCTCCTCGGCACCTTCATCCACGTCAAAGAAAACGCCGGTAATGAGCTTCCCATGGGGCCTCACCGCCTTAGCTATCTTGTCGGCGAGCTTGGTTTCCTGCGTCAAACGACGTTCGAACTCGTCAGGGAAAGCCGAACGGCGGTAACGACTTGCCAACCACATTTGGAAAATAGTGTGATTCTCGGAGGTCAAGTGCGCGTCGGAACGTGGGTGAAACGCGTTTAGCTTGAGTTTTTCGATGGAGCTCTTAGCCGTTGCCTCGAATTCCGCCCAAAAAGTATCACCGCCCACAAACTCGACATGGAGCTTGCGGGCGTTCTTGGCGTGGGTGCAGTTGCCGTCCTTGTCTGTCACCAAGCAACCGATGACAATCTCAATCTTGGGCTCCCCTTCGGGGGCCTGTGCAAGGTCGCAATCGTGGCTGGCGACAATGACTACGGTTTGTTCAGATCTAGCGGCATGACGAAGCCCCAAAGCGGTGATGGCATCTTGGCTTAGCAAATGCCCTTGCCGCCATGGGGTATTACGATTCCATTCAGCCACGTTTCATCCTCAAGCAAGGTCGTTGGCAGAAGGGAGGTCGAAGTCAGCACTAGATGGCGTCTTCGTACGATTAGCGAATTGGGCCGCTATGCGTTCACGTTGCGCTGCTTCGCGCTTGTAAATGCGCACCAACTGATTCGCGGCTTCCCGCGCCGACTCGCCAGCCTGCGCAACCTGTAACAGCGTCCGACCATTAGCAAACTTACGCTTTAACAGGGCAGCGTTAACCACGACTCCCTCATAGGCCAGCACATCAGCAGCGTGCGCGAGATCCTTTAATTTGGCTACGTTCTTATCTGCTACAGGTTCGCCGTTGAGCCAGTTGTATACAGACTGGCGCGATACATCGAAAGTAGTTGCGAGGTCGGACACCGCCGGTTTTAGCACCTCGCGGATGCGAGCGAGATCTTCGGCCGGAGTACGATCGACAACTTTGCTCGTGGACGCTATGTGAGGTAGCGGCTGAGTACTGCGCTGCAGACGCTCAATCGACTGTCCACCACCGGTTCTAGTTAGCCCAGCAACCACCACGCCCCTCATCCACCCCACGAGGCAAACGACGGCAGCCGATACACCAGTAGCGGCCGGTCGGTTAGTGACCCAACCGCCATAGGTCATTGCAGTATCCATAATTCTCCCCTTTATGCCCAAGAGACCCGTGCGTGATCGGTAACTGTAGCCTCGAAAGATTTGACGATTTCGTCATGCAGCGCTGTCAAATACGTATCAATCTTCTTAAGCTGGAAGGCCTCACGGCGAACAATGGCCGCATCCGTATCTACGATTGCGTGCAGGCTCTCACACTGCGTGAAACGCGGATCAATGGTGGGAGCCAAGTCACTTAACTCCATCGGTAGCCCAATAAATCCATTCCGAATTAAGACACGCGACACGAGCTGACCTGCGGCTGTTAGGAAACTGGTCTCACTGACCGAGTGCTTAAGCTTTCCGCCCTCCCCGCGTAGCAGCGCATGTCCTAACACTTCTGGAACTAGAAATGCCCGTAGACTCTCCTCCTTCGAAGGCTGAATCGCATTTAAGTACCGCAGGCCAATGCGCTCCACAAAGTCAAGGCCAAGCGCGTTGTGCAGGATGCGAAGGCCTCCCAGTAAAGTTTCGGAGAATGTTTCAAAAGTGTCGTAGCGGGTGGTCTGAAACGACAGGGTATTTGTCTCCAGCATAAACGACGAACGCCCATCAATGTCACCAAACAAGTAACGCCACTGAGAAGCCACAGTTGGCGCAGCCATTTGATCTTGCTCAGTATTCCCGAAAGGAAACACGAATCGCTGAACAACCTCCTTCTTGTAGTCAGAGAAGTGCGTCTCGCGCATTTTGGATTGGATGGCGGGAATGTAGACATCCAAGTCCAGCACCGGATTGAACTGCACCTGCGCAACCGTATAGTATAAAGGTGCGCTGCTCAGCTTAGTTCCCATACAGGTGTCCTCGTGAAGTGTCTTGACGCTATATAATGTTAGCACTTTACACCATGGTTGACAGTAGAAGCAATGTACGAAATAGCACCATTGCATGCACTTTTACCATCTACAATTTCTCAGCATTTATCAGCGCTAAGGGCACGGTGCCACTGTCAGGACGACCTGATGGTACGCGACCAGCGAAGTCAGCCCCTCAACTATCGCGCTGGCGATCCAATCATTGTAATCGTTTTCATAACGCACCGTGCTGATGCCTACTGTGATTTTTCGGGAAATGCGCCGCTGCCCCGTGTTGAACGTGGTGTGCGCCGGAATCTGCGTACTCCTGCCTTGGGCGTAGGTTTGTTGCGCCCGGCCCAGTTCGGCGGGTGCACCCAGTTTGCGCAGGGCTTCCTGCGCCAGTTGCGGCATTTTCTTCCAAGGTGATGCGCGGAATGGGCTTGCCAGACAAAATACTGGGGGGCACCTTGGCATGCACACCGTAGCAAAGTCGGACAATTCTGCCCTCGGCCTGTAGCGCCTTGAGCGCCCGACTGATGTGACTGGGACTGCCCAACTGAGCAAAATCGGCGCGCAACACCAGCTCGCCCTTGCGTAAGAAAATCAAGCGCTGCATGCGCGCCTTGACGCTGAAACGAGACACGGACGCCTCCAACAACGCCATCACACAGGACAGCCATCGCGTTCCACCCTGCCCAAGGTTGGCAAATTTATCCGATAAAAACAATTGCAAAATGCAGCATACACAGCGCACCCATGCTTGGCCTGCACCCCCAGATGCATTCCATGGCCTAGCAAACCGGCACCCAGCCATGACGAAGGCCACGCCGGACACCGTACAATTTTTGTAAGACCTTGGTAAACCTGATGGCCGATGCTGCGTTAAAGGTGTGTTATGGCCTTGCGTCCGGGTGCGGCAAGTGTC
>ERZ724510.834-NODE-834-length-17908-cov-8.550048_pt1 | contig 17908 bp, 14 predicted proteins | sample MGYA00376043_ERZ724510 | MGnify/ENA primary metagenome ERZ724510 (study PRJEB28724, sample SAMN07190888) | wastewater metagenome | isolation source: influent of sewage treatment plant in Hong Hong | place: USA: Christiansburg, Virginia | collected 2016-03-01 ... | reverse complement strand
AGTTCTAGTAAATCCTATCAATGCTTCACCTGAGGCACATGAACGATTTAAAATATTTCCAAACAATCCGGCAACTCTACTATTTGGAATATTATTTGCTTGCATCGCAATATTTGGAATAGATATTCATGTAGGAATTGTTCATACTATTCAAGAAGCTGTGCCTGTATCGCGTATCACTTTCCCACATTGTGGGGTTCCATCATTAGCAAAACCAATGATTGCACCACTATTGGCACAGATTTTCCCTGTCCCCGTCTCAATATTCCCGAACATATTGGTGAGATATTGCTTGAATGCCCCACCCGTTATTTCACCAGTTGGTCACGTCTGATCCCCAGGATAAGTAATACTTGTTGTTGGATTCGGAATGGAAGTATTATCAGTGATATTTTCTAAACATTTGATACCACCATTCGCATCAAATCCGACAATGACTCAACTATTGGCACAGATTTTCCCTGCCCCCGTCCCAATATTTCCAAACATATTGGTGAAATATAATCCGATAATCCCACCTGTTGATTCTGTTGTCGGATTTTGTACCGGCCAAGATGATGCAAAGGCGGTAAGGTTTGAAAAATACATCAAACCTATGATCACAAGAAAAATTTTCTGAAAATATTGAAAAAGAAGTATAAGCAAGGTTTTTATTTGAGTTTAATATACTACATATATGGGTGTAATACAAAAATAAAAGAGTTTTTATTCGTATTTTTCCTTGACTTTGTATAAATTTGTGTATGATGAGATTTCTTTCAAAAAATACAATACAAGAAAGAAATAAAAGTTATTGTCAAGAATAGACAACAAATAGAAGATGCTTTGTTCTCAGCTGTGCTGAGTGGCACAGTGGTTCGTAGGATTCGTCCTATTGTCGATATCTTGAGGTAGATTGCTACCTCCACTTCTGCTTCGGTACGAAGTGGTTTTTTGTTGTTTTCTTTTCTTGGATTCTCCCAGGTTTTTGGTATAATCCAAGAATATTATTGTTTTTATTATGCAACGATTCACTTCCGCACAACTTCGTCAAAAATATCTTGATTTTTTCCGGTCAAAGGAACATGCGATTATTCCGTCGGCACCCCTTATTCCTGAGAATGATCCATCCGTACTCTTCAACACGGCTGGTATGCAGCCACTCGTACCATATCTTCTCGGAGAGCGACATCCACTTGGTAAGAGAATTGCCGATGTACAAAAGTGTGTACGAACGGGTGATATAGATGATGTGGGTGATAATACTCATCTGACATTTTTCGAGATGCTTGGAAACTGGTCTCTCGGTGATTATTTCAAAGAGGATTCCATCAAATGGTCGTATGAACTTCTGACTGATCCGAAATGGTTTGGTATCGACCCTACCTGGCTTTGTGTGACAGTATTTGAGGGAAATGAAGATGCTCCTCGCGATGAATTCTCAGCACGTATTTGGTCTTCTCTCGGTATCCCTGAGAATCGTATCTGCTATATGCCAAAGGAAGATAACTGGTGGGCAGCTGGACCAACGGGACCATGTGGACCAGATACAGAGATATTCTACTGGGTGGGTGAAGGGAATCCACCAGCTGACTCGAACGTAGCAAAGGAACCAAAGAAGTGGATGGAAATCTGGAATAATGTCTTCATGGAGTATAATCGTCTCTCTGATGGTACTCTCGAGAATCTCCCTGCTCAGAATGTTGATACTGGTATGGGTCTCGAGCGTATCACGGCAACACTTGCCGGGGTAAAGTCTCTCTATGAGACAGATGCATTCGTTCCAGTACTTACGCTTATCAAAGAAACTGTTGGTGAGGATAACTATAATGAAAGAAGTGCTCGTATTATAGCAGATCATCTTCGTGCTGCAGTACATATGATTGCTGATGGTGCTGTGCCAAAAAATGTTGATCAAGGATATGTACTTCGTCGTCTGATTCGTCGGGCTATTCGTGAAGCATACAAGATGGGATATGAGTCTCCGATTACGGTTATTATTGCTCAAAAATATATTGAGCAATTTATAACGGTTTATGAGAGTGTTGCAAAGAATGTAGAGAAAATTCAAGCTGAACTCTCAAGAGAAGAAGAGAGATTTGCAAAAACTCTCAAAAATGGACTTAAAGAATTTGATTTAATTGTTTGATTAAATACTGATTCATTAGGGATCAAAAAAACGAAAGAAGATTTTATTCATGCATTAAATTTCCAGTCATTAAATTTTAATTACGCAAATGAAAATTTAATATCAGATAATTCAAATACAATAACACTTAATCTTCAGTCAGAGATTCGAAATGTTTATTTTAAGCAATTTTATACACTTTGGTGAATTACAGCTGAAATTGAGAAACTTAATGAGTTGCTGCAAGCTTTTGTGTCGAGAGAGATAATTCAAAATCAAGTTGGTAATATAGTTTGACTATTAAATCAAACAGAGAATAGTATTTCGTGACAAGCTGCTTTTCGTCTCTTTGATACTTTTGGTTTTCCGATTGAGATGACAGAAGAGCTAGTAAAAGAGCGTTGAATGACAGTAGATCGACGAGGTTTTGAAGAAAAATTTCGCGCCCATCAGGAACTCTCTCGCACTGCATCTGCTGGCATGTTCAAGGGTGGTCTTGCTGATGGTGGTGAGGAGACAACAGCGCTTCACTCTGCAACTCACATCATGCTTGCTGGACTTCGCAAGGTTCTTGGTGATCATGTGCATCAGGCAGGATCGAATATTACACCAGAACGACTCAGGTTTGATTTTACTCATTCTGCAAAGATGAATTCCGAAGAGATCAAGGCGGTTGAGGACTATGTGAATAGTGCTATAGCTTCTGGGTTTGATACGGCTATCACGGAGGAGTCAAAGGACCAAGCTCGAGAACGCGGGGTGGAGGGATCTTTCTGGGAGAAATATCCAGATATTGTGAAGGTCTACACGATGAAGTGAAATGATGGGACGATCTATTCGCAAGAGCTCTGTGGTGGTCCTCATGTACCAAGTTCACACAATATGGGAACCTTCAAAATCATCAAAGAAGAGGCATCAAGCGCATGAGTGCGAAGAATTAAAGCAGTACTCGAGAAAATATAAAAACACCAACCGAACGGTTGGTGTTTTCTTTCGAGAAGTTTAGACGCTAGTTACTATTATAGATATCAATTAAATTGTTTTTGGCTTTATCACAGCCAATACGTGGAATATTAAGCTTCTCCATAGGTGATTTTGCACTCACAAAACATTGAGTGACATATTTTTTCTCACCTTTAGATACAGCTAGAATATAGCGTGCTCTCCAGTAGAAGAGCTTTGCACTTTCTGGATTTTCACAATCCTTAACCACTATTGGCTCGCCACTGTCATTATAGGTGATAATGATGCCTGTACGTTCATCCTTGAGGCATTTTGCCTCAAGAGAGAAATCAGCACAAGCATTACTATTTCCAATAATAACGAGACTCACAATTAACAAAGCTTTCACATTCATTCCTCGCCCATATTGTTACTGTCAGATATCGGAGTGATACGGATTCAGTAGTGGATGGGTCTGCAGGATATGGATTTTTGAGAGAAATCAATTCTCTTTTGCTTGACGTTTCTAGAGGATATTTCTATTTAATACACTTTGCTGTCTTGAGAAGTGTGAAAGCTTCATCTGTATTCCCATTGAGTGAGAGTGCATACGTGAGTAAATAAATATTTTCTCCGCAGATTTTTGCTGTCTGTACGAAACGTCGTTTTGGCCATTGGTCATTGTATTGAGCATCGAATATGCTCGTAATTCACTCACTATCATCTGCAAATACAGTCTTTTTGTCTGCTATGAGCATATGACTTAGATAGCTTGGTTTTGCGCTTTCGATCGATCGAGCAAGATAGCTTGCCTGTGTTGGGAGAGCCTGACCACTTCCATTCGTGTGATAGGTCTCTTTGAGGATCGTAAAATTTTCTTTAAATCCTGCGTAGGATTTGTCCGAGACAAAGGTTCTGATCAGCTCTCATTGTCGTGGTGGCGGATCCATATTGAGCTCGACTCATGACCAAGATGATGGTACTTGAATCTCGAGCGGAGTAAATGTTTTTGTTGCGGCACCTGTATCTTGAGAAAGTGCAGTATTATCATTATTTGATCCACAACTTGTAAGACTCATCATAACTCATGTAAGAAGGAAGATGGAGGAAAAACGGTGAAAGAAAAACATATTGAGAGTGTAAGATGAATTTAGAACTGAAGAATATGACCCCAGTAGAGTGTATATGCAATCGTTAAAATTGCAGATATTCCGATATTCACAAATCGTATCGATGCAAACCGAATAGAAGCACTGACTGCAAATTTTGCGATCCATTGTCCGAGATAGAGACATACCAAGAGGAAAAGTCCTGGCTCGAGGTAGAGACTATATTTTGCCCATTCTTGACTAATCATACCTGATAGTACCATCATCCGTGTTCCAAAATAGAGAAGTGCTACAATACTAAAAAGAAGACGAATAACATCAAGCGCACGATCAATCCTTACATAGATACCCCCAGTCAATACAGCTTCATGAAGCGGTGGTGGCGTGAGTTTTTGGAGAAGAGGTGATTCTACATTCTTTGCAGTGGGTATTTGTTCTCCTTTTGGTGGTGGAGTTCCGACCGTTGTGGGAGCATTGATACCTTCGCTGTTGGATGGATTTGTTGTGGTTGGATTTGAGAGCGGGAGTCATTCTTGTGAAGCCATTCTTGATTTGAGAGAATAAATCCTATAATAGCGGAGATTATAAATAAAAATTATGCTTACTCAAGAAAGAATCGAAACTCTCTTTCGTCTCTCTGCTCTCAATAGCAATGTTATTGACCCAACCCCTTACCTCAAGAGTCTCAATGATATGCTTGATTATATGCAAGAATTATCATCGGTAGATACAAGTAGTGTGGATTTATCAGTCATTAAATCACCACTTTTGATGCGAAATGATATCCCATCAATCCCAGATCGATCCAAATGAGATATACTTCTGTCTGTGTCACCACAGCGAGTCATTGCTCATCAAATTGCTTTACCTGCGATCATCTAGCGTGTGTTTGATATTCATCTCTCGCCTTTTGCCCATAGATCATCGGAGCTTTTTTCTTGTTCCTGAACGAGAAATGTTCTCATAGGTCCAAATGGATCTGGTAAAAGTAAACTTCTCGAGGCAATTTTTCTCCTTACGAATGGTCTTCCCCCAAAAGATCGCTCGTTTGGGGATTTTGTTCCAGAGTGAGGCAATGAATTTCATATCGAGATGCGTGATATGACATCGTTAATACCTCGTGTTTTTGAACTTTCTTACCAGACGAATATCGCTTATCATCTTCAGTGACATAAACTTTCTCGATCAAAATATCTGGAAGAGCAGAAATATCGTAGCGTATTCTTCACACCTCTCGAGATGAATATTCTCTATCTCTCGCCGAGCTTGCGTCGGGGTTTTGTAGATCAGACACTCCTTCTATCTCATCAAAGCGCTCATCAGGTGATAAAAAAATTCGAGGCCGTACTCAAGTCTCGCAATGCTCTTCTGAAAAAAATTCGAGACCGAGATCAGTCAGATGATCTCCTCGATGATTGGGATAGAATCTATGCAGATGCCGCCTGGGAACTTAAGCTATTACGAGATCGTTTTTTCTCATCTATGTCTCTTTCGAGTGAACATCTCCAGTCACTTCTTGGAAAAAATCATAATGTGAGTTGGTATACTTCGAGTGATCTTGATTCATATTCTCATACTTCTGATTTTCTCTGAGCACTCTGATCATGTCGATCGAGAGATATCGTGAGTGGACATACGAGTATCTGACCACAACACGATGATTTTTGATTCGTTATTCATTCACATCATGGGGATGTGTCGAGTAGCGAATACCTCTCACGATGAGAGAACAAGACACTCCTTCTCGCGCTCAAGTCCGAGCAAATTCGCTATATCGCTGCAAGTCGTCCAGATAAAAAAATCATTCTTCTCTTTGATGATATATTTGCTGAACTTGATCGTGAACATATTTTGACACTCACATCACTCTATGATTCGTACCTATCTTTTTTCACGACTCAACATGAAGTTCTCGTTCCAGAGTATATTATTTCCGAAGGAAATATCATTCATATGAATGTATAATAGATTATCGTCAATCGTTTTTTTGAAATCCTATTTTTCTTTTTCTCTCTCGAGAATACAATCCCTACAAAATCTCTTGTTTTTATGAAAAGAATTCTAGCTCTTCTGAGTATCATCTCCTTCGTGAGCACTCCATTCGCACCATTTGCCTTTGCAGATAGTGCTGATCATTTTGAAATTGAAGCCGTAAAGACCGCTGCCGTGGGAGAAGCGATCGATATTACTGTCAAAGCAGTCGCAAAAGATGGCTCTATCGACAAAAATTATAATGGAAGTATCTTCATATTTGTAGATAAAGATTCAAAAGCAACCGTTCCATATGGTCAAGATGGATACACATTTACCAGTGGTGATGCGGGTAAAAAGACTTTTTCAAAGGGATTATCTTTTACAAAAGAGGGAAAGATGCTCGTCAATATTGGTGATCTTGTGAATACGTCACTTAATGGAACTTATATCATAGACGTTACACCTGGTTCATGAGCTCCGACTACACCATCAACTCTTTCTGAGAAGATATCGATTATCTCTCCAGAGAGCGGAACTATTCTCTCATCTGATTCGATCGAGGTAGTTGGTACAACGAAAAAAAATTCCAAAGTACAGCTATGGCTGAGTAGTTCTCTCATAACAACAGTGACGAGTGATGATCAGGGGCAATTTATCGCATCTCTCAAGAATATCACTCAATCTGAAAACATTCTCCAAGTGAAAGTTCTCGATGGAAATGATAAGGTTATTGGTGAGAGTCAGAAAATTGTTGTGAAGAAGTGAGAAGATACTTGATCAATCAAGAATTTTAGTGTTAAGCAGGGGTTATCGGTTGAAGCAAAATCATCACTTGATGTTTCGTTCGAGGCACAGCCAAAGCTTTCAGAGGTCCGAGTGATGCTTGGTGACTTCGTAGAGAACTTCAAGGAAACGAAAGATGGTGTTTATGAGGGAAAGCTTGTTGCTCCATCAGCAACTGGAAGCTACGATGTATCTGTAACGATTAAAAATGATCTTGGCAAATCAACTACAGTCCCAAAGGCCGCAACTCTTAAAGTGATTGCCTCAACGGCGCCTGCAAAAACAGAGGCAAAGTTTGAGAATATCAAGATCGAACAACAAGGATCAAAACTCAATTTTCAATTTAATGTTGTCAATCCACCAGCAGAGCTCTCAAAATTCAAGATTCTCTATGGAACTGGTAAGGATGCTCTTACGACTGAACGTATTACCTATGACCGATCAAAAATAGGTTCTGGAGGGCTCTATACATGGTATATTGATGGTGTAAGTCCCGCGACATATTTTGTAAAGGTATCTGCTCTCGATAAGGATGGTGCCGAAATCTCAGGACTTATATCAAGTATCCAAGAGGTTGCCATGACACTCAACGCGGCAGGTTCACAAGCTTGTATCGTAGGAGATGTTGGTGGCATCAAGGTGATAAGTGAAAAATGAGTATCTATTATTAGCTGGAAGAGTGTTGAAAATTCAAAGGGATATAAAGTCTATAAGAAGAGTGGAAGTGGAGAACTCGAATTTGTAGCTGATACGAAAGATCCTATGTACAAAATCTACATAGCATCAGGTGCTATCAAGTATGAAGATTTTGCTATCAAGGCTCTCTGTAGTGATGGAAAGACTCTCTCTCCGAATATTGGTATGGCGACAAAGGTACAAACTGGTCCAGGGTTGATGGCTGCGATGCTTCTGATTGCCCTCATTGGTGGATACTGGTATGTTCGCAGACAAGAACAAGTATAATCCTCTCGACCAATACGTGAAACTCAATACAATGCAGGAAAATTTTCCTGCATTTTTATGTTCTCTCTTCTTGATGAGTCACAACGATTTTTATCCCTTGCCCGCTCAAATTCGATACTTACGCTACCTAATATCGAATTGCTTCAGAGGGTTATTCAAGAACATAATTATCGTTACTATATTGATTCTGATCCTGTTATTAGTGATCAAGAATGGGATGTTCTTTTTGCCTATCTTCTTCGTTCAGAAGAACAAGCAGGGCAAGTCTTTGAAAATTCCCCAACCAATCGCTTTGCAAATGCGCTCTCTCGTCAATTCTCAAAAGGTATCCATGATGAACCCATGATTTCTCTCGCGAATACGTATAATGCGGAAGATCTTCTGGATTTTAACACTCGAATTAACAATGAACTAGGAGTATGAGATATACTGTCTGGATATAGTGTTGAGGTAAAACTCGATGGACTTGGTCTCTCTCTCCTCTACGTTGATGGTGTACTCAAACGTGCTCTGACTCGATGAAATGGTCGTGAAGGAGAGGATGTGACTGTGAATATTCTTGGTCTTCCAAGTATTCCTATGGCTATTGCGTACAAAGAACGGATAGAGATCCGAGGAGAAATTGTTCTTCCACGTTCACAGTTCGAGCGAGTTAACCGCGAGCGAGCTCTCGCATGAGATAAGCTCTTTGCAAATCCAAGAAATGCTGCTTCCGGAACGCTTCGACAGCTAGATCCACAAGTCGCCAAAGATCGATGATTGCTTTTTTATGCCTACACGAGTGAGAAGAGCAAAATTGATATTGCTGGATCTACAACGTATCGAGAACTTGTATGATTATTCACTTCTTGGGGGTTTCTTGTTTCACCATTTTTTGAAACATATTCAGATATGAATTTATTTGTATCTCAAATCGACGATCTTGTGAGACTCAAGGAAGCATTTGATTTTGAAATTGATGGACTCGTATTGAAGGTTGATAATCTCTCGTTCTGGAAACAACTCTGACATACAGCACATCATCCACGTTATGCGATAGCATATAAATTCCCAACGACAGAAGCGCGCACGAGAGTACTTACGATCGAACATAGTGTCGGACGATCTGGTATTGTTACGCCAGTGGCATTACTGGAACCAATTGATCTTGGCTGAGTAACTATCTCTCGAGCAACACTGCATAACTATGATGAAGTTACACTGAAAGATGTGCGAATCGGGGATATGGTCTTTGTAAAGCGTGCTGGTGAGGTAATTCCTGATATTGTGAGTAGCATCGTCAGTGAGCGAACAGGAGATGAAACTGTAATATATCCACCTGCCAATTGCCCATCGTGTAACCACTCTCTCGTTCGAGATGAAGGAAAGGTTGCGGTATATTGTCCAAACCGTCATTTGTGCCCTGCTCAACGACTCGGTGCACTCGAAACCTATGCGAGCAAACATGGTGCAAATATAGAAGGATTGGGCACGAGAATTCTTGAGATTTTTCTCTCATTGGGATACCTCACAGACGTTGTATCGATCTATCATCTTGATATGCATCGAGCGGAACTTGAATGACTCGATGGATTTGGTGTCAAAAGTATAGGCAATCTCTTGTGAGAAATTGAGAAAGCTCGATCTTTCTCTCTTGAGCGATGGCTCATTGCACTTAATATTCCTCTCGTTGGACGAAGTAGTGCGCGATCACTCGCACGCTTTATGAGTGAAATACTCCATCGTGATCAAGTTCATTTGCTTGTATTCCTTCGTTGACTCGCGGATGGAATATATAGTGAAGATCTCCTCTCCGTAAATGACTGCTGACCTCAGACGATTACATCACTTGTGTCTTTTGTGGGTGAAGAATTTGACCTCATATCACGACTTCTCCAGGAAGTAACTTTGGATATTCCAGAAGCATTGCCAATCTCGGAAAATCAGCTTCTTCTTGGGGGAAAGAGTTACTGTGTAACGTGAAGTTTTGAGAACTATAGTCGGGATGAAATTCATGACCTTATTCTCAAACATGGTGGGCAGGTGCGAACATCTGTATCAAAAGAATTAGATTATCTGATTGCCTGAGAAAAAGCTGGTTCAAAGAGTACAAAGGCAGAAGACTTGAATATTACTATTATTACTCTTGAGGAATTTTTGAGGAGTGTGGAGATATAGGTTATTTGAGTTGTTGGATGGTGTTTTTATTTGATGAGATCCCGCCGAGGATTTTTGCAAGGATAGTCTAATACGGCTCCCCCTAACCCACCGACTCATCACATCTGTGCGATTCGCTGGACTGGTGAACCTTGCCATCAACGAGGGGGAACAATGCAGAGCAATCTATTCATTTGGCTAGTCTCTATCCTCAACGAGTGGGAAAATATAGGAAGTAGATTCTGAAAACAAGTTCAGGATGACAGAGTCTTTTGTTATGTTTCATAACATAACAATGATTCCTCAGATTACAAAATAAAAACCTCCATGTGGAGGTTTTTATTTTGGTTGATTTTGAGTCGATGGTGGTAATGGCGGAACTGGAGGCATCGGTGGCATTCCTTGAATCATCTCTTTTTCGCGATCTTTGAGTGTTTTCATGAAACTCTCACAATTCGTTTTTCCCTCTTCGGTCTTCATTTTCTCACATGCCTTTTCGCTCGCTTTTATGACATTCATAGATTGGATGACACGCATACGGCACATTTCACTATTTTTATCATCGCTTGCATTCTTCATCACTGCTCAAGTTGCTGTCATATTTGCACCACTCATAGATCCAGCTACTGATCCAGAAGATGATGATGTCTCGAGTGTATCGCAGAGTGTTATATCTTGTGCCTTGGTTGCTTTTGCTGAGACAATTTGTGATCGGCACATACCTTTCATCATATCTTCGGAGAGATCCTTACAGATATTCTCATCTTGTGCAGTGATTGCATGACTATAGATAACACTTGTTTGGCATGATTGTTTTGCTTTTTCATCAGTGATGAGGTTACACCAAGAGAGATCGTTCGCATCCCTTGCTTGGATTTTAGCACTTTCTTCTCCACATGTCTTCACACTTGTTTTTACGCATGATTGAAACTTTTCAAGAGATTGGATTTTTGGAGATACACCTGAGAATGCTTCATTTGTTGGATTTCCAGTTTGTGTAGCAGTATTTGCAGGTTTTGCAGTACAACTTGCAAGGAGTCCGATAGTCATAAGACCAACAAGAACTCGTAAAAGATTGTTTTTCATAGAGAGAAAGTTATTTTTGTAATGATAGGGAATTTTCGAGACTATCAAGTCGTCTCTCAATTTCTTCTTGACGATGAGTAATTTGTGTTTGTTTCTCTATAATTAAATCAAGTTGGCTGAGTATGTCTTGTATGCTCGCTACAATGAACGGTATAAATTCATTGTAGTTAAGAAGTCTTGTGAATATTGAGTCGTTTGATACCTTCACGAGATCTGGGAGTATATTTTCCACTTCTTGCGCGATAAATCCGTATCCTTGTGGATCGAGTGGACTTGCATTGTTCCATCGAAATCTGACTGGTCGGAGCTCTCGAATGATATCCGTCGATCCTGAGAGAGTCTCGATATCATGTTTGAGTCTACGATCGGATCCATTGAACGCATTGCGTTGCACGTAGATATCTCGCCAACGGAGTGAGTTGTCACCGAGATCATATGTATCGTTACTGATTGGTGTGATATTGCCAGTGATCGAGAGATTTCATGAGAGTGACATGTTGCCATTGAGCGAGACACTGCTTGTGGTTGCATTGATAATCGATCCAGTGAGTGATCCACTACTACTGATCATTGGAATATTTCCAATCGTAATATTTGAACCAACATCGAGATATTCGCTCTTGATACGTCCAAATTTATCACTGGTATATCCACCATCGCTCGGAGACCAGAAGAGTTTGGTGAGTATATAGCTGATGAGTCCACGTTTTTCGACGAGTGTTGTCCCTGGGAGTCCCATCGTGTCGACTCATTGGAGGCTATCAATTGCTTCGGGAAGTGTTGGATCGGCTGCGTAGAGTGGACTACCGATACAGATGATCGAGAGAAAAATGCTCGTGAGGACAGAAAAAAGTTTCATAGTTTTTTGTAATTCTCTCGTTCGTAAGGCTTTTGTCAAATGATAACTCTTGCAATTGCTCTATATATCTGATCTGTCAAGACGATTGGAGTGCAAATATTTGTGCGAATGAGAAATATATGAGATTATATCCTCGTATATTATATTTTTCCTATGGCACCAGTAGAAAATCAAAAAACAAACATTGAGAGTATTATTCCTCTCGATGTTCAAAAGCGACTTACCGATCTTCAGAAAGATATTGAGTCTTCAAAAAATATTGATGCGAATATGAAGACTGTTTTTGATATCCTTGATGGATTGGCAGAACAACATCCAACGGATCTTGAATTAAAACGAAGTTATGAAGACATCAAAACGTACTTTCGCTATCGTGCATATGTTCGCTATCTTGCGAATGCAAATGCTGTTTTAGCTGATACGAAAGCAAAACAAGGTCAAGTCCTTTGACATAGTTCTTCTCATACAAAAGTTGCTTCACTTGGCGAAGAAAACACATGAGGAATGTACAATATCTCCGTGCCTGATAGAACGAATCAGAGCGTTGATGCTGCGGGTCGACCAACAGTAGATTATGGGAAGACAATTGCTGGGAATTCTGGAAGTGAATCTTTTGATATGGCTTCTGTCGAACGAGGACGACAACTCTTCAATCGGATTCCGAGCCGATCGCTCGATACTGTGGCCCAAAATTCCGAAACGCTCGTATCGCCGAGTCTAGGATCTATCACGGTTCCAAAATTCGAAAATCAACTTTATCGTGATATGATCACGAAGAATGACTATGTTCCATATGTTGTAGGAATACTTGCACCAAGTCAGTTTGATCCAGATCGCATATCAGTTCATGTTGGGTCACCAACATCTATTATTTTGTATGATATGGAGGGTAAACCAACTGGTACCATAGCTCAGTTTGATGCGAACTCAACTGTCGAATTATTGAATAAACCAAAACAATTTGCAAATGGTTATTGGGGGGTACCTACAAATGATGGTAAAAATTATGTACTTCTTGCGAATATTAGTGATCTTGAAAATATAGGAAAAAGAGAACAAGTAATACAAAAGATGGATGAGACACTTACAAAAACAATTGATGTTGAAAATCTGAAAGTCACTCTTGAATTGATTGAAAATGAACCATCGGAAGATGCGAAAATTCTTCATGCAGCGCTCCTCATTGCCCGCCTTCGATCTCAACAATATGATATGAGCCTTCAGTCGAATAATTGACTCTCTGTTTTTCAAAAACTTGGTGATCGATACGATGTGAATGTAGATTTTACTAGTACTATTGCATCATCAAAGGTAGATATGAATATCTGGCGACAAGCCTTGCTCGCATCTTCACCGCTCTTTGCTCAATTTGTTAAAACAAAGACGGATACACAGGGAAAACTCAAAGACCCCAATGTGCAGAGTCAAGAATTCACTACTTATTTATCAAAAAAATACAATCTTCGTGAACCGATTCGTAGGGAAGAAATAATGGATATAAAACGAGATCCAGCTATTGATCCAGCAGATAAGTCGATCCTCATGAGTTCCCTTGCTGGGGGAATCCCAAAGGATACCTCTCTTCAATCATCAGTTGCAAGTATGAATGAGTTTCAATCAAAGCTTGCTCAAGTTATCTGATGATCAAAACAAGGTCATGCACAGTTTTTCGATAGCACTATTATTAATGCTCTTAATGGTAATAATCCACAAGGTGGTCATTCTCAAAATGGACTCTCTGATAAATGGATGGGTCCTAAGAAAGAGTGGGATAAAGCTAATGGACTTGGCGATTTTCTTAGTAATATGGTCTGAAAAAATCAGAGCTGAAGTCTTGCGATCTATGCTATCCTTGTTGGACTGATTACATGGTGGGGTGGTAAAGATGGAAAATTTGGTAGATTTTTCTTTTCCGCCCTTGCGATACCATTTGCTCCTGCAGCTATTAAAGGTATTGAGGATATTTTTGCAGGTGATCCAGAGACTAAGGAAAAAATGAAACAAGCCACGAAGTGATGGCTTGATTCGGTTATGAAAAATGAAAATGCTGATGTTAAAAGTCATTTTACGAAGATGGTTCCAAGGGAATCCCCAGAACAGCAACAACAAATTGATAAGGCAAATCAACTTTTGGAGAAAAATGGCAATCAAAAACGACTTTGGTCATACCAGGAACATATAGCAGCACTTGGTTGAGTTATGCTTGACGTAAAAATACATGATCTCTTCTTTTCTTCTGATTCATCACAACTTTTGCGATCGGATACAGCCACACTTCCAGGTAATTTGCTGATAGCAGAGAATATACATAAATGAACTATGAAGCGGCTGCTCCGACAGCTTATTCTTGGTGATCCAGCGAACCCTCAAGATAAGAAATATATGAATGGTAAGGCTATTGATCAGGCAACGATCGATACATGGCTCAAATCGAAGAATCTGGATCAGACGAAAATGCAGGATATGACTCTACGACAGCTTGTACAGTATATTACAACGAATAATTCAAAATAATTTTTTATTTTCATACATATGTGATTTCAAGAAATTCCTCTCAATGAAGAGGAAATGGCAAAGCTGAATGCAAAAAATCTGGATATTTTTTCAAGCATTGCTGCTTATGAAGCTATTGATCAAGAGACATTTGATTCTCTCAGTCCTGCCGAACAGCAAGAACTTATAGGACGACTCGATAGTGAAAAATGAGAAATACTTCGTTCCTATCTGGCTGAGATGGACCAAGCAAGAGCAAAAAAGGGTGTTGCATCTGATGTACAAACAGCGACAGCAGTACTTGCAACCGAGGCAGTTGTTTCAGGCGTAAAACAAATTACACCAGAACAGGAAGCAAAAATAAAAGCAGATGCCGCAGCTGCGTCGCAAGAATGATCAAATGATGATTCTGTTGATGATGCTTCGAATACATGAACTGAGAAGCAAGATGGTTTTCTCGATGCTCTTAGTTTGCCAATAACTCCTAATACGGCGATATCAGTGTTACGATTAATGACATATGGATACTATCCTGTTCAACCAACTGCCAAATGATTTTTTGTAATTACCGATATCAATTGAATTGGAAAGGCAAGTCAATGGCTTCAAAAGCCACAAAATTTATCTAGAGCACGCAGAGAGGATCTCATGTCTCGATCACAAACAAAAAGACAAGCTGATATTGAACATGCGACTGGTCAACTTATGGATGATATGAAGACATCGCTTGCAAATCAGGCACATGCTGTTGTAGATGAAATGGAAAAACAAATCAAGGCTATACCTGGCGTTAAAGATATCAAAACACACATAGATGGTTTGCGTACTATTGTGAATGATCCTCATTTTGGACCAACAAATACACATTTGAACAATCAGTTGATTGAATGAGTGAAGCAGGTGATTCGTTTTGCGGGATTAACTGAGAAACAGGTATTTAATAAAACTCGAGCAAGCTGAGTCGCATTAGATATCACACAAAAAAGAAATGCGGCAGATCTTGCTCGTAGAACACATATATGAGCTCAATCAACAGCAGAATCACTTCAGTCAATCGCAAAATCAGATAAGGCAATTTCTGAAGGTAAAATTCAATCCTTGAATAACGATATTACTCGTGATACACAAGAGCGAAAAGATGCTCTCGATAAATATAATGCGATTTTTAGTGCTCATCCTGATCTTCAAAATTATCCAGATATACAACAGACAGATCCTAATAAGTTCAAAGATCTTGCGAAAATTGATACTGAAACAGTGAAAAGCATTAATGAATTAGATACAAAAATAGGAGCAAGTACTGATCCAAAGAGTGTTATGTGAAAAATAGCTGATTTAGACGCAAGAATTGCCACTATTAATGGTACTGGTGGTAAGATGGAAATTGTTGAGGGAGAAATCAAAGCTATGAACGGTCATATTATGACTTTGATTTCTTCTTCTGGTGGAACGCCCCCAACATTTCCACCATGAACTCCAGCTGCAGATGTTGCAGCTGGAATGCTGGCCCATTTGGTTAAGTCTGGTATTGATTACGTCAAGCTTCCGGTATTTCGTGATTTATTAAAGGACTATAAAAAATCACAAGATGAGCTCAAGAGTGAGTTGAAAACAGAAATGGATCAAAAAGATTCACTGGAACAACAAAAAAAGGATTTGGAAATTGAAAGAAAAAAATTTGTGGACAAATTAGCACATATTCGTGCATTTATTGCAGCTCCACATGCAAGTTATAATAATTTTCTAGCTAGATTCCACACAGCACATACTGATATTCTTCAAGCTCAATCTGATATTTCTACTGAGAAAACCAATATTTCGGGACACGATAGAGATATTGCTAAACATGCAGATACTGCTGATAAAGCAAGTAAAAGTTTAGATAAAGCCACAAATGATCACATTCGATTTTCTGGACAAAAAAAGCTTGTAGATTGAGCTGTGAACCGTGTGAACCAAGGATTACCTAAGACTATATTTAATGCACTTTTGGGTCGTGGCTTATCTGCTGATGAAGCAAATAAAATATTGAGCATCAATGAGGCTCGATCACGAAATCTAAATATTCATAATGCATTACTCATCGTTGAAGACCCAAGTAAATCAAAAGCTGAAAAACAACAAGCTCTTGGGATTGTACAAAATGAAATACTCGCTGATGCAAAAGTATATGAACGAGCAAAACAAAGAATTGATAAGATTATTGATGAAGCAAATCAAAAAAAGACAGCTATTATGGATGAAATTCATAAGGTAGAAACTACAAATTTAACACCAGCAGAGATAGAGATTAAGAAAAAAGAAATCATCAATAAGATCAAAGAATTTAACGTTTTTGTAAAATCAAAAAATAAAATTCTTCAAGATCAATCTCATCAGATTCAGTGAATTCATAAGGATTTGATTCACGCAATAGAGAATGTTGGCAATCCACTTAAAGATAGTAAGTTAGCTTCAGGTGCAAGAACTGCTGACAAATTTGTGTCAACTATGACAGATCCTATAACCAATCGTGCGGGTCAAGCTATGCTTGTTTGATCGACTCTTGAGCTCGGTGCAATGTGGATACAGGCAGCACGTGCAACTGATAAAACAAAGAGGTCGGAGGCTCTCGAAGATGCTGCACTGTATACGGCAGATGCTGCTGTTGGGGCTGTCGCTTTTGTTCCATGATATGGTCAACTAGCAGCTGTTGGTTGGGATGCTTCGATGGTTACTAAAATGATGGCTACGGGGACAGATATTGCATGAAATCCAGTAACCACGACCGACATTGTTATGCGATGAGGCATGGCTGCTCTTGGTGTGATCCCATTTGCTTGAGCTTGGGCAAGATCCGCCTTGCTCGCAAAATGAGCACAAAAATGAGCAGCAGCTGCAGATATGGCTATTAGTGGTGCGAATATAGTTCAGAAATGAGCGATTATTGGTATGGCATGAAGTTATTTTTCCAGTAAACTTAATATGTGATTTGTGGACGTTGGGTCTTGGAATGTGGATAAGGTTTGAACAATGGCAGAAGCTCCAGCTAATTAATCGTGTACTATTATGTCCTCAAAAATCGAAACAAAAAATTCTCCTTCTGAAACCCAACTTCTTGATGAGTTGCGATCGACTGTTATTACTCGTTGGGATGAGTTTGATAATGCACTTCCTATAGGCGCATCTTTCAAATCGGAATATCAATCTATGAAAAGTGCTTATGACTGACTCATTGCTGACATCTCACCCATCAAGACGGATGCAGAACTCAAGCAAAATCAAGCTGTCAAAACAAAACTTGATACTTTTCTCAAACAATTGAGTGACTATCTCAAGCGAGAGGATCGACGTAAAGATTTGGATGGCACTCTCGTGGAGACAAATACTCAAATCGCAAAACTTCGTGATGGAATCTATATTCAGCGAACGGTTCAGGCTGAGAGTGGAAAGCTTCAACAAGAAGTTGCTACGAAT
>ERZ724510.827-NODE-827-length-17957-cov-5.240197_pt1 | contig 17957 bp, 14 predicted proteins | sample MGYA00376043_ERZ724510 | MGnify/ENA primary metagenome ERZ724510 (study PRJEB28724, sample SAMN07190888) | wastewater metagenome | isolation source: influent of sewage treatment plant in Hong Hong | place: USA: Christiansburg, Virginia | collected 2016-03-01 ... | reverse complement strand
GCCACCGCGGGCAGGATGAACGAGCAATGCTCGGGACGATCGGCGGCGTTGACCCACTGGCCCGCTGTGGTTGCCTCGGCACTGACCCGGCTGTCCACCTCGGGGACTCCGGTGGCGGTGATCACCAGGCGCATGCCGTCCAGGTCGGCGGTCCGATACGGGCGCCGACGATGCTCGACGACCAGCGAACGGTCGAAGGTTGACGCCACCTCGGGTGCCACGAGACGAACCCGGGCGCCGCCCCGGGCGAGTCCGGCAACCTTGCGGAGGCCGACCGGGCCGCCCCCCACGACCAGCACGTCGACACCGACCAGGTTGAGAAACACGGGGTAGTCGAACATGGAAGAACTGTAGTCGACAAAGTTGACCTGATTAGTCGACTTTGATCTACTGGCGTCCTCATGACGCTTCACACCCCTCCTTCAGACGACCCAACCGAGGTTCTCCGCTGGGCCGACGCTCGCTTCGGTTGCGGTTTGGTGGTGACCGCCAGCTTTGGCGACGCCACCCTGGTGCACCTCGTGGCCGGCGCCATCCCCGATGTCGACATCGTGTTGCTGGACACCGGCTACCTGTTTGCCGAGACCGAGTGGTTCGCCGACGATCTGCGTCGTCGCTTCAACCTGAACCTTCGAACCATCCACCCGTTGCCCGGCACGGACCGTGATGTCTGGCGTAACGACACCAACGCATGCTGTGCGGCCCGCAAAGTGGAGCCACTCAATCGAGCGCTTGCCGGCAAGTCGGCCTGGGTCACCGGCCTTCGACGCTCCGATTCGTCGGCGCGCGCGCACGTTCGGGTCGCCCACGAAGACCTGACGCGCGGCGTCGTCAAGATCAACCCGCTGGCCGCCTGGAACGATGACCACGTGCAGAGCTATCAGGCTCGGCACAACCTTCCGGCCCACCCACTGGCTGACCGTGGCTACCCCTCCATCGGATGCTGGCCATGCACCGCGCCGGTGGCCGACGGAGCTGACGATCGCTCGGGACGCTGGGCGGGTCAGGGCAAAACCGAATGTGGCCTGCATCTGGAGGTCTCGGGAACCCAACCTGCCCTGACCAGCGGAGGCCGGACATGACGACGGAGCACCTGAGCGTGGAACTCACCAAGGCCGAACTCACCAAGGCCGAACTCACCAAACGCGAAAGCGGATACCTCCGGGGCAAACTCGCTGCCGATGTGGAGGCGGGCGGTGACGCCTTCGCGGGCGACAGCCCCATGTTGTTGAAGTTTCATGGCATCTACCAGCAGGACGATCGAGACCTGCGCAAGGTCCGCACCCAGGCCCGGTTGGGTCCGGCGCATTCGTGCATGGTGCGGGCCTCGGTGCCCGGCGGGGTCATCTCGCCGCACGGGTGGGCCGCCCTCGATGCCCTGGCCGATGTAGGTGACGGCACGTTGCGCCTGACCACCCGGCAGGGGGTCCAGTACCACCTGGTGCCCAAGGGTGAACTTGTCGACCTGGTCAGCGAAGTGAACGCGGCCGGTCTGACCACGCTGGGAGCGTGCGGCGACGTCGTGCGCAACGTGATGGCCTGCCCACTGCCCGATCCGACACGAACTGCCGTGTTGCGTCCGCTGGTCGACGAGTTGGTGGCCCGCTTCAGGGCACGGACCCCCGCATATTGGGATCTGTTCGTCAACGGCGAGCGGGCGGTGTCGGCGACCGCCGCCCCCCGCCCAATCGCGCAGGAGGCCGCTTCGGGGAGCGATGGCGTAGCGGAGGTGGAACCGGTGTACGGGGAGGCCTACCTGCCCCGAAAGTTCAAGATCGGCCTGGCCTGGCCTGGCGACGACTGTGTCGACATCCACAGCCACGACATCGGCCTGGTGCCGACACTGAGCAACGGCACGTCCGGGGAACTCACCGGTTTCGTTGTCCTGGCGGGAGGTGGAATGGGGATGAGTCATGCCCGTCCCGATGACACCTACCCGGTGGTGGCCCGTCCGTTGGCGTGGGCTTCCCGGGCACAGGTGGTGGACCTGGTCGCCGCCGTGGTGGAGACCCAGCGGGTCCACGGCAATCGGCAGGACCGCAGCCGAGCGCGACTGAAGTACCTGTTGGAGGAGCGTGGGATCGGTTGGCTGCGCAGCCAGCTTGAGGACCGTCTTGGCGCCACGTTGGCGCCCCCGGTGAGGCTGCTCCCATGGCGCACTCACGCCCACCTTGGCTGGCACGACCCGTTGGGCCGACCGGAGGATGGCAGCTCCGAGCCGGCGTCGTCGGGCATCGTCGCAGTGCGGCTGAGCGCCAAGTCGTCACGATCCTCCGCAAGCCCAAGCGGCACACTGGGGGTGCCGATTCCATCGGGACGTCTCGACGTCGCCAAACGCCGGGCCATCACGGCGGTCGTTGAGGCGGGTCTGGTCACCGAACTTCGGGTGACACCCCGCCAGGACCTGCTGCTGTGTGGAGTGACCGAGCGAGACCGGGTTGAGACGCTGTTGCGCCAGAACGGTCTGCGAACGGCGAGTGAGCAGTCAGCAGTCCGCAATCTGGCCATTGCCTGCCCCGCCCTTCCTACCTGTGGCCAGGCGCTTGGGGAGTCCGAGCGTGTCCTGCCCGATCTGGTTGATGCGCTGGAGAAGGTGCTGGCCGACACCGGCAACACCGGGCTGCCGCTTCGGGTGAACATGACCGGATGCCCCAATGGATGTGCCCGGCCATACTCGGCCGAACTGGGGGTCGTGGGTCGCAGTAAGCGGACCTACGACGTGTACGTCGGAGGGGGCAGCGGCCGCTTGGCGGTGCTGCTGCGCGCTGACGTGGCCCTTGCCGACGTGCCCGAACTGGTTCGACCGGTGCTGGAGCGATTCGCCGTTTCGGCCGAGGATCAGGTGTCCTTTGGCGATTGGGCCGCTTCGGTCGGGGTGGTCGCAATGCAGCCCTGGCTGCCGGAACCTTCCGTCCATCGTCGATCCACGGCCCGAGCCAGGGTGAGCACGTGAGCGCGCTGAACCCTGGCCACGGTGTTACCGGCGCCGGTGCCGGTGCCGGGGACGCGGCCGGTATCGAGGGCGGGACCGGATGCGGGCAGGCGGCCCCGGTGGGTCGGGTGGCGTTGGTGGGTGCCGGCCCCGGGGACCCCGGCCTGCTGACGCTGAGAGCGGCTCGGCTGCTGGCCGAGGCCGACGTGGTGGTGCACGACGCCCTGGTGGGAGCGGGGGTGATGGCGTTGATCCCGACGGGCACCGAACGCATCGACGTGGGCAAGCGCCCGGGACGCGCCACGCCACAGGAACTGATCTCGACCACGTTGGTTCACCTGGCCCGCCAGGGGCTGATGGTGGTCCGGTTGAAAGGAGGCGACCCGTTCGTGTTCGGCCGGGGCGGCGAGGAGGCGCTCGAGCTTCAGCGGGCGGGCATCGAGGTGGAGGTCGTACCCGGCATTTCGTCGTCGGTGGCGGCGCCGGCAGCGGCGGGCATACCCGTGACCCATCGTGGCGTGTCGCCGAGCTACACCGTGGTGACCGGTCATCGACGTCCCGGCGAGACGCCGGTGGACTGGCGGGCGATGGCCAAGGTCGGCGGCACCATCGCCATCCTGATGGGGGTGGCCAACCGAGCGGAGATCGCGGCCGAGCTTCAGGCCGGTGGGCTTGCCGGCGACACGCCGGTGGCGGCGGTTCACGCAGCGACCACCCTCCGGCAGGAGGTGGTGCGGTGCCGCCTGGATGAACTGGGGTGTGCGGCGGTGCGGTCGCCGGCGGTGATCGTGGTCGGTGCGGTGGCCGCCCTCGACATCATCGGAGCAGATGCCGTCGGGGTCACCCCTGGGCGTAGCGGTCACTCGGCCAACTGACCCGTCGAGGGTCCGCACGAACACTGGGATACGATCGCTGACCCGTGCATCAGGTTGGAGCGGATTTGTGGTTGGTCGAGGGCGCGAATGATCGGGCGGCTCTCCGAACGCCTTGATGGCGTTGCTGAGCGATCCCTGCCCTTTCTGGTGGGATTCCTGGTCCTGTTGCCGTTCGCGATCGCTGCGATTCGCATCCTCTCCTGGGACAGCGGAAGCCCCCTGGGTGATTGGGCGGCGCTGGACCTGGACGTGAGGTCCGGGCCGGCGTTCTTGGGGAGCTATTCGCAGTATGGATTCCGTCACCCGGGGCCACTCTTTATTTGGTGGATGAGTTGGCCACGCTTGATAGCGAGCGGTAGCGCGGCGTACCTCGTTGGTATGACGGCTCTGGCGGCTGTCGCCGCCTGCCTGGGAGTGTGGATCGCTTGGAGGGCCTGGGGGAGACGGGTTGGTTTCGCCGTCGCGATGAGTTTCGTTCTACTCGCCCCGCTGACTGGATGGAGCTACGTCACCTCCCCGTGGAATCCGATGGTGGGACTCCTGGGTCTGCCGCTGCTGGTTGTCGTCGCCGCCGCTGCGTGGGATCGAGATGTCGTGTCGTCGGTGGCCGCCGTGGCAGTGGCCTCATTTCTGATCCAAGCACACGTCGGCAACGTCGGGACCTGCATGGCGATTCTGACCGTGCTGGCTCTGGGCCAGTTGCGAACCGATGCTCGGTCTGACCTGCGGAAGGCCTGGGGTGCTGCTGCCGGCACTGCGCTGCTTCTGTGGCTGGTGCCGGGGGTTCAGCAACTCGTCTCAGGGCGTGCCGGCAACGTCTGGAAGATCATGCGGTTCAGTCGCAACGGCCCAATTCCAAAGACGGGGTTCGGCGATGCGATGCAGGCCGGAATGCGAGCTTTTCGACCACGTCCGGCCTGGCTGGGTGCGACCAACGTCTACGAGGGTGTGGCGGATCATGGTCGTCCGTTGTGGCTCCTGGCCCCGCTTGGGGTCGGCATGGTGCTGTTGTGGGACCGCTACGCGGGGGGGACATCCACGGGGGAAGGCGGAGGGGCCCTCGGGGTCGAAGGGAACGGCCGTATCGGCGAACGGGTGGCGAGGCGGCTGCTCGGAATCGCCATCGTCGGGTGGCTCGGCGCCGTGGTGATGCTGGGCCAGGGGCGGGGACCGGTTCGCGCGTACTACACGGTCCACATCGAGAGCCTGGCGGCAGTGATCGTCGCTTCGTCGGTGTCGTACCTGGCACTCCGTGGCTTGAGGCTCTCGCGGGGTCGAGGCGGCGACTGGGCTGTCGGATTCCACCCGTGGAACCTCGGCAGGCTGTTCCCGGTCGTCGCCCTCGCCGGAGTTGTTGTTTTTGCGTCGATGAGGACCGGTTCGCTCGAACCACAAGGTGAAAGGTCCGACTCCTTTTCCCGGCCGGTCGAGGTCATCAAGGATTCCGCGGAGACTGCACTGGGCCCTCGAGGCCGGGTCGTCGTTTCGCAGTCGTCGCCCGGTGGGGTCTCGAACGAGGAGTTCTCGTTCGCCATGGGCTTTGTCGCTGCACTGAACCGATCGGGAGTGGACGTTTCGGTCGGGCTCGAGGTCGATCCGACGTCGGGTGACCCCACGATCCAGGGGTTGCAGTTGGCTGTGCCCGAATCGCTCTGGGTGGACGCTCCCGGATCGGGCGACCTCGCTGTCGTGCTCTTTTCAGGGGAGAAGCGCGAGGTCCCGAAGCAATGGCGCGTCGTTTCAAGCCTTCCCAACGGAACACTGGTGACCCTACGCACCGAGTGATCTCTCGGTTTCGGGTCCTACGGAACCACGAGACCCCACTGCGAGGTGAGCGTCATGGCTGCCAAACCAAGAGCCGAGACCGAGACGGCGGCCGCGTAGGCCCAACGACGATCCAGCCAGGCGCACAGCCCGATAATGAGAGGCGTGGTCACCATGCCGTAGCGCCCCAGCGAGTCGATGTTGTTGGCTGAGAGGGCCACCAACAGCGTGACGACACCGAAGGCCCGCAAGGAGGTTGGCATGGGCAGACGCCACATGCCGATCGCTCCGACCACCAGCACGACGACGAACAGCAGGTTCACTCCGTCGGACAGGTTGCCGCCAAGGATCTCGCCGGGTAGCTGAGCCACCGCCCGAACAGGGTCGAGAAAACCGCCGCGGATCTGACGTTGGACGGTGAGGGGGAGTCCCCAATCGCCGGAGGCGATGCCCACCCAGGCGAAGACTCCTGCCAGTCCGACTACCGGAGCAGCGACGGCCGACAGCATGGCTGCGCGGCTCCGTGATGTGCCGTTGGGCCATGCTCGCCAGAGTTCGATTACCACTGGGACAACCAGCAGCACGCCGGTCGGTCGAACCACCGAGGCCAAGAGCGAAAGTGCCGCCACCCACTCCCAGCGCTGGTCCAGCAGGGCCAGCAGGGTGGCAGCCACCAGCGTAAGCGCGAGGCCCTCGCTGTAGGGCAGGACCAAGGCCATTGCGGCTGGAAAGAGGCCGGTGAGGATCATCACCCGCAGCGCCAATGACTCATCGCCGGTGACCCGCTTCGTGAGCTCACCGGCGAGGGCTATGCCTGCGAGGGCGGTCAGCCAGGTGACTGCAAACAATGCGAGGAGCGAGCCGAAGATGTGCGAGAGCGGTTCAGCGGCAAGCGGGTAGCCCGGGAAAAACCTGTAGCTTTCGGGAGCGATGTGCCCCCACCCCAGGGTGAGCATTCGCTCGTACCAGAGTGCATCCCAAGCTCTCCAACGCAGGTCCGGCCCGAGGGGTATCGCGGATGGAACGAGTTTGGCCAGGCTGGGCGAAACCATGACGCTGGTGAGCACGATCAGGCGCCCGCCCGCCCATGCGCCAACAACGGTCAACCACCAACGGCCGGGAACGTGGGCTCGCCGACCGCTGACCTGAGTCCCCGACGTTTCGGGAGCGCCCGCAGTTGGTTGCTGGTCGGGTCCACTCATGGATCGAGGCGCACCAGGCTCATGTTTTCGAAGGCGTCCTGGCCGGTGCTGGACAACAGGGTTTCGGTGCGATGACCTTCGGACAAGGCCGCCAAGAACGCAGGACACGCCTCGCGGTGGGTGTCGTAGGTGTCGGAGTATCCCAGCACCACCGGACGACCGTCGGCGAGTGTCCAGACCTTGTCCGCCACCTCGGCGGGATCGGCGGCCTTCACCCGTTGGGCGTAGTCCACCCAGTCGATGAACCTCGGGTCGGAGTCGAGTTCGGGGTAGGACACCAGCTGTTGGCCATCGGGCAGCTCGCGTCCCAACGCCACCGACAACTGGTCCGGGCAGGTCACCACCAACGCGTCGGGGGCCTTGGCTTCGATGACCTGGGCCGCCGTGCCGGAGATGGAGCGGGGTACGTTGATCGACAGGGCGATACCGGCGAGCGAGCCCGCCAGCACGACGGCACCCAGCACTCCTCGAAGTCGGGGCGGGCAGGCGGCCAAGCCCCAGCCGATGAGCACGACGACCAGCGGGTAGATCACTGCGGCGTAGCGGCTGACGAACGTGGCGCCGCTCGCCATGGCAGCGGTGGCGCCGATCAGCAGGGTGCCGAGTGCCAGCGCCAAGGCCCACATGGCCTGCCGCCGCGCTGGTGCTGCCAGGACCAGCCCCCACCGGTCGTCACCGCGGGTACGCCCGACGAGGGCCACCACGATGAGGAAGACGAGCACGTAGGTCATCAGCTGGGGCTCGGCCGACGGTTGACCCGCAAAGTCGATCAAGGTGATGACCACTGCGGTGGTAGGTCGTTCCACCGCACCCCACGGCGTGCCGGTGCGCTCGGCCTGGAACAGCAGGGTGGGCACCCACGGAAGAAAGCTCAGGCCGGCCAACCCGAGGGCACCTCCGGTGAGGAGCAGTTCCCGGTTGGCGTTGGGTAGGGCCCGGTTCAGCCACCGACGCAACACGGTCGCAGCACCAACCGCGGCCAGCAACCACATCGCCCAGTAGTGGGTCCACAGCAAGACGCTCGCAATCGCGGCGAGGGCGGCGGCGTCCGGCCATCGTGGTTCCGACCAGAGCCGACCGAGGAACCACCAACCGGCCAACACCAGCACCATGACCAGCACGTACATGCGTGTCTCGGTGCTGTAGCGGACTCCGTAGGGCAGGATCGCCCACACGGCCACGGCCCACAGCGCTGCCCGGGTTCCGCCCGCCCGGCGCGCCACCAGCCAGGTCAGGGGAAAACCGGCCAACGAGATGATGATCGAGAGGGCACGCACCGCGAAGGTGGAGGTGCCCATCGTGCCGGTCCAAACGTGCAACAGGGCGTAGTACAGGGGCGGGTGGCCATCCTGTTTGAGGTAGGCCTGCAGCTCGCCGAAGGGAACCCGGGCGATGTTGACCGAGAGGGCCTCGTCCAACCACAGCGGGCCACGCGGCCAGAAGCGCAGCGCAAGGCCGAGGATGATCGCGGCGCCGGCGACGGCCGGCTCCCAACGAGACAGCTCGGTCACGGGGCTGTGCTTGTTGGTGGACGGTTCGCCCGATGTCCGGACGTCGGCGCTGGCTTCGTTCATGGTCGCAGGTCCTCCGTGAGGTCTTCGTCACGGCCCGAGGCGGCCAGGCCGGTCCAGGAGCGCACCGACTTCGCCAGGCGCAGGCCTTTCAGGGCGGTGCGCCTGGGCGCGCTGTGGGTCCAAGGGGTGATCAGGCCGTCCGGGACTCGCAGGTCGACCATCGACCGTTCCAGCTCGTGCCAGCGGCGGGCCTTTTCGAAAGCGGTGGCCGCCGCGGCGCCAGGATCGCTCGGCGCAGCCTGCGGGAGCCCTTCGAAGAGTCCGCCCGGGCGATAGTGCTCGGGGTAGAAGTTCTCAAAGTCGTAACGGGGTGCCCGGTAGTCGCGGCTCCACTCCCAGGGAAATTGGGGCCAGCACAGGGTGTGATGCGGTTCGGCGTCGTGATAATCCGCGGGATGCACATGTCGGCCCCAGTTCAGCGGGAGGGACCATTCGTCCACCTGCCAGCCCATCGGGCTTCCGGCCTCGGCCGTGGCCGCGGACAACCGGCCCCATGCGTCGAACGCCTCAATCCAGTGATCGCGAACCATCATCTGTGGCAGGTGCGAGCCATACCCCAGGTGGGGGCAATCCCACTGGGCCAGCGCCAACCAGGTGTTCAGCTGGGTGCCGTCGTAACTGGTGTTGAGGCGGCGCCAACGGGCCAGGTCGTGGCTGACGTAGTTGCGGAGCCTGCCCGATCGCTGCCAGAAGTCGGGTGGGATGGCACCCAGCGGGCGGTAGTCGTCGTCGGAGAGCAGAAACTTCTCGGCCACCGGACCGCGGCGGATGGCCAGGTCGCGGAGCATGGTGTTGCGGCCGCCATGGTCGGCCGCCTTCGCGCTCCGACGTTCCGCCACCGAGAGCAACTCGGACTCGATCAGATCGGTGACCCCGCTGAGCCCGGTGGCGGTGGGCGTGATGACGAGCACGTCCAACGCTTCGCTCACTGCGTGACGAAGCGCTTCAACCGTGACCGCCAGCACGTCGGGCCGGTTCGAGAGATAGATGACCTGCACGTCAGGACGGCTTTTCGGAGGTTGGAGTCATCGAGGTCGTGCCGAGAAACGCGTACAAACCAACCTCGTTTGTGAATGAGAGGGAATGGAGGTGAACCAGCCGGGTGGGGACGGCGATGTTACCGGGTGAGGAGGTCGGCCAGTTCGTCGCGGGCATCCTCCCAGGTTGGCAGCGTGAGCGCTGCCGCGCGGGCCTCCTCCCGTCGTCGAGCCAGATAGCGAGGATCGTCGAGATGGCGAACCAGCGCCTCCGCCCAGGTGGCGGGGTCGTCGCCGGGCAATCGGAGGGGGGCGTCATCGCCCACCTCCGCCAGTGCTCCGCCGTTGGTGGTGACCACGGGGGTGCCGAGCGCCAGAGCTTCAAGCACCGGCAGGCCAAAGCCCTCCGTGTGGCTGGGCATGGCTGCCACAGTGGCCAGTCGCAGCATGTTTCGCATGGCGGGATCGTCGGAGTGGGCAAACCAGAACAGTTGCCGATTGAGCAATGGGTGGGTCTCGATGCGTTTGACGAGTGTGCCGGTGTTCCACCCGATCCGACCCACCAACACCAGACCCAACCCGGGGGAGCGCGTTGACCAGCGGTCGAAGGCGTCCAACAGCAGGGCATGGTTCTTGCGGGGTTCCAGGGTGGCGACGCAGATCACGTAGCCGTCCAACGGCAGCCCCTCCAGCTCGGGTGGGAGGCGCGATGGTGAGGCTGCCGCGGGGGAGGCCGCCCCTGGGGACGCCACCTCTACGGCTTGCCATTCGCCGCTGAGGTGCACCACGCCTGCCACCTCAGGGTCGGTCACGCCCAGCGAACGACGACGGTCGAGGGCGCGTCGGAGCGTCCAGTCCGAATTCCCCACGATGAGCTGGTCCGAGCGCAGATGCGCGTCGGCCCATGGCGGAAACAGCGCCCGGGTGCCCCGGTCGGACCAATCCGGGTGCTCAATCGGGAACAGGTCGTGAAACAGGGTGGCCGTGCGGACGCCGCGGTCGATGAGGTCGGGGAGCAGATCGGTGCGAATCAGCGGGTTGTGCCAGGCGGCGTCAAGGTCCAGAAAGGTGCCGGAATCGATCTGTGTCGAACGGTCACGATGCTCGGCGTAGGGGTGCTCGCCCTGACGTTTGGCCTGAGCGGCCGCGTTGAGTCGTCGAATGGCAGGATGGTCCGCCGCCCGTCTGGCCGCCGGCCGCACCCGCTGCGGCAGCCGGTCGACCCTGCGCGTGGGCGGCGGGGCCGCAGCGGCAAATCGCTCCTGTTCGGCGGCGTTGAGCTGTAGGAAGGCGCCGCACGGTTCGCACCAGCGAACAAGGCGCAGTTCGAGGCGCTCGTCGCCTGCGGCCAGTGGGGCAAGCAGGTTTTTGGCGGCCCGCTGCACTCCGGTGGTGCCGGTTCCCTCCACGGTGTTGGTGACGTCGGCCCACACGATGGGCCTCATCGTTGGGCCTCAGCCGCGCGGTCGGCAGTGGGAGCGCCTGGCCCGGTGCTCGCTGTCCGGGCCAGAGCGAGCGCCACTTCGGCGGCGCGTCGGCCAAGGAGCCCCCAGTCCAAGTGCGATTCGGCGTAGGCGCGTGCCGCTCGAGCGCGTTGGGTGACCCGTGGATCAACCGCGATGGCGTCGAGCGCCTCACCCAGCCCATCGGTTGGTGCCAGCAGGACGAAACGGCGGGGATCCTCGATGCCGCGGGCCCCCACAGTGGAGGAGATCACCGGGACCCCGGCGGCGAAGTAGTCGACGAGTTTCAGGTTCGAGCCCGATCCTTCGTCGATCGGGTTGAGCGCCACGTCCGCCCCCGCCAGAAATTCGGCCAGTTGGTCGTCATCGACGCGCCCCAGGGTGGCAACGTGCCTGGGTAGCCGCCCACTGAGCATGTCGGAATGACGGCCGATCAGGGCCACCGCCAGATCGTCTCGATGCCTGACAGCGTCGATGATGTGCCGGGCGGCGGCCACGTTGGGGGGGTGGCCCGACCCGACGAAGACCGCCAGCCGCTTTCGGTCTCCCAGACCCAGTTTGGCGAGCAGGCGGATGCGGTTGGCCTCCCGTTCCGCACCCTCGGCGAAAGGGGTCCCCGCGACCGTTGCGCCATTCTCAATCAGCGTGAGCCGGTCGGGCTCCACGCCATCGAGGCTGACAAACAGCTCGGCATCCTCCGAGGTGGTCGTCAGGATCTCCGAGGCAAGGGCCACGGCCACCCGTTCGGTCTCGGCGGCGGCACGTGCGAGCCACCGGCCTCCTCGGGTAGCGCCCAACAGGGCGCCCTTGAGCGTGGATTCGTGGTTCTGGGCGTCATAGATCACCGGTAGTCCCTCGGGAGCGAGGGCTGACAACGCAGTGGCCAGATAGGGCTGTACCAGCACCGCCAGGGATGCGTTGGGGAGGTCGCGGCCTGCGGCCTCGGCAAATGCCGGCGTGGCGGACCACAGCAGTGAGGCGGCAACGTCGGTGATGGCGTGGGTCGTGGACACCAGTCGCATGCGATGTTCCGCAGCGCTCTGGCGAGGGGAGATCAGCACCGTCTCCTCGTCCATCCCGGGCGTCACCCGTCGAGTCCCGGCGAGGTCCGGGTCGGTGGTCAGCGACAGCACCTTCACCCGGGCGCCGGCCTCCGCCACGCCGGACAACAGGTGGAATGCCCGCAGTTCCCCTCCTTGACGGTGGGGCCACACCGGGTAGGAGCTGAGGGCCACGACCAACGGTTGGCTCCGGTCCCGGCGTCCTGGCGGCTGCGGGGGGTCGAGGAGGGCGCGCACTGCGGTTTCCCAGCTCAGCTTTGCTGCGCCGTGTCGCGCCGACTCGCCCAGGGATCGGGCCGCGCCGTCGGTGGCGGCGACCACATCGAGTGCCTCGGCCAGGTCCTTTGCCGTAGGCGGTACGACGACGCCGTTGGGCGGCTTGGTCAACGATCCGGTCCCCATTGCTGTACCCGAAGATGATGTGGTCAACAGTTCCAGCGCGCCCCCGGCGTCGCTGGTTGCCACCAACCCCCGACCTGCGGTGAGCGCCTCCAACGCCACCAGGCCGTAGTCCTCGCGGTCGGCGGTAAAGCACACCACATCGGCCCAGCGGTAGGCGTCGACCAGTTCCTCGTCGGTCGCGGCTCCGGTCAGCTCGCAGCGGTCGTCGCCGTCGCACAGCTCGGAAAGTCGGTCGGCGTCCGGGCCTGAGCCCACCACCCGCAACTGCGCGGGCCGCTTCATGGCCCGTATGGCTCCGATGGTTAGATCGTGTCGTTTGGCCTGCTCCAGGCGGCCGACGCTGAGCACCTTCAACGGATCGGACGTTCGTCGCTCGGGCAGGGCGACCGTGCTGAGCGTTTTCGCCCACCGGGTATCCAGCGGGGGGTGAACCACCTGCGGCGTCACCCCGGCTGGAAACCAGTTCGGGCGCTGGGCCACAGCTTCTGAGATGGCGGCGTGTGAGCGAACCCTCGTGGCTGCGAGCAGCCCGTGATCGAGACGTTGCACCAGCATCCGTGCCAACGGTGATGGGATTGCCAGGTCGGGGTGTTCGGCCCCGAGTCGTTCGGCGGCGCGCCCGATGAGGTTGGTGGCCTCGTCGATGATCGGTCCTGCGGCCGCACCGTTGCTCAACCGTCCGGGCAGTTCAAGCGCCGCCTGCAGGTCCGGGTCCAGGGGTCTGGGGAGCCGCTCCGGTAGCCCGGCCGGATAGCGGTCGTACAGCCCACGGAGCGGGTGCAGCATCCAGACCCGATGGTTGGGATGATCGATCGCCCACGCCGGGTACTTGCCGGTGACGACCTGATCGAAGTGTGAGAGATCCCATTCGGCAAAGGCTGCATAACCCTTCAACAATTGGGTGAGCGTTCGCTCCCTGATCGGCGCCTTCAAAAGTTCGACGGACACCCCCTGTCGGCGAAGTTCTGCCGTCAAGCCGTTCCAGAGTCGCTCGGCCCCTCCCTCGCGAAATGGAACAGGGCTGGGGGCCACCAAGGCAATCTTGCTCATGAACGAGGCCATTCGTCTGGCTTCAATTGATTGAACATGGTGGACAATTGAGTGGTGGGGGACTTACACTGATCGACGGGTGATTGACCGGCGGGTCGGGCGTCAGCCGAGAGTGACCGAGGAGCGATGCGTGCTGATTGAAGATGGGATATCTCTTTCGGTGCCGTGGCAAATCCAACGCACTCCCGTACCGTGTGGTCCAAGTAGGCCTCAATGGAGCCTGCCTGGTGTCGTGCCTCGATTCGTGCCGCCGCTCGACGAAGTCCTCGAAGGGCGCCAGCCCACCCGGACTTCCCGGTGGTGGCTTGATGACGGAAGCGTTTCAGTGCATTCATGCAGTCTGAATCCTACGGGCCACAGCCTTCCCAATCGACCACTCCGGTCGTCCCGGGCACCTCACCCACTCCAAAACACATCACAACAACAATTCAGGGGAGTTCAACCATGACTCAGGCAACCGAGGCGCCCACCACCGGACGTGCAGCAAACCGGGTACGCAAGCGCCAGGAGTACATCGACACCGCCATCCGCATCGTCTTGAACGGGGGGTTGGAAGCGCTCACCATGCAGGCGCTGGCCCGTGAGATGGGCGCAGCGGTTGGCACGGCGTATACGTACTTCGCGTCCAAGTCGGCCCTGGTGGCCGAGTTGCAGGTTTTGGCCATCGGTCGTTTGACCACCACCTTCAACGATGCCGCCCCCCGCTGGCAGGCCGAGATGGGCCGTCTCGACGCCAAGGGAAAGGCCGAGGCTGGACTGACGCTGCTGGTTGAATTTGCCGTTCGGGTGCCCAAGGCACTTCGGGACGACTTCTTTCTCCAGCAGTTGTTGCTGACCGATGGCGGTCGTTCGATCATGGCTGAGGATCAGGCCACCGTGTTGGAGGCCGCCGACTCGTGGATGAAGATCATCGATGAGCGGCTCAGTGAGGCTGTCGACGCCGGCGTGCTCGACAAGGCCAACAAGGCGCAGCGGGCCTCGAAGTTTGCTGCCACGTTGAACGGTGCATCCTTGTTCAACAACCTGCCCGAGGGCACGGTCAAGGATCTCGACGGGTTTACCCGCTCGCTGATGGTCGACCTTCTCTCGGCGTGGGGTGGCGACGCCAAGCGGCTCACCCGCAGTGCTGCCAAGGCGGCGGCAGCGGCCGATAAATCCAAGTTGGCGGCCCCGGCGCTGGCCTAACTCGGCGCCGTCAATCGGGCGGTGGCACGCCCGAGGGCGGGTTTCGCCTCCAGAAGACAGCACAGGGGGCCCGGCTTTTGTGAGCGGGTCCCCTTGTTGTCCCGGCCGGTACTTTGCCCATGCGAGTCGCTCCCCGTTAGAGTTGTCCGCTGTTCTGCGTGCCGTTGCGTGCTCGGTCCCTTTGGGCCGACTGCTCCTTGATCGGTGCGTCCCGTGAGGGGCGGACTGCCGTAGCCCACCCGCTCCCGAACTGCCGCCTCGTGCGAACAGTCGCCCCCATCTCCATCGACCCAGAAACCCAGAAGAGGTCCTCAGTGCCCACCATTCAACAGTTGGTCCGAAATGGCCGTACCTCCAAGCGCAACAAGAGCTCCACTCCTGCGCTGAAGGGCGCACCACAGCGCCGCGGCGTCTGCACCCGCGTGTACACGGTCACCCCGAAGAAGCCGAACTCCGCCCTGCGTAAGGTGGCTCGCGTCCGCTTGTCGTCCGGCATGGAGGTCACCGCCTACATCCCGGGTGAGGGTCACAACCTTCAGGAGCACAGCATCGTTCTGGTGCGAGGTGGACGGGTCCGCGACCTGCCCGGCGTTCGCTACAAGATCATCCGAGGCACCCTGGACACCGCCGGCGTGCGCGATCGCCGCCAGGCCCGAAGCCGCTACGGCGCCAAGAAGGAGAGCTGAGATGCCTCGCAAGGGTCCGGCCACTCGCCGCGAACTGTCCCCAGATCCAATTTACGACTCGGTGCTCGTCACCCAGTTCGTCAACAAGGTGCTTCGCCAGGGCAAGCGTTCCTTGGCCGAGCGGGTCGTGTACGACGCACTCACCTTGATCGAGGAGCGCACCGGCGCCGAGCCCATCGCAACGCTGAAGCGGGCGATTGAAAACGTAAAGCCGGCGCTCGAGGTTCGCAGCCGCCGTGTCGGTGGTGCCACCTATCAGGTGCCGGTCGAGGTCAGCCCCCGTCGGTCAAACACGTTGGCCATTCGTTGGCTGGTGGGTTATGCCCGTCAGCGACGTGAGCGCTCGATGGCCGATCGCCTGGCCAATGAACTGCTGGATGCATCCAACGGCATCGGGGCGTCGGTGAAGCGCCGCGACGACCTGCACAAGATGGCCGAGTCCAACAAGGCCTTCGCCCACTACCGCTGGTAGGCCCTTTCCGGCCGGTTACAGCAACCACTTCGTCGGCGGCTCGGGCACCTGCCCGGGCCTCGCCGTCTCTCCCCGCTCCCTACCTTCCCCACACGTCGACGCACGAACCGAGTGAGATCATGTCGAACCTTCCCCTCGAACGAACCCGCAACATCGGCATCATGGCCCACATCGATGCCGGCAAGACCACCACAACCGAGCGGATCCTCTTCTACACCGGCAAGAGCTACAAGATCGGTGAAGTGCACGACGGCGCCGCCACGATGGACTGGATGGTCCAGGAGCAGGAGCGCGGCATCACCATCACGTCGGCGGCCACGACGGCGCACTGGACCGACACGGTCAACGGCGTTGAGCATCGGGTGCAGATCATCGATACTCCTGGCCACGTCGACTTCACCGTCGAGGTGGAGCGTTCGTTGCGAGTGCTCGACGGCGCGGTCGCAGTGTTCGACGGGGTCGCCGGGGTGGAGCCCCAGACCGAGACCGTGTGGCGCCAGGCCGACAAGTACCACGTGCCGCGCATGTGCTTCATCAACAAGATGGACCGCACCGGCGCTGACTTCTTCGGCGCGTTGGCATCAATCAAGGATCGCCTCAACGCCAAGGTGGCCGTCATCCAGCTGCCCATCGGTGCGGAGGCCGAGTACGCGGGCATCGTCGACCTGGTCACCATGAAGGCCTGGGTCTGGGACGGCGAAGAACTTGGGGCCGCCTGGACGGTGACCGACATTCCCGAGAACCTCGTCGAGCAAGCCGACGAGTACCGCCAGGAACTGATCGACGTCTTGTCGGAATCCGACGAGACGGTGATGGAGAAGTTCATCAACGAGGAGGAGCTGACCCCCGAGGAGATTCGCTCCGCCCTTCGCTATGCCACCCTGCATCACGGGGTCGTGCCCGTGCTCAACGGCACTGCCTTCAAGAACAAGGGTGTGCAGCCGCTGCTCGACGCGGTGTGCTTCTACATGCCAAGCCCGCTGGACCTGCCCCCGGTGGACGGCACCGACCGCAAGGGCGAGCCCACCAGCCGCGCCCCGAAAGAGGACGAGCCCTTCAGCGCACTGGCGTTCAAGATCATGACCGCCGATCACGTCGGCAAGCTGACCTACTTCCGGGTGTACTCCGGCAAGCTCACCAAGGGCGACCAGGTGCTGAACACGCGCAGTGGCAACAAGGAACGCATGGGTCGCCTCCTTGAGATGCACGCCAAGGAGCAGATCGAGCAGGATTGGGTGGGCGCAGGCGACATCGTGGCCGCCATCGGTTTGAAGGACACCCGCACCGGCGACTCGCTGTGCGACCCGTCAGCGTTCATCCAACTCGAGTCACTCGAGTTCCCCGACCCGGTGATTCACGTCGCCGTGGAGCCCAAGACCAAGGCCGACCAGGACAAGATGTCCAAGGCGCTGGTCTCGCTGGCGGAAGAGGATCCCACCTTCCAGGTGCGCACTGACGAGGAGACGGCCGAGACGATCATCGCCGGAATGGGCGAACTGCACCTTGAGGTCATCGTCGACCGCATGCTCCGTGAGTTCCACGTGGACGCCACGGTGGGCAAGCCGCAGGTGGCCTACCGGGAGACGTTGACCCAGGAGGTCATCAAGCACACCTACCTGCACAAGAAGCAGACCGGTGGCTCTGGCCAGTACGCCAAGATCGTCATCAACGTGATCCCCACGGGTCCCGGCGGCGGTTTCAGTTTCGACGACAACATCACGGGCGGGCGCATCCCCAAGGAGTACATCCCGTCGGTCGGTCACGGCGTGCAAGAGGCCCTGACCTCCGGTGTGCTCGCAGGGTTCCCCATGGTCGACGTCAAGGTCGAGTTGACCGACGGCGACTATCACGACGTTGACTCCTCCGAGATGGCGTTCAAGATTGCGGGCACGATGGCGTTCAAGGAGGCAGCGCGCAAGGCCAAGCCGACGCTGCTCGAGCCGATCATGGATGTTGAGGTGGTCACACCCGACGATTACATGGGCGATGTCATCGGCGACCTCAACAGCCGTCGCGGCAAGGTCGGCAAGATGGAACAGCGCGGCGCCAATCAGGTGATTGATGCCCAGGTGCCGCTGTCGGAGATGTTTGGATACTCCACCGACCTTCGGTCGAAGACCCAGGGGCGAGCCAACTACACCATGCATTTCGCCAGCTATCAGCCCACCCCGAAGACCGTGCAGGACGAGATCGTCGCTCGTGTCACCGGGCGCTGAGCCCACCCACAATCACCCCCACCACAATCACCCCCACCTGACAAGGAGCAACACTCATGGCCAAGGAGAAGTTCGAGCGGAACAAGCCTCATATGAAT
>ERZ724510.824-NODE-824-length-17965-cov-7.799665_pt1 | contig 17965 bp, 20 predicted proteins | sample MGYA00376043_ERZ724510 | MGnify/ENA primary metagenome ERZ724510 (study PRJEB28724, sample SAMN07190888) | wastewater metagenome | isolation source: influent of sewage treatment plant in Hong Hong | place: USA: Christiansburg, Virginia | collected 2016-03-01 ... | reverse complement strand
ATATCAGACAATTTCTTGGAACAATGCCCTGAAGCATTACCCTTGATACTCTCTACGAACTCTCCGAGAAACTCGGATGGGAAGTGCCAGCAATGAAACCATCAGCGACAAAGAAAAAGAAATAGACTTTTTTATCATTATTGTCCTCCGTACCAGAATGAATCTTCGGAAGTATTGCGAATAATCCTTCTTTTGGATTTACTCAGGCCGAAAGTCAATCAGCTCTCAAAGATGAAAAACAGGTATAGCACTTCTTGAAGATCATGGCAGAGTACAACTCAACTTCCTTACTCCTCATGAAGTTTTTATGGAATGAAAAAGTTGCATTTGACTTTAGATTCTATCATTTAGATATTGACATGTTATATAAAAAATATATAATAAAAAAAATTAAAAAATTATGCAAAAACTCACCATATTGTCCTCCGTACCAGAATGAATCTTCGGAAGTATTGCGAATAATCCTTCTTTTGGATTTACTCAGGCCGAAAGTCAATCAGCTCTCAAAGATGAAAAACAAGTATTTATCGATGCGATAGGTATTCCAGATATTGAAAAATATGTGAAGATCGAAGTTCTGCGTGTGATGGACGGCATACCTAAGGATCATAGTGCTGATGCCTATATTCTTGGTGGATCACCTGCTATGGTGACAGAGCGAGATCAGAAAGAATGGGTAGATCGATTGATACGTTTTGTCGGCGCAAAGGTAGAAGAATGAACCCCGCTCTTTGGTATATGTTTTGGGAGCCAAGTGCTTGCGACTGCAGTCTGAGGCAAAGTGGATTGGATGAAAGAGCGTGTTATTGGAAGAGGAAGTATACTTGTAGATGGTGAGAGTATAGATTCTATTTGGTCGCACCAACAAGCCATGGAATCATCTGGTGAAGCAAAGATCTTATCTGGTGAAGCAAAGATCTTATCTGGTGGGGTAAAGATTGTGATCCCTCAGAAACAAGGTCTCACACTTCCAGATGACAGTGTAGAGCGATCACCTATTCAGATGATCCAAGTTGCAAATGCTACTGGTGTACAGTTTCATCCAGAATTCACTCCAGAGTTTACAGGTTTTTTGGTGAAGTTCATGCGAAGTCAGCTCGCATCAGAGTGACTCAATCCAGATGAGATCCTCGCTTGTATGGAAGCTATGAATGGGAATAATCCATCCAGTCAAATGTTACAAGGATTTATCAAAAAATACTACAATATATAAAAGAACCCACTTTGGGTTCTTTTATATTACACCAAATTCATTTTCTTTTCCTCGCATTCTTCACAATTTCCATATAATGTTGGACTAAAGAACATAGGAATGTCAGATCACCACAAAGATTCACACGATCACAACGCACATCATGATGACGATTCTCATGAATCCCCATCCGGTTTGGGGAGTATTTTTGTTGAGGAAAAACTTCCTGAACCGATCATGGTAGATATTGTGATGCAGGATCTGATACGAGTGCAAGACGCGAGTCAACCGATTGACATCAATGAGCTCCAAGAACATCCATCGACCAGGTCTCCGAGACCTATGGATACACTCGTATCTCCTATGGCACATGACCTCAGACAAGACCGAGAAGAACGAGTCATGCCAATAGTACCAACGACACTCCACGTCTATGACGACGGTGGGGATATTATATCAGATCGAGTGAGTGCTGATGAGAATATACAACTCTCTCGAGAGTATCTAGATAGCTCAGAATGATTCTTAGTCGATGCACGTACAGTCCTCCCACATACACGAGAGACGGCGGATATGTTCGCTCCGTCTCGATCACTCCATCGAGAAATCCTTCAATCATTGAGAATACCTATTGCAAAAGTAGTACGAGAAAAATCACTATGGTGAAAGTATTTGCGACGGCTTGGACTTTTTGTACTTATCATTCATTTGATAGGGTTATGTTCATTTATTTTTGGTACGTGTTCACTCCTCTCCCTTCGTGATGAGAATACATATGAACAGAGATCCAGTGTCTCTCTCATTGTAAAATATAGCTTTGGTGTTTCGCATCTTCTGCTCGCTCCTTTTGGGTATGTACTTGAGGAGGTACCACCTATGGAGAGAATGGGCAAGAATTTCCTCGCAATCCTGAGGATTGCACATAATGGTGGAATACTCCTTCGGGAATGATCACTCTTGGAGCATGAATACCTGAATAAATCTTCGCAGTGAAAGAGTGATGTGTGAATGATAAATTTATTGGTGCAAACTGGATGATTGCAGACGGATATTGTGGGTACTCTGGAATCAAGTTCGGATCATATCAACAAGATGATTGAGAAAGCTCATTCGATCAATGCAGATATGAATATGATTGATGGAGATATTGCCTTTGTAGATGCGTGAAAATTCTTAACTCTCAAGAGAATTGTTCGTTATTTGTCCGATGGATGAGATTATTATCTCGCACACAGAGATGAGATATTCACAGCGATCGGTCGCAATAAGCCAATGAGATATCTCGTACTCAATCAAAATCGTGATGAGATCAGAGCGAGTGGGGGATTCCCGGGAAGCGTCATTTTCTTTGAGATGAATCGCTGAGCGATAACAAAATTTGAATCACGAGATATCTATTTCTACGATTGGAAACTCTATCCGTATCAGGTCCAGCCACCTCCATGAATTCGAGAACTCACGACAAATTATGGATTGCGAGATGCAAATTATTCTCCTGTATTTGCAAAGAATCTCCCCATTATTAACCAATTTCATGAACGTGCAGGATACGAATCACTCGATGGTATCGTCGCTATCAATCAATGAATCGTCGAAGAGATCATTGATCATCTTGGTGGAGTGAACTTCCCTGAAATGCAGACGACTGTAACACAGGAGAATTTTTCACTCTATATATCGAGTATTGTAGAGGCTCAGATCGGACGCAAGGATTCAGCAAAGGATATACTTTTTGCTTTTCAGAAACATTTCCTTGATGCTCTTCATGCATCGCCTCATTCCTATCTTGATATCCTTGATACGACATTGAGTGCTGTCAATCATGGTGAAATTCTTGCCGCATGGGGAGATAGCACACTCTCGAATTTTACTGCTACATTTGAAGGGAATGCTCGCATAATGAGACAAGGTTCGAATTGGATTTATCCAGTCTATACTTCGCTCTCAGGGAATAAATCTGATCGCTACATTCATAGAAAGCTTCAGATGACGTCAAGCTATGATGATAATTGTAACGCATCGAATGAAGTCATCCTGACCCTCACTCATACCCTCGATGATCAAGGCACAAAGACCATAGAAGATCTTCAAAAATCGCTTGGTCTCACAGGATCTCTCCTTAATGAAAAAGTTCGCATTCAGGGAAGCGGATCGAATATCGTCTATACGCGCATTCTCGTACCAAAGTGATCGATCTTTACGGATCTTCCAAAAGGTGCTACCAAGCTTGATGTTACAAGTGATTCTCCATTTGCTGATGCAATCGCATTCAAGATGGAGACGCTACGATGAAAATCGCAGACGGTGAGGTTTGCCTACAAAACCAAGCCACTCTTGACTTGTGACCTCACACCTGTTATGATTCGTCAGCCAGGACTCAAGTCGGTCGAATTTATTTCTTGATTTCATGACTAATGTTTACACTTGTTTGTCTCGATACGCTCAGTCCACTTAACCTTGATCCGAGAGTTCTCTCTGACATTGCTCATATGGCTGATGAGGTGAGTGAATACGCTATGCGCTGAATTGTGCAACTCTGACTCGTCGATGATGACATGATGTCAGCTTTCAACGAACAATATCGTGGTAAGACCGGCACAACGGATGTACTCTCATTCCATTATTTTAATGATTTTTCCGGTATTCGAGATGATGAGATTGCCTGAGAAGTTGTGATGTCACTCTCGCGAGTCTCTGAACAGGCAGGTGAAATGCAACATAGCAAAGAAGCAGAATTCTACAGACTTCTTATTCACTCGCTCTTGCATCTTGTGGGGTATGATCATGAAGAAGATCAAGATCATCTTGTCATGCTTCCAAAAGAGCGTACAATCATCAACTTCCTGAATGAGAAGTATCAACTTTCTATTGTGATCTAATTTTCTATGGCATGACGCAACAAGGATGAAATCCTTATTAAAACCCCAGAAGAGATTGACGGAATTCGCAAATCATCAAAGCTCGCAGCATCAATACTCGATTTTATCGAGCCTTACGTACTACCAGGTGTGACAACAATCGAGCTCGATAATATGATGAATGTCTATATCAAGCAGAATGGTGGAATATCGGCATGCATAAATTACCATGGCTACCCTCGATATACTTGTATTTCTGTGAATGACGTGGTATGTCATGGTATTCCGAGCGAGAAACAAATCCTCAAAGATGGAGATATTGTGAATATTGATGTAACGACGATTGTTGATGGGTACTTTGGTGATACCTCTCGTATGTATCTTGTGGGCAATGTTTCTCGAGAGGCAAAGAAGCTCGTTGAAACAACCAAAGCTTGTCTCGACATAGGTATTGAGCAAATTCGCCCAGGAAATCACTTTGGTAATATCGGTTATGAAATTGCGCTCTATGCTGAGCGACTTGGATATTCTGTGGTTCGAGATTTCACAGGGCATGGCACGGGAGTATATTTCCACGAAGCCCCAATGGTATTTCACAAGGCTCCAAAGAATAGTTGAGAAATTATGGTCGAAGGGATGATATTTACCGTGGAACCAATGATCAACCTCGGGACATACCATACCAAGATTGATCAAAAAGATGGATGGACAGCACGAACCAAGGATGGTAAACTCTCTGCACAGTATGAGCACACGATCCTCGTGACGAGTGATGGATATGAGATATTAACGGTTGTTTAGAATTTCTATTGTATGGAAAAAGAAATCCCCCACCGCATGCGGTGGGGGATTGTTGTTGCTCAGCCTCCTTGCTGATTGTTGGTTCGAGAGAATTGTAGCACTACTCCTGGATTTGGTGACGGTTTTGGTTCTATAAAACCATCTTCGGCATCAAGAGCTGCACGATCTTTTGCTACTGCAGTTGGATCCATAGTTGCCCATGATGCAATTCGGAGCTGCCTTTTCCACTCCTTTTCAAATTGATCCAATTTTGCTTGGAACTCTTGTTCTTTTCGAGCTGCTTCCGCATGAATACGGTCCAGCTCTACTATCACGCGAGCGCGACTGTAGACAAAAGCATCCTCACGTCCAAACGCCTTCTGCTGAGCAAAGGCGAGCAGTTTTTCGGCTAACTTAAGTGCTAGCTTTTGCAGCATGTTTGCCATTTTCCATACCCTCGTTTTCCTCCTTGATTGGAGGGTTATTGTTTTTGCATGAGCTTGTGACTCACCTAACTTGACATTTTAGTGAAAATAAAAAAATAGCAAGCTTATTCTGTTGAAATCATTTGAGTCTAGACTAGCAAATATTTTATAATATATATTGGTAATTATTCTCTCTTTCGTACAATAGATCTCTTTATTGCGCAGCACTTTCATGAAACATATTCACCTTCAGATAGAGAGATTTGAGCGAGATGACCGAGTAATCCTACGAGATACCGATATTACTATTTCAGAGTGAGATCGCCTTGGTCTCATCGGTCCGAATGGCGCTGGTAAATCTACTTTTCTTGGCCTTTTGACCGGTCAAATTCCTCTGATTCATGGGAATCGAGAGAGTTTTTCTGGGCTGGAGTTTGCAACTCTTGAACAAGTCGTCTTCGATGATGAATGAGTCTTGGTGCGAGATGAGCTCGAAAAAGCGTTCTCAAATTTCAAGAATCTCGAGCGTCAAATAGACCTTGCACATGAAAAAATGGTGGATGGAAGTGATGATGGGGGAGAGTATTCTACTCTGATCGAACGGTATTCACTTCTTGGTGGCTATAGCTATCACGCCGATGTTGATCGAGTCGCCCGTTGAATCGGGATATTTGAGCTTCTTTCCCGACCCCTTCTGGAGATATCAGGATGAGAGCGCACCAAAGTTGCACTTGCCAAGATTCTTCTCTCGAAACCAGAATTTCTCCTCCTTGATGAGCCAACGAATTTTATCGATATTGATGCTCTTCTGTGGCTCGAAGAATATCTCTCGAATGAGTGGAAATGAGGTTTTCTTATTATTTCTCATGATCGTACCTTCTTGGATGTGACGACGACTGAGACGTTGGTTGTGAATGAATATTCTCAGATTGTTCGCTACCATGGGAACTACACTCGAGCAAAAGAAGAGCGAGACAAACAATATAGTCTTGATCTCAAGAAATACGAAGAACAGACAGAATTTCTGAAATCTGAAAAAGACCTTATCAATCGATTTCGAGCTGGATCACGCGCATGATTCGCAAAATCCCGCGAGAAGATGTTGGAGCGTGTTGAGGTGCTCGATCGACCACAACGTGCGGAGTGAGCACAGTTTGTCTTTGCTATGAGTGAAATTACTGGGAACAAACTTATTGAGTTAGAAGACGCATTCATCGGTCGCAAGGATCCACTCTTTTTTATTCGCCAAGCAATCCTCACAAGAGGCGAACATATTGGGATTGTTGGTGAGAATGGAGTAGGGAAGTCTACGCTTATTCGTACCCTCCTTGGAGAGATTCCTGTACTTGATGGTATTGTGAAGGTAAATCCATCGGCACAGATAGCATATTTTAGTCAGATGCATGAAGAGCTCACTTCATGATTGAGTGTATACGAGCTCTTCGAGAAACATGGGCTTGCAACATCCCATTCACAACTGGCAGGTCTTCTCGGTGGATATGGGATAGGATATAACGATCTCTCCAAGCCTCTCAAGGAATTTAGTGGTTGAGAGAGAGCAAAGATTTCATTTGCACTCCTTGGTCATCATCCGAGTTCGCTCCTCATTCTCGATGAGCCAACAAACCATCTTGATATACTCTCTCGAGAAAGTCTTGAACAGGCACTCTGAAAATATGAATGATCGATTCTCTTTATTTCCCATGATCGATATTTTGCGAATGCTATCGCTGAGAAGCTCTGGATTATTGAGGATGGAGATTTAGTTATTTCGTATGGAAATTATGATGATTATCTCTACAAAAAAGAACATGGACTCTCCTATGATATGAGTCTCGTCAATATTGATAAGGAGGCTGAAGCAATACTCATTGATGAGCTCGGGGAGAGAGAGGTGGAGAGGCTCAAGAAGAAGTTTGGAAATAGGAAGAAATAGTGAGATTAAATACTTGTAAAATATATAATTTGTGTTATTATAATATTAGCATTTTTTCATATACGAGGAGTTCTAAAATGATGTACAAAACAACTGCTATATCCTTTGCTTCTATGGCAATGGAAGCAAAGTTGGAACAATGTCGAGACTTCCCGAGAAAGGCATATGAAGGAGTTCGTTTGTGTAATTATTGTTTGATTCGAGTCAATGGTATGCCCATCATTCCAAGCCCTCAAGTCAAGAAGCTTAGTCATGGTTTTGAGTGGGGTCACATTGGTGCTGGATCACATCAACTTGCATATACCCTCTTGGCTGATCTCTTTGGAGATGAAAAATTAGAGGTGATATCCGCATATCATGAGAAACTTCTGAATGAAATAATCTCTCAATTACCTATGCAAGAGAACTGGCTCATCACTGATACGGATATTCTTAGTATTCTTGGAGGAGAATCAGATTTCAATACTCAGCTCAGTCGCTATTGTCGACATTGATGCTGATATTGATGCGCAAAAAAAGACCCATCAATGGGTCTTTTTTCTATGCAATAATCATCTTGAGTGCAGTAGGATCGAAGAGGAAGAAATATCCGAGTATCAGCATGATGATACCACCAAGAGCAAGACAGTATCGAGTATACTTTGTAGTGAGATGAAGGTATTTGAATGCGTAGAGTGCAATCCCGAACACGACCAAATCATCGATCATATAGAAGAAAGTATAGATGGTCACATACATTTGCTTGACCATGACGCTTAGGGAGCTCATCTCGAGGAGTTTGGTGAATGCCTGTGGAATACCGATAGAGCAAGCAAATTCAATAATATTGACTGAGAATGCGATTCCGATGGTTGTGAAGAATACAGCAATACTCATAGGTGATTGAATAACGTGCTTGATCTTATGGGTGATCTTTTTCTTTTGATCATGGGATACGACGACACATTCACCATTTTTGTTGAAGAAAAACTCATAGAGAAAGAAACATCCAGCCCCGATGGATATCAGGCCAATAATTGGCGTGACAATATGATCGAGTTTCACAAAATCCCACGTCTCATACCAAACATTGAGAATCATAAAGTACATGATAGCTTCTGCAAGAATGAAGATTCCAGCAATTTGAACCATTTTTTTACGTGATCCAGATTGGGCAAGTATGGAGAGAAACATGACAAGTACCCACATAGCACAAGGATTGAATCCGTCAACGAATCCAAGTACGCTCGCAAGAATCAGAAGGGAATAATCTTTAAGGTTGATGACTCATACGAATGGGAGATCAACATAGAGAGCACTCTTGTCTATGTCACAACTCTCTGTTGTGCAACCTTCTCAGCTTTTTGTGGAGGAGAGTTTTTCACGAGCATTCTCAAAGAGAGAGCTTTCTTTCATAGTCGCTACTCATTCTTTGATCATTCTCCCAGTTGTCTCAGGGCTTTGATATCATTCGATAATTTGGTTTCCTACCAGTAAGATAGGTGTAGCTTTGCTTAGATTATTTGTCTTGGTGAATTGATCGTAGAGAGCTGCATTCTCAGGAAGGTTGATATCGTAGTATCTTGGTTTGATGTTGCTTCCACTTGCAAATTCCGTGTCGAGAAACTTCTTGAGAGCAATACAATGGACACAATCAGGACGGCTGAAGATAGAAAATTCGATAGTTTTTTCAACTTGGATTTTCTGATTTATCTGCTGTATTTGAGTTGGCGTTTCGCCACTTGCTGCAAAAGTTGATGAAATCGGTCCAGATAAAGAGAGGGTTAGGAGGATAATGCTGAGATATTTGAAGAAATTCATAGATGGATAATGGAAATATAGAGATTATAGGCGCTTATGATGTTTTTACAATTTGAAAAATAACCTCTCTACATTCTTGTAGAGAGGTTATTTTTAGTTGAAAAGTTTGTTCGTATATTCGCGGATATCCGATAACAAATCTTTGCTATTTTTGATGACTGCTATGAGTGGGGGATTGATATTGTATTTGTTTATCAGATGAAGATTGATAAATGCACACAGTTCTTCAGATGATGGTTGCTCAGATACATACAATTGTCTTTCCGGACATCCACCAATAAATATCGGTAAATACAGAATGGCATATTGTTGGTAAGATATTCGATTATATTTTTGAATGTCTAGAAAACTTATAGACATCTCAATATTCGATCGAATATACTTCTTGAGCTCTGTCGAAAGCAGAGATTGTGGTGAAGGTGTATCACCAACGTGCTTATTTATTTGCTTAGTCATTTTTTCTCCAATGTTGGTAACAAGCTATTGCATAGTATGAAAATATGATATTTGTCAATATTTACTTGAATTTTCTAGCGTGATTTGAAGAAATATTTGTAGGAAAAAATCCCCTACTATTACGGCAGGGGATTTGGATTGTGCGAGACTTTATTTAACCAAGAATAGTTAATGCATTTGCTAGCTTGAATAGCTCACGCATTGCTGATAAACTTTTTGGTAATATTAATGCCCCAGTTGTGGAGTATGGAAATGTTTTCATACATACATCTATTACCGCTAGACATGAAGTAACATTCATGTCTTCAGATAATGAATAGTATTGTTCCTCATTTTGTGCACTTTTTGGTATATAAACGGTGTATTCAGATGGTGATAATGCACAACTCACCATCAATAATCCAATATTATCTTCCGCAACGGTTGCTCGGATTGTAATGAACGTTGGAATATTATGATATGCTCGTTTTTGTAGTATTACCTCTAATTGTTCAAACATTTTTTTCTCTCCACCCATCCAGTCTTTGCTGAATGGGATAAGTTGTGGTTAATTTGACCGACTTACCCAAATCAACATCGATCAGGATGAGTACATAATATATAATATTATGTACTTGTCAAATATTTTTATCACTGCATACCAGTACTATCAGACGAAACAATGCCCAATTTCATATTTGCTGGGAGAGCGATGTCGATGTATTTTGGATATTCGAGTTTGAGTCGATGCATCGTCTCGGTGAGTTCTTCGACGGAGGTATCCGATCGCATGCGAGTATTATAGAGTTTTTCCTCTCCGATCGTGCTCATAGTCAATCATTGATAGTCATGTCCAGGATAGACACGAGTCGCATCAGGGAGTGTATAGAGCTTTGTGATGCTCTGATAGAGCTTCACTGGTGATCACTGTTGAAAATCTGTCCGACCGGTCTTGCGAATGAGGAGTGTGTCTCCCGTGAAGATCATATCCTCGATGAGATAGCTCGTACATCCATCAGTATGTCCTGGAGTAGCAAATGATCGAACATCGATAGACCCTACTTGGATAACCTCGTTATCCGCAAGCAAGATATCAGGCTGGGCAATTGCAGCACCCGTTCCCATGACAATCTTTGCTCAGGTTCGCTCACGGAGTACACCACTACCAGTGATATGATCAGCGTGAATATGCGTATCGAATATGTGAGTGAGTGTCAGTCAGAGCTCACTAGTGAGCTTGAGATCGCGATCAACTTGGTCAAGAACGGGATCGATAATGAGTGCTGATCAGGTATTTGTATCACCTACGAGATAGCTATAGGTCCAGGTTTTTTCATCGAAGAGTTGACGAAAGAGAATGTTGGAAGACATAAAAAGAAATGAAAATAAATAAATGTGATTGAGAAAAGAGGGGTTAGTGTGGCCACCATGTTGTCACACACCATCGTCAAGCTGTTTTCATAGATTACAGAGAGAGAAATTCACGACCAATCATGATGAGCGCCATAGCCATAGTAAATATACCAAAAGCTTTTGAGAGTATCGTTGTTGGTATTCGTTTTTGGAGTATGAGTCCGAATATGAGTCCCATGAGGGCGAGGCCAATGCTGGTAGTTATTAAGGTTATATGCTCGTTCGAAAATTCATGGGGGAGTCAGCTGAGAAACCCTATACCAGAATTCATCGTAATAATCACGAGAGATGTAGCGACAGCACTACGAAGTGTCAGTCATTCAAGCGCCATAAGTGCTGGAACGATGAGAAATCCACCACCAGCACCAACTATTCCAGTGATAGTACCAACCATTCATCATTCAAGTGTTGTGATGAGATGTTTTTTCCACCCAATGATACGGGCACCTTCTTGAAAATGATTTATTTTTCTCTTGCATACTATGGAACATCCCGCAGCGAACATAATCAATCCAAAGAGGAGCAATACGAGTGTTCATTTTTCAATAAGTCCGATATGATCCGGAATACGTTCGACGAGGAAATGACGAGAGAAATAGGTAGCGAGAAGAGATGGTATTCCAAATATGATCACTTTGTCCCAAAGAATCTCTGAGTTTTTGATCTTTGTGAGTGCTCCAACAAAAGCTGTACTACCAACAATGATAAGGCTATAGTAGGTGGCTTCGAGAGGGTTGATATGAAAGAGATACACCAGTATCGGTACGGTGAGGATCGCTCCTCATCCTCCGACGAGTCCGACCACCATACCCATGATGATCATCGAGAAGAAAGGGAAAATCATAGATATGGGGGAATTACATGTATTTTTGTAGGAGTGATACAAGATCAGTGACAGAATGCACGCCAGAAGTTCGCTCGACGATCACACCATCTTTGAAGAGAATCAGTGTAGGAATACTTCGTATTGCAAGTTGTTGCGCAATATTTGGCTCATTATCAACATTGTGCTTCATGATACGAGCTTGATCTCCGATTTGTTTTGCGAGATCTTCGAGAATCGATCACATCATTTGGCATGGACCACACCATGGAGCCCAGAAATCTACGAGTACAAGACCTTGTGATGTATCACGAGCGAAGTTAGAATCAGTGGATGTAAGAACAGACATAGAAAAAAATGAGAAAGGTAAAAATTTTTGATGAGAGGATGAGGATTTAGGATCACTCCCATTTTCCCTTTTTCACACCGTGGGATGGAAGATTGTTTTGTTTTAAGAGCTCACTCATTTTAAATTGAAGGGATCCACGGCTTTGCAGATCATCTTGAGTGATATATGCATGATATGGTGTGGTGATTTCATAATTATGATCTCAGGCCATCCTTATAAATGCTCGGAGATGATTGAAACTTCACCCACCAATGTTCTCAAACACCATTTGTATCGAAGTATCGTTGATTGACTTATATTCCTGGAGGAGATGTTCAATGTCTCAGACTTCTATCATTACTCCTACTTCCAGGGCTCATGTCATACTGGCATTCAGTTTTTCGGTGAGTTCACTATAGATACCTGAATAACTTCCATAATCTTGCGGCTCATTTATCTGATATGTATTGAGCAAATTGCCTATTTGTTTTCTGTGCTGATCTTCTGATTCGATGATATTTGATATTCAACTGAGTTGAGGATATTTTTTCAGAATTTGTTGATAAATATTATGTGCAAGAAGTTCTTCTTGATATGCCTTTATGAGGATATCTTTGGCCTCTTGGGATATTGGTGCCTTTGTTTGAATAGCTTCATGTATTTCTGATTTCATTTCTGATCAGGTTCTATCATTGGAGCATCAGGTGATCAAAGTTAGACTGAGTATTAGTGCGAGGATTGGTAGTGATTTCATATTTATAAAAGATATTGTGGTTGGAAGTGTTCTGTTATCTCGAGGATTTTCGACCGAGTTTCATAGAGGGATTTGATGCTTCCCGCAACGTTGGTTGCCTGTTTTCCATTCTGTGCGAGCCACGCACATGCTTGTCCACTTCGAGCTCCGGTACGACACAGGATATAAACCTCTCTGTCAAAGTTGATCTCTTGATATCGATCAGGGAATTGGGAAAGTGGAATAAGTTTTGCTTGGGGGATTCGAATCATATCCCATTCGTGCTCTTCGCGAACATCTATGAGCTCAATGGGTTGCTTTGTTTGTACGATCTCTTCGAGTTTTTTGGCAGATATTTCTTGGTACATAGAGGTGAATTATGGAATAAGTTTTTTTGTAAGGAACATACTTGTAAGCATACTCACAAGGAAAATTAGCGTGAAACTCTGATGGAATATAATAGCGCCTACAGCTGGTCCGGGACAGAGACCACCGAGTCACCATCCAATACCAAAGAGTATTGATCCAATAACTAGTTTCCTGTCAATTATTCCTTTTCGTTCCCATGGGAAGTGCCACTTTTCCGCAAAGAATGGCTTTGGATGTTTCTCGAGGATAAAGTGTCCGAGGAGTGATACACTGAGTGCTCCTATCATAACAAAGATGAGGGTTGGATCCCAACTACCAAATATATCAAAAAATCATCGTACGCGATCGGGTGAGAGCATATCCGAGTAAGCAAGTCCATATCCGAATAGTCAACCAGATAGGAGTGAAAGGAGAGCAGATTTGAGATGTTTCATATACTACAAGAAGTTATGAAGTGTGACGGTAGCGATACCACTCGATACAAAGAGAAGTGTTGCGATGATCGATCGTTGTGAGAGTCGACCGATGCCACAGACAGCGTGCCCACTCGTGCAACCATTTGCGAGTGTTATACCGATACCTACGAGTATTCCACTTATGATTGCTATTGTAGACGATGTTTCCATGTTTGAGGGGGTATACCCGCTATGGTTGAGAGTATAGAGCCCGACTCCGACGGGTATACTGAGGAGAAATGTATAGCGCCATATTCCGTGTTCACCACCAGGAAGGACTCACTTAAGGATGCCTGATATACCCATGACACGTCAGAGTCAGCCAGACATAATAAGTGCTGCTATGCCGATGAGCATACCACCGATGAGGGCATGAAGATAGAGAGGATTCATAAAGTTTAACATTGGTTATCACAATAAATAGTGGTGAGAGATTGAAGCATCTGAGATATCCGACCATCTTGGATGCGGTAGTATACAAAGATGCCATCTTTGCGACTCTCGATGAGTCATTCTTGGCGCATCTTGGCGAGGAATTGTGAGAGCTGTGATTGAGATATGCTACAGAATTTCTCAAGATCGCCGACACTCATTTCCCCTTCGGAGAGTTTGCAAAGTATGAGAAGTCGTTTTGGATGAGCGAGGAGCTTGAGAATCTCTGCTACTTCCGAGGCTTTTTGTTCGAGTTCATTCATATTATGAAAATGTAATATATAAGTATATTATGAAAATGTAATGTATTGTCAAAAGAAAAATGGAACAGCTCTGGTTCTATTATTTCGTAATAAATAGAGTAAAGCTTATTTATCTAAAGAAAAAACAGTCTTAAGACTGTTTTTTCTTGTTTCTATTACGATTCGTTATGTGCTTGAATGACTCTTTTATATCTCGCATATTCTCATACGACTCCTGAGATCAGTCTTTTGGAAAGGAAATGGTCTCATATCGTATGGCTGCCATTATTTTACCACTAGGCGCTCATTCATTCAGGAATTCAATGGCTTCTTCCAGAGTTGTTTTTTCGAGCATCTTGAGCATTTCTGGAACAGATTCCGGATAGATAACCTCATCTGGATGGAAGAGCTGTACTCAAGTGTTGAGGGTAAATCAAAGACTCTTTGCAATTTCGATATATTGGGGAGATGGTTGATATGATTTTATGGTTCCATCTTTATGTTGTCTCGTTCGCAAAAGTACCTTATGTATAACACCTCAACTTTTGTTTATTTGTCGTTCAGATTCTGCGAGATGCCGAATAGAGGAGCTTCCAGATGAATCCTTGAGGTGACGACCTTGGTATGGGGAATAGCGAACAATAGTCATCTTTCCTTCTGATTTTCATTCTGAGCCAAGAGATTCTGAGTTGAAATTCTGAGGATTTATCCCTGATTCTCTGCGATATTGGTGATGGTGATAGTTGAGTCCACAGAGCTCATAGGCTTGTTTGATAATAGCCTCAGGACATGTTATCGATATGAGAGCAAGTCTTGTGATGACAAGTATATTTACTGTTGCTTTGGGATAGGAGTGTAAAAGGAGTTGTATTTGCGGAGGTAACTTAATATAGGTACTTCAAAAATTATCAATTTGATCAATGATACACTTTTCTCAATCTCAATTAGAATTATGCCATAATAATCTGTTATCAACATCTTCCTTGTATTTCTCCATAATATACTCTTCTGGTTCTTGATTAAAGAGAACAAATCGATATGAAAATTCTACTCATGTTATTTTATTTGGATTTTGTATCTTTTTGATGAGTATCCAGATAGGATCCTTGTCTGTTTTGAATTTGATGAGATTGAGATTTGCAACGTCACGTATTTTCTCAGTGATGATGATATTACAGAGTTTTCTATTGATATCTGCATTCATATTATCAGGCGATATATTGACTGTGATATTATCTTGTATTTTCTGCATTCAAATAATAAGATTCTTCATTCCAATATAACGAGAGCTAATATCGAGTGAGCTATCCTGTGATCTGGATGTACAAAATACCCTACACGAGAATTCCATTTGTTCGATAATATATTCTTTTTGTGGTGTGCTTCAGAGGGATGCAAGAGTGGTCACTACACATTGAAATAGCTCCAAATTATTGAGTCATACTCACAACTTTTCATATTGTTGATAGAGAAATACGATAACCTTGCCTGCGTGAACCTTTGCTTGCCTTTCTCGATGAATGAAAATTGTCTGTATAGTATAATTTATCTCTTCCATTGCCATACGCATTTGTAGAGCTTTTTCTCCAAAATACGCATAAGTGCCCGGACCATAGTTCATTATAACAACACCCCCATCCATTTTTTTATTATTACAATACATTGTAGCAAATCTTCTGAATATTTGTGAGAATTCTGTATTTTCGCATATTGCATTCTCTGTTTTCTTAATAGCTTGAAATATCTGAAGGCTGCTAATTAATGGTCCGTATTTATCAAACATAGAGATTATATTTCTCATGTCATCTTCTTGAGGATTTTGAATATCTTTGAATGCAAACAAGGCGGATTCAAATAGACGAATAGGGTTTTCTACTGATTTGATATCAGTGAGATGAGATGTACTTAAATTCTGTCGATATCAACTATTCTTTCTGAGTATATCTGAAGCGCGAAGTTGTGATCGTGCTTGTATACCTGTAAATATTTCCTGTTGAGTATTTTCACTATTGTTTTGCTGTTCTATGACACCATTTTCTCATTCAAGTCACCCTGGTCATTGTGGAACGTTTGTCATAGAAATATCTATTTAGAAAAATAAAAGAATATTCATTTTAATAAAATACACATAACAGTCAATTATTATATACTATAATTGTAATAATATATATATCTATTTCAAATATCTATTCAGTTAAAAACTTCCTTATTTCTCATATTTCTCCACTATGAAAATCCCCGTCTTTAAGAAGACGGGGATTTGCGATTTCTTTGGTGCCCAGAAAGGGGATTGAACCCTCACACCTTGCGGCATACGCGTCTGAGACGTACGTGTCTACCATTCCACCACCTGGGCATATTGTTTGTACTGATCAAGAAGCATCAGTACGTGCACCCCTCTCGCTTTGCTCGGGGGTACGGCTCTCGAATATTCGTTTCACTCATTTCGAACTGCACGTCTACCATTCCACCACTTGAGGACATTGATTCACCGATTGGATTATAGCTTCTTTTTACACTTTGCAAGCTTTACATCTTCACAAAGTTCTTATACTTGAACTATCTTTTTCTGTATTTCTCATATGCAAGTATCACCCAATCTCCTCGTATCACTCTCGGAACTCTATGTTGTATTATCGGGCGATACGAAGCTTGCTCTCTATCCACTCGGAACTGGACTTATCAATGATACTTGGATTACCAATATCCAAGAGAATAACAAACGCTATGTGGTACAACGACTCAATACAAAAGTATTTCCATCGTATAAATCGATCGAGAATAATCTTCGCCTGGCCAAAGAAATACTTTCAGGCAAGGATTATCTTCTCTTTCTTCCTGTGGAAAATATTCATGGAGAACTTCATACAAATATTGAGAATGAAATATATCGTGTAACTGAGTTTTGTGAGGGGAGTCAGGTGTATGATGCACCACCGAGCACCAAACATATTTATGAGGCAGCAAAAGCATTTGCAACATTTACTCGCTACCTTGGATGAGAGAGAGTGAACGATTTTCAGGAGACGATAGAGGGTTTTCATAATCTCTCAAAGCGATTTGCTGATTTTGAGAAAGCATGGGAATTGTGTGAAGACCAAGAGCGACGATCTCAAGCAGAATCACTCGTGAATTTTGCTCTTACCAATCGTTGGATCGTTGATTTATATGTTCGGTCGGTAAAATCTATTCCGAAGCGGATATATCATCACGATACAAAAGTGAATAATATTCTCTTCAAGACGTGAACAACGCAGGTAATCGCTCCGATTGATCTTGATACAATCATGCCTTGATATATTTTCTCCGATCTTGGTGATATGATTTGGTCGATTGCTGCTTGAGTCGATCATAGTGACCTCGATCTTGAGTCGATCACTATTGACCGACCTCGATATGATGCAATTATGGATGGATATAGAGTAGGGATGGCGGATACACTCACATCGGAAGAAGTTGCATTGCTTCCATATGCATGACTCGTTATGTCGTATATGCTTGGTCTACGATTCTTAGCCGATTATCTCGGGGGAGATAGTTATTTTAAAGTCTCGCATCCTTGAGAAAATCTTGATCGAACAACAGCACAATTTCAGGTGGTTAAGTTTCTCATCGATGGATGATTTGCTCCTGTATGTTAAATTTGACAAATACTAAAAATAGTATAAATTATACTCATTCTTAAATTTAGTATATGTCAGATCCACATAAAAAAACAGAATCTCATGGTGGTTGAGGCGGTGG
>ERZ724510.818-NODE-818-length-18064-cov-5.167638_pt1 | contig 18064 bp, 16 predicted proteins | sample MGYA00376043_ERZ724510 | MGnify/ENA primary metagenome ERZ724510 (study PRJEB28724, sample SAMN07190888) | wastewater metagenome | isolation source: influent of sewage treatment plant in Hong Hong | place: USA: Christiansburg, Virginia | collected 2016-03-01 ... | reverse complement strand
CCTGGGCGACGGTGGCACCAAAGCCAATGCCAGCCAGCAGAGCCAGAACCAGAGATTTCTTGGCGATATTTTTGATCATTGTTTTCCCTCGTTGAAGAAAATAAGTAAACTTTTAACCCGCGCTTAGGCATGCCAAAGACAATCACCTGCGGACTTCCAATCTATTTTGCCATAGGGCAATAGCTGAATCCAAGTCATTTTGGCCATTCTCACAGAGTCTTTTGTGGTCTACGCAACACTTTCCTGCAATCCAGACGTGAGTTACTGCTTCCCGGCCAGCTACGTTGACTAAATGCGAGACCGGATCATAGCAAGGCCGGCTGCTCAGATTGGCGAGACTAACGGCGCAAAGGTCAGCTGCCTTGCCTGGAGTGATCGAGCCAATTTCGTGTCCCAATCCAAGCGCGATGGCGCCATTAAGCGTAGCCATGCGAAGTGCTTCGTGGGCTGGTATTGCACTGGCATCGCCACTGATGCCTTTGGCTAATAACGATGCAAGGCGCATTTCACCAAATAAGTCGAGGCGATTATTGCTGGCTGCCCCGTCGGTGCCGAGTCCGACATTGATACCAAATTGTCGCATTCTTGCCACAGGAGCAAAACCGCTGGCCAGTTTGAGGTTGGAAGTTGGGCAGTGGGCAATATTGCTGCCGGTATCGGCTAATAGATGCAGATCACTGTCACTTAAATGAACAGCGTGAACGCCGATAAAGCCAGGGCCAAGGAGGCCGAGTTGGTGCAGTCGCGCCAATGGCACAATCTGGTTCTGTTTGAGTGCGTCTTCAATTTCCTGCCTGGTTTCGTGAATGTGGCAGTGGATAGGCAGGTTTAATTGTTCTGACAGCGTCAGGATCCGTTCGAAGGTTTTGTCGCTTACCGTGTAGGGCGCGTGGGGAGCGAGACAGAAGTTGATCAGCGGGTTGTCGAGGAGGGTTTCTCTTGCCGCCAAGCCTTTGTTGATGTAATCGTCAGCGTCACTGGCGTAAGCGGTGGGGAATTCGATAGCGGTGATTCCCAATACGGCACGCATACCCATCTCCGAGGCGGCAGTAGCGGCTGCTTCCGGATAGAAGTACATGTCGTTGAAGCAGGTTATGCCACCCAGTAACATTTCCGCACAGGCTAGGCGGGTTCCGTCATAGACAAATTGTGCTGAAGCATGTGCAGCTTCGGCTGGCCAGATGTGATCTTGCAGCCATTCCATCAGCGGTAAGTCATCGGCCATCCCGCGCATCAAAGACATCGCTGCGTGGGTGTGAAGATTGATTAAGCCGGGAATCAGGATGTGATCATCCAGCGTGACGCGTTCGTTGGCCTTGAAGCGGGCACGTGCTTCGCTGGCGGGAAGTAAGGCCACAATGCGGCCGTTATGGACGGCGACGGCGTGATTTTTCAGCACAATATCGGGGTCGACCGCAGCAATCCAGCGCGATTCGATCAGGAGGTCGATAACTTCGGGTGTCGGTGTCATGGAAAACGGCATCTATACGTTGTTGGTCGCGTGTTAAAATAGCAAATTACGCTCGATTCAACCAATAAGTCATCGCGCAAGCGGTGCGACTGTGAGACATGGACCAATTCGCTAAAGAAACTCTGCCGATCAGCCTCGAAGACGAGATGCGGCGTTCCTATCTTGATTACGCGATGAGCGTGATCGTTGGCCGCGCCCTGCCGGATGCCCGCGACGGCCTGAAGCCGGTGCATCGCCGCGTTCTCTACGCAATGCACGAGCTGAGTAACGACTGGAATAAAGCTTACAAGAAATCAGCGCGTATTGTTGGTGACGTGATCGGTAAATACCACCCGCACGGCGATACTGCGGTTTACGACACGATTGTGCGGATGGCGCAGCCTTTTTCGCTACGTTACATGCTGGTCGATGGTCAGGGTAACTTCGGTTCGGTGGACGGCGACAGTGCGGCGGCAATGCGTTATACCGAAGTCCGTATGGCCAAGATTGGCCACCAGATGTTGGAAGATCTGGACAAGGAAACGGTTGATTTCGGGCCGAATTACGATGGTTCCGAGCATGAGCCGCTGGTCATGCCGGCGCGTATCCCCAATCTGCTGATCAACGGTTCGTCCGGTATCGCGGTGGGTATGGCGACCAATATTCCGCCGCATAATCTGAATGAAGTAGTGGCTGGTTGCTTGGCGTTGCTGGAAAACCCGGCACTCAGTATTGATGAGCTGATCGAATACATTCCGGCACCGGACTTCCCGACGGCGGCCTTGATTTATGGCGTGATGGGCGTGCGCGAGGGCTACCGGACCGGTCGTGGCCGAGTCATCATGCGTGGTCGTACTCATTTCGAGGATATGGACAAGGGCGGCGGTCGTCAGGCGTTGATTATTGACGAAATCCCTTACCAGGTTAACAAGAAGACGCTGATCGAGAAGGTCGCCGAACTGGTTAACGAGAAGAAGATTGAAGGCATTTCCGATATTCGCGACGAGTCGGACAAATCCGGCATGCGTGTGGTTATCGAGCTGAAGCGCGGTGAAGTGGGCGAGGTTATCCTCAATAACCTGTACAAGCAGACCCAGCTGCAGGACACCTTCGGCATGAACATGGTGGCGCTGGTTGATGGCCAGCCCCGCCTGCTCAACTTGAAGCAGATGCTTGAGTGCTTCCTGTCGCATCGTCGCGAAGTGGTGACGCGGCGCACGGTATTTGAGCTGCGCAAAGCCCGCGAACGCGGTCACATTCTCGAAGGCTTGGCTGTTGCGCTGTCCAATGTCGATGAAATCATTGCCCTGATCAAGGCTGCGCCAACGCCGGCCGATGCCAAGCGTGGCTTGATGGAACGCCTGTGGCGCAGCGCCGTGGTTGAGGAAATGCTGGTTCGTGCATCGACCGACGCTTCGCGTCCAGAAGGTTTGGCGCCTGAATTCGGTCTTTCTGACCAAGGCTATCGCCTTTCCGAAGCGCAGTCGCAACGCATTCTTGAAATGCAACTGCAACGCCTGACAGGCCTTGAGCAAGACAAGATTGTTGGCGAATACAAGGAAGTCATGGCCAAGATACTTGATCTGCTCGACATCCTGGCGCGCCCGGAACGCATCACTGCAATTATTGTTGGCGAACTGACTGCCATCCGCGATCAGTTCGGCGATGAGCGTCGTTCGGAAATCATTCTGCACACCCAGGAACTGGGTATTGAAGATTTCATTACGCCACAGGACATGGTCGTCACCTTGTCGCATGGTGGTTACATTAAGGCCCAACCGCTGGCCGATTACCGCGCACAGCGTCGCGGCGGTCGAGGTAAGCAGGCGGCAGCGATCAAAGACGAGGATTTCGTCGATAAGCTGTTTACTGCCAATACCCACGATTTCATCCTGTGCTTCTCCAACCGTGGCCGTTGCTATTGGCTCAAGGTTTACGAAGCGCCGCAGGGTAGCCGTGCCAGCCGTGGCAAGCCGATTGTCAATCTCTTCCCGTTGGAAGAGGGTGAGCGGATCAATGCCGTGTTGCCGGTCAAGGAATTCTCTGACGACCAATATATCTTCATGGCAACGGTGATGGGTACAGTCAAAAAGACACCACTCTCCGATTTTTCCAACCCACGCAAGGCTGGCATCATCGCCGTGGCGCTGGACGAGGGCGATATCCTGGTCGGCGTTGAATTGACCAATGGCAATAGCGACATCGTGTTGGTTTCCGATGCTGGCAAGGCTGTCTGGTTTGATGAAGAAGATGTTCGCCCGATGGGCCGTGGTGCCCGCGGTGTGCGCGGAATGAAGTTGCAGCCGGGGCAGACGGTAATTTCCTTGCTGGTTGCCGAGAGCGACCAGCAGACCGTGCTGGTCGCAACTGAAAACGGTTACGGTAAACGTACAATTCTGGGTGATTTCCGTCACTCCGGTCGCGGTACTCAGGGCGTGCGCGCGATTGCCGATAGCGAACGCAACGGTAATATCGTTGGTGCCAAACTGGTCAATGACGACGACGAAATCATGCTGATTACCACGGGTGGTGTGCTGATTCGCACCCGTGTTTCCGAGATTCGCGGCATGGGTCGCGCCACTCAGGGGGTCACGCTGATTTCTCTTGATGCTGGTGAAAAGCTGGCTGGGTTGGAGAAAGTGGCTGAATCTGTAGTTGAAGTGGAAGCTGAAATCGAGGTGGACGGCGTGGTTGATGCTGTCGTACCTGATACTCCCGAAACCGAAGCTGGCAATGACGAAGGGGGCGCGGCCTGATGAGTCGAATCTGGAATTTCAGCGCCGGTCCGGCTGCTCTGCCAGAAGAAGTTCTGCTGCAAGCGCAGGAAGAGTTGCTCGACTGGCACGGTGCCGGTTGCAGCGTGATGGAAATGAGCCATCGTGGCAAGGAGTTTACCTGCATCATCGAGCAGGCCGAAGCTGACCTGCGCGAATTGATGAGTATTCCTGCTGGTTACAAGGTGCTGTTCCTGCAGGGCGGGGCGACGCAGCAATTTGCGCAGATTCCGATGAACCTGCTGGCCGGGCGTTCGGCGGATTACATCGTCACCGGTTCATGGTCAAAAAAAGCGCTCAAGGAAGCGCAGCGCGTCGGCAATGTGCGTTGCGCGGCAACGACCGAGAGTAGTGGCTTCACTCGGTTGCCGACCGCTGAAGAAATCAAGCTCGACCCATTTGCCGCCTATCTGCATATCTGTACCAACGAAACCATCCACGGTGTTGAAATCCCGGCCGAGCGCATTGCCGATACCGGAGTTCCGCTGGTGGTCGACATGTCGTCGCACATCCTCTCGCGTTGGGTCAATGTCGAAAAATTCGGCATGATTTACGCTGGTGCGCAGAAAAATATTGGTCCTTCCGGTTTGACGCTGGTCATCATTCGCGAAGACCTGCTCGGCATGGCGCCGTTGACCATCCCCAGCGTGATGGACTACGCGGTGATGGCCGAGAACGGTTCGATGCTCAATACACCGCCAACCTACGGCATCTATATTGCCGGTCTGGTTTTCCAATGGTTGAAGCGCCAGGGTGGTTTGGCCGGGATTGATGCGGTTAACACCGAAAAAGCGCGAATTTTGTACCAATGCATTGATGAGTCGGTCGGCTTTTATCACAACCCAGTTGATCTCGATTGCCGCTCGCGGATGAATGTGCCGTTCACGTTGGCCAATGCCGATCTTGATGCAGCTTTCCTAGCCGAGTCGAAAGCCGCTGGACTCGTCTCACTTAAAGGCCATAAATCGGTAGGCGGCATGCGTGCCTCCATCTATAACGCGGTTCCACTCGCCGGTGTTCAGGCGCTGGTGGATTTTATGAACGATTTTGCCCAACGTAACGGTTAATCCAGCATGAGCGACGATCTGCAAAAGGCACTGGCCGGCGTGCGTGCCGAAATTGATGGCATCGATGGTGAGTTGCTGACTCTGCTCAATCAGCGAGCCCGCTGCGCCCAGAAGGTTGGCGAGATCAAGGCGGCACACGGCGAGGCAGGGCACATCTATCGCCCTGAGCGTGAAGCGCAAGTGTTGCGCCGTTTGCAGGATGCCAATCCAGGGCCATTGCCCAGCGAAAACATCACCTTCTTCTTTCGTGAAGTGATGTCGGCTTGCTTGTCGCTGGAAGAGCCGCTGGGCATTGCATTTCTCGGCCCGCTCGGCACTTTTTCGGAGTCTGCTGCCACCAAGCATTTTGGCCATGCCGCCCGTTTGTCGCCGCAGTCATCGATTGATGATGTTTTCCGTGAAGTTGAATCAGGCCATGCCCAATATGCGGTCGTGCCGGTTGAAAATTCAACAGAAGGGGCGGTCGGGCGGACGATGGATTTGCTGCTCGGTACCCAGTTGAAAATCTGCGGTGAAGTGGTGGTGCGCATTCACCAGAACCTGCTGACCAACGAAATGAATCTGGCTGACATCTCCAAGGTATATTCGCACGCCCAGTCGCTAGCTCAATGCCACGAATGGCTAAATCGCATGCTGCCCGGCGCACAGCGTATTTCGGTCGGCAGCAACGCCCAGGCGGCGCAAATGGCTTCGGAAGAAAATGGCGTTGCGGCGATTGCCGGTGAGGCTGCTGCGGCGCGATATAACCTCCCACGTCTGGCCGAAAATATTGAAGACGAACCTAACAACACCACGCGCTTCCTGGTGCTCGGCAAGCATGATGCCGGCCCCTCAGGACGCGATAAAACCTCTCTGATCATGTCAGCACCGAATCGCACCGGCGCTTTGCACGAACTGCTGTTGCCGCTGTCCAGCGCGGGTGTTTCCATGTGTCGTCTTGAATCGCGCCCGGCACGTAATGCTCTGTGGGAATACGTTTTCTACGTCGACATCGAGGGCCATCGTGATGAGCCATCAATCAAGAATGCACTGGATGAGCTGGCGCGCCGTTCGGCTTATTTGAAAACACTCGGTTCTTATCCGGTTGCTGTTTATTAAGGAATTGCTGATGACACTCATCGACAAGTCGCTGCCCTATGTTCGCGCCATCTCCCCTTATCTGCCAGGCAAGCCAATCACCGAACTGGCTCGCGAGATGGGCATTCCGGTTGAAAATATCGTCAAGCTGGCCTCCAATGAAAATCCGCTGGGCATGAGCCCCAAGGCGAGAAAAGCGGTGGAATTGGCAATTAACGGCATTGAACGCTATCCAGATCAGTTTGATTTGATCAAGGCTGTGGCCGAGCGTTGCAAGCTTGCGCAAAACCAGGTCGTGCTTGGCAATGGCTCCAACGATGTGCTTGACCTGATAGCTCGCGTTTTCCTCGCACCCGGTCGTTCCGCCATTTTTGCGCAGCACGCCTTCGCGGTTTATCCGTTGGCGACGCTGTCGACCGGTGCTGAACTGATCTCTACGCCAGCCAAAAATTACGGCCATGACCTGAATGCCATGCGTGCTGCCATTCGGCCTGATACGCGGATTATCTGGATCGCCAACCCGAACAATCCGACCGGTAACTTCCTGCCCTACCCAGAGGTGCGTGCCTTCCTCGAAACGGTACCGAAGGATGTCGTTGTGGTACTCGATGAGGCCTACAACGAATACATCCCGCCCGCTGTGCGCGCTGATACGGCTGAATGGATCAAGGATTTTCCCAATCTGGTCATCACCCGCACCTTTTCCAAAATTTTTGGTCTGGCTGGCTTGCGCGTTGGTTATGCCTTGGCTTCCGCTGAGATTGCCGATCTGATGAACCGCGTGCGTCAGCCGTTCAATGTGAATAATCTGGCGATTGCCGCTGCAATTGCTGCGCTCGATGACCACGCATTTGTCGCTGAAAGCTACGAACTCAACCGTCGCGGCATGGAGCAGATCATCGCCGGCCTTAAGCACCTCGGTCTCGAACATATTCCATCACACGGCAACTTCATCACCTTCAAGGCCGGAGATGGCGCAGCAGTGAATCAAAAATTGCTGAAACAAGGCGTCATTGTTCGCCCGATTGGTGGCTACGGCCTGCCTGAATGGTTGCGTGTAACGATAGGCAAGGAACCGGAAAACACTCGCTTCCTGGAGGCACTGGAGAAAGCGCTCTAAATGGCTGAATTCGGCAAAGTCGTCGTTTTTGGTACCGGACTGATCGGCGGCTCCTTTGCGCTTGCGTTGAAGGAGGCTGGAGCGGTTGAGGAAGTTGTCGGTTTCGGCCGTACACCATCGACACTGCGTGTAGCGCAGCAGCTTGGCGTCATTGATCGTGCCGGCATCAACCCAACGCACGAGATCGAAGAAGCTGACATCATTCTGGTTGCCACGCCGGTTGCCCAGATGCCGGAAATTTTTGCCCGCATCGAACCCTATCTCGGCCCGAATACTATCGTTACCGATGGTGGTTCAACCAAAGGTGATGTCGTGGCTGCAGCCCGGGCTGCTTTCGGTGATCGCGTCAGCCAGTTTGTGCCGGCACACCCGATTGCCGGGGCAGAAAACAGCGGACCGGCGGCTGCGCGCTGGGATCTGTATCAAGGCAAGAAAGTCGTTGTCACGCCGTTGCCGGAAAATAGCGACGATGCCTTGGATCATATCAAGCGAGCCTGGTCGATCTGTGGTGCCGATATCTACGAACTGTCGCCGGAGGCGCATGACCGTGTCTTTGCCGCCGTCAGTCACTTGCCCCATTTACTCTCATATGCCTTGGTGCACGATTTGGCGGTACGCGAAGATGCTGACGTATTCTTCACCTTCGCCGCCTCGGGTTTTCGTGATTTCACCCGGATCGCTGCCAGTCACCCCGAGATGTGGCGCGACATCTGCCTTGCCAACCGCCAGGCATTGCTCAGTGAACTTGATAACTATTGTGCCCAGCTGGATGAAATTCGCCTCGCATTAGCAACCAATGACGGCCAGCGCCTCGAAGAAATTTTCGGCATTGCCCGTCAAGCGCGCCGGGAATGGGCAGGAGAATAGTCGTGTCCAATTTGCTCCGGGCTTTGCTGTTGAGCGTTGCGTTGTTGGCACCTGGTGTATCGTTTTCTGCCAATCCGCCCAGTATTTTGTTGGCCAATGTTTATCGCAATCAGGCTGATGTGGCTCAGTATCTGGTCAGTGAAAAACTGGACGGGGTTCGTGCGATCTGGGATGGTCAAACCCTGCGCTTTCGCAGCGGCAAGGAAATCCATGCGCCGCGCTGGTTTGTCGATGGGTTGCCGAAACAGTCCCTCGATGGCGAACTCTGGCTCGGACGCGGCAGCTTCGAGCGCTTGTCCGGCATCGTTCGTCGTGAATTATCCGATGATGCAGAATGGCGCCAGGTGCGTTATATGGTTTTCGAACTACCGGGTGCTGCCGGTACTTTCCGTGAACGCGCCGGGCAAATTAAACAGGTAGTGCGCCAAGCGAATGTTCCCTGGCTTCAAGAAATTCAGCAGTTTCCAGCCGTTGACCGTAACAGCTTGCAAAAACAACTCAACGAAATCGTTAAAGCAGGTGGCGAAGGCTTGATGCTGCATCGCGCCGATGCGAATTACGAAACAGGTCGTAGCGATACCTTGTTAAAAATGAAACCCTTCGACGATGCAGAGGCCGTTGTTGTCGGTTATTTGCCAGGCAAGGAAAAGTACCTCGGTAAGATGGGTGCCTTGCGAGTTCGCAGCCCGGAAGGCCGTGAATTTGCGCTGGGTACTGGTTTCACCGACGATCAGCGAAAAAACCCGCCGCAAATCGGTGCAATGGTGACTTATCGCTACCGTGATGTCACCAAGAACGGATTGCCGCGCTTCGCTTCATTTTTGCGCATTCAGAACGAATATTGATACGTCATCTTGCTATGACGAAAGTCAGGGTCGAGATGTATTGCTGCGTCGCGGTATAATTCTGTCCTTTTGAGGGGATAAGCGATGATTTTAGTGACTGGTGCCGCCGGTTTTATCGGCAGTAATTTTGTCCTCGACTGGCTCGCCCAATCTGACGAACTCGTCATCAATCTAGATGCCCTGACGTATGCCGGCAATCTCGATAATCTCGCTAGCCTGAAGAACGATCCACGGCACATCTTCGTCCATGGCGATATCGGAAATTTTGAACTCGTCTCCCAACTGCTAGCCGAACACCAGCCTCGTGCCGTCGTCAATTTTGCCGCTGAATCCCACGTTGATCGCAGTATTCACGGCCCGGAAGATTTCATCCAGACCAACATCGTTGGCACCTTTCACTTGCTTGAAGCGGTGCGTGCCTATTGGGGCGGCCTTGAAGGCGAAGCTAAATCCAGTTTCCGCTTCCTCCACGTTTCAACCGACGAAGTTTACGGCTCACTCGCCAAAGATGACCCGGCCTTCAGCGAAACCAACCGCTACGAACCCAACAGCCCATACTCCGCCAGCAAAGCCGCCAGCGACCACCTCGTACGTACCTACCACCACACCTATGGCCTGCCAGTACTCACCACCAACTGCTCCAACAACTACGGCCCCTACCACTTCCCGGAAAAACTGATTCCGCTCGTCATCCACAACGCTCTGGGTGGCAAACCGCTCCCCATTTACGGTGATGGCCAGCAAATCCGTGATTGGCTCTACGTCAAAGACCATTGCAGCGCCATCCGCCGCGTGCTCGAAGCCGGTAAGGTAGGTGAGGTCTACAACGTGGGCGGTTGGAACGAAAAAGCCAACCTCGACGTTGTTCACACCCTGTGTGCCATCCTCGACGAACTCAGTCCGCGTGCCGATGGCAAGCCTTACAAAGAACAAGTCACCTACGTTAAAGATCGTCCCGGCCATGATCGCCGCTACGCCATCGACGCCAGCAAAATTGAACGCGAACTCGGCTGGAAACCTGCCGAAACTTTCGAGACTGGCATTAAAAAAACTGTCCAGTGGTATCTCGACAACCAGTCCTGGGTAGAAAACGTCACCAGCGGCGCCTACCAGAACTGGGTTGGCAAGCAATACAACGCTTGATCATGAAAATTCTTCTCACTGGTAAAAACGGCCAAGTCGGCTTCGAGCTTCAACGCACGCTTGCCCCGCTCGGCGAAGTCCATGCCATCGATATCGCTGAATGCAACCTGGCTGACGAAAACGCCATCCGTCGCTTGGTTCAAGCCCTCCAGCCCGACCTCATCGTTAACCCGGCTGCCTATACGGCAGTCGATAAAGCCGAATCAGAACCGGCATTGGCCGCCGCCATCAATACGCGAGCCATCGCAGTGTTTGGCGAAGAAGCTGTAAAGCTCGGGGCCTGGGTCATTCATTACTCTACCGACTACGTATTTGATGGCACCAAACAAGGCCACTACACTGAACAGGATGCAACCAACCCGCAAAGTGTCTACGGACGTACCAAACGTGATGGCGAGCTGGCTTTGCAACAAAGCGGTGCCAAGCACCTAATCCTGCGCACCAGCTGGGTTGTTGGCGCTCATGGTGCCAACTTCGCCAAGACCATGTTGCGGCTAGCCGCCGAGCGTGACAGCCTGAACGTCGTTGCTGACCAATTTGGTGCCCCCACTTCTGCCGCCTTGCTCGCCGATATCACCGCCCACCTGGTGCGCCAGTGCCAAAGAGAAGGTAAACAGACCTTCCCCTTTGGCACCTACCATCTGGTCGCGGGGGGAGAAACCAACTGGTGTGACTACGCCCGTTTCGTTGTCGGTGAAGCAAGCAAGGCCGGCAAAACCCTCAAGGCCAGCCCAGAAACCATTCATCCCATTACCACCGCCGACTACCCGTTGCCAGCCCCTCGGCCAGCCAACTCTCGGCTCGATACCTCCCATTTCAGAACTACCTTCGGCCTAGCGCTTCCTGAATGGGAAACGGGCGTTCACCACATACTTCAGCAGATACTCTAACGACCATGACTACACGCAAAGGCATTATCCTCGCCGGTGGTTCCGGCACCCGTCTCTACCCGGCCACGCTTGCGGTTTCCAAGCAGCTTCTGCCGATCTTCGACAAGCCGATGATCTACTACCCGCTGACCACACTTATGCTGGCCGGGATGCGCGATATCCTCATCATCTCCACCCCGCAAGACACACCGCGCTTCGAACAACTTCTCGGTGACGGCAGCCAGTGGGGCATCAACCTCAGCTATGCCGTACAACCCAGCCCGGATGGCCTGGCTCAAGCCTTCATCATTGGCGAGCAGTTTATTGGTAAAGACAATGCAGCCTTGGTCCTCGGCGACAATATCTTCTATGGTCACGAATTCAACAAACTGCTTGCCAGTGCCAACGGCCAAACTACCGGCGCCACCGTGTTCGCTTACCACGTGCAAGATCCCGAGCGCTATGGCGTCGTTGCATTCAATCCCCAAGGCCAAGCCACCAGTCTGGAAGAAAAGCCTCAGGAACCCAAATCCAATTACGCTGTGACCGGTCTGTACTTCTACGACAATCAAGTCGTTGATATTGCTAAGCAGATCAAACCATCGCATCGTGGCGAGCTCGAAATCACTGATCTAAACCGTGTCTATCTCGAGAAGAATCAGCTCAACGTGGAAATCATGGGGCGCGGCTATGCTTGGCTCGATACTGGCACCCACGAATCCATGCTCGAAGCTAGTCAGTTCATTGCAACAGTAGAGCACCGGCAAGGCTTGAAGGTGGCTTGTCCTGAAGAGATAGCCTACCGGATGAAATGGATTGATGCAGCGCAGCTGGAAAAGCTGGCCCAATCATTAGCCAAAAATGGCTACGGGAAATACCTCTTTACCCTGCTTAAGGAAGGCGTTTTCTGATGCAAGTTACCGCCACTATTATTCCTGATGTACTTGTCGTCGAACCCAAAGTCTTCGGTGATGCGCGAGGTTTTTTCTTTGAAAGTTTTAACGCCAAAGCTTTCGAGCAAGCCACTGGCCTCAAGCGTGAATTTGTGCAGGACAACCACTCGAAATCTGCTGGGAACGTTTTGCGTGGATTGCATTACCAGATTCAGAATCCGCAAGGAAAATTAGTCCGTGTTACGCAAGGTGAAGTATTCGATGTTGCCGTCGACATCAGGAAAAGCTCAAAAACATTCGGGCAATGGGTTGGTGTTCATCTAAGTGCTGAAAACAAAAAGCAATTATGGATTCCAGAGGGTTTTGCCCATGGCTTCGTTGTGTTGAGTGAAACGGCGGAATTTCTCTATAAGACGACGAATTATTACACGCCAGAATACGAATGCAGCCTGTTGTGGAGTGACCCAGCGATCGGGATTAAGTGGCCGTTGGATGGTGAGCCGAAGCTGGCGGCCAAGGATGTAGCGGGAAAACTGCTCGCCAATGCTGAACTGTTCGAGTGATTCGATTGCAGACTCTTTGTTGGGCTTAAGACTTGTCGCAATTCAACAGCGGCATGGTCGTTGATTCGCGAATTTATTCGCTGATATCAGTGCTCGCCATTGCTCAAGCCGGCGAGCGGGGTGATTTTTGAACACCCGACAAAGCTTTTTCGGAAATGCGCTCTGGAATTTGCTGGGCGCCATTCTTCCGCTCTGCGTCGGGTTGTTTGCCATTCCGTTTTTGGTCAGGCATTTGGGCGTTGAGCGCTTTGGCCTACTCAATTTGAGTTGGTTACTGGTCGGTTATTTCAGCCTTTTTGATCTGGGCATCGGTCGTGCTCTAACGCGCCTGCTTGCAGAGAAAATTGCGCAAGGGAAATACGCAGATTTACCCAGTTTGGTAAATACGGCATTGGTCGTGATGCGCTGGTTAGGTTTGGGGGCTGGTCTATTGTTAGCCTTGCTCGCGCCTTGGCTCGCCGATTGGATGCGTGTTTCTGTCGAGATTCAGGACGAAATGCGCTTGGCTCTTTGGATCATGGCGCTCACGCTACCTTTTGTTGTTTTGTCCGTGGGTTGGCGTGGTGTGCTTGAGGCGTATGGACGGTTTGACTTGGTCAATTTGGTGCGGATTCCCTTGGGTATCAGTATTTTTCTGGCGCCAGTCGTGGTCCTCCTGTTGGCGGAAGGCCTTGTGCCGGTGGTGCTTTCATTGGCTGTTACGCGTCTTGCTGGATGGTGGTTTACTCGTTATCTTTGCCTTCGTCTCGATCCCATGCTAGTCGGGCAGAGGGCGGTTGATCGGGAGCAGTTACGTCCCTTGCTAAGTTTTGGCGGGTGGATGACATTGTCAAATATTGTTGGTCCTCTAATGGTTTATGCTGATCGTTTCCTGATCGGTGGGTTGCTTTCTGCTACTGCGGTGGCTTATTACGCAACACCTTACGAAATTGTGACAAGACTTTGGGTAATTTCTGGTGCCTTGACCGGTGTACTATTTCCACTAATTGCCGGAAAAATTGCAGTTGACCGCCCGGGTGCCAAAGCGCTCTATGGACGGGCAATGAAAGTCTTGTTTCTGGCCATGTTGCCGGTGGTTTCTACTTTGTTTTTGTTTGCCGAAACCGGTCTGGCATGGTGGTTGAACAGTGATTTCGCAGCAAATGGCTATTTTGTTGCTCAAGTCCTGCTGCTTGGTGTTTTTATCAATGCTTTGGGGCAAGTCGCCATTACTGTATTGCATGGGGCGGGTCGAGCTGATTGGGCTGCTAAACTTCATCTGGCTGAACTGCCTATTTACCTGACAGTGCTGGTTTACGCTGCTGGAAAATATGGCATTGAAGGAGTTGCCATTACTTGGTTACTACGGATTGTGGTCGACATGGTGGTGATGGCATTTTTAGTCGAACGTCTTTTAGCCACTGGTTATCGTTTTGTTTTCGGGCTTATCGGGCTTACTTCTTTGGTAATGGGTTTGCTCTGGTTGGCTGGCGCTGTGGTCAATGAGTGGATGCGTCTATTCCTGCTTTGTCTATTATTTCTGCCTTGTGCTATTTTGCTGCTCCAGCAATTGCGTTTGCTCGGCCTGGAAACAGGCAAACTCACCGCATCACCTAGAACCTGAGTATGAATCCCTCACCTTCAATGCTGATTGAATGGCCCGCCGAAGGCTTGGAATGTGTTCCGGCTTGCCCATTGTGTGGATCAACAGGGGGATTGTTGGCGTATTCTGGTTTGCGGGATTATTTTTTTGCTTGCGCTCCTGGCCTGTGGTCGCTTTATCAATGCCGCAAGTGCAAAAGTGGCTATCTCAATCCCCGGCCAACTCAAGAAACTATTGGACGGGCGTACAGCACGTATTACACCCACCAAACAAATGAAATGACTTCGGGCGGGCTTCGCAATATTTGGCATGCCTTGCGTAATGACTACTTGTTTGCCAGATTTGGCGTCAAGTCACCCAATGTTATGTGGCCAGGAAGATGGTTGATTCGCCTGTTTCCGATCTGGCGACAGGGGCTTGATACAGTTTTGGCGCGCAATCTCCAACCCTTGCCCAAGAGTGGGGGAAGATTGCTTGATATCGGTTGTGGCAACGGTAGTTATCTGGCCTTTGCACGCGATGCCGGTTGGCAGGTTCGAGGTCTCGATTTTGATCCTGTTGCCGTAGCGGTTGCACGCGCAAAAGGGCTTGATGTGCTTGAAGGAACGATCGATTTATTGAGTGATGAAAGTGCGTGTTATGACCGCATTACATTAAGTCATGTCCTTGAGCACGCCTACGATCCGTGGAATATTTTGACTGCTTGTTACCGCTTGCTAAAGCCGGGTGGTGTTTTATGGTTAGATACACCCAACATGAATGGTAACGGACGGATTTTTTTTGACTCATATTGGCGAGGCCTAGAGCCGCCGCGTCACCTGCATCTCTTTTCGAGAGCATGTTTGAAAAGTAAAATGCAGGAAATCGGTTTTTCTGACGTTCGAGATTGTTTCAGCAGCTTTGCGACTGGCGCCATGTGGCAAGAAAGCCGAATAATCTTGGCGAAAGCTGGCAAATCGGCGCGGTTAAAGCATTCTGTATTCGGACAAATGCTGGCGGAAATACGCGCGCTTTTTTCTCCTGACTCCCGTGAGTTCATTACATTGGCTTGTGTAAAAAAGAATGATAAATAATAACGGGAGTGTCTGGGCTGTTGTTGTAACTTACCAGCCCGACTTGGAAACGTTGGCAGTTTTACTTCGCGCCATGGTTCAACAAGTGGATGGAATTGTCGTTGTCGATAATGGATCCGGCGCTTCAGCGCTGGCCTGGCTTGCGGCATATCATACTGAAGTTCCATTTATAGTGATTCCCCTCTTGGATAACAAGGGAATCGCTTTGGCACAAAATGTTGGTATAAATCGTGCCAAGGTAGAAGGGGCGAGCTACGTCATTTTGTCTGATCAGGACAGTGAACCGGCACCGGATATGGTGGAAAAGCTCAAATTGGTTGCTGAGAAGCAACTGGCTGCCAATGTTCCGTTAGGCGCTGTAGCGCCGATCTACAAGGATGCTGAAGATGGTTTGCTCTCCGGTTTTGTCCAGGTCGGTTTCTTCGGCTTCAAGCGGGTTGGTTGCGAGGAGAGCAACCGGGTTGTTGAAGCTGATTTTCTGATTGCTTCGGGTTCGCTTATTCCGATGGCTACGATTGATGTGGTTGGTGGAATGGATGACGAATTGTTCATTGACCATGTAGACACGGAGTGGTGTTTCAGAGCTAAGTCTCAAGGGTATCGACTTTTCGGGGCATGCAATGCACGCATGTTGCATTCTTTGGGCGATAAACGGAGCAAATTCTGGTTTCTCCGCTGGCGCACCATCCCGCATCATTCACCATTTCGTTACTACTATATTTTCCGGAATAGCACGCTGCTGCAAAGTCGAAGCTATATGCCGTTCTTTTGGAAATTGGCAGATTTCGGTCGTTGTCTACGCGCGATGGCTTACTTTGGTATTTTTTCGCCGGTTCGATTTGCCTGTTTGGGCATGATGTATCGTGGTTTTCGTGATGGCTTGGCCGGTCGGGTCGGAAAAATGCCATGAGGCCAATTGCCGAATGTGAGTCCATGATGAAGAGAATGATTGCTGTCTCGATTGTCAGTCATGGACATGGTGAGATGGTTGAGTGTTTGGCCGTTGCGTTGTTGGGTTGCAATCAGGTAAACCGTATTCTGCTCACAATCAATTTGCCAGAAGAGCTGCATTTGCCACAGGACGAACGTATCACTGTTATTCGTAATCCACAGCCCAAGGGTTTTGGGGCAAATCACAATGCGGCATTCTTATTATGTCGCGAAACCTATTTTTGCGTTGTAAATCCAGATATTGAGCTCATCGGTAATCCGTTCGCGGAATTGCTTGCAGAAATTGAACGAACTCATTCTGCTTTGGCGGCACCATTGGTGACGGCTCCTCAAGGTCATATTGAAGACAGCATCAGATATTTTCCGACTCTGATTTCATTGGGTAAAAAATTTTTTGGTGTCAGTGATGGACGCTATTCAGTTGAACACGGGCAGGAATCATTTTGCCCAGAGTGGGTGGCAGGGATGTTCATGTTGTTTCGTAGTCATGATTTCTTACAGCTTGGCGGCTTTGATGAAGGCTATTTTCTTTACTATGAAGATGTGGATGTTTGTGCCCGAATCTGGAAAAACGGCTTGAAACTGATCGCTTGCCCAAGGGTTGCTGTGATCCATGATGCTCGCCGTGACAGTCATCGCAGCATGCGTCATTTGCGCTGGCATTTGGCTAGCATGGGCCGCTATTTCCTAAAGTATGCGGGTCGTTTGCCGTCAGCTGTCTGATTGATTGTATGGATTTGATTACTGGCGCAACAGGATTTATCGGGAAGCGACTTGGCCATACCTTGCTTGAGGAGGGGCGCAGTTGTAGAACCCTGAGTCGGCAAGTTGTTCTTGGCAACAATATTTTTAATGGTGACTTGTCCGATAAACCATCTCTGAGCTTGGCTTGCGCAGGTATCGAGCGTGTTTTTCATTGCGCCGGTTACGCCCACGCTTTTTCTTCCTTATCGGGCGATGACGAAGCCATGCATTGGCGGGTGAATTTTAAAGGTACTCGCAATCTGGTTGAAGCGGCTGGTCAGGTCGGGGTGCGGCGCTTTGTTTTCCTCTCCAGCGTCAAGGCGATGGCTGAGCCAGGCGAAGAATGTGCTGACGAAGATTTTCCCGGCGATCCCGATACAGCTTATGGCGAGTCAAAACGGGCAGCAGAAATTGCGGTGCTCGCGGCCGGCCAGCGTTACGGCATGCATGTCGTCAACCTGCGGTTGGCAATGGTCTATGGAGCGGGTGGGCGTGGCAATCTGGAACGAATGGGGCGCTTGGTCAAGCGTGGCTGGTTCCCACCCTTGCCGGAGACCGGCAATCACCGTTCACTCATCCATGTCGATGATGTGGTTTCGGCAATGCGCCTGGTGGCCGAAGATCATCGTGCCTCCGGGAAAACGTACATTGTTGCTGGCCAGGAAGCACCATCCGGGCGCGCATTGTTCAATGCGCTGCGTGCCGCACAAGGCTTGCCCTCTTGCAACTGGACGGTGCCGGTTTCTTTATTGCGTTTCGCGGCCAATCTGGGCGATGGTTTGGAACGATGGTTACGGCGCCGTGTGCCGCTGGATACTGAAGCATTGGATCGCTTGCTTGGCTCGGCTTGGTATTCCCCTGCATATATTGAGCGTGATTTGGGTTGGCGTGCCAAGGTTTCGCTACATGATGGCTTATCCGAAATGATGAAGAAATGAAAAGATTGCTCGATTTGTTACTGGCTTTAGTCGCCACTTTGCTACTGATCGTGCCGGTTGTGGTGGTGGCTATTATGGTGAAGCTAACTTCTGCCGGGCCGGCACTTT
>ERZ724510.813-NODE-813-length-18105-cov-4.073186_pt1 | contig 18105 bp, 15 predicted proteins | sample MGYA00376043_ERZ724510 | MGnify/ENA primary metagenome ERZ724510 (study PRJEB28724, sample SAMN07190888) | wastewater metagenome | isolation source: influent of sewage treatment plant in Hong Hong | place: USA: Christiansburg, Virginia | collected 2016-03-01 ... | reverse complement strand
AGGGCGGCTTTGGAAGGGTCGGACAAGGACGGCGCAGCGTATGGTCCACCGAGCCCGAGCCTCCCGACTGCTCCAGAGCCGTATGGTCCGCCCAGTCCGGTCGTGCCGAGTCCAACCGAGTCGGCTTCCATGCCTTCCGAACCGCCAGTGGCGGCACCGCACTCGGCACCTTCCCCAAGTGCGGCCCCGGTTGCGAGCGACCCGCTACCGGGCGAAGACGACCTTCCGTAGTCACCAATCGTCGCTGCTACGTGCGATAGCGAACCTAGACAAGCCGGTGTCGCTTTGGCAGAGTCTGGCCGCCACATCCTGGCAGGCCAACCTACAAGGACCGACACCACCATGGGCTACATCTTTGACCCGGAAAAGCTTCACTCTCTGAGCAAACGCGTCATCGGAATGCCGCGTGAGCAGATGTTTTCGCAGCTCATCAGCGACGTTGCGGAGGCGTATCCCGGCTACATCGAGACGAAGCAGAAGTGGATCTTCAATCTGACCGGTGGGGCCTGCGGTTCGATGACCATCCTGCACGCCTCGCTATCCGAGTACCTGATCATCTTCGGGACACCGATTGGCACCGAGGGTTATTCGGGCACGTATCGGCTCGATATCTACGACTTCATGATCGATGGTGAGATGTGGGTCTATATCGGGGACAATCCTGCGGAACGCACCGTCTTTAAGCCCGGCGAGGCGGCCTATTTGGCACCCGGTCAAGCCAAGGCCTATCGCTGCCCCGACTACGGCTGGATGCTCGAGTACGGTCGTGGCTTTGTGCCGAGCTGTCTACCCACGGGACTTGGCGGGGGCCTGTTTGTCGGAATTGATCCCGGCATCGTCTGGGACACCGTCAAGACCTACGGCGCGGCGACGATTCGCTCGCTGCTCAAGGGCAAGTTCTAGCCGCTACCCGAGAGGAAGCTCATGTCGCAACGGGAAGTCACAGCGAAGTCCGAGTCGTCCACGCGGACCGAGGCGCAGGCGGCGATGGAAAAGTACGAGTTTGGCGCGGCCTGGCTGCCGATCATGCTGCTGTTGCCGCCGCTCGTTTACTACATGTGGATCTGCATGGCACAGAACCATGGCGCGTTCCTTTTGCCACGGACGATGGACGAGCTGACCGGGCTTTTGCGGCTGGTTCCTGCGCCGACGCTGGCATCGACGCTGTTTGTCGGGCTGTGGATGCTTGGGCAGGCACTGCTCCAGATCTATGCGCCGGGAGAGTGGGTCGAAGGAACGCCGCTCGCGGACGGTTCCCGTCTTCCGTACAAGATCAATGGCTGGTTTTCGTTTTGGCTGACGATCCTGGGGCTGTTTTTCTGCTGTTGGATGGGCTGGATTCCGGCGACGTTCCTGTGGGACGAGTTCGGCGCGATCATCAGCACCACGACGATCTTCTGTTACGGGTTTAGCCTGTATCTGTATTTCAAGGGCAAGGCGTCGTCGGACAAGAGCGTGACCGGGCGGGTCATGTACGACTATTTCATGGGCACGCAGCTCAACCCTCGGGTGGGTCGCTTCGACTTCAAGCTGTTCTGCGAGGCGCGACCTGGACTTGTGCTGTGGGTGCTCATCAACTTTTCAATCGCCGCCAAGCAGTGGCAGATCCACCACACCGTGTCGACGCCGATGATGCTGGTGTGCCTGTTCCAGTTCTTCTACATCATGGACTACTTCTTCCATGAGGAAGCGATCCTGACCACCTGGGACATCAAGCACGAGCGCTTCGGCTGGATGCTGTGCTTTGGCGACTTGGTGTGGGTGCCGTTTACGTACAGCTTGCAGGCGCAGTATCTGCTGTCCCATCCGGGCGAGCTGCCAACCTGGGCGATTCTCGGCATCATCGCGCTCAACCTGGGCGGGTACGCGATTTTCCGGGGCACCAACATTCAAAAGCACCACTTCAGCCGCAACCCAGAGCGACCGATTTGGGGCAAGTCGGCGACGTTTATCAAGACCGCACGCGGGACCAAGCTCCTGACCGCAGGGTTTTGGGGGATGGCCCGTCACCTGAACTACCTCGGCGACCTGATGATGGGGCTGGCGTGGTGTCTGACCTGCGGCGTGTCGAACGTGCTGCCGTTCTTTTACATCATCTACTTTACGATCCTGCTGATGCACCGTGAGCGTCGCGACGATGCTTTCTGTCACGCCAAATACGGCGCGGACTGGGAAGAGTACCGTCGGCAGGTGCCCTCGCGGATTTTTCCAGGGATTTACTAGAAGAAGCGATACGCGGCTTGCAGCCCAAAAGCGAGCCGGGGATCGAACAGCGGACTGCCTAGGTTGAGTTCGAGGCCGATGAGCTGAGCGCGCATCTCAAACGACGACGCAAAGCGGTAGGCGACGCTCACGGCCGGGACGGCACGAAACGCGTAGATCGAGCAGCTCGACAGCGCCGACGGCGAAGCACACGGCCACTTCGGCGACACCGGCGCACTCGACCGATAATCAAGCGTCGCAAAGCCCACATCCAACGACAGCACCAACTCGAGCGGTAGCCGTGGCACCGGGGTCAGCACACCGCGCATCCCGAGGAGCAGACCGGCATTTTGCCAGCTCTGCAACAGCTCAATCGGGATCTTTACGCCCAGGTCGAAGGCACCGCGCAGACCCTCTTTGATTCGATATTCCGCACCGAGCAGGATGGAGGCCTGATGGGGGGGGAAGTTGTTGCCGAGGACGTCGATGCTGCCGCCCACGCCAAGGACGATCGCCACCTGGCGGGTCCGGGGTTTGGCACGGACTTCCTCGACACTGGCAGAGCTGATGAGTCCCTGACCGCCGCCGTGATCTTCTTCGAGGACCGCTTCAAACTCGTAGCGTTCCCCAGCGACGAATTGCTGTTCCTTGGCCCAGAAGCGGTTGCCCGAGCGGACCTCGATTCGGTGGTAGCCGCTGTCGATGGAGACGGGGCTCGCCATCGGCGTCTGGTAGTACTCGTGTCCATCGACAAACAGGTAGGCTTTTTCACCCAGCGAAACGTGGACTTGGCAGAGCTGTTTGCGGAGCAGGGCGACGCGCTGGCTGATCGTTTCAGCATCGGGGGGCATACCCGCCTTGAGGTACGACTCATACGTCTCGATGGCGCGCAGAAAATACTCACCGCGATCATAGGCGCGGGCAGCGTTGTAGAGGAGGTCGGCCTTGCGGGACAGGTCGAACGCCTCCTCGAACGCCTTGGCGGACTGCCAGTAGCGACCGCTGGCGTACTCTCGCTCACCTGCGGCATAGCGCTTGCGGGCCTGGTCCATCGCATCTTCGGCTCGACCACTGTGGGCTGCTAGCGCCAGCGTCGCTACGACCAAGGCGGACAGGGATTGGCGGACTTTCACATGATCAATATACAAGGAATATTACGAAAAAATAACGATAAGTTCGTCGCGGAGACAGGACAGAAGAAGGCAAGCGACCGCCAGGACGTCGATCTAATTGCGACTCCACAAAGTGGATTTGGTCGACGGACTTTTTTGTTGACCGCTGCGCTTTGCGCCGCGTAACGTCTGCACATAGACTGTACTGGTAGTCTAATCGGTAGACTTCCTATCCCAGCTAGTGCTCGGAATGGACGTTCTCGACGAAGGAGCAGGGCCGCATGTCCGTATTTGTCTCGCCGCAGAGCACACAGCGCAAAACCCCGGTGATGATCGGCATTGATGTCGGTTCCACCACCGTCAAGGCTGTGGTCGTCGACCCGGAAACGCGAGAGATCCTGTGGAGCGACTACCAGCGCCACCAAACCAAGCAAGCTGAGTTCGTGCTCGGCTTCCTGCATCAAATCTGCGAGGCGTTTCCGCTCCTCGGCAAAGAGGCGATGCGGCTGTTTATCACCGGCTCGGGGGCTTCGCCGATCGCGCCGCATGTCGGTGCCAAGTTCGTTCAGGAAGTGAACGCCGTGACCCTGGCCGTCGAGACGCTGCATCCCGATGTCGGCTCGGTGGTCGAGCTGGGCGGTCAGGACGCCAAGATCATCATCTTCAAGAAGAACGAGAAGACGGGTGATAAGCAGGCGACCACGTCGATGAACGACAAGTGCGCGAGCGGCACCGGCGCCACCATCGACAAGTGTTTCCTCAAAGTCGGCTTGCCGAGCGAGGAAGTCGTCAAGATTCAGTTTGACGACAGCAAGCTCCATCACGTCGCCGCCAAGTGTGGCGTGTTCGCCGAGACGGACATCGTCAACTTGGTGAAGAGCGGCATTCCGGCGGTCGAGATCATGAACTCGCTGGCCGATGCGATCGTGATGCAGAACCTGTCGGTGCTGACCCGTGGCAACACGCTGCGCCCGAAGGTTCTTTTGCTCGGTGGACCGAACACCTATCTGCCATTCCTTCGCGAGTGCTGGCGCAAGCGGATTCCCGAGACCTGGGACAGCCGTGGTTTTGCCTATCCGAAGGACGTGCCGATCGACGAGCTCATCATGGTGCCGCAGAACGCGCAGTACTACGCTGCGTACGGTGCCGTGATGTACGGAATGTACGAGGCTGCCGAGGTCGGTCGCTTCTCGGGCATCGAGAACTTGCAGGAGTTTATCGCCACCGGACGCAAGTCGCGGCTCGGTGATACGGCGGGTGCACCGCTGCTCCGTGCGCCGTCGCTCGATGAGAAGCACCAGGAGCTCGACGCGTTCCGCGAGCAGTATCGGATTCCCAAGTTTACGAAAAAGACGCTGGAGCCGGGACAAGTGGTTCGGGGCGTCATCGGTATGGATGGTGGCTCGACCTCCTCGAAGGCCGTGCTCATCGACTACGACACCGCCGAGATCCTGACCAAGGAATACCAGCTCTCGAAGGGCAACCCGATCCAGGACACCAAAGAGATCCTGGCGCGCATCCGTGACTACGTGCAAAGCCAGGGCGCAACGCTCGAAGTGAAGGGCTTTGGCGCCACCGGTTACGCGGCGGACGTCCTTCAGGAATCGGTCAAGAGCGACTGCAACATCGTCGAGACGGTGGCACATATGATGTCCGCCGTTCACTTCTTCGGCGATGTCGATGTCATCTGCGACATCGGTGGACAGGACATCAAGGTTCTGTTCATGGAAAACGGCGACATCAAGAACTTCCGTCTGTCGAACCAGTGCTCGGCGGGTAACGGAATGCTCCTGCAAGCGATGGCCGATCAGTTCGGTGTGCCGATTACGCAGTATGCCGATGTGGCGTTTGCTGCCGAGTTGGCGCCGAAGTTTAGCTACGGCTGCGCGGTGTTCCTCGATTCCGATCGCGTCAACTTCCAAAAGGAAGGCTATGCGAAAGAGGAATTGCTCGCCGGACTGGCGCAGGTGTTGCCGAAGAACGTGTGGCAGTACGTGGTGCAGATTCCGCGCATGGCGAGCCTCGGGAAGCGCTTCGTTCTGCAAGGTGGAACGCAGCACAACCTGGCCGCCGTAAAGGCGCAGGTCGATTACATCAAGGATCGCGTTCCCGGCGCCGAGGTCTATGTTCATCCGCACACCGGAGAAGCGGGTGCAATCGGCGCAGCGATGGAGACGCTTCGTGTGGTCAAGCGTCGTGGCAAGAGCACGTTTATCGGGCTCGATGCGGCGGTCGATCTGACCTACACCTCGACGACCGATGAGTCGACGCGCTGCCACTTCTGTCCGAACCTCTGTCAGCGTACGTTCATCGATACGAAGACGCCGGACGGAGCGACCAGCCGCTACATCGCGGGCTTCTCTTGTGAAAAGGGAACCGTTGAGTCGGAAGCGGCGATGCTTGCGATCACCAAAGAGCGCAAGCGCCTGATGAAGGAGTTCCCGAACCTGGTGGACTTCGAGGCGAAGAAGCTGTTTTCGCACTTCTATGATGCGGAGCCGATGCCTTCTGCGGACACGCTCATCGATGACGTGGAAGTGAAGAAGGGTCTGTTTAGCATCAAGCGCGTGCCGGTGCGTCGTCCGTTCCAGCGCAGCTCTGCCGAGGCGCAGAAGAAGCGTGCGGCGATTCGCGTCGGCATTCCGCGCGTGCTTAACGTGTGGACGATTGGGCCGTTCATTCGGACCTATCTGGAGTCGCTCGGTATCCAGAAGCACCACGTCGTGTTCTCGGATGAGACGACCGAGGAAATCTGGCAGGAAGGCGGCAAGTACGGATCGATCGATCCCTGCTATCCGTCGAAGGTCGCGCAGGCCCATATTCACAACCTGCTGTTCCATCAGCACAGTGAAAAGAAGCCTCTCAACATCGTCTTTTTCCCGTGCATCACCCACGTGCCGCCGGGAATTCACAAGGTGATGGACAGCGCCTCGTGCCCGATTGTGGCCGGTGTGCCAGAGGTTCTGAAGCCGGCGTTTACCAAGGAAGTCGACTTCTTTGCGACGCGCAACATCAAGTACGTCGATCCAGCGCTCACGTTTACGGAGCCGGGATTTTTGCGCAAGCAACTGTTCGATTGCTTTGGACCTCTGCTCGAAGTGACGGAGGACGAGAGCGATTACGCGGTCGAGCAGGCGCACAAGGCGATGGCGAAGTTTGACGCCGAGATCCAGACCCGTGGCAAAGCGATTCTGGAGCAGGTCGAGGAAGACAATCGCGTCGCGGTGCTGATGCTCGGTCGTCCGTATCACAGCGATCCCGGACTCAACCACGGCGTGCTCGAGGAGTTCCAGGTTCTCGGGTATCCGATCCTGTCGATTCGCTCGATTCCCAAAGATCCGCGCTGGCTGTATCGGTTCTTCAAGGAAGACATCGACGCCGGTCGCATCGACGGACCGCTCGAAGTCACCGATGTGTGGCCCGAGAACTATTCGGCCAACTCGGTGCAAAAAGTGTGGGCTGCGAAGTTTGCGGCGCGTCACCCGAACGTGGTGGTCCTCGATCTGTCTTCGTTCAAGTGTGGACACGACGCACCGACGTACGGACTCGTGGACTCGATCATCGGAGCGAGCGCGACGCCGTACTCTGCGCTCCACGACATCGATGCCAACAAGCCGGGCGGCTCGATCAAGATTCGAGTCAGGACCTACGCGCACAGCCTCAAGCTGCATGAAGAGCGGCTCGAAGATGTGTCCAAGCGCGGGGCCGAGCTTCACCTCAAGATCGAGGAGAAGCGACTCCAGCTACTTGAGATGAAGCAGCAGCAGCTCGCCGAGCGGAAGCAGCAAGATCCGAACCTTCAGGCCGAGATCGAACAGCTTCGCAGCAAGGTCGCAGAGTATGCCGCGCGATTCACTCCGCAGAGCACCGCTGAGCGCGACAAGAGCCTGGTCCGCATTGGCGTCAAGAAAAAGGGCGAAGAGCAGGTCGTCCGCCTGTAAGCGCATTCCCGATTCACCTTTAAGGGAGTTAGAGAGAGCATGGAAACCATCCAAGTCGAAGAGAAGCGTCGCGTTCGGTTGCCCGTCATCGGAAAGCCGGAGGAGTCGGGGGTGGATGTGGATGCCATCCTTCGCGAGTTTGAGTCCGAGCAGCGCGCCAAGCTGGGCCTCGATAAGAAGGACCAGTGGCACGATGAGGTTCATCAGCGCTGGACCGCCTCGCAGCGTCCCCACACGACCATGCTCTGTGGTGGTCTGACGATGGCGCAGGACTTCCTGATCTCGGGTGCGCTCGAGGGAATCGGCTACCGCGTGGTGCCGCTCGATGTGCCCGATACCGATGCCCTTCAGTACGGCAAGGAGTTCGGCAATCGCGGTCAGTGCAACCCGACCTACTTTACGGTCGGAAACCTGATCAAGCACCTGCTCTATCTCCGCGATGTGAAGCACATTCCGACCCAGGAGATCGTCGAGCGCTACCTGTTTGTGACCGCTGGCGCCTGTGGTCCCTGCCGATTTGGAACCTACGTCACCGAGTACCGCAAGGCGCTGCGTGATGCGGGCTTCGATGGTTTCCGCGTGATGCTGTTCCAGCAGCAGGGCGGACTCAAGCAAGCGACGGGAGAGGACGCCGGACTCGATCTGAATCCGAAGTTCTTCCTCCGGCTGGTGCTGGGTATCATGATCGGCGATGCGATCAACGCGATCGGCTACCGCCTCCGTCCCTACGAGAAGGTCGCTGGCAACACCGACCAGGTGCTCGAAGCGGTCAAGAAGATGATCTTCGAGACGCTGCGCACGAACGGCAACATCGTCAGCTCGCTCATCAAGGCGCGGACGATGCTTCGCCAGATCGAAGTCGATCGCACCCAGGTCAAGCCCAAGGTGTCGGTCATCGGCGAGTTCTGGGCGATGACCACCGAGGGTGACGGCAACTACGGACTCCAGCGCTTCCTAGAGCAGGAGGGTGCCGAGGTCGACATCCAGATCGTCACGAACTGGCTCCTGTACAACGTGTGGGAGCACACCTACGACACCAAGCAGCGCATGAACCTCCGCAGCCAGGACCATGGCAAGCGCGGACTTGCTGGGATCGACCCGATCAAGAAGCTCGCGATTCTGTGGGTGGCTGACAAGGGAATCCGCGTCATCTTCCAGGCGATTGCCAACACCATGGGACTCCACGGCTACACCCTGCCCGACATGGATGTGGTCGCGGATGCCGCCAAGGATCTCTACAACAACCACCTGCGCGGCGGCGAAGGCCACATGGAAGTCGGCAAGCTGGTGCTCAATGCCGAGCACAAGAAGTCGACCATGACGCTGTCGGTGAAGCCGTTTGGCTGCATGCCGAGCTCGGGCGTGTCCGATGGTGTTCAGTCCTACGTGACCGAGAAGCACCCGAACGCGATCTTCCTGCCGATCGAAACCTCGGGCGACGGCAAGGTCAACGTCTACAGCCGCGTGCAGATGATGCTGTTCAAGGCCCGCACCTTTGCTCGGACCGAGTTCGATGCGGCCTGCAAAGAGAACGGTGTCACCGCTGAGGAAGTCCGCGCGTTCGTGGCCAAGCATCCGCTGCTATCGAGCCCGTTCTTCCAGCCCGACCACTACGTCACCCACACCGCCGCCGACGTGGTCCATCACGTTGCGCCGCTGATGAAGGACGGCATGGTCAAGGGCACGCTCCGCTCGCTGGTGAAGCGCTTCCGAGGCCACGACGCCCACGCCTCCCACGCCGCCGCCGCAACCGCCAACTAGCCGCCGCTCCCCGCCACCGCGCCGAATCTGGCGCGGACCTGTCCAAATCCCTATCTATCCCCCAGCCTTGTCGGCTGACCTAGTGCGATGGCTGGGCAGACTCCGCACGCTCTGCCCTTTGACGAGGCTCGGGCTGTGCTCGTCGTGAGAAGGCGGACCATAGCTTGCTCAGCGTGCCAACGATCCGCGATACGACTTTCTCGTATGCTCTCAACTCGATGTGGGAAAACTCTCGGGAGGCATAGGGGGCCGTGAGCACCCCATGGCTCACCCATGGATACTCCGTATTGGCCACGTCGGTTCGTCCTTGGGTGCCCGGTGTCCAGTCGATGAGCTGCTTGATTTTCGCTTTTACATCTGAATCAAACAGCTCGGACAGCTTGTCGTGATGTTCGGGCACGGACCAGTCGAGCGCGGGATCGACCAGGAGGCGAACCCATTTGTCTACCCGATGGGTCAGCTTCACCTCGTTGCGGCTAAGGAAAAGGTAACCCTTGATGCTCTTCTCAACCGCCTGAGCCAGCTTTGCTATTACTTGGCAGCCGACATCTCCGGCTTCTAGAGGGGCTGGTTTGAGCAACAACGCCTGGGCGGTCCGCAGGTCGCTTTTTGCCTGAAGGAGCCAAGCGTTGGCGACATCGACGCGGTTCTCGCGTGGGGTCGCTCCGCCGCGCACTCTGCGGTCCGAACCGAGAGCTTGTTGGGACTTGTGTGACATGAGGTAAGGTAGTGCACGCCGAGGTCGATACTATTTCCTAGGGTCGACGTTCCCGGAGCTTGAGCAGGAGCTGACCAACCATGGAGGAAGGCTTCACGCTGGCTGGGTACAGCACCTCTGCATCGGACATCTGAATGACTTGCAGTGCCGGATCATTGCGATCGATCGCGGCACGCAGTTGCTCCGCGTTTGCCAAGACCAGTTGTAGCTTGCCGGAGATGGCTAGCTCGGGCGGCAGCGTGGACTCAACCGAGAACAGCTCGTCTTCAGGCGGACCCGGGAAGTTCTTCACCACTTCGAGCAGGTGAAGGTTTTTCTGGTCAGATGTCTGAAACCAGAGCGCCAGTTGGAGTGGCTCGTCTTTGCGAAGGGCGTGCGCGTCTACTAGCTTCAGGGCCACCAGCCGATGTCGTTCGTTTCGAACAAGAGACTTTCTTTTTCGTGATTTTCCGTCTGAAGATGCCATGATAACCTGAGCCATGCTGCGACTGTAGGTTCCGTCTGATTGCCTGTCAAGGCAACGGGATGCTCGACCGGCAGAGTGAACTCGCTCTCATGGAGCCGACTGCCGACCCACTGAAGGTGATGCCAGCCTTTCCTCCAGGTGAAGCCTCGTTCAACTCCAGGTGAAGCCAGTCCACCTCCAAGTGAAGCCTCGCTCACCTCCAGGTGATGCCCGGCTCACCTCCAGGTGGTGCCTGGTTCACTTCTAGGAGATGCCTGGTTCACCAGCAGCTGGGTGGGGTGGCGACAGGTGGTGGGGGACGGCCTGACTTGTGGGGAAATTCGCCTTGCGGCCGAAAAGTCGGGTGCTAGACCTTGTAGGACTCGCACTTCGCGAGACGGAGATGTAGGACCATGGCCAAAGATCCCAAGAACCCTGTAGCGGGCGATCTGCAGATTGACTGCACGCCGATTGCGACCCTGCTAGTCGATCTGCCACCGGGAGCAATGACCGGAATGCGTCGAGAACGCGAGGGGCTCGACACCGTGCTGACCGAGGTCGCAAACCAGCAAAAGGCGCACGGCGCGCGGGCCGGTATCCTCGACAGCGATGTGCAGTCGCTCAAGAGCCTGACCGACCAGATCGCGCAGATTCGCAAGTACAAGGAGCCGACGCGCAAGCTGCTTGAGCTGATCATCGAGTCCGAGGCAGCGCTCGACCACCAGCGCCACCAGCAGATCAGCAACATCGCCACCAGCGTCGATCAGCGCTCCAAGATGGTCGGCAACGCCGATCTGCGCAGCCTGTATCGTGCCACCCGTGAGTATCGCTCGGCCACTGGCAAGAAAGCCGCCCGCACTCGGCAAAAAGCCAAGCCCGCCGAGCCAACCCAGCCCACCGAGCCCGTAACCCCCCTCTCCACGTAATTCGGGCACGCTTTGACACTCATCAAATGGCTCACTGCTCCGCCGATCCCGGCGACCGTCTGATGGGCCCCAATCCGTCCGTAAGCCGAGATGCTAGGCGGCGACCGAGGGGCGGCGCGGAGCGTACTCCTTGTACGTGAGCACCGACCTGACCGAGCCAACAACGCAGATTGGCTTACGGACGGATTGGGGGTCTCGCGCATTGACGGAGCACACTCGGCTGACCTAAGCTGGCTGTATCGGTTTCACGGATGCGTACCCCTCGCTTGTCACAATCTTGGGTTTTGGCGGTAGCGGTCGGAATTTCCATCGCTGCACCGGCCCGTTTGTGGGCAGCAGGCGCTGACGTTGGCAAGAATGCTCAGGCCGAGCCGCCAAGGCCGACCCCTTCGGCACCGACGCCAGCCGTGACACCGACGCCAGCCGTGACCGCTACTCCGGCAACGCCCGCTGCTCCTGTCGTCGATACCAAGCTGGCGATCGCCGAGCAGCGCTCCTCGGTCAGTCAGGTGCAGGCACTGCGCAAGTCCGCCACCGACAAGGGAGACAAGGTCAAAGAGGCCTGTCTGTACGAGCGCTTGCGTGGGCTTCAGCAGACCTTCGAAAGCACCCAGGTCGCGATTGCGGCCCTGGAGGCAGCCGTCGCTCGTGGCGATCAAGCAGGCGAAAAAGCCGAGCGGGAGCGGGTCCAGCGAGCCCTTGAGCTGTCGCGTCAGCTTCGTACTGATGCCGAGGGCTGCGTGGGCAACGAGCTGGTGACCGGCTCACGTGCTACTTCGATTTCTGTCTCGGGAGGCGGGCAGGGTGATGATCCCAAAGCCGGTCCTTCTGAGCTGCAAACCATTCGCCCCGTGCGGCTAGAACTCCCGAGCCGCCCCAATCCAGCCAGTGCGTTCCGCCCAGCTCGCTAAGCCACTGGCAGGGCTTTGTGCCTTGCTGATCGGTGCCGTCACCCAAACGGCACAGGCGCAGTACGTGCCCTATGGCCCGTTTGAGGTCTATCCAGGGACGCAGCTTCGCGAAGGCCCCGGTTTTAAGGTGCTTGGCGATGGGCTGGTGATTCATCCGGGCATCTCCACCGAGCTTGGCTACGACAGCAACATGCTGATGTCGAGTCAGGCAGGTGGAGCGGGCGTGCTGCGGCTACGGGCTCACGTCGATTTGGCGACCCGGCCTCCGCAGCGACTCGACATCGACTCCCGGCAGTTCCTGAAGTTTCGCTTCGGAGCTGCCGTCGAGTATCGCCAGTTTTTCTCCCGCGATGCCCGGATCGGCTACCCGCAGCAGGTAAACGCCCAGAGCGACGCCGACCTTCGTATCAAAGAAGGCGATCCGCTGTCGTTTCGGCTCTACAACCAGTTTTTGGTCACCAACGACGCCCGCAACCTCGAGGTCGCGACCACCCAGACCTTCGCGCCGCGGGTGTTTGAGCGCTTGAGCCTGCTCGGGATGTACCGGCCCTTTGGCGGCCCGCTGGAAATCGGCCTGTCCGAGTCGCTCCGCTTCGACCACTACGTGCAAAGTGAGCTGTCGCGAGGCCGCTCGTTTCAAAACGATGTCTCGCTGTGGGGTGCCTATCGGGTGCTGCCGCAGACCCAGGTCAAGCTCGAGGTCCGTTCCTCCTGGACCAGCTACTACGGCGACGGCGCGGTGATCCCGAACTCGGCACCGCTGCGCATTACCGGCGGAGTCCAGAGCCTTTTGTGGACCTGGCTCGGGGTGTCGCTGTACCTCGGCTACGGCAACAGCTTGCACTACGGGATGGCGGAGTCGCCGCAGCTCGTGGGCGATCTGACCGCCTACCGCTATAACAACTTTGTCGGTGGGCTCGAGGCGCGGCTTTTGCTCGTGCCCCGGATGAACCTGCGGCTCGGCTGGGCACGTGACTTCTTCGATTCGATCTACGCGACCTACCTGCGCGACGATCGGCTCTACATTTCGTATGAGCACAACCCGTGGCGGTCGCTGTGGCTCACCGCTGGGTTTGAGACGTATCTACGTGCCTACGGGCCGCTCGTCGCCCCATCGACGCTGTACTATCGAGCCTATAAGAACGGTGCCACCAGTCGCAGCGATGTGCTGGTCAGCCTCAATGCCGAAGCCAGCTATCGTCCGCTAAGCTGGCTTCAGGCTGGGCTCAGTTACAGCCTGCTCACCGACATCACCGACTTCGGTTTCGTTGACGGTGCGGGCACGCGGATGGATGCTGGCTTCCTTAAGCATGTCGTGTTGTTCAAAGCCGATCTGTCCTACTAACGGACCTCCGAGCAGGCTTTCTCGGTCGTCGCGTCGCGTGCGGTACCTGGGGCGCGTCGTGCTGTCGCTGCTTGGGCTTTTGTCCGTGCCTGGGTGTCCAGTGTCGCCGGGCGTGGTGGTACGCGAAGCCACGCCGCCGCCGCATGTCGATATGAGCCTGGGCCCCGATGATGTCTTCGAGGTTCGGGTCTACGGCGAGCCCGAGCTGACCGGCACCTATCGGGTATCTGCCGAGGGCGCGATCGATGTGCCGCTGATTGGTCGCCAGATCGTGCGAGGTCAGACCACCGCACAGGTCGCCGACGCGCTGACCGAGCGGCTCAAGGCGTTTCTGAAGGCACCGCAGGTGACGGTCTTCCTCAAGGAAGTACACAGCAAGAAGGTGGTCCTCATCGGCCAAGTGCGCAGCCCCGGCACCATCAACTACGTCGAGGGCATGACGCTCGAGCAGGCGGTCAGCATGGTCGGGGGACTGACACCGATGGCGGCGCGAGAGCGAGTGCGGGTGACGCGGGTTGCGGCGGGCAAAGCGGAGACGCTGATCGTCAACTTCAAGTCCATCGCCGAAGGCTCGCTGACCTTCTTTCTACAGCCCGGCGATACCATTTCCGTCGATGAGCGTCTGTTTTAGGCGCTCCTAACGAGAATCCGAGCTGGGCTAGTACGGCCAGCCAGCGGGCGGATCGGCGTAGCGGCGGGGCGTCACGAACGGCTCGGCGCTGCGACGGAGGTAGGTATCGTGCAGGTGGTCGCCCTCTCCATCGACATCCACCCCCATTGCGATCAGGCCACTGCGGTCGTTGTAGCGAAGCCCAAGGATGACTGCCGGGTTGACCGGGTTTTGGCGATAGAACACGACCTCTTCAACCGGAGAATTTACGCGCTCACCGAAGCCCGTTCCAAGGCCCGGACGCTTCTCTCGTCTCACCGAGTCTCGATCGGCCAGTGCTCCACCACCGTTCGATGCGCGATCATCCATTGGTGACATCGGGGCGCTCGTTGCCGGTGGGGCACCTTCTGGACTTGGAGCAGACTTGGAGGCTCCAGCTCGCTGTTCTTCGTAGCCATCGCCACTTCGGTCGTACAGCTCATGACGTGGCACATACAGCGGACGAGGTGGCGGAGGCGGAGCCACATAACGCTCCGGGAACATCGCCACCCCAATCACACCGACCTCGCGAGCGGAACCGGTGCGACCGACATACGAGTTGGCGACCGACGAAAACCGGAACGCCGCCGCTTCGCCCTGCGACACCCGCCAGCCATCGACATCGACATATCCCCAGGGCTGAACCAGATAGCCGCGCTTGCTGCGGAAATCGGCGGTGCGTCCATCGACCACATCGCGACCATCGACCGAAACCACGGCTTCGACGCGACGGTTCGAGTGATTGTGAATCCGCAGCGTGTAGCGCTGACCTCGCTGACCCATCACGTAGTTTTCGCCGTTGTGGTAGTAGGTCGGCGCCTGGCCACCATCGGTCATCACCTGAAGCTCGTAGGTTCCTACCTGACTGCGTAGCGGCGTGGCCGAGGCAGTGGCGCAGAGCACGGGAAGCGTGAGCAGGGGCAGTGCAAGCAGCGTCTTCATCTTCAAACTCCTTGCTTGCTGGAAACGCCCCGTGGCGGAAAAAGATCCGCACGTTTTGGTGATCTCGGGCGACTAGGAATCGGTTGCTCTAACCGTTGGTAAGGCCACGGCTTTTCGGAGCATCGCGCAGACGCGATCGACATCATCCTTGGAAAGCTCACTGTGCAGAGGTAGCGCCAGCCCGCGATCGTGCAGGCGATCGGTCACCGGCAGCTCGGACGATGCGCCGTGGGCCGCAAAGCGTGGTGCGTTGCGGAAGGCCGCCAAGCGATGCAGTCCGTACGAGGCGATCTGCGTCTCGATACCCTCCGCTTGCAGCTCGGCCCGGACGGCCTTTCGACTGATTCCGGCAGGTAGCACCACCGCAAAGGTCTGCCAAATTCGCTCCGGGTGATCGGCCTGAAATCCCAAGTTGGAATCGCTTAGCCGGCTGCGATAGTGCTCGGCCAGCTCGCGATGGCGTGCGACGAGTTGGGGCAAGCGCCGAAGCTGCACTCGACCGATCGCTGCCGCCGCCTCAGCCAATCGATAATTGAGCCCGCTTTCGGGCAGCTCCATCACCTCTTCGCCGGGTACCGCACACAGTCCGTGGGCGCGCAGCCGACGCACCGATTCAATGACCGCACTGTCATCGGTCAAGATCGCGCCGCCCTCCCCAGTGGTGAGCAGTTTGCGCGGATGAAACGACAGACAGGCAAGTCGTCCTCCGAGCGCAGGTTTCACCGCAACCGCACACGCCGCGTCCGAGATCAGCAGATCGTCGAGTCCCATCGGTAGCGGTGATGGATAGCCAAACTGGTGCACCACCATGGCCGGGCCACGTCGCTGCGTAAGCCAAGCCGCGACCGTTGATTCCGGCAGACAAAACGTCGATTCATCGACGTCGGCCAGGTGAACCTCGGGCGGATCTTTCACAAACTGCGCGACGTTGGCGGTCGCTGGAAAGGTAAACGCGGGCGTCAGAACCTGTTCGAGGGGTTGGGGCATCGCGAGCAGGGCCAAGTGCAGCGCCGCCGTTCCCGAGCTGACGGTTGCGGCGTAGCGCTTCCCACAGGCTGCGGCCAGCTCGTCCTCGAACGCACGGTTTTCGGGTCCATGAACCAGCCAGCGTGAGCGCAGGGCTCGCTCGGCGGCTTGGACTTCTTCCTCGGTAATGCTCGGTCTCCCAAGCTGAATGCGCGACATGCTAAGTCCTTGCTGGCGCAGCGTGCAGGCTGCGGGGGTTTTCAATGTAGCCCTTGAGCAGTTCGAGGCTGCGGGCACAGTAGTAGCCGTCGGTAATTCGTTCGTCGAACGTGTACTTGATGCTGAGGCCAGGTCGGGTTTGCAGCGCGCCGTGGCCATCCACAAACGGCAGCTTGGTAATCCGTCCGATGACCGCGAAGAACGACACGCTGCCGTACTCGAACAGGTGGTGATAGGCGCTGTCGAGGCCGATCGAGCCAAGGTTGGCGAAAAACAAGCTGGCGTACATCGGGTCGGGCGCAATCAGCGCGGACGGCAGCAAGTTCCAGGCATCCAGCCCGCGCTGGAGCCACATGATGAGCCGCAGCAGCGGTCCCGGCAGCCTGGTCAAGATCGACATCTCTTTGTCGGCCTGGTTCGGCTGGTGGCTGCGACCGATGGTGATCGCGCTGTGGGTCATCGTCGCCACCTCGCGCACGCTCTCTTCACCAGAAAAGCGCAGCTTGGTGGTGGTCAGCGCGCCTTTGTCGCTTCGTTCCTTTTTGAGCGCAAACGACAGCTCGATGTGGCGACGCTGGTAGATTTTTCCACCTGAGACGAAGCGGTTGAGGTCGGGCCGCTCTCGAAACACCCGCGCCGCTGCCGCCAAGATCAGATGGAATAGGTTGATCTCGCCGCTTTGTCCCTCGCCCAACTCGGCGTTAAGGTCGCTTAGGTAAGGCAATGCATCGCTTAGGTCGAGCTTCTGTTCAAAATAGACGCACGACTCATTGCGGGTGCGCAGGATGTACGGCATCATCCGTCGCATCGGCGACAATTGGTCGACGAGGAATCCATCCGGGCGGCTAAACAGCATGGCGAAAGATGATACGCGCACTACACGCGGCATCAAATGGCGCGTTCGGGCCCGCCCATTGCTCCTTGCGGCGATGCGCTGGTCTGTGTGTCTGCTCGGCAGCGGCTGTGGGAGCACGATTCCCGAAGAAGGGCTGTGTCCTTCCAGTGCCGTTCTTACCAGCGAATGCGAGTCGGGCAGAGGCCTTGGCGCGGTCGTGGTTCGTTGGCGGATTGCCGATTTCACCTTGGGTCGGCTCTTATCTCGCGGACTCTGCTGCTGCAACGCCAATCCAAGCCGTGATGGCCTTGACCGTCAGCAGTGCAGCAACCTGGGCAGTGCCTGCCTGGATTCCCCCGCCTGGCTCGTACAACGGGTCAACCTGACCCTGCGTAACACCGATGGGAGCCACGCCTACTCATGGGACGTGGCTTGCACAGAAGGTGAGTACACCACTCCGTACTGTATTGTCCCCGGCATCTACGATATGCAGCTTACGGCGGACGTGAATCGGCTGGCTGCGGAGCTGCCGTCCCGATTTGTCTGTTCATCGAGCAAGGCCACTTCACCGCCCTCGGTGCGCAGGGCAGTGGTGAGTGGTCAGGCGACCAACCTGGATGCGGTGGTCCTGGGCGTAAACGCTCCGTAGCCACGTCCACCTTGCATCGAAGTTAGTTGAGCCACTTGCCGCCGCGTGATGGCAGCGGTAGCTCTGGCTTGCTCTGTCCGGATGCAGCGTCCTCTTCACCTTGCTCAAGCCCTTGTCGGGTCAACAGGAAGTGGACCACGCCTTCGCCGGCCTCCGTGCTGATCTCGGCCTCGAACGCGGGTCCAACGACACTGCCAATGGCCAGATCTTTGTGCAGGCGAATCACCTTGCCGCGCAGCAAATCGCCCTGTAGTCGCTCGACGTTCTCACCGCTGCGATGTAATCGGAACGCAGCTTGATAGAGGCGCAGCGACACCTCCGGTCGCAGCGGCAGCGAACTGGAAAGCACAGCGATAAGCAGCCAATACGGAGGCGGCGGAGGCGACGAATCGGCAGAAGCCATGGATGCAGCCTAAGCGCGCTCTGGAGATCGAGCAACGGAAGGCAAAAAAAAACTCGCCAGCAAACGTGGCGAGCTTTTGGT
>ERZ724510.812-NODE-812-length-18111-cov-3.990253_pt1 | contig 18111 bp, 19 predicted proteins | sample MGYA00376043_ERZ724510 | MGnify/ENA primary metagenome ERZ724510 (study PRJEB28724, sample SAMN07190888) | wastewater metagenome | isolation source: influent of sewage treatment plant in Hong Hong | place: USA: Christiansburg, Virginia | collected 2016-03-01 ... | reverse complement strand
ATGCTGCATCTCACGGCCACGGAACATGATCGTGATCTTGACCTTGTGGCCTTCGCCCAGGAACTGCTCCACCTTGCGGGTCTTGGTGTCGAAGTCGCCGCCGCCGATCTTGGGGCGGTACTTCATCTCCTTGACCACGATGTTGGTCGACTTTTTGCGGGATTCCTTGACCCGCTGCTGCTCCTCGTACTTGAACTTGCGGTAGTCCATGATGCGGACAACCGGTGGCTTGGCCTTGTCGGCCACCTCCACCAGGTCCAGATCCCGGTCTCGTGCAAGGTTCAAGGCCTCGGGCAAGGGGCGGATTCCGAGTTGCTCGCCGTCCTGATCGATGACCCGCACTTCGCGGGCTCGAATCCGGTCGTTGATCCGTGGTTCGTCGGCTGGCGGTGCTATGACCGATCACTCCTCAGCAATGCACGTCCTTTCGAAACGGCAGCAGTGCTTGGCACTGCGGGTATGGGATGCGGCCACCGAAGCAGCCGGTTCTCACTCCACCAACGTGGAGCCACTCCCGATCCAAAGCGTTGCTCAGAGCCGGGCGCGTCTTCAAGAAACCGCACCTCCGGGCTCGACAAGGTCAAACGCCGACGGATTGACCCGGGCAGCTCAAGCGCTTCCCAGGTGGGGGCACGCCCCGCTTCCTGTTGTAAGAGCGGCCACCCTACCAGTACCCGGACATCAGCCACCACCTGCCGGGCATTGCCACCATCTCACCCACCGGCCCTCGCACCCGCCAACTGGCCCCCACCCTGCTCGGTCTGACTCCGGACGGGCACGCGGCGTACCCGCGCGCCCCACGGTCACGGCGCCGCGGCGCCGTCGATGTTCCATTCGGCAACCTCCCTGGAGACACCACCATGCCCACCCTTTGGACCCCGGACGGCGAACGCAACGTCGAGCGCGAGAGCCCCACACCCCCGACCGAACCCGTTGGGGCACCGACGGAGGCCTCAAAGGCGCCCGCCGGAGCGTCGGGAGCCGCCGACGGCTCACCGCTTTCCGCCTCCGAGTTGAAGGCTCAGGCCGAGCAGCTGGGCATCGACCTCGACTCGCTCAGCCCGGAGGAGCGGGCCCAGGCCGAGGCCGCCGTCGCCGAGATGGCCGAGACCCGCGCCCGGCTGGCCGAGACCCCTGCATCCGAGGTGATCGCCAACCACCTGATGGGGTTCTATGAGTTGGGCGCCATCCACCTCAGCCGTCAGCCACCGGCATTCGAGGACGCCGCCCTGGCCATCGACGCGCTCCGCGCCGTACTCGAGCGGGTGGGCGACCGCCTTGGCGAGGCCGGCCCGGTGCTCAACCAGGCACAGAGCCAAATTCAGATGGCCTTCGTGCAGGTGAAGGATCAATACGCAGCCGCCGCTGCCGGTGAGGCCGACGGCAGCGCGGCCTCGTCGGATGCCGACGACGCCTGAGTGACGCCCCTCCCATGAACGCCGCCGCCATCGTCTTCCCGCCCGTCGGCCCACAGCACGGCGTGGTGGAGGCGTTCGATTCACACGCGTGCCTGGGCACCATCCTGGGAGCGACCGGCGGCGACTGGCCGTTTCACTGCACCGCCCTGGTGGACGGCACCCGTGAGGTGCAACCCGGCACCGCGGTGATGTTTGTGGTCGTTCGCCGTCCTGGTGGTCGCCTTGAGGCCGACCGCATCAGCCCTCTCCGCCCTCAACCGTCGAACATGTCGCCGGGCGAGTAGGCCGTCGCGCCTCAGATCGGTGTGGACAGACCGGCCAGGATGCGGTCGGTGTCGGCAGCCGTGCCCACGGTGAGACGAACACCCACACCGGGGAACACCCGGGCGATGATGCCGGCGGCCTCGAGACGGTCGCCGAGCTCGACGGCCCGCTCCCCCACCCCGAACCACACGAAGTTGGCCTGGCTGTCGGGCATCGTCCAACCGGCGGCGTTCAGGCCCTCGAGGAGGCGAGCCCGCTCGGCCAGCACCGACGCCACCGCCGCCTCCATCGCCGTGCGCTCACCCAACGCCGCCAGCGCTCCGGCCTGGGCGGGAGCAGAGACCGAGAACGGCAGGCGCACCGCGTCCAGCGCCGCCATCACTTCGGACGCGCCCATGGCATAGCCAATCCGCAGCCCCGCCAGACCCCACGCCTTGGAGAACGTGCGCAGCACCACCAGGTTGGGGTGATCCGCCAACAGTGCGACCCCGTCGGGCACGTCGGGATCGGTGACAAACTCGTGGTAGGCCTCGTCCAGCACGACCATCGTGTCCGACGCAACACCGTTGAGCACGCTGAGCACCTCATCGGTCCTCCAGGCGGTGCCGGTGGGATTGTTCGGATTGGCGATCAGCACCAGCCGGGCATCTTCGACGTTGGCAACCGTGACGAACCCGTTCGGGTCAAGCCTGGACGCGTCGTTGGGCACCTCCGCCGACCTGGCACCGGCCAGGCGAACGAGCTGCGGATAGGCCTCGAACGAGGGCAGCCCATGGACCACGCTGTGGCCCTCCGAGCTGGTGGCGGTGATCGCCTCGCTGATCAACGCCACCGAACCGGCGCCGACGCTCACTTGGGCGGCGTCGAGGCCGTGGTGGGCGGCGAGTGCCTGTCGAAGCGCTCCGGTCGTCGGGTCGGGATAGCGGTTGGCCCCCTCGCCGGCGGCCGCTGCAGCGGCTACGGCCGCCACCGTCGTCGCGGTGGGCAACTCATTGGACGACAGCTTGACGACGTCGACCCCGGTTGCCGCGCGGCCGGGCCGATACGGGGCACCGGCGTGGACCTCCGGACGGATCCTCGGGCCGGTCGGGTTGTCAGCCATGTGCCATTCTCCGATTCAGATCGACGGCGCCGTGCCTGGGCCCGGCGCGGCGGCGCCGGGCACGGAGTGACGGACGGTCACCTCGGGCTTCAACAGTCGGGCCAGCGCGTTGGTCCACGTCGTCACGACGCCGTCGGGCGGGTGATCGATGCGCACCCGGGCCTCGACGGTGACCCGTGTGAGACCGTCGGCGACGTAGGTGTCGGTGACCTCCACCGACTCGACCGAGGGAGGCGCCAGCAGCGAAACCGCCTCACCAAGGTCAACATTGGGGGACTCCTCCACCCGCCAGTCGACGCTGACCACCAGCCGGTAGCGAGCCAGGTGCTCGTGGCGCCACGCGTCCAGCTCGGCTCCGGTGACCGTGGCATGGTTGTGCACCCGAAGCGACACCGGCCCGACTCTGGCGTCGATGCCGATTGCGGCGAGAAACTCCTCCGCCCACGGGGTATCGACCACGACGGCGCCATGCGGTGTCGCCACCAGCCGATCGTCGAGTTCCAACTGGTCGTCATCGGCCGCAATCACCCGACCCACGTGGGTGGGGCGGCCTCCCGACAGGCGACGGACGCCCACCATCGAGGCGACCCGGGACGCGGTCATCAACTGCCGTTCGGTGCTGCGCACGGCCTCGACTGCGCCCTCCGAGCCTTGGGCAAGGGTGCGACGAAACCAGGTGGGCAACCCCCGGGCCACGCGATCCAGTTCGGCGATCAGCTCGCCGGTGGTGGCCCCGGTCACCGGATCCACCCGACGGGCCAGGTCGGCAATCGAGCGACGCAGGCTTTCGCGCACCAACGGGTCGGTGCGCGAGGCGCTCAGCTGCGCGCCGGCCACCTGTTCAAAGCGCACGGTGTCGTAGGTGCGTGCCACCAACGCCGCCAGGAGCTGGAACGTCGGAGTGCGCACCTCCCAGAGCAATTCCAACGGAACACCCGAGTCGACCAATGCGGCCCCCAATGCCAACAGGACGTACTCGCTGACGCCCTCCACCCAGGCCATGGCCCTGTCGTGGTCGGTGGGGCTGAGCAGCACGGGGCGCATACCGACATCGGCCAGCATCGCAAGGGTGCGGGTGCGCTGCCCGCCCTCACCGCCCAGTTCGGGATCGACGCACACCACTGCGGTGTGTCCAACCGCCGACGGGGTGTCGGGCCCCACCAACACGTGCAGGCCGACCAGCGCCTCCGGTGCGGTGACCCCGACAAACGCCTCGACGGCTTCCACCTGAGCGGCGGAGAAGACCAGCAACGGCGTGGTGCCACCGGCCAGGCCGGGGGCGATCGAGCCGGCGACCGGCATCAGGTCGTCCGGGCCCACCGCGACCCACACCTCAGCGGCTCCGGCGGCCAGGTGGGCCAGTGAGACCCCTGCCTCGGTGGCCTCGTGGCCATCGGCGGAAATCACCAGATGAACCGCTTCCAGCACTGGACCACCGGAGGACGCCGGCGGCAGCCGATCGACCACATCCGGGTCGGTGTCGGCCACCAGGATGCGGGCCGGCACGAAGCCGTCGGCAAGTTTCAGACGCGAACCGAGGTGCCGCACCACCCAATGACCGGTGGCACCGGCGCCACCCACCACCAGCAGCGTCGAGTCCTGCCCGGTGCGTTCGAAGCTGGTTGTCGTCACCGGTCGTAGCCCAACGCAGCCAGCACCACGGCCGCCTCGCCGATCCGGTCGGCGTGTACTTCAATGTCGAAACCGGCCAGATGGGATCCGGCGGCGTCAACCAACTCGGAGAGCGCCTCGGTGCGAACCCTGACCGCGGCCCCGTCGACGGCGCCGCCGCCGGGCGTGCCCAGCTCGACCGCCGGATTGCCAACCCAGGTGGTGCCCGGCCGCACCGCTGCGACACCGTTGACCAACTCGGAGAGGGATGCGGCGTCCGAACCGGCGGGCTGGAGCGACACGATGACCCGACCCGGGTTACGCAGTCGGTCGATGGTTTCCAGCACCCCGAGAAGACCCGTCGACTCCACACCGGGAGCGACCTGGATGAGCACCGGGTTGTCCATGCGGGCCAGCAGCCGGACCTGGGCCGAATCGACCTGCAGGTCGACCGCACTCGCCACCAGCAGGTGCGCGTCAAGCAGCGCCCTCGCCCCGTCCGACGTGGTGTCGGAGGTCAGGCGGCTGGAGAAATACAGCGATGCACGCTGAATCTGGGTATAGACGTCGGGATCGACGCCACACGCCTCGATGAACGCCAGGTCGCGACGGAGGTTGTCCCGCACCTGCGCCCACCGATCGGCGACCGCGTCGTCGGTGACGTGATCGAGCCAACGGTCCGACCGGTCAAACGCCGAAAAGCCGCTGGCCACCAGGGCCCGCAACAGGTTGGCGCGAGCCGACCCATCGTCGATCCCGATACTGGGAGAACCACCGGTTGCGCCCGAATCGACGCCCAGTTCGACCACCTTGAGCGTCCTGCGGCCCTCCTCGGACATCGACATGCCGGTGAGCGCCAGGATCAGCCCCAGCGCGGCCTCCAGATGCTCGGGCTGAACCACCGGACCCCGCACGGCGGCCCGGAGGAATCGACTGTCCCGGCGGGCGAGGGCGTCGGTATCGCTCCGAAAGCGTTCGAGCTCGTTGGTGATGACCAGCATCGAATGGACGCTAGCTGCGCCCCTCGACCCGGTCACATACGTTGATCGGTGTCTTCTTCCGCCGTCAGCCATGCCAACAGCCTGGGGCGGCCGGCATCGATCTCCCGCTGCAGTAGCCGCTCGAGTACCGGGCCGAACATCGAGCCGCCGTAGCTGAGCTCCATCGCCAGACAAGAACCCTGCGGGCCCCAAGGGTCGATGTTGGCTGACAGCACCCAGGGGCTGTGGTCACGGCCGTCGTGTTCTCGCCGCTCGAAGCGCACTTCCACCGGGTCGTGGCACACGGTGCGAACCATGCGCAGTCGCTTCGAGCGCTGCAACGGACCCACCCGGGTGCCCAGGTCCACGGTCCATGCAGGGCCCTCGTCGTCCGGGTGCGACTCGGCGGCGTCCACACGTTGGATGATGTCGAGCCAGGGCGGGTAGTGCTCCAGCTTGTTGATTCGCGGGAACAGCGCCGACGGTTCCAGCGGCGTCTCGATCGAAGCGGTCACCTGCACGGGGGGCAACTCTACGGCTCCGGTCCCTCGTGGGCACGCCGGGCCAGGCTCTGGGCCAGCACCACCAACAGCCCGCAGAGCAGGCCCAAGACGGCCGCAACCAGTGTCCCCGTGGCCACCGCCTCCGGTGCCTGGCGAGACAAGAGACGTCCTACCAGCGTGGGCAGGGTGGGCGCATCGCCGCGCACCACGAACGTCGACGCACCAAACTCGCCCAGCGCAGCAGCAGCCGCCAGGGCAGCGCCTCCTGCAATGCCGGCGGCGGCGAGGGGAACCACCACCCGACGTCGCTGCTGTGACACGCCGGCTCCCAGGGTGGCCGCAGCCTCCTCCAGGCGCTTCGGGACCGCCGTCAGCACCGGAACGATCACTCCGACGGCGAACGGCAGGGCCATGGCCGCCTGCACCAGCACCACCGCTGCGACGCTGCCCCGCAGGTCAACAGGGCCGATCAGCGACATCAACACCACCCCAAGGCCCACCGCTGCAGCCGAGACCCCAACGGGCAATGCGATGACACCCTGGGTGCGGCTTCCGCGTCCTTCACGGGCCGCCAGGCCCACCCCCAGCGCAGCCGCCGTGCAAACCAATGCGACCACCACGGCGTACGCCAGCGAGCGGCCTGCAGCCGGACCCAGCGGTGGGATGCCCCTTCCGCCGTCGGTCCACAACCTTCCGAAGCCTTGAGCACTCACCGAACCCAAACGGGTCGCCAATGCCACAAAGGGCGCCACGCTGAACACCGCCACCAGGCCCAACGCTGCGATCACCAGCGCCCACTCCCCACCCCGTGGAGCGCGTGCACCCGTAGTCGTGCCACCTCCGCTCCACTCGACAGCGTGGACGCCCGGCCGACCGGATTGTCCTCCCCGCCGAACCACCGCAGCCACCAGGCCCACCACCACCACCGCGGCAGCCTGAACCAGCGCCAGAACCGCGGCACCCTTGAGGTCGAGCAGCTGAGTGCCCAAGTACCAGACCTCCGAATCGAGGGTGCCCCAGCGGGGGCCGCCGAGCACCAACACCACCCCCAGCGACCCTGCCGTCAGGAGGAACACCAGAGCCCCGGCGCCGGCAACCGCGGGCAGCACCTGCGGCACGACGATGGAAGCGCCGCGGCGCCACGACCCGGCGCCCATCGTTCGCGCCGCCTCCACGTGTGTCGAAGGCATCGACTCGAGCCGCGCTCCCACGATGACCACCACCACGACCAACTCGTACCCGACATGGGCGAAGACCACCAGCGCCAGCGATCCGGCCGATCCCGGTTGTGGGGCAAACGAGCCGAACGGCCCAGAAGGCCCCGCAAGCGCCAGGACCGCTGCGCCAACGACCACGCTTGGCAACACGAACGGTGCGGCGACCAGCGCCCGAATCAGGCCACGGCCGAAGAACCGGAACCTGGCGAGCACCCATGCGACCGGAAGCCCGACCACCAGCGTGGCCACGGTGGAGGCACCGGCCTGGATCAGCGTGACCCGACCGGTTCGGGCCAGGCGGGCACCGATGGAAACCGACGAATCGACCGACCCGGCAATGCCCGTGCGTGCCCCCCACATCAGCGCCGCCAACGGCACCAACACGCCGAGGGTGATCAGCGTCCAGGTCGGCGCCAGCGCCGCTGCCGAGCGCACGCTGCGCCGGACAGAGGTCATCCGGTGATCGATCGCCATTCCTCGGTCCACCGGTCCCGGTTGGTGGCGATATCGGTCGGGTCGAGCCGCAGCGGGTCGGGTGACTTCACCGAAAACCGCTCGAACACCTCGGGCACCGGCACATCACGAATGGGAAACACGAAGTTGGAGAGTGGAATCGCTCGCTGGAAGTCGTCTTCAAGCATGAAGCGCACCAGTTGCCGCCCTGCCTCAGGCCGCTTTGTGCCCGCCAGTACGCCTGCATATTCCACCTGTTCGACGCAGGTGGCCTCGATCACCGAGCTCTGCGGCCTGGTCCGTTTGCCCTCGGAGTAGAACACCTCGGCCGGTGGGCTGGATCCGTACGACACCACCAACGGACGGTCGCCACCCGAGACGGTGTAGGCCGCCTCGTAGGCATCGGACCAGTCGGCGGCGATGCGAACGCCGTTGGCCTTCAACGCCTTCCAGTAGTCCTGCCAACCATCCTCCCCGAAGTGGGCGATCGTGCCCAGCACAAAGGCGAGGCCAGGCGAGGAGGCCGCTGCGTTCTGTGTCACCAGCAGGCCTCGGTACCTGGCATCGGTCAGGTCCTCCAGCGAGGTCGGCACCGCCAGGTTCCGCTCATCAAACCAGGCCTGGTCTGCGTTGACGCACACCTGGCCGGAGTCGATGGCGACCACGGTGTCTCCCCCCGGGCCCTCCACCCGGTAGCCCTGCGGCACCAGCTCGAGGATGTCCTTGGGCAGCGGCTCGAACAGCTTGGCTGCGAGCGCGCGGGTGAGCAACGTGTTGTCGACACCGAACAGCACGTCGCCCTCCGGCCTGCCGGCCGAGAGCACCGCCCTGGCGGTCATCGACCCTGCGTCACCCTGTTGCAGCAGCGCGATGTCCCGCCCCGACTGCTTGGCGAACGCAGCTGCGGCGGTGTCATCCAGCGCGAATGCGTCGTAGGTCAGAAGTTGCACGTCGCCGGTCGCATCAGGTGGATTGCCGTCGTTCGTCGCCGTGGTGTCGTCACCACAGGCGACAAGCAGCGCGGCAACGACGAGGGCGCCGACCGCCGCAAGCCGGCCGAGCGGCCGCTGCGGACGGGACCGGGCCGCAGCGCCGACCGCTGTCAGGTCATGTGTGCGTGAACGCCGTGCCTCAGGGGGTGACGGGGCTCGCCTCATCGGGGTTCTCCAGGTTGGGGGGACGAAGGCGGTCTGGTGGTGCGGAAGCACCCGACCGGAGGGGAGGTGCCGACCAGCCCGGTGACCAATGGCGGGCGGTGGGTGCGGGCGGGAGTCTCCGGGCCGGGCGCAATCACAGCCACGACACCGTCGCTCACCTCGATCGAGACCTCCGGTGATTCGGTCAGATTGCTGACGCCAAGTGCTTCCCATGGGGAGAGCATCACCCCGCTGAGCGGCCAGCGCAGCCCGATTGCCCGCCTCACAGTGGCCGGGCCTCCAAGGGGCATCAGCGAGAGCGTGGTTCCGGGAGGCGCGGTGATGTCCAGGCAAACCTCGGCGCCCACCAGCCAGATCAAATCGGTGCCGACGTAACCGGTGACGTTGGCTCCCCGTCCGGCAGCGCCTGCCAATGCCGCCAGCACTCCGATGAGGTGATCAAGACGCCCGCCCCCGCCGCCGACGATCACCAGCTCGGAGGGTTCCACTTCCAGCGCCGCGTCGATGGCCAGCTCCAGGTCGGTGTGGTTCTTGGCGGCGGCAAACCGGCGGACCTCCACCCCGCGTTCGCGCGCCTCAGCCAGGCCGGCGGGGTCGACCGAATCAAGGTCGCCGACCACCAAATCCACCTCGATCGCAAGTGCCACCGCAACATCGAGCCCGCCATCGGCAGCCACGGTGAGCACCGGGTTGGATGGCAATGGCGGCGCAGACGACGGGGCAACGCCCCCCACAACGATGATGGCGACCATGACTCCCTCCGCTGGCATTACCCAGTTCAGGTTGCGGGTCGGCGGATACATCCGCCCTCTCAGCCCGTACTTCGAGCTCCCCGGTTGGTGGTGTCACCCTAGCTCAACGCGCGGAAACGGCCCCGTTGCGCGTCGGTGAGGTTGCGTTACCTGGGGGCGTAGCCGTCCATGCGGGCCAGCTGGCGCAACATGACCTCGTCGGCCCCACCACCGATCGACCACAGCCGTGCGTCCCGGAAGAACCTGGCGGTCCAGGTCTCCTCCATGAAGCCGATGCCGCCGTGAAACTGGAGGCACCAGTCGGCCACCCGCCGCAGCGAGCGGGCCGAGGTCAACTTGGCGATCGTCGCCAGCCGGGTGACGTCCTCACCGGCGATCATCGCGGCCGCGGCCCGGTAGTTGAGCGACCGCACCATCTCCATCTCGGCGGTCAGCTCGGCGAGCGTGAACTGCGGGTACTGGTTGGCGGACAACGGGGCGCCGAACGCCTGGCGCTGATGCAAATAGTCGCGGGTGCGCTCCAGCGCGTGCTCCATCGCCCCAACCGCCTGGTAGGACGCAACGAGCCGCTCGTTCTGGAACTGCTGCATCTGCTGGGGGAAGCCACGGCCGATCTCGCCGATCGTGTTGGCAACCGGCACCCTCACCTCGTCGAAGACCAGCTCGGCGGTGTCCGAGCCGCGCATGCCCAGCTTGTCCAGCTTGCGCGCTACCGAGAACCCGGCAACGTCGGTGGGGATGACGATCTGGCTGACCCCGCGCGAGCCGCCCTCGTCGGAGGTTCGCACCAACGCACACAGCCAGTCGGCCTGGGTGCCGTTGGTGATGTACAGCTTGGCGCCGGAGATGATCCAGTCGTCGCCGTCGCGCACCGCACGGGTGGTCAGCGCGGCCACGTCGGAGCCTGCGTCGGGTTCGGTGACTGCAATCGCCGCCACCGCTTCACCGGTGATGGCAGGCACCAGGTACTGCTGTTTCAGCTCGGCGGAGCCGAACGCCGCCAGCGCAGGGGTGGCCATGTCGGTCTGCACGCCGATGGCCATCGGAATGCCCATCGACTCGGACCGGCCCAGCTCCTCGAACAGGATCAGGGTGTAGAGGTGGTCGGCGCCGCCGCCGCCCACCACCTCGTCGTATTCCAGACCGAGCAGCCCGAGGGCACCCATCTTGGTGAACAGTTCCCGGGCCGGGAAGGTCCCCGCTGTCTCCCACTCGTCGACATGGGGGTTGATGTCGGTCTCGACAAACCCGCGGACCGTCGAGCGGAACAGTTCGTGCTCGTCGGTGAACGTGATCATGGCTTGAACACCATGAAGTAGAGGCCGATCACCAACATCAGGTGAATGACGCCGGTACCGGCCGCCAGCTTGGACTTGGCCGAATCACCGACCTCGGTCAGCGCCGGGCGAACCAGAAACACGCTGACACCCAGCGCCACCAGCCACGCACCGAGGCCCCCTGAGATCCAGACGTCGGACATTTGAATCGCCTCGTCGGACATGCCCACCAAACCCATGCCGAAGACCCACAGGAGCACCATGGCCGGAATGACCATGTAGAGGTGCAGTTTGGCGATCTGAGCGGTTGCGCCGGCCCGCTGCAGGGACGGATACAGAAACAGCGGCCCGAAGGCCACCACTGCGCACAGGATGTGCAGGACGTTGAGGATGTTGTAACCAGTTGAGCCGATTCCCATGGCGGATCATGGTAGTTGGGCCCGATCCCCTGAATCGCCATCCGAGCCCAGCAGGTGAGCCGCCAGCCGGTCCAGCGCCGGCCGCTGCTCCTTCAGCACCGGCACCGTCTGAAAAACGTGCGCCATGTGTTGCCACACCTCCAGGCGCACCGGCACACCAACCGCGGCCATGCGCCCGGCCAATATCTCCCCCTCAACCCCGAGCAGTTCCGCGGACCCCACCTGGACCAGCGTGCTTGGCAGACCACTCAGATCGGCCCAGAGCGGCGACGCGCCGGGTGCCGCCACGTCATCGCCGGCATAGGAGCGGGCAGCCGCTCGAATCTGGTCGGCCCGCATGACCACATCCGTGGACGCTCGGCTCTCGATGGCCTCGGCGTGTGGCCCGGTCAGGTCGACCCATGGCGAGATCAGGGCCAGGCGCGCCGGCATGGCCACCCCGGCGTCGCGTCGATCCAGCAACAACGCCGTCGCCAGGCCACCTCCGGCGCTGTCGCCCGCCACGACCAGCGAACGCTCCCCAACGTCGACGACGAGATGGTCGTACACCGAGCGGGCATCGTCGAGTGCTGCGGGATATCGGTGCTCCGGGGCCAGCCGATAGTCCGGGACGAATGCCCGGTGGCCTAGACGTCGGGCCAACGCACCCACCAACGATCGGTGAGTGTGGGGTCCGCCCGCGATGTATCCCCCGCCGTGCAGGTACAGCAACGTGTTGGTGCCACTCATCTTCTTGGGCAGTACCCATTCGCCGGGTACACCGGCCACGGTGCCACGTCGGGTGACCACACCGTGAGGCGGCGGCTGAAGTCGGGCCAGCCGGTCGATGACCGCGCGGATCTCCAGTGGGTCGGTGGCAAGGCGGGGTGAGGCAAGGCGCCGCGCCGCCGCGTTGACGGCACGAAGCCGTCGGGGCGACGACCATGCGGGCACCTCGGTGGCTCGAAAGCTCGCGCCCAACGAGTCAGCCGGGCCGGTGGACGTCTCCAACGGTCGAAGGACAACGGGGTCGGTTTCGCGACCGGCGATTTCGTGTTGGTCTGAGATCTCGTTCATGGCTCTCCCCGGTCAACGTCGGCTCACAGCTTTCCTTTCGGCCCGCCGCCGAACCAATGAAGGTGGCCATATGGCCCTCGGCAGGCGAGCCGGCAAGTCGTGCAACCATGTTCGCGCTCCGCTCGGGTGGCTGGCCGGCTAACTTGATCTCATGGTCACCCACACGGTCACCAACCAGGCCACGCCGCTTGTCGGCTACAACGTGTTCGGCGCCGATCCGGCTCTGGTCGAGGCGTTGAACCGCGAGGGCGCTGCGTGGGCAACCGACGCGCTGGAACGTCTTGGTGCGCTGGCGGGTGGGGCCGAGGCCCAGGAGTGGGGCCGCGCCGCAAACGCCAACCCTCCCCAGTTGCTCACCCACGACCGATACGGCCACCGCATTGACGAGGTGCGCTTTCACCCCGCCTACCACGCGCTGATGAAGGTGGCCATCGGTGAGGGGCTGGGTGCCGTCCCCTGGGGCCAAACCACGCCGGGCGCCCACGTGGCACGCTGCGCCAAGGTGATGGTTTGGTATCAAACCGATGGCGGCCACATCTGCCCGACCTCGATGACCTATTCCGTCGTGCCTGCGCTGCGGCACGCCCCAGACCTGTTCGACGAGTGGCGGCCCGGCCTCACCTCGGGCACCTACGACGCCCGGTTCGTCCCCGCTGACCAGAAGTCGGGCCTGACCTGCGGCATGGCCATGACCGAGAAGCAGGGCGGCAGCGATGTGCGGGCCAACACCACGACCGCACGCCACCTGGCCGGTGACGAGTACCTCATCACCGGCCACAAGTGGTTCTGCTCGGCGCCGATGAGCGATGCATTTCTCACCCTGGCTCAGACCGACGCCGGACTCACCTGCTTCCTGCTGCCCAGATGGCGCCCGGACGGCACGCGCAATGCCATCGCCATTCAACGGTTGAAGGACAAGCTCGGCGACCGTTCCAATGCATCGAGCGAGATGGAGTTCGACGGGGCCTGGGTTCGGCGGGTGGGCGATGAGGGCCGTGGGGTGTCCACCATCATCGAGATGGTCAACCACACCCGGCTGGACTGTGTGCTGGGCGCCACGTCGATCATGCGCCAAGGCACTGCCCAGGCCATCTGGCACGCCCGGCATCGAGCCACGTTCGGCACCACCCTGGTCGATCACCCGCTGATGAGTTGCGTCCTGGCCGACCTGGCCCTCGAGTCCGAGGCCGCCACCACCTCGGCCATGTGGCTGGCCGGCCTGTTCGACGCTGCGGCACGCGGCGATGACCACGCCCGTTTGATCGCCCGCTTGGCCACGCCGGTCTTGAAGTACTGGATCTGCAAACGCGCTCCGGTGCATGCCGCAGAGGCGCTGGAGTGCTTCGGCGGAAATGGATTCGTCGAGGAGTCGCCCATGCCCCGCCTCTTCCGCCAGAGCCCGCTCAACGGAGTGTGGGAGGGCTCAGGCAATGTGATCTGCCTGGACGTGCTGAGGAGCATGGAGCGATCGCCCGAATCCACAGCGGCGCTGCTGGCCGAACTCCGACCGGCGGCCGAAGTGTCCCCGACGCTTCAGATTGCGCTCACCCAACTCCAGGCGCTGCTGGACCGGCCCGCAGAGTTGCAGCGTCGCGCCCGCCACGTGGTCGAGCGGCTGGCGCTGGCGTTGCAGGCATCATTGTTGATCCGCCATGCGCCACCGGAGGTGGCCGATGCGTTCGTGGAGAGCCGACTGGGAACAGAAGGAGGTCGTGCCTTCGGCACGCTGGCGCCCGCCGCAGACTGCGCTGCCATCGTTCAGCGTGCCCTCATCCACACCGACTGAGCGAGCACCCTCGCAACGCGCCTTGGCTGGGCACCAACGCGGTCGGCTACGGGGCGTCAGGCGCACGCTCTCGGCGTTGGAGGCGGGCCCCGCCTGCCAGCACCCGTTGGTACAGGCCCGCAGGTAGACGCGAGACGGCGTCAAAAACCATGGCGTCGGGGCCGATCAAAGCCCTTCGACGGTTGCGCTCCACCGCCTTCAAAATCTGGCGCGCCGCCTTCTCAGGAGGGGTTCGTAGGAACTTGTCGAACTCGACCATCGCCTCTTCGGTCGACCCCGCGACGTCAGCGACGCTGTCGTCCACGCGGGCGTCCCTGGCGATGTTGGTGGCGATGCCGCCCGGATGGATCGTCGTGGCGGAGACGCCGCACGGGTCGATTTCCAACTCGATACGGAGCGCGTCGGTGAAGCCTCGTACTGCGAATTTCGCGGCGTTGTAAGCCGACTGCGACGGAATCGACACCAACCCGAACACGCTGGAGACGTTGACGACGTGACCCTCTCCCGCCGCCTTCAGATGCGGGAGGAACGCCTTGGTGCCGTGGACCACACCCCAGAAGTTGATGTTCATCAACCACTCGAAGTCCTCATAGGAGATCGATTCGACCGTGGCGGCCACGGCAACCCCGGCATTGTTGAAGATCAGGTTGACTGCGCCGTGCTCGTCGACCACCAAATCGGCCCAGGCCTCGACCGCCGCGCGATCGGCCACATCGACGATCTGCGAGGTCACCTTGACCCCACGACCCTCGCAACGGGCCACCGTCTCGGCCAGGCCCACCTCGTTCACGTCGGAGAGCGCCAGGTGGGCGCCCCGACGGCTCAGCTCTTCGGCCAGGGCACGACCGATGCCCGATCCGGCCCCGGTGATGGCGGCGATGCGTCCGTTCAGGTTCTTCATCAGGCAACCACTTTGCCAGGCAGGTGGGCCTTGGCGCCGGCCACCCCAATTGGGGGTGCCGGTGGCCGGTTGGAGAACTCCATCGCTTCGTCGGCCAGCCCGTGCATACGCATGGCCCGGTAGTCGCGCAGGTAGCTCTGGTGCACCTGCCACGGGAAGCGGCTGCCCTGCTGGGGAAACCGGTCGGATGCCCGGGTGATGTAGCCCGAGGTGAGGCCCAGCAGCGGCGCCGCCGTGATCGAGGCATCCCGGTTGCGCGGCGTCGCCTGGCGCAGCCCGGTGTCGCGCAGGTGGTTGAGGATGCGGGTGACGTACTGGCACGTCAGCTCGGCCTTCAGCGTCCACGAGGCGTTGGTGTACCCGATGGCCAGGGCCAGGTTGGGCACGTCCTCGAGCATCATGCCCTTGTAGGTCAGCTTGCTGGGCAGGTCGAGGGGTTCGCCGTCGACGCTCAGCTCCATCCCGCCGGCGAAGAGCAGCTCCAGGCCGGTGGCGGTCACGACGATGTCGGCTTCCAGCTCGTCGCCGGACTTCAGCCGGATTCCGGTCTCGGTGAACGTCTCCACGTGGTCGGTCACCACCGAGGCCGAGCCGTCGCTGATGGCAGCAAACAGGTCGCCGTCTGGCACGACGCACAGCCGCTGGTCCCACGGGTCGTACGGCGGGTTGAAGTGCGTGTCGAGGTCGTAACCGTCGGGCAGCCGGCGGGCGGCCTCGCGGCGCAGCGCCTTCTTCACGACGGCCGGGCGCCATCGGGACAGCTTGTAGGAGCCGAGCGTGCCCAGGGCGAACGCCCAGCGGACCACCGGGCCCGACACCCTGGCGGGCAGCCAGCGCCGTGCCCGGTCGGCCAGCGGGTTGATCGCCGGCAGTGAGGCGACGTAGCTGGGCGTGCGCTGCAACATGGTGACGTGCTCGGCGTCGCGTGCGAGCGACGGGATCAGGGTGATCGCGGTGGCACCGCTGCCGATCACCACGACCCGCTTACCGGCGACGTCCAGGTCGTCGGGCCAGTGCTGGGGGTGCACCACCGTGCCGCCAAAGCTGTCCATGCCTGGAAAGTCCGGGGTGTAGCCGTGGTCGTAGCGGTAGTAGCCGGTGCAGGAGAACAGAAAGTCACACGTGAGGGTGGTCGGCCCGTCGCTGCCCGATCGCTCGACCTGCACGGTCCAACGCGCATCCTCGGTCGACCAGTTGGCCGCGACGATGCGGTGGCCGTAGCGAATCTTTCCGTCGATGCCCTCCTCTGCCGCGGTCTCCCGGACGTAGTTGAGGATCGAATCGCCGTCGGCGATCGCCTTGGCGCCGGCCCATGGGCGGAAGGAGTAGCCCAACGTAAACATGTCCGAGTCCGAGCGCAGGCCCGGGTAGCGGAACAGGTCCCACGTGCCCCCCAGCGCCTCGCGGCCCTCCAGAATGGCGTAGTCCGCCCACGGGCACTCGGTGTTCAGGTAGTGCCCGGCGGCGATACCCGACAGGCCGGCCCCGACGACGATGACGTTGAGATGCTCCACGTTCGAAATGCTACACCTTGAGGAATATCGTTATTTCATCACTTGTCGGTCAGATGTGAACCATGGACTCCGCCAAGCGGCGGGGGGGCATACTTGGACCACGGCACCGAGCCCGTGGGCACGGCAAGCCGCCCGACGATGAAGGAGCCTCCATGTCCCGTGAAACCGGTGAGCGGTATGCCTGCGAGAAGTGCGGCGCCCAACTCGTCTACGAGAAGCCCTGCCCGTGCCCGCCGGAGAAGGTGCACTCCGAGATCTGCTGTGGTGAGCAGATGGAGCGCGTCAAGGACGGGTAGCCCGTTCGGCTGACCGGTGGAAGCCGTCATTGCGCACAATGTTCTGGGTGATGAGCCATCGGGAGGCCTCCAACCGATTGCTGTTGCGGGCCCGTGATCACATGGCCCGCAGCTTCCGTGATCCGCTGGATGTGCCTGCTCTCGCCAGGATCGCCTGCTGCTCGCAGGCGCATTTCAGCCGCTCGTTCACCGAGATCGTGGGCGAATCACCGACCCGATACCGCCAACGGGGCGATGTCGAAGCGGTGCCGAACTGCTTTGTGAAGGCGTGGGTGCGGCCGAGCAGTTTCGGAGAAGCGTCGTGAAACGTCGATCCGTATCGTGACCAACATGTACAACACCGTCAACCGATCACCGATCTTCGTTCTCGACCAGGACGAGGCCCGTCACTTCTACGTGGATGTCCTTGGGTTCATGCGGTGGCTCACCGTTCGCGTCCCGGGCGACGACAGTCGCGAGATCCTCCTGGAGCAACCCGGTCCGCCAGCGATGGACGAGGCGACCGCTCTGCAGGTACGCGAGCTGGTGACCAAGAGCGATGGGCGGATGGCTGTGTTTGACCACCGACGACGCACAGGGTGTGTTCGAGACGCTCGAAGCCCGCGGGTCGACGTCACGGGCGAACCGTCGCCAAAGCCGTACGGCATTGACTTCGGAATCCGGGATCCGTTCGGTCACGCCATTCGGATCGGTCAGATGCTCAAAGGAGTGATTCGATGAAGCTCGCCGGCACGCCAGCGCCGCCTTCATCCGAGTGGAGACGCCTCCATGAGCACTGACCCGACCAGCGTGGCGTTTGACGCCCTCATCACCGGATCACCGACAAAGACCGGCATCCCCGTCCCCAACGGGGTTCTTGATCAACTCGATGCCGGACAGCGGCCGGCGGTCGTCGTGACACTCGACGGGTACACCTACCAAACCTCGGTCGGGGTGATGGGCGGGCAGCACCTCGTCCCCGTCAGCGCCGCGATCCGCAAAGCGACCGGCGTCGCTGCTGGAAGCCACGTCCAGGTCACCCTGACGCTGGCAGCGGGACCCCGCACGGCTGATGTTCCGAGCGATCTGGCCGAAGCCCTTGAACGGGAGCCCACCGCCAAGGCGTTCTTCGCCAACCTGTCCAACAGTCTCCAGCGAATGCACGTCGATCACATCAATGCGGCGAAGGCACCCGAGACGCGACAGCGTCGCATCGACAAGTGTGTGGCCCTGTTTCTTGAGCGCAAGCCCCGTTGAGCGCTCGCCCGGTCTAACAGGGTGGACCGGGTGGGCGGGGTGGACCGGGCGACCAAGCCTCCCTTCACGATCATGGGGTCGCTTGATGGCATTGAGGCCGGCCTGCGTCAGATGCGGCGGACGCGGCCGTTGGAGACGACTGTCGTGGACTTGGGCGGCGGCCTCACCG
>ERZ724510.810-NODE-810-length-18124-cov-6.912115_pt1 | contig 18124 bp, 16 predicted proteins | sample MGYA00376043_ERZ724510 | MGnify/ENA primary metagenome ERZ724510 (study PRJEB28724, sample SAMN07190888) | wastewater metagenome | isolation source: influent of sewage treatment plant in Hong Hong | place: USA: Christiansburg, Virginia | collected 2016-03-01 ... | reverse complement strand
AACGATTCAGCCAGCGAGACACCCAACGACGCGGCCAACGCTACCCGCCCATGAGTCTATGCACCAGGTCGGCGGTGCTGCTGGCCTGGTATTTGCGCATCAGGCGGGCACGGTAGATTTCCACCGTGCGCGGGCTGATGCCCAGCACCTTGCCCATGGCTTTGGCGGTCATGCCGTTCATCACCAGGGCGGCCACTTCGCGTTCTCGCGGGGTCAGCTCGGCCTGCACCGGGCGGCTGGCACTCAGGTCTTCAAACGACCAGATACCGGCTTCGTGCGGATCGTTGCGGTTGAGGGCGCGGCCTGTGACGTGGCACCAGAAAGTCTCACCATGGAATCGCCCGCCCACGCGCCGCATCACCCGGTCATCGGCATAGTGGCCTTTGGCGTTCAGGATGGGCGCAATGCGGGCTCCGGTGCGTTCGTACTCGTCGGCACTGGGGTAGAGCACCTGGAAAGACTGGCCCACCAGCTGGTCGCGCGTCACGCCGAACATCTCGCACACGGCCTGGTTGCAGTCCACCATGGCGCGGTGGCGCGACAGCACCAGGCCCACAGGGGCCAGTTCAAACGCAAGGCGGTAGTCGATGAATGCAGTGGTGTCGGGCATGCGGTGTGCGCGGGCTGGGGTTGGTCTTTACGGAATACTACGTATGTCATTACGTAGTATCGTTGCGGTTTTGGCCTGTGGCCATTTTTTTAAGGAGTGTGCTTGTGAACAAGGTGTATCCCGATGCAGCCAGTGCGCTGCAAGGTGTGGTGCGCGACGGCCAACTGCTGGCTGTGGGCGGTTTTGGCCTGTGCGGCATTCCCGAAGCGTTGATCGACGCGCTGCGCGACAGCGGTGTGAAAGACCTGACGGTCATTTCCAACAACGCCGGTGTGGACGGTTTCGGCCTGGGCAAACTGCTCGAAACCCGCCAGATCAAGAAAATGATTTCATCGTATGTGGGCGAGAACAAAGAGTTCGAGCGCCAATACCTGGCCGGTGAGCTGGCGCTGGAGTTCACGCCCCAGGGCACGCTGGCCGAAAAGCTGCGTGCCGGTGGTGCAGGCATCCCCGCTTTTTTCACCAAGACGGGTGTGGGTACCCTGGTGGCCGAGGGCAAAGAGCTGCGCGAGTTCGACGGCGAAACCTATGTGATGGAGCATGCCCTGATGCCCGAGGTGGCGCTCATCAAGGCCGATGTGGCCGACCGCTCCGGCAACCTGCGCTTCAACCTGACCGCACGCAACTTCAACCCCGCTGCCGCGATGGCTGGCAAGATCTGCATTGTGGAAGTGGAGCGCGTGGTGGCCACGGGCGAAATTGCCCCCGATGACGTGCATCTGCCCGGCATTTACGTTCACCGGATTGTTCACAATCCCACGCCCGAAAAGCGCATTGAAAAGCGCACCACCCGTGACCGCAAAGTTTGAGGAGAGCACCATGCCCTGGACCCAAGACCAAATGGCGGCCCGTGCCGCACAAGAACTGCAAGACGGTTTTTACGTCAACCTCGGAATCGGTATCCCCACCCAGGTGGCCAACCATGTGCCCGACCACGTGGAAGTGTGGCTGCAAAGCGAAAACGGCATGCTGGGCATCGGCCCCTTTCCGTATGAAGATGAAGTGGATGCCGACCTGATCAACGCTGGCAAGCAGACCGTGACCACGCTCAAGGGCTCGTCCATCTTCGGCAGCCACGAGAGCTTTGCCATGATCCGTGGCGGCAAAATCAACCTGTCCATCCTGGGCGCGATGCAGGTCACCGGCAAGGGCGATTTGGCCAACTGGATGATCCCCGGCAAGATGGTCAAAGGCATGGGCGGTGCGATGGACTTGGTGGCGGGTGTCAAGCGCGTGATCGTGCTGATGGAACACGTTGCCAAAAAGAAAGACGGCACCACTGACCTCAAAATCCTGCCCGAATGCACCCTGCCGCTGACCGGCAAGGGCGTGGTGGATCGCATCATCACCGACCTGGGCGTGATGGATGTCACCCCCGAAGGCCTGAAGCTGGTTGAACTGGCACCGGGCGTGACGCTGGAAGAAATCCAGTCCAAAACGGGTGTGCCGCTGATCTGAGATCGAGCTTGTCTCAGGCTACCATTGCCTGTGTCATTCAAGACCGCCCTGACCGGGCGGTTTTTTTATTGGAGCATTTGCAGCATGGAAGCATTTTTCTGGTCCACCGGTATCGTGGCATTGGCCGAGATGGGGGATAAAACCCAGCTCCTGTCATTGGTGCTGGCCGCACGGTTTAAAAAACCCTGGCCCATCATCCTGGGCATTCTGGTGGCCACACTGGCCAATCACGGTCTGGCGGGTGCCTTTGGAGCCTGGATCACCACGCACATCGGCCCCGATGTGATGCGCTGGATTCTGGGTGTGTCGTTCATCGGCATGGGGCTGTGGATTCTGGTGCCCGACAAGCTGGACGATGACGATGCCCCGCAAGCCACCCAGGCCGGGGTGTTTTTCACCACGCTGGTGGCGTTTTTTCTGGCTGAAATGGGTGACAAAACCCAGTTCGCCACCATTGCGCTGGGGGCTCAGTACCAGGGTGCCGTGGTGGCGGTGGTGTTGGGTACCACCTTCGGCATGATGTTGGCCAACGTACCTGCTGTGCTGTTTGGCGAGGCCATCACACGCAAGGTACCCATCCGTGCCGTGCATGTGGTTGCCGCCTTGCTGTTTGCCGCGCTGGGTGTGCTGGCGCTGGTGGGCGGCTGAAGCCGCGCTTCACAGATCGTCGATGCGCCGGGGGTTGTAGCTGTCCCAGGTCTGGCAGCCTGGGCATTGCCAGAAATGCGTGCCCGCCTCAAATCCGCAGGCCGCGCAGCGGTAGCGTTTGAGTGGGGTGGTTGCCTTTTGCAGGGCTTGGTTGACTTCGGGCGGCAGCAGGGGAGCGGCCGCCGTTGTTGCTTGGAGGGCTTGCGCATTCAAATCCAGCCAGCGTGTGGCCACCACCAATGACGGCTCTTTGCGCAGATGATCCAGGTACATTGCTGACAATGCCGCCACATCGCCGGGCGGCAGCAAGCTGGCCAGTGCTTCGACGTAATCAATCGTTGGCCGCTGGGCTTGGGCAGCGTGCAGACATTGCCATACCTCGGTTTGCCGACCCGCTTTCACCGACAGCCTGGCCAGCCGCGAGGCGGCCAGGGGCAGCGCACTGGGCATGCGCCTGGCCAGTGTTTGCAGCTGTTGGCAGGCCTCGGTGAAGTCCCCTTTGTTTTCCAGCAGCTGGGCCATGTCCAGCCTGGCCCGGGCTGATTCTGGACACAGGGCCAGGGCTTGAGTCAGGTGTGCCTGGGCTTCTTCGATGTGTTGGGCCTGGAGTGAAGCGGCGGCCATTTCGCACAGATAGTGCGCAATGCGGTTTTTGAAGCTGCCCCGGTTGGCCAGCTCCAGTTGCTCGGCCATGGCGATGGCCTGGGGCCAATCGCTGGTGCGCTCATACAGTGCCAGCAGGGTGACACGGGCTTCGGTTTCGTAGGGTGTCCCCATCAGCAGGTGCAAGCTGGCTTCGGCGCGATCGAGCAAACCAGCCTTGGTGAAGTCCATCGACAAGGCGTGCTGTGCCCGCTCGTGGTCGGCCCGGCTGAGATCGGCCCGGCGCAGCAGGTGCTCGTGTACGCGCACCGCCCTGTCGTAGTCCCCACGGGTGCGGAACAGGTTGCCCAGTGCAAAGTGCAGTTCGGTGGTGTCGGGGTCGTGCTGAACGGCTTCGATGAAGGCATCAATCGCTTCGTCCTGTTGCTCGTTGAGCAGGTAATTCAGCCCTTTGAAGTAAGCCTTTGGCGCACTGCGCGTCTCCATGCGCCACTGCCGTATGTCAAAACGCGAGGACAGCCAGCCTCCTGCAAAAGCCAAAGGCAGAGCCAGCAAGGCCCAGGTCAGATCAAATTCCATCGGTTTGTACGGAGGTGTCGGCAGCGCTGCCTGTGCGGTTGGTTGGGGGGGCAGATGAGGGAGCTCCTGCGACCACGCTTCTGTTGATCTGACGGCGTGCTGCCCACCAAAGGGGGAGCATCACCGCAATGCCGGCACACAGCCCCAATACAAAAGTGGTCAGCACCACCAGCACCATGGGCGCTTGCCATGTGGTGCCAAAAAACAGGTGCAACACCACGGCATCCTGGTTGTTCAGCGCAAATGCGAACAACACGAAAAAAATGACCGCCTTGAGTAGCCAGGCAAGGTATTTCAAATCGATTCCTGTCGGGTGGGCATGCAGTGTGGTGGCTTGCTGCCTGAATGTTCAGATGGGGGTGTGGTGGGGCCGCCGGTTCTCATGGGTGAGCACCGTTTCAGTCTCAGCTGTCTGAGCCGTCTCGAACTGGACGTGCATCGACCGATTCTCTCAGCCCTTTGCCTGGCTTGAAGTGAATCACACGTTTGGGCGGGATGGCCACACTTTCACCCGAGCGCGGGTTGCGCCCCAGACGGGGTGCGCGCTGGTTGACAGTGAAGCTGCCAAAACCACGTATTTCAATCCGCTTACCCTGACTGAGTGAATGGCTCATGGTTTCAAGCAAGACCTTCACAGCAGCATCGGCATCACGCAGATTCAAGTGACCAAGGCGTTCAGCCAAGGCTTCTACCAATTCACTACGGGTCATGTCAACGGGCCTTTCTCCATTGAAAAAGCCCGCCTGCCTTCTTTTCAGAAAACAGGCGGGCTGAGTGGTCGGTCAGACTTTAGTTGTTGTCGAGCTTGGCGCGCAGCAGGGCACCCAGGCTGGTTGTACCGGCGTTTTCACGGGCAGATTGCTGAGACAGGTTGGACATGGCTTCCTGCTGGTCAGCCACATCCTTGGCCTTGATGGACAGCTGGATGTTGCGGGTCTTGCGATCCACGTTCACCACCACAGCGGTCACTTCGTCGCCTTCTTTCAGCACGTTGCGGGCATCTTCCACGCGGTCACGGGTGATTTCGGAAGCGCGCAGGTAGCCGATGATGTCATCGCCCAGGTCGATTTCAGCGCCCTTGGGATCGACAGTCTTGACCTTACCGGTCACAACCTGGCCCTTGTCGTTGATCGACACGAAGGTGGTGAAAGGATCGGAATCCAACTGCTTGATACCCAGGGAGATGCGCTCGCGGTCCACGTCCACAGCCAAGACCAAAGCCTCGACTTCTTGACCCTTCTTGAATTCGCGCACAGCGGCTTCGCCGGTTTCGTTCCAGGACAGGTCGGACAGGTGCACCAGACCGTCGATGCCAGCAGCCAGACCGACGAACACGCCGAAGTCGGTGATGGACTTGATCGGGCCCTTGACGCGGTCGCCACGCTTGGTGTTTTGCGCGAACTCTTGCCATGGGTTGGCCTTGCACTGCTTCATGCCCAAGGAGATGCGGCGCTTGTCTTCGTCGATTTCCAGAACCATGACTTCGACTTCGTCGCCCAGGGCCACGAGTTTGGATGGAGCCACGTTCTTGTTGGTCCAGTCCATTTCAGACACGTGTACCAGGCCTTCGATGCCGGGTTCGAGTTCCACAAACGCGCCGTAGTCGGCGATGTTGGTGATCTTGCCGAACATGCGGGTGCCTTGGGGGTAGCGGCGGCCCACACCGTGCCAGGGGTCGTCGCCCATTTGCTTCAGGCCCAGAGACACGCGGTGTTTTTCGGTGTCGAACTTGAGCACTTTGGCGGTGATTTCCTGACCGGCAGCCACCACTTCGGAGGGGTGACGCACACGGCGCCAGGCCATGTCGGTGATGTGCAGCAGGCCGTCGATGCCGCCGAGGTCAACGAATGCACCGTATTCGGTGATGTTCTTGACCACGCCAGTCACGATGGAGCCTTCGCGCAGGGTTTCCATCAGCTTGGCGCGTTCTTCGCCCATGGAGGCTTCGACCACAGCGCGGCGGCTCAGCACCACGTTGTTGCGCTTGCGATCCAGCTTGATGACCTTGAACTCCATGGTCTTGTTTTCCCAGGGAGACAGGTCTTTGGTGGGACGGGTGTCAACCAGTGAGCCGGGCAGGAATGCGCGGATGCCGTTGACCAGCACGGTCAGGCCGCCCTTGACCTTGCCGCTGGTGGTGCCGGTAACGAACACGCCAGACTCCAGGGCCTTTTCCAGGCTCATCCAGGAAGCCAGACGTTTGGCCTTGTCGCGGGAGAGCAGGGTGTCGCCATAGCCGTTTTCGACGGAGTCGATGGCCACGGACACGAAGTCGCCCACTTGCACTTCCACTTCGCCCTGGTCGTTCTTGAACTCTTCCAATGGCACGTAGGACTCGGACTTGAGACCTGCGTTGACGACCACGTGGTTGTGGTCAATGCGGATCACTTCAGCGGTGATCACTTCGCCGATGCGCATTTCGGAGCGCTTCAGGGATTCTTCGAACAGGGCGGCAAAAGATTCAGACATCTAAGGTTCCTAAACTGCAGTCCAGGTGCATGTGCCCATGCCGTTTTGGCAAGGAATACAGGCGGGTGACAGGGTGCAGTGGTTTGCTGGTGCGATATGGAGATCGCGGGGTTAAGGTAAATAGAACCAGACCGACTGCGTGCATGGATGGGGCACGGCGGGATGGACTGGGCCCGATGGCCAGAGTGAGACTGCAGGTGAAGGCAGTTTCAAAATGGCCGCCTGTCTTGCCACCAGTTCAACACCGTATCCACCGAGTCTTCAATCGTCTGGGCGGAGTTGTCCAGTTGCAAGGCATCTTCAGCGGGTTTGAGCGGGGCTGACTGGCGGGTTTTATCCTGTTCGTCACGCAGCTCAAGTGAGCGCAAAAGGTCTGCGAGTATAGCTTTTTCGCCCCGGGCAATCAATTGCCGGTGCCTGCGTTCAGCCCTGCAATGGGCACTCGCGGTGAGAAAAATCTTCAGGGGTGCATCGGGGAAAATCACCGTGCCCATGTCCCGTCCGTCGGCCACCAGGCCGGGCAGCTGCCGGAAGTTGTGTTGCAACTGCAAAAGAGCCTGGCGCACGTCAGGCAGAGCCGAGACGCGGGAGGCTGCCATTCCTGCCGATTCTTCGCGCACAGCCAGGGTGACATCGTGGCCATCGAGCCAGATGCGCCCATTGTTGAACACCACTTGCATGTTGGCAGCCAAATCGCCAATGCGCCGGGCATGATCCGGATGGGCCAGCTCCGCCTTCTCTGTGGACAGACCGGCCCAATCGGCAGCCAGCCCCACCAGACGGTACAGCGCACCGGAGTCGAGGACGTGATAACCCAGTTTGGCCGCGACCTGTGCCGCCAGCGTGCCTTTGCCCGAGGCCGTGGGGCCGTCGATGCATATCACGGGGATGCGATCGGCCGGTGTTTGCACCACCGAAAAAAGAGCTTCGAAATAATCGGGGAAAGTCTTGGCCACGCACTGTGGATCGAGGATGCGCACGGGCAAGTGGGCCGGATTGAATGCCGCCAGTGAAAAGCACATGGCCACACGGTGGTCGTCATAGGTGTGGATGGGGGCGGTGCGCCAGTCTGCCGGTGTGGCCGGGGGGGTGATGGCAATGAAGTCGCTGCCCTCGGTCACGGTAGCCCCGAGTTTGCGCAACTCACAGGCCATGGCGGCGATGCGGTCGGTTTCCTTGACCCGCCAGCTGGCAATGTTGGTGAGTGTGGTGGTGCCTTCGGCGTAGAGAGCCATCACCGCCAGCGTCATGGCCGCATCGGGGATGTGGTTGCAGTCAAGGGTGATGGCCTTGAGTGGCCAGGCACCCCGGCCAACGTGCAGCCAGTTGGGGCCGCTTGTGATGACCGCGCCCATTTGCTCGGCTGCCTCAGCAAACCGGATGTCACCCTGGATGGAGTCGGCACCCACACCGTTAATTTTGATGCCTTTTTGAACGTTTGAATTCGTGGATAATGCACCGAGTGCTATGAAATAACTGGCTGATGAGGCATCGCCTTCCACATGTATTTCACCGGGCGAGGTGTATTGGCTACCCGCCGGGATGGTGAAACTCTGCCATCCGTTGCGCTGCACGGTCACGCCAAAGCGTTGCAGCAGGTTGAGGGTGATTTCAATGTAGGGCTTGGAAATCAGTTCCCCCACGACTTCAATCGTGATGGCTTGCCCTGGCTGAGTCTGACCGTTGATGCTGATGGGGCCAGCCACCAGTGGCAGCGCCAGCAGCAGCGCGGTCAGGAACTGGCTGGAAACATCGCCACGCACACGGATGGGTACATCCAGGTTCAAGGCCGATGGCTGGCCGTTGCCGATTTGCAATGGCGGGTAGCCAGGTTGCCCGCTGTAACTGACCGGGCAGCCCAGCTGAATCAGTGCTTCCACCAGGTCGCCAATGGGGCGCTCGTGCATGCGTGCAATGCCACTGAGGGCAAATGATCCGCCATGCACGGCTGACAGCAGACTGAGTGCAGCTGTCAGCGGGCGCATGGCGGTGCCTGCATTGCCCAGAAACAGTTCGGCGGCTTTCACTGGCAACTGCGAGGCCAGCCCGGTGATGCGCAAGGGCTGGCCTGCACCGTTGTTTTCTACCACGCAGCCCAGCTGACGCAGCGCCTGGAGCATGACGCGGGTGTCGTCGGAGTCGAGCAGATCGTGGACGGTGGTGGTGCCGGCGCACAGAGCGGCCAGCAGAAGAACCCGGTTGGAAATGCTTTTGGAGCCAGGCAGGGTGATTTCGCCCCCGGCATGCGTCAGTGGGGGAATATCCAGGAAGGGAGTGGCAAACATGGGGTGTGTGAATCAGGGGGCGGGCGGTTTCCAGCCTTTGCGGGTTTGACTGGCCAGCTCTATCAAACGCGCCACATCGTCTGGCTTGCCCATGGCCACTGCGTGTTCAATGGCCAACAAGGCGTGACGGAAGTGGCGGGACTGGGCCAGCAGCTCATCTTTGTTGGATGCAAAAATATCGCGCCAGACTTTGGGATCGCTGGCTGCAATGCGGGTGAAATCGCGGAATCCGGGGCCGGCCAGAGACAGGAACTCGTTCAGCTGCCGCTGTTCGCTGAGTCCATTCATGTAGGCAAACGCCAGCAGGTGGGGCAGGTGGCTCACGGCGGCGTAGGCGGAATCATGGGCCTCTGGCGACATCTGTTTGACTTGGCAGCCCAATGCTCTCCACAGCTGTTCAGCCCGTTGCAGGTGAACCGTCAAAGTGCGCTCAATGGGGGTGAGGATGACCTGCTTGCCTTGATAGAGATTGGCATCGGCATGCTCAACCCCGGCCTGTTCTTTGCCTGCAATCGGATGGGCCGGAACAAACGTGCCGAGTTGCGGGCCCAGGGTACGCCGGGCTGCCTCCACCACATCGCGCTTGGTCGAGCCCACATCCATCACCAGTGTCTGGTTGGTGATGAGGTGTTTCATGGCCTTGAAGGTGGCTTCGGTGGCCGCTACCGGCACAGCCACCAGCACGATGTCGGCCCCCGACACGGCCAGCAGTGCAGAGGGGGCTTCCACATCGATCACGCCCATCGACCGCGCTTTCTCCGTGGTGGACGGGGATTTGCTGTAGCCCACCACCCGTTTCACCAGCCGGGCTTTTTTCAGCGCCAGGGCGAACGATCCGCCCATGAGTCCGCAGCCAATCAGGCCCAACTGTTCAAACATGAGCGGTTTCCTGTGTAGTGTGAGAGATCAATCGGAGGTGGGGTAGGAGCCCAGTACCTTGTAAAAGGCACACAGGCTTTGCAGGTCTTGCAGGGCCGCTTTCACATGCGGCTGGCTGACATGGCCCTGGATGTCGATGTAGAAGTAATACTCCCACTGCCCTGATTTGGCGGGGCGCGATTCAAACCGCGTCATGGACACGCCATTGTTTTTGAGCGGAACCAGCAGGTCATGCACCGCACCGGGACGGTTGGGCACAGACACCACCAGGCTGGTGCAGTCTTTGCCGGTGGCCGGTGGAGTGGCCAGGGTCTGCGGCAGACTGATCACGGCAAACCGGGTGCGGTTGTAGGCTTCATCCTGAATGGCGTGGGCCACGATGTGCAGGCCGAATTGCGAGGCTGCCCGTTCACTGGCCAATCCAGCCCAGGCCGGGTTGGTGGCAGCCAGGCGGGCACCTTCGGCGTTGCTGGACACGGCACGTCTTTCCGCATTGGGCAGGTGTTGGCTCAGCCAGCCCTGGCATTGGGCCAGGGCTTGCGGATGGGCCATGACCACTTCGATGCCGTCGAGCGAATTGGTCTGGCGCAGCAGGTTGTGGCGCACCAGCAGGCTGACTTCACCGATCACATGCACGGGCGAGCGCAGAAACAGATCCAGCGAGCGTGCCACCACGCCTTCGGTGGAATTCTCCATGCCAACCACGCCGTACTGCGCGGTGCCCGCTGCGGTGGCGTGGAACACTTCGTCGAAATTGGCGCAGTAGATCAGGTTGGCCGCGCTGCCGAAATAGTCGATGGCCGCCTGTTCGCAAAAGGTACCCTGCGGACCCAGCACGGCCACCCGTTGCGGGGCTTCCAGCGCCAGGCAGGCCGACATGATTTCACGCCAGATGGCTGCCACATGCTGGTTGAGTAGCGGGCCTTCGTTGGCGTTCTCGATTTTCTGGATGACTTGCGCCACACGGTCGGGCCGGTAGAACGGTGTGCCTTCGGCGCGCTTGACCGCACCCACCTGCTCGGCCACCCGGGCCCGCTGGTTGAGCAGTGAAAGCAGTTGCCTGTCCAAGCTGTCAATCTGCACGCGCAGTGGCGCAAGGGCATCGCTCTGAACGACAGACCCGGTTGGAAGGGGGGTGTGTTCTGTCATGCCTGGGTCCGTTCAAAATCCTGGAGGTAGGTCACCAGCGCATCGACACCTTCCAGGGGCATGGCGTTGTAGATGCTGGCACGCATACCACCAGCCGATTTGTGGCCTTTGATGTTCAGCAGTCCGCGTGCCTTGGCCCCGGCCAGGAAGGCTGCATTGCGCGGGTGTTCGGCATCCAGCAGTGGCAAGCCATCGTCACCCCGGAGGAAGAACGGCACATTCATGCGCGAACGGCAGTTTGCATCGACCTTGTTTTCATAGAGTGATGACGCGTCAATCGCGGCATACAGGCGCGTGGATTTGGCAATCGCCAGTTGCTCCATTGCCGCCACGCCACCCTGATCCTTGATCCACTGGAATACCAGCCCGGCCATGTAAATGCCAAAGGTGGGCGGGGTGTTGTACATCGACTGGTTGTTGGCCACGTTTTTGTAATTGAACGCACTGGGGCAGATGGGCATGGCCTGGTTCAGCAGGTCATCGCGCACAAAGGCCAGGGTCACACCGGCTGGCCCCAGATTCTTCTGGGCACCCGCAAAGGCCACACCAACCTTGTCCCACTCGACAGGGCGCGATGCAATGTGGCTGGAGCAGTCCACCACCAGCGGCGCATCGCAGCCCAAGGCTTTGAGATCGGGCAGGGAAGGGAACTCCACGCCAAACACAGTTTCGTTGCTGCAGATGTGGACGTAGCGCGGCTGGCTGGAAAGTTGCCAGGTGGCTGGGTCGGGCAGGTGGCGATGCTGATTGCCTTCGTTGCTGGCGGCCACGTTGACCTGGGCGTATTTGCGGGCTTCCTTGGCTGACTTCTGGCTCCAGCCGCCGGTGATGACGAAGTCGGTTTGCACTTCGGCTGCCTGGGCAGCGCCAGCCAGTGGGCCGCACAGGTTCATGGGGACGATGGCGTTTTCACCCAGACCGCCGCCTTGCATGAACAGGATGTGGAATTCGGCTGGCACAGCCAGCAGGTCGCGCAGGTCACGCTCGGCTTTTTCGATGATGGAGGTGAATTCCTTGCCCCGGTGGCTCATCTCCATCACCCCCATGCCGCAGCCATTCCAGTCGAGCATGTCTCGGGCGGCCTGGGTCAGTACAGACTCGGGCATGGTGGCGGGGCCAGGTGCAAAATTGTATGGTCTATGCTGCATTGAAAAATGCCTTTGCCGCTTGTTTTATAAAGGTTATTTGCTACTTATACTGATTATTCTTGCTCGTCGGCGGTCGAAGAGTTGTCCGTGTCTGATCCGACATCAAGTCCGCCCACTTCGCCCGCTGAAGGCTCATTGCCCCCTGCCGCGTCATTTTCAACAATGCGTTGCAACCCGCTGAGTTGGGCGCCGTCATCCAGCGCCATCAGCGTCACGCCTTGCGTGGCTCGGCCCAGTTCGCGGATTTCACTCACCCGGGTGCGAACCAGCACACCCTTGTCGGTGATGAGCATGATTTCGTCATCGGCATGCACCAGTGTGGCGGCCACGACCTTGCCGTTGCGCTCGCTTTGCTGGATGGCAATCATCCCTTTGGTGCCACGCCCGTGGCGGGTGTATTCACCGATTGGCGTGCGCTTGCCATAGCCGTTCTGGGTGGCGCACAACACGCTGGTGCGTGCCGTGATGCCTTCGGCAAGCGGCTGACCATCGTCCTGCTCGGCCACCAGCATGGCGATCACGCTTTGGCCTTCTTCCAGGTTCATGCCACGCACGCCGCGTGCATTGCGGCCCATGGGGCGCACATCGTTCTCGTCGAAGCGCACGGCTTTGCCGCCATCGCTGAACAGCATCACATCGTGCTGGCCATCTGTCAGGGCTGCGCCGATCAGGAAGTCGCCTTCGTCCAGGTCCACGGCAATGATGCCCGCCTTGCGCGGATTGGAGAAATCATCCAGCGGTGTCTTTTTGACCGTGCCCATGGACGTGCCCATGAACACGAAACGATCGGCAGGAAAGCTGCGGGCTTCGCCCGTCAGTGGCAGCACCACGGTGATTTTTTCGCCCTCTGCCAGCGGGAACATGTTGACGATGGGCCGCCCGCGTGAGCCGCGCGAGCCAGATGGCACTTCCCACACCTTGAGCCAGTACAGGCGGCCCCGGTTGCTGAAGCACAGGATGTAGTCGTGGGTGTTGGCGATGAAAAGCTGGTCAATCCAGTCATCGTCCTTGGTGGCTGTGGCCTGTTTGCCGCGCCCACCGCGTTTCTGTGCCCGGTATTCGCTCAGCGGCTGGCTCTTGATGTAGCCGCTGTGGCTGAGGGTGACGACCATGTCGGTGGGTGTGATCAGGTCTTCGGTAGACAGATCCTGGGCGCTGTGCTCAATGAAGCTGCGGCGTGTGCCCAGTTTGGTCTGGCCGAATTCGGTGCGCAGGGCCGTGAGTTCGTCGCCGATGATGGCCGACACCCGTTCTGGTTTGGCCAGGATGTCAAGCAGATCGTCAATCTCGGCCATCACGTCCCTGTACTCGGCCACGATCTTGTCCTGCTCCAGGCCGGTCAGGCGTTGCAGACGCATCTGCAGGATTTCCTGGGCCTGGGTTTCACTCAGGCGGTAAAGACCGTCGGCCTGCATGCCGAATTCGCGCTCCAGTCCGTCAGGACGGTAGTCGTCTGCGTTCACCACACCACCGTCTGCGCGGGTACGGGTGAGCATTTCGCGCACCATCTTGCTGTCCCAGGCCCGGCCCATCAGCCCCGCCTTGGCCACGGGTGGTGTGGGTGCATTGCGGATGATGGCAATGAAGTCGTCGATGTTGGCCAGCGCCACGGCCAGACCTTCGAGCACATGGCCGCGCTCGCGTGCCTTGCGCAAGGTAAACACAGTGCGGCGTGTGACCACTTCGCGCCGGTGTCCCAGAAACACCTGGATCAGGTCTTTCAGGTTGCACAGCCGGGGCTGGCCGTCAATCAGGGCCACCATGTTGATGCCGAAACTGTCTTGCAGCTGCGTTTGCTTGTACAGGTTGTTCAGCACCACCTCGGGCACTTCACCGCGCTTGAGTTCAATCACCAGGCGCATGCCGGATTTGTCGGACTCATCCTGGATGTGGCTGATGCCTTCGATCTTCTTTTCATGCACCAGTTCGGCCATCCGCTCCTGGAGCGTCTTTTTATTCACCTGGTAGGGCAGCTCATCCACGATGATGGCCTGGCGCTGTCCCTTGTCGATGTCTTCGAAATGGCACCTGGCCCGCATCACCACCCGGCCACGCCCGGTGCGGTAGCCTTCTTTGACTCCCGTGATGCCATAAATGATGCCCGCCGTCGGGAAATCCGGGGCTGGAATGATTTCCATCAGGTCATCAATGCTGGCTTCAGGCTGCTTGAGCAGGTACAGGCAGGCATCGACCACTTCGTTCAGGTTGTGCGGCGGAATGTTGGTGGCCATGCCCACCGCAATGCCGGATGATCCGTTGACCAGCAGGTTGGGCAGCTTGCTGGGCAGCACCAGGGGCTCTTTTTCCGAACCGTCGTAGTTGGGGCCGAAATCAACGGTTTCTTTGTCGATGTCGCCCAGCATCTCATGGGCGATTTTGGACAGGCGGATTTCGGTGTAACGCATGGCGGCGGCGTTGTCGCCATCCACCGAGCCGAAGTTGCCCTGGCCATCGACCAGCATGTGGCGCAACGAAAAGTCCTGCGCCATGCGAACGATGGTGTCGTACACCGCTATGTCGCCGTGGGGGTGGTATTTACCGATCACGTCACCCACGATGCGGGCTGATTTTTTGTACGGACGGTTCCAGTCGTTGTTCAGCTCGTGCATGGCATAGAGAACGCGCCGGTGAACAGGTTTGAGACCGTCGCGGGCATCGGGCAATGCGCGGCCCACGATCACGCTCATGGCGTAATCAAGGTAGCTGCGGCGCATTTCCTCCTCAAGGCTGATGGGCAGGGTTTCTTTGGCGAACTGGGTCATGCTGAGGGGGCCGGTGTAAACAAAAAGTGCAACATCGCATTTTAGTTCCAGCTACTCCCTGGGCTTTTGTTTGGGCGTGCTACCTCGTTATGTCTCGTTATGGCAACAAAGCTGTGCATACTGAGGCTTCAATTCGTGTAGCAATTTCGCATTGCCAATACAGGTAATTGCTTGTGGCAAAATCCAATTCAACGTTTGTGGATGAAACTTCAAGCGTGAACGGTTCAAACTCACTCGCAGTTGTCTGCGGCTTTCACACAGAGGATACCCATGAAAAAACTCAACAAAATCGCCATGCTGTTCGCAACGGCTGCCCTGGCAACCGCAGCTGGTGCCCAAACTGTTGACAACTGGCGCAATGGCACCAGCGAGCTGGTCTGGAAAAACGGTACCAACGAACTGTGCTGGCGCGATGCCAGCTGGACACCCGCAACGGCTGCCGCCGGTTGCGACGGTGCCATCGTTGCCAAACCTGCTGCTGCTCCTGCTGCTGCTGCACCTGCTGCCGCTGCAGCTCCTGCTGCCAAACCTGCTGCCGCTGCACCTGCCGCCGCCGCCGCTCCTGCTGCCGGCCCATCCAAGGTGACCTACGCTGCCGATGCACTGTTCGACTTCGACAAAGCTGTTCTGAAGCCCGCTGGCAAAGCCAAGCTGGACGATCTGGTTGGCAAGGTCAAGGGCATCAACCTGGAAGTCGTGATCGCAGTCGGCCACACCGACTCTGTGGGCGCTGCCGGTTACAACCAGAAGCTGTCTGTCAAGCGCGCTGAAGCTGTCAAGGCTTACCTCGTGTCCAAAGGCATCGAGAAAAACCGCGTTTACACCGAAGGCAAGGGCCTGACCCAGCCAGTCGCTGACAACAAGACCAAAGAAGGCCGTTCCAAGAACCGCCGCGTTGAAGTTGAAGTGGTGGGCACCCGCGCCAAGTAATCCGTCAAGGCTTGCTTCAAAAAACCGCGCTTCGGCGCGGTTTTTTTATGGGCCGGTCATGACCGCAACCGATAATTTCCATCCATGAAAACACAGAGCAATGTTGATGCCGCTGAAGTGGCTAAATTTTCAGAGCTGGCCCATCGCTGGTGGGATCAGGAGAGTGAGTTCAAACCGCTGCACCAAATCAACCCGTTGCGTTTGAGCTGGATACAGGAAACTGTCTCTCTTTCCGGTAGGCGTGTGCTGGACGTGGGTTGTGGTGGTGGCATTTTGTCGGATGCCATGGCCCGTGCCGGGGCCAATGTACTGGGCATAGACATGTCGGCCAAGGCGCTGGGTGTGGCCCAGTTGCATGCCCTGGAAGTACAAACGCAGGGCATCGGTTTCAGGGAAATCACCGCTGAAGATCTGGCTGCTGAACAGCCGGGTCAGTTTGATGTGGTGACTTGCATGGAAATGCTGGAGCATGTGCCCGATCCAGCCTCGGTGGTCAAAGCCTGTGCAAAGCTGGTCAAGCCGGGTGGTCATGTGTTTTTCTCCACCATCAACCGCAATCCCAAGGCTTTCATGCTGGCGATTGTGGGTGCTGAATATGTGCTGGGCATGTTGCCCAAAGGCACGCACGAATTTGCCAAATTCATCAAACCGAGCGAACTCGCCGGATTCTGCCGCCAGGCCGACTTGGTGGTTGAACGCATGCGGGGGCTGGAGCACAACCCCCTGAGCGGGCGCTACTGGCTCAGTGCCGACACCTCGGTCAACTACATGGTGTCTACCCGCAAGGATGCCGCATGAGCCTGAATCACCGCATTCAGGCCGTGCTGTTTGACCTGGACGGCACCCTGATCGACAGTGCCCCTGACTTGGGTGCGGCCGCTGAGAAGATGCGCCTGGAGCGCAATCTGCCCCCCCTGGGCCTGCATGCCTACCGCCACATGGCTGGAGCCGGCGCGCGTGGCATGCTGGGTGTGGCCTTCGGCATGGACGGAGACCACGCAGCCTATGAAGACTTCAAGACCGAGTTTTTGAACAACTACCAGGCGGCCATGACCGTGCATACCCAGGCGTTTGCAGGCATTGCCGATTTGCTGCTTGCGCTGAACAGGCACGCCAAACCCTGGGGCATTGTCACCAACAAAGCCGAACGCTTCACCTTGCCGCTGGTGCAGACCATGCCGGTGTTGCACGGGGCCAAGGTGGTGGTGGGGGGCGACACCACCCCGCACGCCAAACCCCACCCCGAACCATTGTTTGAGGCCGCACGCCGCCTCGGGTTGCCACCAGAGGCTTGCCTCTATGTGGGTGATGACGAGCGCGACATCGTGGCGGGCCGTGCTGCGGGCATGCCGACAGTGGCTGCGCTGTATGGATACCTTGGTGTCAAAACCGATGTGCAGGCATGGGGGGCAGATTTTTTCATTGAAGAACCCTTGCAGCTCTTGAACTTGCTGGAACTGCCATAAACTACTCGGTTCAGGGGCTGCATTGGTTTCGACGTGGGTTCGGACGCGCAGCAGGGCATGTCGAGGTTCTGTTACCTCGTAAAACAGCAGAAAAACCATAACTGCAAACGACGAACGTTTCGCACTCGCCGCTTAATTGCGCGTGAGCCTCGCAACAGCAAGCCAATAGGCTGGGCAAGGGTTGAGAAGCCGCAAGGCTGATCAGTCCAGGCTGCGGGGTAACTTCATTTGGCTGGGTGTGTGCCGGGCAACTTGGCCCACATCGAGATTCAAGGTTGCTGGCGTTTTGCAAAGCGTGCCACTGCGCGTTGTGAAAAGCGAGACCCAAACCAGACGGCTACACATGTAGAACTGCTCGAAAAAGGCTTGCGGACGGGGGTTCGACTCCCCCCAGCTCCACCACTCTGAATGACAAAGGGCGACAGGTAACGATACTTGTCGCCCTTTTTCTTTGGAAAATCAACACCTAGCACGGCAATAGCGTACAGGGGGCGATATTGACAGCCAAACCAAAACCGGGGAACAAACCGGGGCACAAACCGGGGTAAACAGTGTTCCCTGGCCAGTTGTTCCCCGATGCCCATAGGAGGAAGCCATGCTGACCGATGCCGAATGCCGCAATGCCAAGTGCCCGCCAGACAAAAAGCGCATGAGGCTGACCGATGCCGAGGGGCTTTACCTGGAGGTCAGCCCCGCCGGGTCAAAGCGTTGGTTCTGGAAAACCTATCGTGACGGCAAGGAAGGGAGGCTGGCGCTTGGCAGTTACCCCGCTGTGACCCTGCCCGCCGCCAGAAAGGCCCGCAACGCTGCCAAAGCCCACAAGTCAGAAGGCCGCGACCCGGTGCAGGTGCGCAAGATCGAAAAGCTCAAGGCCACCCGGACGGAGGGCGACACCTTCAAGGCCGTGGCACTGGAGTGGTACGCCAAACAGGCACCCCAATGGAGCGAGGCCCACGCTGACCGCAGCCTTCGCCAGCTTGAGCGCGACCTGTTCCCGTGGATTGGCGAGCGGCGCATGCTGGAGATTCATTCGATGGAGCTGCTGGCCGCGCTGCACAAGATTGAAGAACGTGGGGCGCTGGAGACTGCCTACCGGGGCAAGAGCTTTGCAGCCATCACCGACCCCATCCGCATGGGT
>ERZ724510.809-NODE-809-length-18130-cov-7.196127_pt1 | contig 18130 bp, 10 predicted proteins | sample MGYA00376043_ERZ724510 | MGnify/ENA primary metagenome ERZ724510 (study PRJEB28724, sample SAMN07190888) | wastewater metagenome | isolation source: influent of sewage treatment plant in Hong Hong | place: USA: Christiansburg, Virginia | collected 2016-03-01 ... | reverse complement strand
CAGGAGAACAAGGTATGGCAAAACAATTGTTGTTCAGCGAAGATGCGCGCCGAAAACTTCTTGTCGGTGTAGAGACAATCTCTGAAGCAGTCAGAGTGACTCTTGGTCCTAAGGGCAGGAATGTGCTTCTAGACAAGAAATTTGGTGCTCCTACAGTGACCAAAGATGGTGTATCTGTAGCCAAGGAAATCGAGCTCGAAGATCCGTACGAGAATATGGGTGCCCAGCTTCTCAAAGAAGTCGCAACCAAGACAAATGACATTGCTGGCGATGGTACGACAACTGCTACAGTGCTTGCCTATTCCATTGTCAAGGAAGGATTAAAATCTGTCGCGGCTGGTATCGATCCAATGGCCTTGAAGCGCGGAATCGATCAGGCGGTGACCCTTTCTGTCCAGGAAATCCGAAAGATCTCCAAAGACATCAAGGAAAAAGAGGAGATTGCCCATGTCGCTTCAGTCTCCGCCAACAATGACATCGACATTGGAAACCAAATAGCCGATGCTATGGAAAAAGTCGGCAAAGATGGAGTAATCACAGTCGAAGAATCCAAAACCATGGAGACCACCATCGAGTATGTCGAAGGGATGCAGTTCGATCGTGGTTATACTTCACCATACTTCGTGACCAACCGCGATTCGATGACTACAGTCTTCGAGAACCCCCTTATTCTTATCCATGACAAGAAAATATCCAACATGAAAGATCTCCTCCCAATACTCGAGAAGATCGCTCAAACTGGTAAGCCACTTCTTATTATTGCAGAAGAAGTGGAAGGCGAAGCCCTTGCTACTCTCATTGTTAACCACCTCCGCGGAACACTCAATGTATGTGCAGTCAAAGCTCCTGGCTTTGGTGATCGCCGCAAGGCAATGCTCGAAGATATAGCCATACTCACTGGCGGTGAGGTCATATCCGATGAGCTTGGCCTAAAGCTTGAGAATACAAGCCTAAGCCAGCTTGGTACAGCCAAGACTGTCAAGGTAGACAAAGATAATACGACAATTATCAATGGCGGCGGCAAGCAGAAAGATATCCAAGATCGAATTGCCCAGATCAAGATGCAGATCGAAGAGACAACTAGCGATTATGATCGCGAAAAATTGCAGGAGCGCCTTGCAAAACTCGCAGGTGGTGTTGCTGTTATCAATGTTGGGGCGGCAACCGAGGTAGAAATGAAGGAGAAGAAGCATAGAGTCGAGGATGCTCTCTCTGCAACCCGCGCTGGAATCGAGGAAGGTATTGTGCCTGGTGGCGGCATAGCGCTTATTCAGGCAGCTATTGCTCTCGATAAGGCTGATACCTCTAAAATGACCGATGATGAGCGTGTTGGTTTCAAGATCGTAAAGCGAGCACTCGAGGAGCCCATCCGCCAGATTGCTGAAAACGCTGGTATCGATGGTTCCATCATCGCAGATAAGGCTAAGCAGGAAAAGAAAGGCATCGGATTCGACGCAGCAAAGCTGGAGTGGACAGATATGACAAAGGCGGGAATAATAGACCCAGCTAAAGTCACGCGCTATGCGCTTCAGAATGCGGCTTCGGTTGCGTCGCTTCTTTTGACGACAGAATGTGCCATAACCGACCTGCCTGAAAAGAATCCGCCTGCAATGCCGGCTCCAAATGCTGGAATGGGTGGAATGGAGTATTGAGAATAGTCAGAGGATCATCAGTCGAAGCAAAGAGAGGCGCCCCGAAAAGGGCGCCTCTCTTATTTATATTATATTATCCAATTCGATTAGGAAAACTAAAAGGCTCTCCTAGAAGAAACTAAAGGCTCCTAGAAGCTTGAAGCACTAATTGCAAGTCGGTCTTCGCCATTCTGGTCGAACTGGCTATTATAGAGCTCGGCATAGAAGCCGCCTTTATTGAGCAACTCTTCATGCGTACCTTGTTCTACGATATCTCCGTGATCCATAACAAGAATGAGATCAGCATCTCTAATCGTAGAGAGTCGGTGCGCAATCACAAAGCTTGTCCTGCCCTGCATCAGCAATCCCATAGCTCTCTGAATCAAGAGCTCGGTGTGAGTGTCCACATTGCTCGTCGCCTCGTCTAGAATAAGCATAGGAGGCTGTGCGAGCATGGCACGTGCAATGGTCAATAACTGCATTTGCCCTTGCGAAATATTGGTCGTCTCTTCATTTATCTCGAGATTATAGCCTTCTGGTAAAGCTCGTACAAAATGATCTACATGGGCAGCTTTGGCAGCTTCGACGATTTCGGCCTCGGTAGCATCGCGCTTGCCATAAGCGATGTTTTCTTTAACCGTTCCCGAAAAAAGCCAAGTATCTTGCAGTACCATACCAAACCAAGAACGCACCAAGGAGCGTGGCAAACTCCTAATCGGTATATCGTCGACTAGTATCTCTCCACTATCCGGATCATAGAATCGCATGAGGAGTTTGACCAATGTTGTCTTGCCAGCACCTGTTGGACCTACAATAGCAACTTTCTGGCCTGGCAAGATCGTTGCGCTGAAATCCTTGATTATAGGCTGATCAGGCAGATAGCCAAAGCAAACATGGCGGAACTCAACCTTGCCTTTGATACTCTCTGGTATTTCGACAAGAGCTCCCTTTTGTCCCATCTCAATCGATACATCCTTTTCTTCCTCCGAAGCCAGAAAATCAAAGATGCGTTCTGCTGCTGCAGCAGTCTGCTGCAAAACATTCGAGATATTCGCAATTTGGACGATTGGCTGTGTAAACTGCCGCACATACTGTAGAAAAGCCTGAATGTCCCCAACTGTCACCATTTTCTTTGCTGCAAGCCAGCCTCCGCTCACTGCAACCGCTACATACCCGATATTCCCAACAAAATTCATGAGCGGCATCATAATGCTCGAAAGAAAGTGACTTTTCCAAGCCGACTGATAGAGAGTTGAATTGAGCTCATTAAAAGTCTGTATAGCTCTTTCTTCTCCTCCATAGGCTTTGACAACTATATGGGAACTGAAAATCTCTTCGATATGACCATTCACATGCCCAAGGTATTCTTGCTGAATCCTGAAGTACTTTTGAGAGCGCTTTACTATGACTCGAACAACTATCAGCGAAAGAGGAATTGTCACCAATGCTACTATCGTCATCTGCCAGCTGATAGTGAGCATCATCACGAAAACACCAATGATGGTCATGATCGAGTGGATCATCTGGGAAATAGTCTGAGTAAGTGTCTGATTCACTACATCAACATCGTTCGTGATTCGTGAAAGAATTTCTCCATGATTAGTGTTGTCAAAAGCCTTGAAAGGCATTCGATTTATTTTTGCTAAGATGTCCTTGCGAAATGAATAGGTAATCTTGACCGCAATGCCAGATAGAACCCAGCCCTGTAAGTATTGAAGTATAGAGGAAGAAACATATAGAACCAATACCGTCAAAAGAATGGTCTTGATTTTTGCAAAGTCGATATCCCCAGTCCTTGTCAATTTCTTGACGACTCCCTCAAAGAGCGCTGTTGTAGCATTTCCAAGAACCTTTGGACCCAGTATTGCAAGAATAGTCGATACTATTGCGAGGATCATCACACAAAGAATTGGCCAGTGATAAGGACCTAGATAAGCAATGAGCTTCTTCATTGTGCCTTTGAAATCTCTCGACTTTTCACCAGCCATGAGCGCCCTGCGGCCAGGTCGAACTGGCTTTGCTCCTGGTCTTCTCTGCATTTGTGTTTCGTGGAAAGCGGATGAATTATTCAGTTGTTCTTGCCTTTCATTGTTATTCATACGAGTTCCTCTTGCTTGAGCTGGGAAAGCGCAATGTCTCTATACACCTCGCAGGTCTTCATAAGCTGTTCATGTATACCAATGCCAACTATCTGGCCTTCATATAGAACGATTATTTGCTCTGCATTACGAATAGGCGCAACACGCTGCGTAACAAGAAAAATCACGCTGTCTGCCGCATATTTCTTTAATGCTGAACGAATTGCTCGATCAGTCTTATAGTCGATAGCTGAGAAGCTATCGTCGAAGATATAGATGGGAGCTTTTCTCACCAGAGCACGGGCTATTGCAAGCCTTTGACGCTGCCCTCCAGAAACATTCATACCACCTTGAGAGATTGGCCGCTTAAGCCCTTCCGGGCTTTCTTCCACAAGATTCATGATCTGAGAAACCTCGAGAGCCTTCATGATCTCGCTTTCCAATGCATCTTCTTTCCCATACCGGATATTCTCTTCGATGTCGCCAGAAAAAAGCATGCTCTTCTGAGGAACGAAACCTATCTGAGATCTAAGCTCTGCAAGGGGGAGATTCCTTATATCTATTCCATCTAGAAGTATCTGACCTCCTGTTACGTCATAAAAGCGAGGAATTAGGCTGACTAGAGTAGATTTGCCAGATCCTGTCGTACCGATAATAGCCGTCATGGTTCCAGGTTTTGCAATAAAGTTGATGTCCTCCAGCACATTCTCTTGCGCCCCCGGATACTTGAAATCGACATGATGGAATTCGATCTCTCCTCTGACCGGCTTGGATAGATGAATGGGTTTCTCTGGGTCACGAATACTAACTTCCTTGTTTAGAACCTCTGCAATTCGTTCTGCAGAGACACTCGCTCTCGGGAAAAGGATAAACATAGCCGACATCATAAGGAACGCAAAGAAAATCTGCATTGAGTACTGCATAAAAGCCATCATGTCACCTACTCGAATGCTCCCTACGGCTACCTCATGGGAACCCACCCAAATAATGGATATTGAAACCACATTCATAATGATGGTCATGAGAGGCATAAGCACTACCATAGCTCTAGTGACATAGAGCATCATACTTGTCAGGTCCCGATTAGCCTTATCAAAGCGCTTTGCTTCATGATCTTGCATATTGAAGGCCCTGATGACCATCATGCCTGAGAGATTTTCGCGCACTACTAGGTTAAGCTTATCGACAAGCTTTTGGACTATTCGGAATTTAGGGACCACCAGCGCAAATACAAGACCAACTATGCCAAGAAGGACACCAACCGCCATCGCAATGATCCACCACATACCAGAAGCCTTGCTTAAAGCTCGAATTACACCCCCTATCCCAATAATTGGTGCATAGAAGAGCATACGTGTACTCATCATTATGAGCATCTGAATATGGTTTATGTCGTTAGTAGATCGCGTTATAAGCGATGCCGTAGAGAATGAATCGAATTCTGCAAGCGAAAATTCCTCGACTTTTGAAAACACCGCGTTCCTGAGATCTCGCGAAGTGCCTGCAGATAACCTCGAACCCAAGAAACCCACAAGCACAGCAGAACCAACAGCAATAAGCGTTATTAGTAACATCTGAATGCCCACTCGCAGAATATAGGAGCTCTGCATTGCATTGATGTCAGCTCCAAGCGCTGTGAATTCGCCTTGAAGTCCAAGGACTACAATCTGAGATTTTATAAGAGGATCTAAGGCTTCGATCTGTGCCGAAAGCTCTTGAGGGGTCATTGAAGAAAGGCCAGAAAGACCCGACTTCGACATCTGCGGCGAAGGCGATACCTTGCCTGCTGCCATTGAACTAAACTGTAAAAATGCCGCAAGTTTTGGATATTCCGAGAGAAAAATTGCTCGAGCTACATCGAGTTCAGCCTTATTCTTGCTTGAAAGCATCATAACTGGTTCTTTTTTTGCAAGAGGCCATTTTTTCGATAGCGATTGAGCTTGGGGGGAATCAGGCAACACTTCGACATATACCTTTTGCAGAGCTAAAAAATCCTCGGGCTTTGCTTCCATCTGGAATAGTCTCCCCAAGGCTTCAAAAGTGCTCTTTTGCATTACAGCAGGTAAATTAGCCTCAATACCATTCTGCTGAATACCCACATTTACAATCCTTGATAGGTAATCCGGCAAGGATAGATCGGCATTCGCCTGGATGAATAAGAGTACAACGATAAATACAATATCAAGCCAATAAGGTTTTAGATAACGAAGGACAGTCCGCATTTTGTGCTCCTATGAAAAGCTGATGGCTTGTTTTCAGAGTATTGTGAGAGAGGAAATTATCGGTGCTTTGTTGGCTTCAATGAACTCGAAGTATTGTGCATCTTCGAAATCCTGGAAATCTTTGAATCGCATTGAAACTTCAAAGCGCTGGATTCTCTCGGCATACTTGTTGAAAAAGCGAGAATTATGGATAGTAAAAAATCCTGACATATTTTTAATGCCTCGGAGGATAAGATACATAAATAATAAGAAAAGCTCATATTTTAGGCAAGGAAAAATCGGAAGCAAAATGATGGGGGGTTCTTTGGTCTAAGAGCTAAACTGATTCTAGAAGATCAATCTCTAAAAAAATCTTCCTTTATAATAAGACACATCTAGCGTATCTAGTCTATGTTCGTGTAGTCTTAACCGTCGACTAAAATCTTCGAAATTGCGCATCTCCCGAGGACTCCAAAATACTTCCGAAAGGGCGCATAGGCGAGGAAACAGCATATATTCAGCCTGTCTGCCAAAATATATTAGTTCAGTCCATAGATTGGCCTGCCCTCCTAAAATGTGATGCTTTTCCTCATCGCTCAGTCTCTCTGACACTGGTTCGAATAGATACGAATCTTTTAGCGTACAGACTCCAAGATGCCCAGGCTCTTCTGGATCATCATTATGTTTATGGTCAAGGTAGCAAGCTCTTGTTTGAGGGCACATCACAACATCATAACCACACTGAGCTGCATGGATACCTGGCTCGATCCCTCTCCAAGACATTACGATGGTGTCTTTTCCAATACCGCCATCTACGACCTCGTCCCAGCCGATCATTCTTTTACCGTGGTTAACGAGTAAATTAGATATTCTTCCCATGAACCATGCTTGCAGCTTTTCGGGGAAATACCTACCATCTCCGCTCGCAAAGCCTAATGCATGCATTCGCTCCCTGCATGCCGGGCATTCGAGCCATCGATCCTTCGGCGCTTCATCTCCACCCATGTGTATGTAGGGACCGGGGAACATTTTGTAGACTTCTTGAAGCATATTATCAAAAAAAGTAAACACATCATCGTTTCCAGCACATAGAATATCCTCAAAAATCCCATAACGGTCTTCAGGTTCAAAATGTACACTGGAATCCGCTCTTCCCCTACAGGAAAATTCTGGATGAGATGAAAAAAGAGCGATGCTGTGACCTGGCAATTCTATCTCTGGCACAACTAAAATATGCCTTGCCTGCGCATAATCTATCACACGTTTTACATCAGACTGGCTATAATAGCCGCCTTTTTTGCATTCGCCTTGATAGCGCTGATCTTTCCTAAAAGCCCCATACTCCACAAGCTCAGGTCTTGAAGGAATATCGAGCCTCCAGGCTTGATCGTCCGTGAGATGCCAATGAAACACATTTAGCTTGTGGAAAGCAGCAAGATCGAGCAGTTTTTCGATAAACTCCACTCTAAAAAAATTCCGCGCACAATCGAGCATCAAACCTCGCCAACCAAACCTTGGCTTATCCACAATTCTGCCAGCCTGAATCGACACTCTTTGTCCTTCTTCGCAGCTCTTCCCTAAAACAAGTTGCCATAGACTTGCGGCACCTCGGATAATACCAGCACCTTCTGCAGCCGTAATTTGAATACTGGAAGGCGTTATTTCCAGTACATAGGCTTCGGTTGTTTTCAAGCAGAGAGCTGACTCTAGAGATAGCCGTATTGTCGCAGTTTTATTACTTCCAGGCTCGCTTGGTATAGCCAAAGGCTTATGATTATCTGAATTTCCAGAGACAATTTTTACCCTTTCAATCCCTGGAACTCTAGAAAGCCAAGCTGCAAGTACCCCCGCTTCTTTTTCTAGTCCAGGTTCTGTAGCAATACATGTTTCTTGATTAAAGCGGAAACTGCCTTCTCCAGGCTCACAGGCGACAGGAGCAGGAATGATACTGCTTAGCTCCGACATTTCTCCCCCTCAAAGACCAAAGCCCGCAATGAGATCTCGATAATAATAAAAACTCAATTTTGGGCGCCTTTCCAGCGTATTAGAATCAACGGTTGCAATGCCGAAGGTTCGATTATAACCAAATGACCACTCGAAATTATCGATCAAGCTCCACAGAAAATACCCCTTTAGTGGAACACCTTGCTTTATTGCATCTCTGCAGGCATTGGCATGGCTCCTTATGTAGTCTATTCGCTCATAATCTCGGACAATTCCATCTGGATCTGGCTTATCCAGGAATGCCGCGCCATTCTCGGTAACATACATCTTTTTGCAAGGCCAGAGCGTTGCGATATATGTCAATATTCTGTGCAAGCCTGATGGCTCTATCTCCCATCCCATTTCGGTCTTCTTTTGGTAGGTGGGGACAAATTCGAATCCATAGGGGTTCTCAGCATTAAAAGGAGCTGCGCGAACCGCTTCCTCGTTATAGTAGTTTACGCCAATAAAATCGAGTGGCTCTGCTATTATGTCCATGTCACCTGCCTCAATTGGCATATCGGAGCCAAATATGTCCATAAAAGCTTTGGGATAATCTCTGCCAAATACAGGATCGAGCCAAAGCGAGGTGCGCTCGATCGAAGCTCGCTCGGAAGCCTCGACATCCTCAGGTCGAAGAGTTGCTGGCCTTGGCTTCGAAGGATTGATGACAATGCCATATTCGCCTTTGATTCCGCTTCGCCTAAAGGCCCTTGTCGCAAGCCCGTGCGCTAAAAGAAGATGATGTACAGCCCTGTTTGCTGCTCTTCGATCTCTCAAACCTGGTGCATGTTCGCCTGTGAGATGGCCCAAGAAGGCAGCACACCATGGCTCATTCATGCTTGTCCAATGGCGAACTCTATCTCCGATATGAGCATACATAATGGCTGCATAGTCTTGGAAACGCATCGCTGTATCGCGATTGCGCCATCCACCTGCCTCTTCTAGTGCTTGCGGCAGATCCCAATGAAAAAGCTCGATCCAAGGCTCTACACCTGCTTCGTAGAGCTCATCGACAAGCCGCGAATAATAATCGAGCCCTCTCTGGTTTGTTGCGCCCTTCCCTTCTGGTTGGATGCGCGTCCAAGAAACCGAAAAGCGATAAGCTCCTGCATTGAGTTCCCTTAAAAGCGCAATGTCTTCTCGCCATCTATGATAGGAGTCGCAGGCTATGTCCCCCGTATGGCCGCTTAATACCTTATCTGGCGTATGAGAAAAAGTATCCCATATAGAAGGCCCTTTTCCATCTTCTTTTGCAGCACCTTCTATTTGATAGCACGATGTCGAACAACCCCACACAAAATCCTGAGGGAACCCATCCTCTCGCTTCATGCTCACTCCTTATTCTTGATTAGGGTTTTATCCCTTTATGGCACCAGCGGCCACACCTTTAGTAATTTGCTTTCTAAAAATTATATAGAACGCCAGCATCGGTACCATTCCGATGGTAAGCGCTGCGAACTGCTTGCCATAGTCAGAGGAAAGAGAACCAGAGAATTTATAGATACCTAGGGGAAGCGATTTGAGCTCGGTCTTGGATACCAAAATATTGATTAAAGCAAACTCATTCCATGTATTTGTAATATTTAGTATTGCAAGAGTAGTAGCAACTGGCACGCTCATCGGCACAATAATGCTCAAGAATATTCTAAAAAAACCAGCTCCATCGATGCGAGCCGATTCCACTACGGCACTCGGAATTGCTCTAATGTATTCAGTGGACAGATATATCCCAATTGGCAACCCAGCTCCAATATAGACAAGAAGCACCGCAAAGCGCGTGTTATATATGCCTAACAAATTCACTTCGAGAAAAAGAGGGATCATCAGTGTCTGGGTTGTCAACAAAATTCCCATTATAAAACTGTTATAGATAGGCTTGGTTGCCTTGGACTTGAGTTTGGCAAATGCAAATCCTGCCAAAAGTGAAAGAAAGATGATGCCCACAGTCGCTCCAAGAGTATAAAGAATTGAATTAGGGAATAGAAGGCTAAAATCTCCTATTTGCCACGCGCCTACATAGTTCTGGAGTGTAGGAGACTTAGGCAGTGCAAGCTGGCTTACTTGAAATTCTCTCGTTGTCTTGAACGAATTCATGATGAGCCAGAAGATTGGATAGAGCGTCATAAAGGCAAAAATGCCCATAATGAGATAGACTGCGGCTTTACCGATTATGGATAGGATTTTCTTGGATTTTGATTCCTTGATCATCTCGGGCATTGCTCATTCCTCCTTTCCGCCATAGCGCTTTTCTACTGCTTTTGTAAGAAGGATTAGCCCAAAACTGATCAAGACCATTATAAGCGAAATGGCATTGGCGAGCGGAAAGTTGGGCCTACCCAAAAACGCATTGTTATACATATAAATAGAGAGTATCTCAGTAACGCGTGAAGGTCCTCCGCCAGTCATTGCAAAGACAAGAGCAAAACTGGAAAGCGATCCTGAAATGGCCAAAATCGCTGCATTTACGATTGTCCCCGATAATGCAGGCAAAATGATATATCGCATAACCTGCCCTTCATTTGCTCCATCGATTCTAGCCGACTCTACGATTTGCACATCAATCTTCTGCATATTTGCTAAGAAAAGGATGAGATACATTCCTGTGTACATCCACAAAATAACAAAGAGAATTGGAAGCATGGCGATATTTGATTTTGTTAAGAAAGTGGGACTCCATTTCTGCACGAAGAGGTTACCCAGCGCATTATAAACCTCCTCAATTGGTTCGCCATGGAATGAAGATAATAAATCGCGAAGGTCAATCAGAGGATCAGAAAATATCGCTTGTCCAGAAGGCCCTACGAGATCCAGTATTTTCTGGATTACATCATCCGAGAGAGAAAAACCACCAGCAGCATTGAATATGCCTCTAACCTGGTTTTGAAATTCTCTGACCCTTATCGAATTTATCACCTCGGCGATCGGCCCATGCGGAGAAAAAATCGTTTGCCACAAAAGGCCAACCACAATGACAGAGATGATATTAGGCACATAAAGCACACCTTGCCAAAATTCAGGTGCCTTTACAATTCTAGCATAGATGAAATAAGCAAAGATGAATCCCAGCGGAAGCTGACCAAAGACAGAAACAAGCACTATATAGATATTATTCTTGAGAGCATTCCAAAACCATGGATCGCGGAATACGCGCAAATAGGCATCAAATCCAGCGAATCCCCATTTCTCGCCTCCAAACATCTTGCCGCCAGAATAATTCGATACCGATAACACGATAGAGAGAACAATAGGGAATGCCATGACCAAGAGATAGATAGTGAAAGCGGGCAGAATCATAGCCCAGTAAGCCCGTTTTTCTTCTATATAGGATTTGCTCGAATAGGTCATAAAGACTCCCCAAAAAGGAGCGGAAAGCGTAGAAGACACAGAGGCTCCTCCATGCCAAGGTATCTACGCTTCCCGACCCCTACTTTTTCGATAGTTCTACTTTGCGGAAGCTTTCCAGGTCTCGAAAGCCTTTTGAACATCCGCCGCTACTTTCTCCGGGGTTGCTGTTCCAAGGCCGATAGCAATGAGGCCATCGTTGAGAACATTATAGACAGCTGGATCGAACATGCCATCGAATACATAGCAAACCTTGGGATTATCGGCATAGAACTGCGGTACCTTTGCGACAAGGGGTTCGACATTCGCCTTTACATTTTTTCGCGTTGGCACATATGATCCTGTGCTATAGCGAATCGATTGTACTTCTTCAGAATAGAGGTATTTGAATAACTTGACCGCTGCTTTCTCCTTTGCTGAACCAGAAGGAATGGATGCTGAAATCGCCCAACCAGTGCCTGCAATTCCAGATAGAACGCCTGGATTTACTTCTCCAGGGATAGCTGGGAATGGGAGGAGCACAAAATCTTTCTCTTGTGCAGCTGGCGGAATTAGAGCCTTGCCTGAAGCCTTATCGGTAATGTAAGCGCCTGCTCTCCAGTCGCCATCGATATATATCGCTGCTTTTCCAGATACAAAGAGCCCAGGCCCCTCACCATAACCTACCTGATTGTCTTCGCGCGCCATGATCCCATCTTTATATAGGTTGTCGATGACTTTTAGTGAATCTATAAAGGGTTTATCGGTGAACTTGGCTTTACCAGCGAGGATAGCATCTACAAAGTCGTCGCCAGCCATACGCCCAAGCACAGTAGAGAAGAGGCAAGATTGCATCGGCCAACCATCCTTGTTTGGCAGCATTATCACATTGATACCCTTGGCTTTGAGCTTCCATACCATCCTCTTGAGATCATCATAGGTCTTTGGCAAATCGAAGCCATTATCTGTGAGCAATTTTTTATTGACAAACATAACAGATGTATAGGTGAAAGCCTGTGGCAGCATGGCAAGATATTTACCAAGTTGGTTGTTGGGATCGGTGGCTGCACCGGAAAAATCCTTTAGGTAATCCGGGCCTAGTAGCTTGGATAAATCCTTGGCGAGCTTTTTCTCATGGATAATTGCACTTCGAGAAGTAGGCCAAACATAGAATACATCAGGAAGTGTGCCAGCGGCCGCATACACCTGTAGCTTCTGATGATATGGCTCGCTGAATAGAACCTCGATATTCAATTTAATATCCGGATTCTCCTTCTGGAATTTCTCCCAGATTGCCACATCTTCCTGATATCCTGCTTGGTCGGCTTGCTGGTAGTTGAGTACATTCAATGTGACCTTTTCCTGCGCTACGACCGCGCCTAGCACCATCATAAGTGTTAGGAACACGAGTAAGGCTTTTTTCATAAGAACCTCCTTATACTGGGCAATTCTGCCCTTGTTCCGATATGAAAAGGCATATCAGCCTTTTTACCCTTGATAGCTCAACGCCTACTAGGAGATTCGCTTCATCTTATCTGAAGAATTAGTTGAAACGAGTCCTGGCAATCGCTGCTCCGATAATAAGCGTTCAAAAACCATCCCAGCAGCGCCAAAGGCAACTGCTTTTTCGCCAAAGCTCGAATAGCGAATCTTTACATCCTTTGGCGAAGGATACATCCAGTTTTCTTCGAGCCTACGGCGTAAAATTGCGGGCAGGTCTACATCGAGCGCTTCTATGTTTCCACCAATAATGACTTGCTGAAAATCCATGGTATTTATTAGCATAGCCATGTTCCGCGCGAGTTCATCCACGGCTCTATCGAGCAGAGATCTGTCGAACCTCAAAAGCATGAGTTGATCTCGACTCAAAGAGAATTGGAGATTTCCTGGCCCATTGCAGAAAGCGCTTCGGAATTCACCAGTGTAACCATGAGCGCCTGTGTGGACTTTTCCTGCAAGAACGACCCCAAAGCCAACCCCGATCCCTCCATATTTCAAAAGAGAAGTCTCATCCTTTCTGTATTCCACAAGCGCAAAGAGAAAATCTCTAAGCTCTTCAACTCTATTAAAAGCAAGCTCGCCCCAGGCACAACAGTTTGCATCATTCTCGATAAAACAGGGGACATCCAATTTCCCTGCAATGACTTTGGAAAAATCCAGTGTTTTATCGATACCAAGCGGAACCGAATATCTAATGCGACCTTTTTTTGAATCGACCAGGCCTGCGGTGCCTACTCCAACACCTAAAAGAAGAGAATTTTTGCAATGCTGTTTGCGTGTATCTTCGATTATTTGCAGCACTACCTGAACAAAATTGTCAGAGGTAACATGGGTATCTCCTCTAAGAGCAGCAAGAATATTGCCCGATAAATCTACTACTACCGCCTCGTAGAATCCAAGCTGAAGCTCGATCCCAATAAATCGTCCATATTCTTTATTTACAGCAAGACAGATAGGCTTGCGTCCTCCTCGAGCCGAAGCCTCCCCTTCTTTTTGCTCCATTATCAAGCCATTTTCGATAAGATATGCTACTTGCTTTGTAACTGTGGATTTATCGAGGTCGAGCTTATGAGCAAGATCAATGCGACTTATCGATGGATTACGCCATATAGTGCGAAAAATCTTAGCTGCCGTACGGCTCCATTGATTTCCACGCGCTGGCATATTCTTATCTCCTCAACATCAACCAAAAAACCTGGCTTTGTTTTGTCGAACAAGCCAAAGGTTTTAGATTATCGTTGGTTGATTTATCCAACCAATTAACATATAACACCAGTATCTTGAACTGTCAATAAAAATCTTTCAGAATTCAATAGGAGACGCAGAATTAAATAGGAGGCAAAAAGTGGAACTGATCGATCTTGCTGGCAATTGGAATCTTATCAGGTTTTCCGATGGTACAAATCGGCCAATTCATATACCCGGTGATATATATTCAGCGCTCATAGTTTCCGGAGAATTGCCTGATCCTTACTGGGGAGAAAATGAACTGTTGGCTCAATGGCCTGGAAAAGAAGATTGGATTATCGAGCGATCCTTTTTCATTTACACGGATTTTATGGCAGCGCCCAACATAAGGCTCTGTGCCGATGTCCTCGATACAATTGCTGAAGTATATATAAATAAGATCTTGGTGGGTACCAGCAACAACATGTTTCGGCCTTTCGAAGCCGAAGTCCGCTCAGTTCTGCATTTAGGGGAAAATAACATACAAATTATTATCCGCTCACCTGTCCAAACAGCTTTGCGTGAATCACAGCGCCTTCCTTATCCCATACCAGCCTCGATCTACCCCATTTCATCTCCACACCGCAATCTAATACGCAAGGCGCAATGCATGTCGGGATGGGATTGGGGTCCATGCCTAATGACTGGTGGAATATATGATGGCATTCGCCTTGTGGCTTCAGATGGGCCATTTATTCGCTCTATACAATGCCATACCTCGGCTCTAGGAGGTTTTACAAGCCGTAATGATTGCGGGCCAGACTTTTCGCTTCGAATCTCAGCAGAAGTCGAAGTACCCGAGCCCATGAAAGTTGCTGTCTCTTTCTATATTTATGGAAAGAAAGTTATAGTGGAACAAAATTGCGAACAGGGGAATACAGTCATAAGTACTAGCATGGTAATTCAGAACCCCAGACTATGGTGGCCGCATGGCCATGGTGAAGCTGCTCTCTACGATCTAGTAGTCACAGCCACGGCTGTCACTGATATAGCTGTCACTGATATGGCTGCCCAGACTTCAAATCGCCCTCAACCCCATGTGATACATAAGAGAATCGGCTTTAGGTCGCTAGAAGTGATTTCGCAAGAAGATAGCGTTGGAAGAGGCTTCAAGTTTCTCGTAAATGGCAAAGAAGTATTCGCCAAGGGTGCAAACTGGATTCCAGCCGATGCCCTGCCATCGAGATGGACAAGAGAACGTATCGAGCATCTGCTCGATTCCGCCCTAAGCGCGAATATGAACTGCCTCCGCGTCTGGGGAGGTGGACGCTATGAGAGCGATGATTTCTATGAACTATGCGATAAGAAAGGCATTTTGATCTGGCAGGACTGCATGTTCTCCTGCGCTCTCTATCCTTCGAGCCGAGAATTCCTATCCAATGTGGAAGCCGAGATCACTGCACAGGTAAAAAGACTTTCGGATCATCCTTGCATAGCTCTCTGGTGCGGAAACAATGAGGCGCTTGGTGCCATAACTTGGTATGAAGAGTCGAAGAAGAATCCTGCGCGATATATTGTGGATTATGATAGGCTTACCGAAGGCGTTCTTGGAAAAACGATTAGAAGGCTTGATCCAGACCGTTGCTTCTGGCCTTCCAGCCCTTCTGCGGGTCCCGACGATTTCTCAGACAACTGGCACTCGGATGAGCGCGGAGATATGCACTTCTGGTCAGTGTGGCATGAAGGCAAGCCATTCTCGGCATATCTCGATGTTCAGCCTCGTTTTTGCTCTGAATTCGGTTTTCAAGCCCTGCCTTCGATGTCGACTATCGCTAGCTTTGCTCCTAGAGAAGAATGGAACATAAGTGCACCGGCGTTCGAAGCCCATCAAAAGAATCCACAAGGGAACAGCATAATTTTAGAAAGCTTGCTTCGATATTTTCGCATGCCATGTGGCTTTCATGAGCTTCTCTATCTCTCTCAAGTACAGCAGGCTATGGCTATTCGCACAGCAGTGGAATTCTGGCGCAGTACGATGCCTCGATGCATGGGGACGCTATATTGGCAACTGAACGATGTCTGGCCTGCCATAAGCTGGTCGAGCCTTGACTATGATGGGTCTTGGAAAATCTTGCACTACGAAGCAAGAAGATTCTACGCTCCTATTTTGCTTGCGCTCTTTATCAAGGACGGAATAATTCATGTTCGCCTCGTGAGTGAAAGTCCTAATAATCATAAAGCCAAAGTGTACATAAAGCTAATCGATTTTTATGGGCGACCAATCGATATCCCATCGAAAGAACAAGGGCCAATAATTGAACATGTTGTATCTATCGAAGAGAATCAAGTTTATCAGGTGTGGGAGATGCCGATCGTTGAATTGCCCTGCAAAGCCAATCAAGCCTTTCTCGAAGCCACGCTAGAAGTCTCCGAGATTGGCCTATGCTCGACATCGATTCTGTTCCTTACCGAACCTAAGCGCTGTGCCCTGTCGGATCCAAAACTTGAAACTTCAGTAGAATACAATGAAAATGGAGTCGTTAGAGCAGTAATAAAAGCTACCGCTGCACCTGCTTTCTTCGTAATGCCTTACCTAGAAGGAATCGATGGCCAATTCGATGATTCCGGTTTCTACCTGGCAAAAGGCAGTACAAAAATCCTAAGCTTTTCTCCGATAAATGAGATGGCTACTTGTCTTAAACAATTGCAACATAGCGGAAGGCTTCGGCCAGCCCAAAAAACTACTTTGCCTACTCTTCGGGTATTCCATTTAGAAAACAGCTTTTAACTATCGAAAAGCGCATCGAGATCAGACTTGGATCGGCAAAGCCTAAGAGCTAAAAACCTCATTAAAAACCTCATAATGCCTTATAAAATCTTATAGAACCTTAAAGCGCGCTCTTTTTTCGATGCGCTATTATCCTAGGCATGAATAAACATGGATGCTTCAATCTCGCTTCTGATAATTTGGCGCTTCTTTGGTAATTACAATGCTATGCGGATGGCCTTCGGCATAAGCCGCGGCCGTAATGCGTACTATTCGCGCCTTCCTGAGCTCGGAAAGAGTCCGGGCTCCTGCATAGCCCATACCTGAACGAAGGCCTCCGAGCATCTGCGCCATATAATCCGAAAGCTTTCCGCGATATGGAACCATACCCTCGACACCTTCGGGAACTACCTTGCCATTTGGCCTTAAATTTATCTGGCTATCTGTCGGGCTGTCTGATTGGCCCGAGCCATAACGGTCTCGGCCATAGCCTTGAAGAGCCCCAATCGAACCCATGCCACGATAGCTCTTGAATTGGCGACCCTCATAGAGCACAAGCTCACCAGGGGCTTCCTCGAGCCCAGCAAGGAGGTTCCCAAGCATGATTGTCTCTGCACCTGCGGCTATTGCTTTTACGATGTCGCCTGAATAGCGAATACCTCCATCGGCTATTATAGGGATGCAATAGGGTTCCGCAGCTTGTACACACTCATAGATTGCGGATAGCTGAGGCATACCTGCGCCAGAGATAATCCGGGTCGTACAGATTGAGCCAGCTCCGACGCCGACTTTTATTGCCGAGGCTCCAGCTTGGATAAGCGCCTTTGTCCCCTCGGCGGTGACCACATTGCCTGCAATTATAGGAATATCGGCGGAAAGAGACCGAACGCGTCCAATTGCTTCGATCACCTTTTTCGTATGACCATGCGCAGTATCGATGACGAGCACATCTACATTACGAGATAGCAGTAAGCTTACTCGCTCTTCCAGATCAGGCCCGACCCCTACGGCGGCACCAACGAGAAGCCTTCCCCTCGCATCTACAGCCGCACTCGGGTATTCTTCTTTTTTGACGATGTCTTTTAGAGTAATGAGCCCTTTAAGCCTGCCGTCTTTGTCGACAAGAGGAAGTTTTTCGATTTTATAGCGGCGGAAGATCGATTTAGCCTCTTCTACGCTCGTTCCTTCGGGCGCGGTTATGAGGTTTTGAGAGGTCATGAATTCCGACACCGATTTTGGCATGTCTTCCGGTCCACAGAAACGCCGATCGCGATTGGTGATTATGCCCAATAGGCGTCTAGTCGCTGGATCGATGATAGGAATTCCCGAGATTCGATAGGTTTCCATGAGATGTTCAGCCTCGGCAAGCGTCGCCGTTTCTGGAAGCCATACGGGATCGGAGATCATTCCTGATTCCGAGCGCTTGACCTTGTACACTTCCGCAGCCTGAGCCTCTGGAGATAAGTTGCGATGAATTAT
>ERZ724510.807-NODE-807-length-18138-cov-7.112537_pt1 | contig 18138 bp, 17 predicted proteins | sample MGYA00376043_ERZ724510 | MGnify/ENA primary metagenome ERZ724510 (study PRJEB28724, sample SAMN07190888) | wastewater metagenome | isolation source: influent of sewage treatment plant in Hong Hong | place: USA: Christiansburg, Virginia | collected 2016-03-01 ... | reverse complement strand
CGCTGAAGTGCAAGGGCAAAGTCGTTGACAAGGAAACCGGCTACGACATGAGCGGCGACTACTTCGGCCTGCCTTGGCCCTGCTACGGCACGCCCGAACTCAAGCACCCCGGCTCGCCCAACCTGTACGACACCAGCAAGCATGTGATGGAGGGGGGCGGCAACTTCCGCGCCAACTTCGGTGTGGAGCGCGAAGGCGTGAGCCTGCTGGCTGAAGACGGCTCGCACTCGCTGGGTGCCGACATCACCACCGGCTATCCCGAGTTTGACCATGTTCTGCTGAAAAAGCTGGGCTGGTGGGACGACCTGACCGATGCCGAAAAAACCGCTGCCGAAGGCAAGAACTGGAAAACCGACCTGTCCGGCGGCATCCAGCGCGTGACCATGGCCCACGGCTGCCACCCGTTTGGCAACGCCAAGGCCCGTGCCGTGGTGTGGAACTTCCCCGATGCCATCCCCAAGCACCGCGAGCCCATTTACGGCACGCGGCCCGACTTGGTGGCCAAGTACCCGACACACGACGACCAGAAAAACCGCTGGCGTTTGCCCATTCTGTACAAGTCTTTGCAGCAGAAGAACGTGGCCGACAAGCTGTACGAGAAGTTCCCGCTCATCATGACCTCGGGCCGTTTGGTCGAGTACGAAGGCGGTGGCGAGGAAACCCGTTCCAACCCCTGGCTGGCCGAGTTGCAGCAGGAAATGTTTGTGGAAGTCAACCCCGCCATTGCCGCCGCACGCGGATTCCGCAACGGCGACCGCGTGTGGGTGCTCACCCCCACGGGAGCCCGCATCAACGTGCAGGCACTGGTGACCGAGCGTGTGGCCGCCGACACGGTGTTTCTGCCGTTCCACTTCTCGGGCCGCTGGCAAGGTGAGGACATGAAAGCCCATTACCCCGTGGGTGCCATGCCCGTGGTGCGCGGCGAAGCGGTCAACACGGCCACCACCTATGGTTACGACATCGTGACCATGATGCAAGAAACCAAAACGCAAATCTGCAACATCGAAAAAGCGTAAGGAGACACCCAATGGCACGCATGAAATTCATCTGTGACGCCGAACGCTGCATCGAGTGCAACGGCTGCGTCACCGCCTGCAAGAACGAGCACGAAGTGCCCTGGGGCGTGAACCGCCGCCGTGTGGTCACGCTCAACGACGGTCTGCCCGGCGAAAAATCCATCTCAGTGGCTTGCATGCATTGCTCGGACGCGCCCTGCATGGCGGTTTGCCCCGTCAACTGCTTCTACCGCACCGACGAGGGTGTGGTGCTGCACGACAAGGATGTGTGCATCGGCTGCGGCTATTGCAGCTACGCCTGCCCCTTCGGTGCGCCCCAGTTTCCCGGCCAGGGCAACTTCGGTGTGCGCGGCAAGATGGACAAATGCACCTTCTGCGCCGGTGGCCCCGAGGCCAATGGCAGCGAAGCCGAGTTTGAAAAATATGGCCGCAACCGCCTGGCCGAAGGCAAGCTGCCTGCCTGTGCTGAAATGTGCTCGACCAAAGCCCTGCTGGCCGGTGACGGCGATGTGGTGGCCGACATCCTGCGCAACCGCGTGGTGCAGCGCGGCAAGGGTGCCGAAGTATGGGGCTGGGGCACGGCCTACGGCTCACGCCAGGCCGGTCAACCGCCCGCCACGCCCGCTCCCGCCAAGCAAGGGGGTGCCGCATGAACTCCCCCCGTTTGAACACCTGCCTGCGTGGCCTGTTGCTGGTCATTTCGGTCGGCGCATTGGCGGCATGTGGTGAAAGCCCGCAAGCATCCGACAGGCTGAGTGCTGCCAAGCGCGATGCCGCACCCCACACCGGCGGCTCAGCCGCTGCCTTCACCAGGGAGGGCTGGAAGGCCGGTGATGCCAACAGCTGGGCCCAGCAACTCAAAACCCGTGCCCAGTACGGCATGAACGACCATCAGCGTGTGGTCACACCATGATGCAGGGAGACAAGCCATGAAAGCCCGTCTTTCTTTGCTGCTCGGTGGCCTGCTGTGCGCACTGTCGGCGGTGGCGGGGGCAACGGCCCCATCCGCTGCCGACCAGGCCACAGCCACTGCCCAGCCTGCTGTGGTGCTGGCCCAAGCGGCGGCACCAGGTGTGCAAAGCGCCAACATCTTTGAAGTCAAACCCGCTGCCAGCGAAGACCCCGGCTACGCCACCCAGACCAACGGCGAGCGTGCCAAGGTTCAACCCGGCAACAACGCGCCCATGTGGCGGCAGGTGGGCGGCGGCGTGACGGGCTACAGCAGCCTGCCCGTGACCCAGGCCCCCGAAGCGGGCAACCTGATCCAGCCGTTTGTGCAGTACCCCGGATCGCGTGTGACCAACGCAGGCGAGGCCTGGCGGCAGGTGCGCAACCAGTGGATATTGCCCTACGGCGGCTCGCTGCTGCTGATTGCGTTGCTGGCGCTGGGCATTTTTTACAAGGCCAAAGGCCAGCTCGGCGGTCACTTGCCCGATACGGGTCGCAAGATCGAGCGGTTCACGCCCTTCGAGCGCGCGGCCCACTGGGCCAATGCAGGCGCGTTCACCGTGCTGGCGGTTTCGGGCATCGTGATGGCTTTCGGCAAGTTCTTCATCCTGCCGGTGATCGGCGGCACCTTGTTTGGCTGGCTGACCTATGCGCTGAAAAACATGCACAACTTTGTGGGGCCGCTGTTTGCGGTGTCGCTGGTCATCGTGCTGGTCACGTTTGTGAAGGACAACATCGCCAACATGGCGGACTTTGTCTGGCTCAAACGGGCAGGCGGCATGCTGGGTGACCACGAAGTGCCCTCGCACCGCTTCAATGCGGGCGAAAAAGGCATGTTCTGGTGGGGCGTGTGCGTGCCCGGCCTGCTGGTGGTGGCTTCCGGGCTGGTGCTCAACAAGCTGGTGCCCGGCTTGGGCGATGTGCGTGGCGACATGCAGGTGGCCCACATGGTGCATGCCACGGCCTCCATCATCATGATGTCCATTCTGGCGGGGCACATTTACATGGGCACAGTCGGCGTGAAGGGCGCTTACGGAGCCATGAAAACCGGCTATGTGGACGAAGCCTGGGCCAAAGAGCACCACGAACTCTGGTACGACGACATCAAGGCCGGCAAGATTCCGGCCCAGCGCAGCCAGGCCACCCCGCCTGCGGTGGTTCACGCACCTGCGAAGACCGCCTCTGTCTGAACCCCGGCACCCATCTGGAGAGCAACCCATGAAGAAGATTGTTTTTGCGTTTGCCGCCGGTCTGCTGGCTTTGCCTGTGCTGGCCAAGTTGCCCGCTCCCAGCGATGAAGCCAAAGCCAAGGCGGCTGAGGCTGCGGCCAAAACGGCCCATGCGGGCAAGGTGGACAACTACAAGCTGTGCCTGTCGATGGACAAGGCAGCGGCGCATTACTTCAAAACGGCGGCAGCCGCCAAGAAAGAAGTGAAGCCCGCTGTGGCCACGCCTGCGTGCGCAGACCCAGGGCCTTTTGTGCCGCCTGTTGCCGCAGCACCAGCTGCACCTGCCAATGCGGCAGCCGCTTCTGCACCTGCACCGGCGGCTGCGCCTGCCGCACCCGCAGCCAAAGACGGGGCCAAAAAATCCTGATCCCCCGCCGCCCCCGCCTGACCGCCGCGCAGGCTTGCCTGACTTGCCCGGTGGACGTGACTGACGAGTATGGACAGACGCGCACCATCTCCATTCCGGCTGAGCGTCCCCTCACGGTGTATGTGGACAAACGGGAGCTGGTCACCCTGATGACGCTGGGTGGCCACCCCGAATGGCTGGTGCTGGGCTATCTGCGCAACCAGCGTCTGGTGGAGTCGCTGGACGAGATTGAATCGGTCACGGTGGACTGGGATGTGGGGGCCGCCGCCGTCAAAACCCGCACCGGCATCGACCGCATCGAAGAAAAAACCGCCAGCCGCGTGGTCACCACCGGCTGCGGCCAGGGCAGCATGTTCGGCGACCTGATGCAGGACGTGGACAGGCTGCGCCTGCCCGTACACGCCAGCCTGCGCCAGAGCCAGCTACAGGGCATTGTCAACACCATCCGCTTGCAGGAGAGCACCTACAAGTCTGCCGGGTCGGTGCATGGCTGTGCGCTGTTCCGGGGCGACGAGCTGCTGCTGTTTGTGGAAGACGTGGGCCGCCACAACGCAGTGGACACCATTGCCGGCTGGATGTGGCTGCACGATTCGCCACAGACCCCCATGCGGGGCGACGACAAGGTGTTCTACACCACGGGCCGCCTGACCAGCGAGATGGTCATCAAGTCGGCCCAGATGGGGGTGCCGGTGGTGGTGTCGCGCAGCGGCATGACCCAGATGGGCCTGGACGTGGCCCAGCGCGTGGGCCTGTGCGCCATCGGGCGGGCCACCAACAAGCGGTTTCTGTGCTTCACCCATCCGCAGCGCCTGGTGATGGACGCTGTGCAGCCGCTGCCCGAACTGGTCTGATTGGGGGGGCGGTGTGGCCTGATGGCGTGTGTGGGCCTGTGGTGGCCCATGCCGCCATGTGGCCTTGCGGACAGCTGCCGACTCCATGTGCCCCGTGGCCCTAAACTTGCGGCATCTGTTGCATCTGTCTATCCCAGGAAACCCCGACATGTCCGCACGCCAAGTCCACGTCATCAACCACCCGCTGGTGCAGCACAAACTGACGCTGATGCGCCGCAAGGACACCAGCACCAAGAGCTTTCGGGAGCTGGTGCATGAGATCAGCGCCATGCTGGCCTACGAAATCACCCGCGACATGCCCATGCAGGAAATCGAGATCGAAACGCCGCTGGAGCCCATGAAGTCGCGCGTGATCGACGGCAAAAAAGTGGTGCTGGCCTCCATCCTGCGGGCAGGCAACGGTTTTCTGGACGGCATGCTCAACGTCATTCCGGGTGCCCGCGTGGGCCACATCGGCCTCTACCGCGACCCCGACACCCTGCAAGCGGTGGAGTACTACTTCAAGATGCCCAGCGACATGCACGAGCGCGATGTCATCGTGCTCGACCCCATGCTGGCCACCGGCAACTCCGCAGTGGCTGCGGTGGACAGGCTGAAGCTCACCAACCCCCGCTCCATCCGCTTTGCCTGCCTGGTGACCTGTCCGCAAGGGCTGAAAACCTTCCACGACCACCACCCCGATGTGCCGGTGTACACCCCCGCCGTGGACCGTGGCCTCAACAGCCACGGCTACATCGTGCCCGGCCTGGGCGATGCCGGTGACCGCATCTTCGGTACCAAGTGATGCTGTTGTTTTGGTTGGAGTCGGTTTACACATGAACCATGCTGGACACTCCGCGCAGGCCGTTTCTGGTTTGTCCGTTGCCCGCGCGGGCATCTGGCCGCTGGCCATGCGGTCGCTGTGGCGCGACTTCCGCTCGGGCGAGCTGCGCCTGCTGCTGGTGGCCGTCACGCTGGCGGTGGCGGCGCTCAGTTCGGTGGGTTTTTTTGCCGACCGGCTGCAAGGCGGCCTGTCGCGCGATGCCCGCCAGCTGCTGGGTGGCGATGTGGTGCTCAGCAGCGACAACCCCGCCCCCGAAGCCTTCAAGGCCGAAGCCCGGCGGCTGGGCTTGCAGGCCGCGCAGACGCTGAGCTTTCCCACCATGGGCCGTGCCGCCGAGGCCCAGGGCGGTGCCACCCGGCTGGTGGCGCTGAAGGTGGTGGAGCCGGGCTACCCGTTGCGCGGCACCCTGTCGGTGGCCACGGCCCCCGGCCAGCCTGGCCAGCCCACCGCCGACATTCCGGCTCCGGGCACCGCCTGGGTGGATGCCGCCCTGCTGGTGGCGCTGGACGTGCAGGTGGGCCAGCCGCTGCTGCTGGGCGATGCCAGCCTGCAAATCACGCGGGTGCTGACCAACGAGCCCGACAAGGGCGCGGGCTTCATGAACTTTGCGCCGCGCGTGATGATTCACCAGGCCGATCTGGCCGCCACCGCGCTGGTGCAACCCGCCAGCCGCATCAGCTGGCGCTATGCCGTGGCGGGCGACGATAACGCGGTGCGCCGCTATGCCAGCTGGCTGAAGGCCGAGCTGGACCAGGGCCACCTGCGCGGCGCACGCGTCGAGTCGCTGGAGGCCGGGCGGCCCGAGATGCAGCAAACCCTGGCCCGCGCCGAAAAGTTTCTCAACCTCGTGGCCCTGCTGGCGGCCTTGCTCAGTGCCGTGGCCGTGGCCATTGCGGCACGCGGGTTTGCCACCCGCCACCTGGACGACTGCGCCATGCTGCGCGTGCTGGGCCTGCCCCAGCGCACCATGGCCTGGGCCTATGTGCTGGAGTTTGCCGCCGTGGGCCTGGTGGCCAGCGGGCTGGGCGTGGGCCTGGGCTACGGCGTTCACCATGTGTTTGTGCTGCTGCTGGGCAGCCTGCTGAACGTGGCCCTGCCCGCCGCCAGCTTGTGGCCGGTGCTGATGGGCCTGGGCCTGGGGCTGACGCTGATGGCCGCGTTCGGCCTGCCGCCCGTGTTGCAGCTGGCCCAGGTGCCGCCGCTGCGCGTCATCCGGCGCGATGTGGGTGGCATCAAGCCCGCGTCGCTGGCGGTGCTGGGCCTGGGGGTGGCGGGTTTTGCCGTGCTGCTGCTGGCCGCCAGCCGCGACCTCACCCTGGGCCTGCTGGCCGTGGGCGGTTTTGCCGCTGCCGTGGCCGTGTTTGCGCTGGCCAGCCATGTGGCGGTGCGCTGGCTGCGTGTGGCCGTCAACGAGGCCACTGCGCCGCGCTGGCTGATGCTGGCCACCCGCCAGCTGTGCGCCCGCCCTGGCTATGCGGTGGTGCAGGTCAGCTCGCTGGCCGTGGGCCTGCTGGCGCTGATGCTGCTGGTGCTGCTGCGCACCGATCTGGTCGATTCGTGGCGCAAGGCCACCCCGCCCGATGCACCCAACCGCTTCGTCATCAACGTGCAACCCGACCAGAGCGAAGCCTTCCAGGCCCGGCTCAAGGCCGCCGGAGTGGAGCGGTTTGACTGGTATCCCATGATGCGGGGCCGCCTGGTCAGCATCAACGGCCAGCCCGTCAACCCGGATGCGTTTGCCACCGAGCGGGGCCGCCGCCTGGCCGAGCGCGAGTTCAACCTGTCGCACGCATCCACCCAGCCCGTCCACAACCAGGTGGTGGCCGGGCGCTGGGTGCCCGACGAGGCCGACGGGGCCAGCGTGGAAGAAGGGCTGGCCAAGGAGCTGGGCCTGAAGCTGGGCGACCGCATCGGCTTCGACATGGCCGGGCAGGTGAAAGAATCGACCATCACCAGCCTGCGCAAGGTGGACTGGGGCAGCATGCGGGTCAACTTTTTTGTGATGTACCCCGTGGCCCGCATGGATGAGGTGGCCGTCACCTACATCAGCGCTTTCCGTGCCCCTGAAGGGGATGCACAGGGCGCGGCCCGCTTCGACAATGCGCTGGTGCGCGAATTTCCCAACATCACCAACGTGGACATGAGCAGCACCATTGCCCAGGTGCAGCAGGTGCTGGGGCAGGTGATCCGGGCGGTGGAGTTTCTGTTTGGCTTCACGCTGGCCGCTGGTCTGGTGGTGCTGTTTGCCGCCGTCACCGCCACCCGTGGCGAGCGCGAGCGCGAATTCGCCATCATGCGGGCGGTGGGGGCCAGCTCGGTGCTGCTGCGCCAGGTGCAGCGGGCCGAGCTGCTGGGCGTGGGCCTGCTGGCGGGGTTTCTGTCCTCGGTGGTGGCCTCGGCGGTGGGCTGGGCGCTGGCGCGGTATGCGTTTGAGTTTGCCTGGAACCCTTCGCCCTGGGTGCCCGTGCTGGGCTCGCTGGCCGGTGCGCTGCTGGCGCTGGCCGCAGGCTGGTGGGGGCTGCGCAGCGTGCTGCAAACTCCGGTGGTGGCCACACTGCGGCGGGCCGCCAGCTGATCCACCGGCTCTTGCGGCGGTGGTGCGATTCCTGCTGCTGACCTTTCAATTTTCACCTGTTGTCCGACATTGCTTGCCATGACCACCACCCAGCCTACCGACACCGAACAGACTGCGCACAACCCGACTACGCCGTTCGAATGGCTGGGAGGCGAAGACCGGGTGCGTGCGCTGGTGGACAGGTTTTACGACCTGATGGACCTGGAGCCTGGCTATGCCGAGCTGCGTGCCAGCCACGGCAGCACGCTGGACGATGCGCGGCAGAAACTGTTCTGGTTTCTGTGCGGCTGGCTGGGTGGCCCTGACCACTATGTGGAGCGCTTCGGCCATCCGCGCCTGCGCATGCGCCACATGCCGTTTTCCATCGGCATCACCGAGCGCGACCAGTGGCTGGCCTGCATGGACCAGGCCATGGGCGACACGGGTGTGGATGCCGAGTTGCGCACCCGCCTCAACGAGAGCTTCTACAAAACCGCCGACTGGATGCGCAACCGCAACGTGTGAGCTTGCGATGCCGCCGCTTCAGGCCGCTTCGCCGGTCAATGACACGGTTTTGCCTGTGGCCAGCGCCCGCAGATAGCTGCGCAAGATGGTCCACCGCTCAGGCCAGCTCTGGTTGACTGACCAATAGAGGTCGGCCATCAGGTGCTCATCGACACTGTTGGCACCCCAGGTGTCACCCACGGCAATCACGCCCAAGGGGTCGGCAGCCAGGTCGCGCCATTCGGTGGCCACCAGGGCTTCTGTCTCGCTGGAACGTCCCACCAGCGCATACCCGCCCCACAGCACCTTGAGCAGACCAGGCCGAAACCGCGTTCTGAAGGCCGTGCCCAGTGGCGACTCGGCCCTGGAGCCAGGCAGCAGGCTCAGCACGGGCAGCAACGGCAGCAAGGCCAGCACCACAATCCGCTCTGACCAGCCCACTTTTCTGATGATGCTGTGTGTGGGTTTCAGTAAATGGCCCAAAGCCTGTGAGGGCACAAAGCTGTGCCAGGTCAGGCTGGCAATGCCGCTCAGCCCAACCAGGGATTGCGTGATGTCCAGTCCCTGGCCGATGGTGATGCCGGGCAAGACTATGGAGTGCTTGATTTCAACGCCATCTTCCACTTTGACATGGGCACCGAGCACCACATTCGGCCCGATTTTTGCGTTGGCGCTGACCACCGAGTATGGCCCGATGAAGACCGGGCCTTGGCAGTGCGCCCATTCATCGACCACCGCTGTTTTGGCCATCCAGACCTCGCCCTGGATGCGTTCGTTCTGAGGCAGGCGGATCCAGTTGGGTTGATCCAATACCCCCATCTTGGCCATGTCGGCAGCGGCCACCAGGCCTGTGAATGTTTGCAAGTGGGTGCTGCGTGTGTGTATGCGGTGGAACGGCACGCCATCCGCCTGTGGCGATGTCGGTTGGTGTGCCGCAGCCTCTGCCAGGCGGATGCCAATGTCTTCCCAACGGGTAAGGGCGCACAGTTGGGACAGCATGCCCAGACTCAGCTTGGCGTATCCGGCCCACACCTCAGTGTGCGTGCCGTTGCTGGCTTGGCTGAGCCACACGCCATGAGAGGGGTGATCGGGGTCGGGCAACTGCACGAGATCGGGCACCCAGCAAGAAGCATCGACCAGCCAGACCGGCAGGGATGCACTGCCGCGCTTGGCCTCCATGCGCAGCATGATTTGCAACCTTTTGAATGCATCGGTGGCATCGGAAGCCAAGTGCAGGGTCAGGCTCAAACCCCAGCGTTCTCCTTCGTTGAGAATTTCCCGAAAACGGATGGGGTCGGCATCGGTGAGCAACTCGATCTGTTTGCAGCCGACATGCGCCATCTGTTCCATGTGCATGGCCAGCAGCGACTGGCTTCCGACCGGAATGAGTGCGGGCACGACAGCCAAATCTTGCAAAAGGGCATCGTGGTTTGCGGTCAGGGCCATGACATACGCCCGCCTGGGGATGACCGCATCGCCGGCAGATTGGAGGCGCAGCTGCGGGGCCTCGGGCGTGACTCCCCCCAGCCAACGTTGCAGCAACACGGCCAGATAAAACTTTTGCAAACCCCAAAAGCCCACCGTGGGGGCTGTGGGCAACAGCGAAGTGGACAGGTCTGTGGAGGTGGACAACGGCCCCGGACACACCACCACCCAGGGGCCCAGGTAGGTGTTCTGCTCGGCCAGCCACACAACCGCATCGGGGTCGGGCATGGAAAGCAGAACCAGTGACGCATTGGTGTTTTGAATGGCCAGACTCCAGTGGCCATCGTCATCGGAGGCATCCTGGGTCGATGCCGAGCCCACAATGCGCAGCGATGGATAGCGCAAGCGGATGGCCTGCGCACAGGCTGCATGGTCATCGGCAGCCAGCACAAAGACGGACGTGTTTTGCCCGGATGCCAGAGTCAGCGCTTCATGGAGAAAGCTGTAACGCCCCGATACGGTGCGCAACCGGTTTCTCAGTAAGCGGGCTGCGTTGTAAAGAAAAAAGCCTTCAGGCAAAACCAGGTGCGAGGCGTTGTAGGCACGCCGGATTTTCATTTTTCTGCGGGCGAGATTGACAATGTGAACATTGACAAATGAAATTATTTTTGTCTCGCCACCGACTGCCGCTTCGGCCAGATAGTCGCTCAACAAAGAAACAGACTGGCGCAGAGAAAAATTGTCAACACGCAGTGTGTCAAAAATGACTTTATCGGGAAAATTGAAAGCGGAAGACCGGAGAAAAAGGTGCCGGATGGAGTTGAATATCAGAGATAAATCACCATCCAGAGAGCGGTGCATGAAATAGGAGAATTCAACATCGCGTTGGTCGCATGCGGGTAAATGCCGCTTCATCAGTGACCAAGGAGAAATCAAGCCCGGTGTGAGGTGGGCTATTTGATCGGATGAATTCAGTTTTCGATCAGATTCATTGCCCGGTGATTCCGAATCAGAAATGGAGGAATAGGCGGGCAGCGGTCCAATCCAGGTGAGCGTATCATTCCACACCAATAACAAGGCAGACCAATGCGCAAAAGGACTTCTGCTCAGCCATTGGCCAATGGTTCCTGGCCATTTCCAGATTGGAACCGAAAAAGAATGACCATTCAATGATTGAGCCGACAGAATTGTTTTTTTGCCGAAGGGTGAAATAATCAGCCCAATTAAAAAAACAGGAATGGAGGCCAGCCAGAGCAATGCATGAAGCACTGTGCGGTGAAAAAAACCAGGCGCTTGAATCAACGCTGATGCATGGTGAGATGTGGACACAATCACAGCCTTTCAGATTCAGCTGGCACCGCGTGCAAACAAGACAGCCGGAACAGTTTTGACAATCAATTCAATATCAAGCAGAACAGTTCGGGTTTCTATATACAAAACATCCAATTCAACTTGCTGGTGAAACGGTATTTGTGACCGGCCACTGATTTGCCAGATGCAAGTGAGGCCAGGTATGCATTCCAGCCGCCTCCGGTCTGACAAGGTGTATTGGGCCACCTCCTGTGGCAAGGCCGGGCGCGGACCCACCAGAGACATGTGGCCAGCGAAAATAGACCAGAGTTGCGGCAGTTCATCTATGCTCGTTTTGCGGATAAAACGGCCAATGCGTGTGATGCGGGGATCGTTTTCCATTTTGAACGTGACCGCAGCAGAGCCGTGCTCGTTGAGTTGCTCCAGCTTCTTGCGTATTTCATCCGAGTCGGTTCGCATGGAGCGAAACTTCGGAAAATCAAACACATGGCCGCGCAGTCCGACACGTTTTTGCCAGTAAAGCACCGGTCCACGGTCTTCCAGCCGGATGGCTATCGCCAGCAACACAGCAAACGGGGACAAAAGCAGAAGCGCCAGGCCAGAAGCGGTGAGGTCGAGCATGCGTTTGGCGGTTGCGTCGGCATGGCTGAGCCACCAATGGCGAAGCGTTTGAAACCAGCGGGACGGGTGGCGGGAATGGCCCTCTCGCGCCAGCCTGAGGCGACGCTCCAATGCATCAAGATCAGATTGCGACATGCGTTCTCGCTGATGGTTGAATGTTATAGTGGAACTTGCTGCAACATGGTTATCCTGAAATAATAAACCAAGTTGTGATCAAAATACGCTGACCCGCGTGAACAATTTTATTGAGAACACCAGGAGTTGACATGACAGTGAGTATTGAAAAGGTCAAAGATATTCAAATCATCCATGTGGAATACAAATCATTGGATGCCAGCAAAGTGGAAGAGTTTCTGAAAAAGGTTTCAGATGACATCACGCAAAATAACAAAAATCTGATTGATCTTTCCAGGGTTGATTTTGTTGACAGTGCTGGTTTGGGATCGTTGCTTTCATGTCTGAAGAAGGCGAAAACAAACAATGGAAATTTGAAGTTGTACGGGCTAACAAAGTCAGTTCGATCATTGTTTGAATTGATGAGAATGCAAAAAATATTCAGCATTTATGACAACAAAGAGATGGCCATCGCTTCGTATGAGTAAATGGAGCCTTCTTTTCAGTGCGTGCTGCATGATGTGGTTGGCTGGCTGTGCGCAGGTAAAAGATTGGATGGTGCATCAATTTGATACGCCTGAGACCGTGTATTTTTCTCATGCAGGAGAAAATTGGAAAAATACCCAATCAGCTAGTGAGGCCAATGTCTCACATACAGAAGAGCTTCGTCAAGAGCCCGTACGGAAGAAAAAAATAAAATCCAAAGAGATATTCAGGGAAACCATTTATTTCAGCAATGATTCATACGAGCCCTCTCTGAAAGAAACAGAGAAGATCAGAGTTTTTGCATCCAGAGTGATTGACGGACAGCACACAATCAAAATAACCGGGCACACCGATTCCAATCACTCTCATGGCTATAACCAGCGCCTATCTGCAAATCGGGCTGAACGGGTAAAACAACTGCTGTCCAATTTTGGGGTGAGTGAAAGTAACATGCATCTCACGGCCAAGAGTTTTGATGAACCGGCGGCAGACAACACAACCGAAGACGGGCGTGCGATGAATCGGCGGGTCTTGCTTGAAGTTGAATTGACGATCGACACTTCTTATGAAAACCAACAGTCTCAAAGATGACCTGAGCCGCCAAGTATGGTGCTTGATGGGCTTGCCGATCGATGCTGTTTCCATGAGTGAGACAGTAGAGAAAGTCGATTCTGCAATCAGAGAAAGAAAAAAACTGTTTCTGACCACGCCCAATCTGAATTTTGTAATCGGGTGCCGCAACGATGAGGCATTCAGAAACTCTGTTATTCAGTCCGATTTGGTCATTGCAGATGGCATGCCATTGATCTGGGTGGCCAAATTACTGAATATACCCATCCGGGAACGGGTGTCCGGTTCCAATTTATTTGAGAAATTGTTGGAAGGAAACGGTATTGGAAAAAAGTACAGGATATTTTATTTTGGTGGCCAAGACGATGTGGCCAAACGGGCAGAAGAAAAAACAGCCAATCTGTCTTCGGTCGCGGTTGGAGCTGGCTCAATCAGCCCAGGCTTCGTTTCCACGACGGAAATGAGCAAGGCTGAGTACATCAGAAAAATAAATCAATCAGAATCGGATATTCTGATCGTTGCTCTGGGTGCGAAAAAAGGGCAGGAATGGATTGTAAAAAATCTGCAAACTCTCGAAACGCCCATCATCAGTCATTTGGGAGCGGTCATTAACTTCGTGGCGGGCACAGTCCAACGCTCACCGGTGTGGATGCAGAAAACGGGCCTGGAATGGTTATGGCGAATAAAAGAGGAGAGATCCCTTTTTAAAAGGTACTGGAACGATGGCATGGCATTTGTTCAAATGATGGCATCGGATGTGATTCCCCAGAGTTTTCAAAAAAATGACCAAACAGGCCAACTCAGCGTAAAGAAAGAAGGCAATACACTTGCCTTTACTGGGTGTTTTACAGAAAACAATGTGGATTCTGTGATTGAAGAAATTGCAAAAATGATTGACACCTCCTCATTGGTATCTGTTGATTTGAGCCAATGCCAGAAAATTGATCAAAGAGGTCTTGGCGTGCTGTTGATGCTAAAAAAACATGTGCCCAAACTTTGCGTAACCAGTGCGAGTTCAGAGGTTGAAAAAACATTTGTGCGCAATGGTGCAAAATATCTTCTGTGCTGAGCTGTATCTGCTGCGCAATACTGCTACTGATTGGTTCTGATGTGATTTGTTCTGAATATGCTGATTAATCCGATCAGCAAGAAGAAGATATAACTGATTGCATAAATAAAGTAAGGGATGTTGTCTGAAAAAATGTCGATTTGGTTGATTTCCCTGTAAACAATCAGTACGGCAACAGAAAAAAAGCCCGGTAACACGGAGTAAACAGCAACACGTGTAATTTGATAGATGAGTTTAATTTTTCTGTGAAAAACTTCAGAGTGCAGAAAATAAACGAGTGTATGCAGGGAGCCACCAATGATCAGAGCAAAAACAATGTAAATGATTTTGTAGTAGTCAAAATAAAATTTGGTCATCATCTCGGTGATGGCGTAAAAAATGACCACCAAAATCCCAAGCCTTGATAAATATTCAAAGAAATAATCATAGAAAATCTCTTTGTTTATGGGTTCAGTTGTCTGTTGTTTTTTTTTGCTGATTGCTGATCTTTTTGAGCCACGAGGTGCGCCGATCAGCAGGAAATAAAACAGCAGATCAAGTAGTTTTCCTGTTTTCATTTTAAGCGGTTGAAATCATGTCGAAAATATTAATGATAACCATTGAGCTGCCCTATCCACCTACCAGTGGTGGGCGAATGAAATCATGGAACATGCTTAAATTTTTATCGGAAAAACATGAAATGGGGCTGGCATGTCCCATTAAATATGGTGACGATAAAGTTGAGAAAATGAGAAGTCAGCTAAAGCTGCTTGATTTCTGTCATGCAAAATGTGAAATACCCCGAACATCTGCTAATTTAATCAAAAGTTATGTTCAGGGTGTTCCGTTGAACGTATTTCGCTCTGGATCGCACAAGCTGAAAGAAGATGTGACTGCGATAGCTCAAAAGTACGATGCCATACTTTTGGATCATTATGAAGGATTCCAATATATCCCACAAGATTTCAAGGGCAAAATATTTTTCCATGCCCACAATGCAACCTATCTCATGTGGGAGCGGTATGCTGTTTCGGGTTCCAACTTTGCTGTTCGCCTGGTGGCGAAAATGGAAGCCGAAAGAGTCAAGAAATATGAAAAAAATGTGTGCAGAAAAGCCGATTTGATATTTGCAGCGCCAAATGATATTGATATGCTGGCGGTTACCGGCGTTGAAAAGAAAAAATTCCGGGAAACATACCATTTGGGTGATGACAGCCAGCTGGCGTTTCCATCGATTGAATTCAAAAAGACAGAAAAGAAAATCCTGTATGTTGGAACCTTGAACTGGGAGGCAAACATCGATGGTTTGCTGTGGTTTATTCAGGAAGTTTGGCCGAAAGTGCTGCAACGTGATTCAGAAATCAAGCTGGATATCGTTGGGGGAAATCCAGATGAACGCATTGTGCAAGCCTGTCAGTTGCAAAATAATATCAGACTTCTGGGCTTTGTGGATGATCTTGAGCAATGCTTTGTCGATTCAAGGGTATTCATCGCTCCATTGCGGTTCGGTTCGGGAATCAAAGTCAAGGTTCTGAATTCAATGTGCCGGGGGCTGCCCATTGTGACAACATCTGTTGGGGCAGAAGGCATAGCAGTAAAGAACATGGTACACATGGTCATTGCTGACACTGTTGAAGGCTATTTCGATGGGATCATTCAGCTGATGAATGATGTGGCCTTGTGGAATAAAATTGAAGAAAATTCAAGAAAAATAGTCATCGAGAAATACACGTGGAAAAAAGTATTGGGTGCAATGAATGAGGAAATCATTGAAAACATGAATTGAGGTAATCAACATGGCTCAGCCTTTGGTTTATATCGTCATCCTCAACTGGAATGGCTGGAAAGATACCATTGAGTGTCTCGAATCTGTTTTTAAACAGAATTATCATAACTATTTTATATTTGTTCTGGATAATGATTCGGCTGATCAGTCGTTTAACAGGATCGCAGACTGGTTGAATGGATCGAGTGATTTTAAAATCGATGCAATTCAGGAGTTAAGGCATCTCTCCAGTCCAGAAATAAAAAAACCTGTCTCATTTTTAAAATGCAACCAGATCCACAATTTAACAAAAAAAGATATTTGTGCGGGTGGATTGGCCTTGGTGAATACGGGCGGTAATCTGGGGTTTGCAGGTGGTAACAACGTCGCCCTGCGTTGGATCACGGAAAATCAAAATGAAGATTCGTATGTGTGGCTTCTGAACAATGACACAGTCATAGAAAATGACTGTTTGTCAGAAATGCTCACACATCTTCAGTCGAAAGAAAAAACCGGACGATATACCTGTGGCTCACTGGTCAAGTTTTATCATCAGCCCGGTGTAATTCAGGCGTTGGGTGGGGCTAAATTCAATCGCTACACTGCAATTGGAAGCCAGACATTGGGTCGCTTTTTGAATGATCAAGATGATATTGATCACACCCACTATCAAAATGAAATAGACTACATTACGGGATGCAGTTGGCTTCTTCCCGTGGATTACCTCACAGAAATCGGTTTGATGGAGGATCAATATTTCTTGTATTATGAGGAAATAGACTGGGTTATCCGTGGAGAGAAAAAGTACAAACTGACTTATGCACCCAAGTCAATTGTGTATCACAAGGAAGGCAGCAGCATCGGTTCGAAAACCATCAACAGAACAGCGCCGTCTCTGTTGTCTGAGTTTTACATGGGCAGAAATAAGCTGCTATTCATGCGAAGACATTATCCACACAGGATTTTGATCGCCTATTTGGTTGTTTTTCTTCAGGCAATCAATAGAATAAAGCAGCGTCAATTTAAAAATGCATTAATTTTGCTTAAAGTTCTTTTGGGTAAATCGAAATTCAAGTAAATATCGTTGCATGAAGATCGGAGGCCGTTCCTTAATTTCTGTGTCGCTGTTCATAGCACTGTACACGGGGTTCCAAGGGGGAAGGTATTTTTTTGCAAATCGCGTGCAAGAGATAGGAATACTTTGCGTTCTTGCTCTTTTTATATATGGTGCGGTCATGACCGCATTCAAAACCACTAAAAAAGAATTAAATTGGAATTGGTGGTTTTTTGCAACCATATTCATGATTGCATATACGTTTGTATTGCCTGCTTATTTGTTTTCGGTCAATGCAAATGTTGCGATGCTTCCAAGCTTATTTGCCTCAAGGGAGTTTCTGCTGATTTTTCTGTGCCCATCACTCTATTATTGTTATAAATTGGGTTACACGGTTGAAGAGATAGAAGATATTTTTATCAAAACATTGGTGGCACTCATTCTGAGCTATTTGTTTCATTACTACAGAATGGATCTCCGTGCTGCCTATTTTTCCACTGACCATGCAGTGGCTGGGTTGGTTACTTTTGATCCCTGGCGCGGATACAGACTGAAAACGCCATCGTTTGCATTTTATTTGCTGACAGTGATGGCACCAATGTTTGTGTATTTCAGTGATAAAACAAGCAAAAAAATAGCCTGGATTGTGATGTGCTTTTTGCTGGTACACATCTGGATATTGGTTGCGCAAAGATCGATGATGGCCACCTTGATTCTCTCTGTGGTGGCGTATAACGTGATGTTTGCAGAAAAAACGCGACTCGGTGTCTTCTTTTTTATTCTCCCCGGTGCCCTGATTGGAATTTGGATAGGTGTGGGGGAGGCATTTGATCATTTGTCCAAATTGGATCCTGAAACGGATGGTGTTCGATTCAAGTCGTACATGATTGCCTGGGATTCGATTCAGGATCACCCTTTGTTTGGTTTTGGCCAACAAAGCAACTCAACACTGACAGAACAGAAAATATTTTGGTATAAGTTTTTTTCGGCGGATTTGGGAATTATTGGAATTACTTTCAAGTATGGATTTGTGGGTGCTTTTGTTTACATCATAATCAGTGTATACATGATTCAGAGAATGATCAATACGCTGTGGCTGTATAAAAAAACTTACAAAAAAATAAATCCGATTATGCTGGCGCTTCTTGTCGTCTATCTTGCATTCACGATCAATATTGCGCTGACACCAGCCTTTACATATATTCCCGGAATCACAGCTGGTTCATTTGGTATTGCCTTGTCAAGTATTTGGCTGGATAAAATGAGAAATCAACAAAGTTCGTGAGTTGATATTTCATTCAATACCATGGAAATCTGTTTTTTCAGTTGTTCACCACTATGAAATTGTTTGTTTGTCGTGAGTGCATCTATCAGGCTTTTTTCAAACTCGCAATCACTGGATAAATAGTAATCACGCTGATCTACCCAGGTCTTCAGGAAATCCTTGAGTTT
>ERZ724510.805-NODE-805-length-18152-cov-7.284135_pt1 | contig 18152 bp, 19 predicted proteins | sample MGYA00376043_ERZ724510 | MGnify/ENA primary metagenome ERZ724510 (study PRJEB28724, sample SAMN07190888) | wastewater metagenome | isolation source: influent of sewage treatment plant in Hong Hong | place: USA: Christiansburg, Virginia | collected 2016-03-01 ... | reverse complement strand
CCGCGCCGCGTGCGCCCGTCGGACAGTGCCATCAAGGTCAAGGTGACCGAGCTGCTCAAGCTGGTGCAGCTCGACTGGGTGGCCGACCGCTTTCCGTCGCAGCTTTCCGGCGGTCAGCGCCAGCGTATCGCCCTGGCCCGCGCCCTGGCGGTGGAGCCGCGTGTACTGCTGCTCGACGAACCCTTCGGTGCGCTGGACGCCAAGGTGCGCAAGGAGTTGCGCCGCTGGCTGCGCCGGCTGCACGACGAGCTGCACATCACCTCCATCTTTGTGACCCATGACCAGGAAGAAGCCCTGGAAGTGGCCGACCGGGTGGTGTTGATGGACCACGGCAAGGTGGAGCAGGTGGGGACGCCGGAAGAGGTGTATCGCCATCCGGCCTCGCCCTTCGTGTATGGCTTCCTCGGTTCGGTGAATCTGTTCCACGGGCGGGTCGAGGGCGACGCCGTGCATGTGGGCGACGACCTGCTGTTCCGCGACAAGGTGGCTTTTGGCAATGGCGCCGAGGTGTTTGCCTTTGCGCGGCCCCATGAACTGAACATCGTGATCGATCCGCAGGAAACCAGCGGCGTGGCGGCGAAGATCAGCCGCATCCTGGCCTTTGGGGTGACTGCGCGGGTGGAGTTGGACGGCCTGAACGGTTCGACGGGGCAGCTTTTCGAGGTGGAGATCACCCGCGACGAAGTGGCCCGGCTGGGGCTGGAGGAAGGGCAGGCGGTGCGTCTGCTACCCTCTCGGCTGAGAGTATTTGAACGAGAGAAGGCCGCGATTGCCGAAGGCAGCGCGCCAAACTGGGTGATCTGATGAATTTCCAGCAACTGCGCATCATTCACGAGACGGTGCGCCGCAGTTTCAACCTGACCGAGGTGGCGAACGCGCTGTTCACCTCCCAGTCGGGGGTTTCCAAGCACATCAAGGATCTGGAGGACGAGCTCGGGCTCGAACTCTTCATCCGCAAGGGCAAGCGCCTGCTCGGCCTGACCGAGCCGGGGCAGGAGCTGGTCCACATCGTGGACCGCATGTTGATGGATGCCCGCAACATCAAGAGCATCGCCGACCAGTTCAGTAACAAGGACCACGGCCAGCTGACCATCGTTACCACCCACACCCAGGCCCGTTACGCGCTGCCGCGGGTGGTGACGCAGTTCAAGCAGGCTTTTCCGAAGGTGCACCTGGTGCTGCACCAGGCCAGCCCGGCGGAGATCGTCACCATGCTGCAGGACGGGCGGGCCGATATCGGCATCGCCACCGAATCCCTCGCCGGGGTGCCTGACTTCGTGTCATTTCCGTATTACGGCTGGCATCACTCGGTGATCGTGCCGGTGGGGCATCCGCTGGAGTCGGTGGAGCCGCTGACGCTGGAGGCGATCGCCGAACATCCGCTGATCACCTACCACGAGGGCTTCACGGGTCGGGCAAAGATTGACGAGACCTTTGCCAGGGCAGGCCTCGCGCCGGACATCGTCATGTCGGCCCTCGATGCGGACGTGATCAAGGCCTACGTGGAGCTGGGGCTGGGCATCGGCATCGTTGCGTCGATGGCCTATGACCCGAACCGGGATCAGGGCCTGAAAATGCTGGCGAGCAGCCACTTGTTCGAGGAGAACGTGACCCGCATCGCCGTGCGGCGCGGGCACTTTTTGCGCGGTTTTGCCTATTGCTTCATCGAGCTGTGCTCGCCGGAACTCACCGAGGCGGTGGTGCGGTCGGCCCTGCGGCCGGAGAAGGATCTTTACGGAGCCGAGCTTTAAGCGCTGCGCCGGCCTGGCCTGATGTCGTCGAGCTGGCCCAGGGGCAGGTCCTGGCCAGCGGCCTGCAGCGCCAGCAGTATTTCCAGGCCCCGCGGCCACGGGCCGTGGCCGGAGTCCACATTGATGTGGCCGGCGGGGCCGATTTCCTCAAGCTGGCAGCCCCAGCGATCTGCCCAGTAGGCCGCGGATGACAGGCGCACCCACGGGTCGTTGGTGCTGGCGACGACGATGCCCGATACACCAAGGGGCTGGCGGGGAATCCAGCTGGCTACGCTGTCCTGTTCCGGGTGGCTGTTCTCGTTACGCAGGCCGTGGGGCGTAAAGCGTTCCGGATCGGCCGGGGCAACGAGCATCAGCCCGGCTACCCGGCCCGGGCGGTTTGCCGCGGCGACCACCGCGGCCAGGCAACCGAAACTGTGGGCAACAAGCCACACCGGGCCTGGCGAATGGTCAATTGCGTCGCCCACGGCGTTGGCCCAGTGAGCCAGTTGGGGGCGCTCCCAGTCGATGCCGCCTACGCGCCGCGTGCAGGGCAGTTGCGTTTCGAGCCAGCTTTGCCAGTGTTGCGGTTCGCTGCCGTGGAAGCCGGGGACGATGAGGGTGGTGTGCTGCAGAGTCATGGGGCGAGTCTAGGGACGCTGTTCATTCGGTAGAACCAAGAAAATCGTGAAAGCTTATTCTCGGCACGGGAATGGCTGCGTCCGTTGGAGATCGTTCAGAGAAAGCGGAAGGCGAGCCCGGCAACCAGTGTCGGGAGCAGGGCGGCGAGCAGGAGCCCGCCCGGATTCACCGCCTCGTCATCGAAGCTGCCTTTCAGGATCGAAGTACCGGCCGGGTTGGGCGCGTTGGCGATGATGGTCAGGCCGCCACCCGTCACCGCACCGGCGACCAGTGCGTATTTGAAGTCGTCCGACAAACCTTCGACCAGCGAGCCCAGGTAGGTCAGCGCGGCATTGTCCGTCAGCGCGGTCAGGGCCGTGGCGCCGATAAAGACCGCATCGCTGCTCATGCTCATCAGGAGCGGCTGCAGCCACCACTGCTGCAGGCCGCCAAGGACCACCAGGCCGGCCAGGAAGAAGGCCACCAGCAAGCCTTCCTTGAGGATCAGGCGGTCCTGGTGGCGTGCGTAGGCGTGGGAAATGCCGAGAAAGAACAGGAACAGGCCGAGGAAGAGCGGCGGATGATGGGCAAAGACGACGACACCGCACAGGAAGGCGATATGTACCAGTGTCAGAAAGGGAGGTACCGCCTCGTCTGCGCTGGAGGCTTTTGCGGTCGCGATGGCAGCCAGTTCGCGGCGGAAGGCCAGGGTGACGCCAAGGGCGTTGATGCTTACCGCAATGGCGGCCTTCCAGCCGAACTCGGCCAGCATGAAGTTGATGTCCCAGCCCCATTTGCCTGCCACCATCAGCACCGGCGGGGCGGCAAACGGGGTCAGGGTGCCGCCGATGGAAATATTCACGAAGAGCACGCCGAGGGTGGCGTACTTGAGCCGGGTGGACAGGCCGCGGCTGAAAAACTGGTCGCGCAGGATCAGCGCGGCGAGGGTCATCGCCGCCGGCTCGGTGATGAAGGAGCCGAGCAGCGGGACCAGGGCCATCACGGTGAAATAGCTGGCCATCGAGCCGGGCAGCGGTGCGGCGCGGGCGATCAGCCCGACCGCGGCAGTGGCCGTGCGCAGGATCGGCCGCGTGCCGGCGATCACCATGATGGCAAAGACGAACATCGGCTCGGTAAAGTTGCGCGATTCGATGTATTCGGTGGCCGCGCTGGCGCCGATGATGGCGAACATGGCGATCATCAGGACCATCGCCCAGAAACCGAACACCACTTCGACCTCGCCGAGCAGGTGCCACAGGCCGGCGTGGGTCGGGCGTGTATGGGCCAGATGTTCGAAGAAGCGGGTGGCGAAGGTGTGCAGGATCGCGATGGCGAACAGTGCTGCACCGATCAACTCGATGAGGGTCGGAGTCACGGGGGGAGTTCCTTGGCGCGATGGTCGGGGAGAGCGGAAGACTTCTGTGCGCTGAATTTTACACGTCTCACTGCCCGACTCCGGCGGGCTGGCCGGCTATCGCGCTGCCGCCGGAGCCAGTTGTGCGGCGATATGCCCGGCGGCGGCCTCGAATTCGGCGACCGGCAGCGGTCGTGCAAAGTGATAGCCCTGCGCGTAGTGGCACCCCATGTGGCGCAGGAGGTCGGCATGGGCGGCGGATTCCACGCCCTCGGCCACCACGTCCAGACCCAGGCTGCGCCCCATGGCAATGATCGCTTCGACGAGCGTCCGCTCGTTGCCGTCGTCGTGCATGTCGAGCACGAAAGACTTGTCCACCTTGAGGGTGTCTACCGGAAAGCGCTTGAGATAGGACAGGGATGAGTAGCCCGTGCCGAAGTCGTCCAGATAGACCCGCATGCCGAGCCCATGGGCAGCATCGAGCCAGGCCCGGGCCTGATCCACGTCGGCCAGCAGCACGCCCTCGGTGATTTCCAGGGCAATGCTCTGGGGCGGGACGGCGTAGCGGCGCAGCGTTTCGGCGAGGATCTCCGGCGACAGTCCATCGGGGATCTGCCGGCCGGATACGTTGAATGAAATCCGGTAGTCATGCCCGGCGGCCCGCCACGCGGAGATCTGCCGGCACACGGAATCGAAGACCCACAGGCCGATCTCGTCAATGATGCCGGTTTGTTCGGCCAGCGGGATGAACGCGTCCGGCGAGACGAGGCCGCGTTCCGGGTGACGCCAGCGTATCAGTGCTTCGGCACCCACCAGGCGGCGGGCGTGAAGATCGACGACCGGCTGGTAGAAGAGCACGAACTCTTCTTTGTGCAGCGCCTGGCGCAGGTCTTTTTCCAGTTGCCGACGGTGTTCGGCAATCCGGCTCAGGGTAGGGTCGAAGAAGACGTGGGTGTCGCCACCGGCCGCCTTGGCCTTGTCCACGGCCAGTTCGGCATGACGCAGCAGGGTCGGCACGTCCTCCCCGTCATTCGGCGCAAGGGCAATCCCGATACTGGCATGGAGGACGATGGGCGAGCCTTCCACCAGATAAGGCTGGCGCAGCAGATTAACGATGCGTCCGACCACCTTGAGGGCCGTGGCGGAACGACTGACGTTCTGCAGCATGACGACAAAAATGTCGGCGGCCAGGCGGGCCACCGTATCGCTCTCCTTGACGCAGGAAAGCAGACGGCTGGTCACGACACGCAGGACCTCATCGCCAGCGGGCAGGCCGATGCCCTCATTGACCTTGCTGAAGCCGTCCAGATCGACCATCACCAGCGCCAGGCCGCTGCTCTGCCCCTGGGCAAGGCTGGCGACACCATCGCGCAGGCGCTGCTCGATGCCATGGCGGTTGGCGAGCCCGGTCAGCGGATCGGTGATGGCTTGCCGGCGGGCCAGGGCTTCTGCTTCCTTGAGGGTGGATACGTCGTGCACCACGCCCTGCAGCAGGCCATCGCCGATCGGGCTGAGGACCATGTTGAGCCAGCGCCGTTGGCCGCCGGCGTCGTGCAGGCACACGTCGCCGGCGTGGGCGGTGTCGTCGACGAAGGGGCCTTCAATGAGTGGGGTCAAGGGCGTGAGTGTTTCCCACGGCAGATCAAGAAGGCGCAGGCCGCCGGCTGGCGCGTCGCTGGGCGGCAGGTTGAGTTCCCGGTGGAAGGCGGGGTTGGCGGAGATGACGGTCCCGCTTCGGTCGATGATGAAAATGCCGGTTTCGGCGTTATCAAAGATCGCGTGGTATTTACGCTCGTCCACCTCGCGCTGACGGTGCAGGCTGCGCTCTTCTTGCAGCGCCACGACGAGGCGGTCAGCGAGCTGGTTGACGTCGTTGGCCAGGCGGCCGATCTCGGTGTTGGCATGCCCCGGTGGAATGGCCAGGCGTTCGCCGGACACCGGGTCCATGCCATGCAGGCGGTTCGACATCGAGGCAATCGGGCGGGCCACGAACAGCAGCATGGCTCCCGCCACGGAAGCGGCCACGAAGAACAGTTGCCAGCCCACTTGCACGGCGGCCAGCCTGACTTGCGCGGAGATTTCGGCGGCGATGACCTGCGGGTCGGCAACGAGATGGATCTCGCCGATGATCCGGGCAGGCTCGAAGGGGGAGTGGATGGCGCGCTGCAGGGCCAGTGGACTGCCGTCGCTGCCGGCGGCTGGACCCTGGCGCCGGCTGGCGGCCAGTTCCCGACCGCTTTCGATGATGCGGACCTCGAAGACCTCGCTGTTGCCCAGCAGGCCGAGGGCGATCTCGCTGGCCAGCCCTTCGTCCTTGACGAAGCAGGCGGCCTGCAGCGTGCGCTCGACGGTGTGGAGGAGCTGGTCGAAGCGTACGACGGCCCGCTGGCGGGTTTGCTCGCTGGTGGCGTGCACGGTGTAGGCCAGGCTGCCCATTCCGGCAACCAGGACAACCAGGATGCTGGCGATCAGGGAGCGGAGCAGAAGGCCGTGGGGGATCAGCTTCATGGACACTTTTAAGCGTTCAAGGCGCCATTTCGAGGACCACGCGCAAGTCCGGCGTGAGCTGGCTGCGCTCCAGGTAGCCTATTCCGCCGGGAATGGCCTGGATCAGCGGGCCGACATCTTCCGTGTTCTCGGTTTGCATGGGCGGACTGGTCTTGCCGGAAAAGATGAGTCGTGCCCAGTAGGCGTTGATCTCGGAAAGATCCTTGCCCACCAGTCGGCGGTAAAACTCCTTGCGCAGAGGGCTCGACGTCGGCTGGTCGATGGGCATTGCCGCCTGGCCGGAAGGCAGTTTGCGGTAACGTCCGAGGAAAATGTTGACGACTTCCTCGCGGCTGAGGCGGGTAATGCCGAGGCGGGTGTCGACGGCCACGACCAACTGTGCCCTGGCTGCGGTGGCAAAGAGGCTGAGGGCGAGGGCCAGCAGGCATCGCTGCAGACGCATGGCGGGCTTAGAAGACAAAATCGAGGGCGAGGCTGAAGACCGTCATGCGGCCGTCCCACCCGGATGTTGTTTCGCGGAACAGGAAGCGGGAGTCGGGTTGCCCATGAGTCCGGTCCACCTGCGCCTTGAGGGCCAGGTTTTGGGCGAAATCCCAGCGGGTACCGACGAAGATCGTCCGCTGGTCGGAATGGGAATAGGACAGCGCGTAGCGGATCACCGCGGCCTGCGCTGCCGGCATTTCGGCCGGCAGCGAAAGCGGCGAGCTACGGGTTTGCGAGTAGCCCGTGTAGGGCGTGAAGTTGCCCAGGCGATAGGCGCCGATCAGGTAGCCCGCCCAGGAGTCTTCGTACTGGTCGGTTTCGTTGTGGATACGGTTCACCATGCCCTGGATCTGCAGTGCTCCCTGCTCGTAGACCACCCCGAGTGAGTCGTAGTGGCTCCAGGTTCCTTGTGCGGCCAGTTGCGGGGCGAGGCCGAGGACGTCGATTCCGGCGAACTCGTTGATGGGCATTTCGTGGCTGAAGCGAATCGCGGTATGCCCCAGACGTACCTGCCAGGGGCCCGACAGATAATCCACGTGGCCGCCAAACATCCGCGATCCTTGCAGGTTCCAGCTCAGGCCAGGTGCCACCGGGGCCCGTTCGGCGGCATGCCCGGCAAACAGCTTGCCGCGCAGCAGTCCACTGCCGAGCTGTGTGGTGGCGGCCAGGTCTAACCCGTCGAAATAGCTGAATACCAGCGGGCCGTAGAACTCGACCGGTGGTCGGACCGTCAGGTTGGCGTAACCGACCAGTCGCGAGTCGGAGAGCATGAAGAATTCGGTGCCGATTCGTCCGGCGCGCAGGCTCCATTCGGGCGAGAAGTCGTGGCGCAGGAAGGCCCAGGTGACTTCCGGGCCAAAGCCATTGTCGTAGCGATAGCGGCTGACTGCCTGCAGCACGGCCTCCGTGCGCTCGCCGAAGCGATAGTTGGCCTGTACGCCGAGTACTGAATCGATTTTGCCGGACCAGTGGGTCGTGAGGCCCCGGGGCTGGGAGAGGTCGCGGACAAAGCCGGCGTCGCTGTCGTCGGAGCGTGCCAGACCGAGGGTCCCGAAGCCCTTGATGCCGAGGCGGGGCGGATCCTTGTCTTCGGCAGCCACTCCGATGGGCAGGGCGAGCGCCAGGGCGAAGAGGAGTGGATGAACAGGCTGAAGCATGAGGCAGGCCAGGGGCATAGCGTGCAAAACACAGGTGAATATAGTTTATCAGCCTGTTTGTAAGGGCTTCCCGCAGGCATCACGGTCCCGCAGAAAAACATATCCCGTCTCCGGAGCAATGCGAACTACGTCACGCCGCGCCACTGACGCCCCTCGGTGAGCGCACTCACCACATGCCATCAAGGGCCAGCACGACCCGCGGTAATTGTTTTGTCGGTACGTCTGGCGAGCGGTGGATGATGCCGCGGCCGGTATTGCCCTGCCACAGGCTGCCCTTCAGCAACGACACAGCAAACGGAGCGACGGACTCGATGCGCGTCTCCGGTCCGAAGAGTCCCGAGACCTCATCGGGCTGCCCGCCGGCGCCGGCACCCAGCTTGCGCCGATCCGCTCCGCTGTCTGAAATCCATTCGGTACCGGGCCCCCGGTAGGTGCACAGCAGGCGGATGCCGACCCGATCCACGTGAAGGCGCGGGCACATGGCCTTGCCGATGACTTCCAGGCGCATGCCGATGCGTGGGCAGTCGAGGAGTTCGCCAAGAAGCTCGGTCAGCTGGCGGATGTCGTCAGCGAGGGCCGAGCGACCGGGGCCATCGGGCAGACCGGACAGGTCGGGCAGGGCTCCGGGTGACAGGCTGATGCGTAGCCCGCTGCCAAGACGCTGCCGGGAGGCATCGAGGTACGTGGCGATGGCCGGATCAATGGGGCGCTCCCAGACGGCCAGCTGTGTATCCGCCGCGAATATGTCGATCAGCTCGGCCGGTGTTTGGCTGATCAGGGTATGGGGAGGCGGGGCGAGGATGTCGCTACGTGCATTCATCGGGACAAGTGCCTGGATTGGCAGCTTAGTGGAGAAGGGCAATTCCGGTCGGGACCAATGCGATACCTGCGGCCATGAAACCGCTGTGCCAGGCAAAATCACCTGTTTCCTGGCGCAGCCAGGGCATCAGGTCGGAGACCGCGAGGTAGATGAAACTGGCGGCTGCAATGACCAGGACGTGGGGCTGCCAGCTTTGCGCATCGGCCAGCCAGAAGTAGCCGGTCAGGCCACCGATTACCGAGGCAAGGCTGGACAGGCCGTTCCACATGAAGGCCTTTTTCCGGCTCCAGCCGGCGGCGAGGAGCAGGACGAAGTCCCCGGCTTCCTGGGGGATTTCATGGGCGATGATGGCCACTGCGGTTGCCCAGCCCAGGTGGGTATCCACCAGGAAGGCGGCAGCCAGCATGAGGCCGTCGGTGAAGTTGTGGACGCCATCGCCGAGAAGGATGATCGGTACCGATCGGGCCAGGCATGGCTTTTCTTTTGTCGTGTCGGTATGTGCGTGGCGCCACAGTGCGACTTTTTCGAGCACAAAAAAGCCGATCAGGCCGGCCAGCACGAGTGCGAACAAAACCTTTGGCGACAAGCCAGCATCGGATGCTTCCGGCAGCAGATCGAGGAAGGCGGTAGCCAGCAGGACGCCGGTCGAGAAGCTGACCATCCGCGTCAGCCAGCGCCGGGGCAGCCCGAAGGTAAGCAGTGCGGCGACCAGCATGCTGAGCAGGCCGCCTGCCAGGCTGGCGATGATGATGCCAGTCAGCGGGCTCGTGGCCGGAAGGTGCTCAAGTCGGGTTAGCATGGGCGATTGTCTAAATTTCAGGAATGAATGCAATGTTATAACATTGCATTCATTCCCACAAAGCACGCCCAATGAATAGCGCCTACATGCCTGCCGAAGTATCTGTTGATGAAGCCGCCTTCCTGGATCGGGCAGAAGCAGGTTGCCGGACCCGTGGCGCGAGCCTGACGCCGATTCGCCGGATGGTGCTAGCGCTGCTTCACCGTAATCCGAAGGGGCTCAAGGCCTATGACTTGCTGGAGCGGATCAAGGCGGACAAGCCGGGGGCTTCACCGCCGACGGTTTATCGGGCGCTGGATTTCCTGATCGAGCAGGGACTGGTACACAAGATCGGACGAATGAACCTCTTCGTGGCCTGCAGCCAGTTGTGTCATCAGGCGCAAATACCCGGTTTGTTCCTGGTCTGTCCACGCTGCAATGGGGTGACCGAGCTGCAGGATGAAGAGGTGATTCGTACTCTTGCTGCCAGCCTGGTGGCGGCCGGGCACCAGCTGGAAAGCCAGGAGGTCGAGATTGGTGCGATTTGTCCGCAGTGCCGCAAGCCGGACTCGCAGCCGTAAGCACAGCCGGAGAGCCCAGGCTGGCGCAGTAGAGCCTTCAGGTTGCCGCGCGAATCCATTCGGCAACCGATGCGGGCGTTGGAATCCGGCCCGACGACACCAGTTTTTCGTTGATCACCAGCCCTGGCGTTTTCAGCACGTCGTAGGCAATGATCTGCTGCATGTCGGTGACCTTGGTGATTTCGGCTTCGACGCCGACGGCCGCCACCGCCTCGCGGGCGATCTCTTCAAGCTTTTTGCAATTGGCACAGCCCGGGCCCAGAACCTTGATGTTCAACATTTCAGACTCCTTTGAGTGAAGAACGTCCATGACGACTTGCCAGCGATAGCAGCGTCGCCAGTACAGCAATGAATCCAGCCAGCCAGAGGGCGAGCAGCAGCGGGGAGGTGCCGTCCACCCAGGCGCCGTAGGTGAGTCCGGCCGTTGCGCTGAACAGGGCAACGAGGCCAACGTAGGTCGCCGTTTTTCTGCGGCCGATGATGGCCGAGATGATCAGCATGCTTTGCAGGGAGAGCTCGGGGTCGGACATCAGGTAGGCCAGCAGCGGTCCGCGATGCATGCCCAGGTCGAGGAACATCTTGGCGATCGGAACTTCGACCAGGGTCGGGAAATACATGAACACCCCGAAGGTCACGCCCGCCAGGTTGCCGATGACCGAGTTGGTGCCGGCCAGCATTTCGATCCACTCGGGGCGTATCAGCACGCGGATCATGCCAACGACGAAAACGCCGATCACCAGCAGTGGAAAAATCTGCTTCACGAAGCGCCACGATTCCCACAGCCAGTCGCGCAACTGTTCTTCCGACAAGTGACGGCGCGCGATGGCGGACAGCACCGCCAGGCACACGGCGACCGCGAAAAACTTGCCAGTCAGGCCGACGCGCAGGCTGCCGGGTAGCGCCTGCACGGATAGCGCCGCCACCAGCAGCGTAACGGCGATCAGGCCAAGGCTGGTCCATGTCCAGGCGTTGGGGCCATTCTCGATGTTTTCGAGGCCGCGCCAGGCGCTCAGGCCGATGGCGCCCAGCAGGGTGATCAGCAGCACACCCTGTACCGACACGCCCTCTTCGCCCTTCGAGGCGTCATAGGGAACAAGACGATCAAGCCTGCCCTGCCAGGATTGCGCATCGGCCAGTGGCAGGTCGATGTGCATATACGTTCCGGTGAACAGGCCGAGCTTCAGTGTGCCGGCCAGCAGCAGCGCAACCCATACGAACAGGAACACGAGGGACATGCGTCCCATGCCTTCGCCCTGGGCGGAAAAGGGATTGTCGGTCGCCAGATCGTGGGCTGCGTCGTCGCTGCGAAAGACCAGCGCCATGATGAGCCCGATGCCGATACCGAAGATCAGAGACAGGACGAAGCGCGCAATGGCGAGATCCGCCCCGATGACACCACCGGTATAAACCAGCGCAAGAATGTTTGCAGCCGGGGCGAAGAACAGAAAGGTGATCGCCGGCCCGAGCCCCGCACCCTTCTTGTAGATGCCGGCGAAGAGCGGCACGATCGTGCATGAGCACACGGCCAGCAGGGAGCCGGCTGCGGCCGCTGCCGGATAGGAGACTGTCTTGCTCGAATTGCGGCCGAGGAAACGCGTAATCGTTTCCTTCGGGATCAGGGCTGCCATGGCGCCCGCAATGAAGAAGGCCGGCAACAGGCACAGCAGCACGTGCGCTGCGAGGTAGGCCGCAAGATTCCCCAGCCCACCGTGCAAAACGCTCAAAACTCCGGAAAGCAGCTCGTTCATGGCAATCTCCCTTACCAGCGAGTCCTCTTTTGCGTCGATCCTTTAGAGGCACATTCGCGAATACAAGTGTCTTTGCTGTGATGACGCTTCCGGCCCGGAAAGGATGCAGCCTTTCGTGGCTTTTTTATTTTACAGGCGGCCGGGGGACAAAACAGCAGACGTGCCCGGCCTCGTCAAGCTGCACCTGGCAAGCCTGCGACATGTGCTCCCGCAAGCGTTCTCGCGCACGCTGCACCCGGGATTTTGCACCCGGCAGCGACAGCCCCTTCATTTCTGCAAACGCGGCCTGCGACATGCCGCCGAGATCGCACAGGCTGAGGGCTTCCCGATCGTCCGCCGACAGCTCGGACAGCACTCGCGGCAGGCACTGGGCAAGCAGATCGACCGCTGCATCGTCAGGTTCTGAAGTGGCAAGATTGTCGGGTAGTGGAAGCGCGATACGCGTCTTTCGGAAGTGATCCATCAGGATATTGCGTGCCACTTCGAAGAGCCAGGCCCGTGCGTTGAGTACCGTGCAGAACGCCTGCCCTTGTCGGCATGCCCTGAGAAACAGTTCCTGTACCAGATCGTCCGCTTCGTCCGGGTCGCTCAGTCGATGGCGCAAATAGCGACGTAACTCGGCTTCGTGATGTGACCAGGCAGCAAGCAGACAGGGAGCTGTCATGACAATCTCCGGTTTGCACAGGCAGGGGGCAACGGGGGGCACAGCTTGTTTCGCAAGGTCTGGAGCCAGCCTTGAACGCGACCTTTGCCGGCGTTGTGGCAACGGGCATTTCGCTGGTCGGCTACATTTGAATCTTGTTCTCTGACGCGAGCAGGCCAGCTGCGACGGCAGGAGTGTTGCGCTGAAACGCTTCGTGCCTCCTCCTGCAGCAGGAAGGAGGCACGAAGTCAGCTCGTCAAGTCATGTCGGACTGGACGAGCTTTTTTATACCGGCGTTCAGGCGAAGTTGGCCGCCGCGAAGTCCCAGTTGGCCAGGCTGTTCAGGAAGGTTTCCACGAACTTCGGGCGAGCGTTGCGGTAGTCGATGTAGTAGGCGTGTTCCCACACGTCGATGGTCAGCACGGGCTTGCCTTCGCCGCTCTTCAGCGGGTTGCCGGCGGCGCCGGTGTTGACGATGTCGACGGTGCCGTCGGCCTTCTTCACCAGCCAGGTCCAGCCGGAGCCGAAGTTGCCGACTGCGGAGGCCTGGAAGGCCTTCTTGAAGTCGTCGAAGGAACCCCACTTGGCGTTGATGGCATCAGCCAGCGCGCCAGTCGGAGCGCCGCCGCCGTTCGGCTTCAGCGAGCTCCAGAAGAAGGTGTGGTTCCACACCTGGGCGGCGTTGTTGTAGATGCCGCCGGCCGGGGCCTTCAGGAAGGTTTCTTCCACGGACAGGTTTTCGTACTCGGTGCCCGGGATGAGGTTGTTCAGGTTGGTCACGTAGGCTTGATGGTGCTTGCCGTAGTGGTATTCGAAGGTTTCTTCGGAAATGTGGGGAGCCAGGGCGTTTTTGGCGAAGGGCAGTTCGGGCAGGGTGTGAGCCATATTAATTTTCTCCAGGGTGGGGGTGGAAATTGCCCGACTATTCTAGTCGGGATTCGATCCTCTGCACAATCGGACGCGCGGCGCCTTGATCCGGGCGCCGATGCTGCTCGCTATTTTGCACTGCAACTAACGGTTTTGCTTGTCCACCGTCGCATCGACGCTGCCGTCATGGAATTCGACCTGGATGTGCGCGCCAGGCTGAAGGGTGGCGGCATCACGGACGATAAGACCGGCTTCGTCGCGGGTGATGCTGTAGCCCCGCGCCAGCACGCCCCGGGGATCGAGGTGTGCCAGATGCTGCTGGAGGGCGTCGAGCTTGCCGCGCTGGCGTGCCAGCAGGTTGTCGGTGGCTCGCTGAAGGCGTCGAGCCAGGGTTGCCAGGCGGGTCTGGTGGCTGGCGATGTCTGGGCGGCGGGCAGCGAGGCGTAGCCCGAGGGTGGCGACCCGCGCTTGGCGGACGGCGATCAGCTGGCGGCTGCGGGAGGTCAGGCGGTGTTCCAGGTTGGCAAGGCGCAGCCGGGCTGCTTCGATGCGCTGGCGCGGATGGGTCAGGCGTGCCGCGGCCCGGTCGAGGCGCTGGGCGGCGATTTCGATGCGGCGATCCATGGCGCGCTTCAGGCGCGCACTGAGTTGGGCCAGGCTGTCGCGCAGTTCGACGAAACCGGCGCTGGCCAGTTCGGCCGCTGCGGTTGGTGTGGCGGCGCGCAGGTCGGCGGCAAAGTCGGCGATGCTGACATCTGTTTCGTGGCCGACGCCGCAAATTACCGGCAGGGGGCAGGCGCGAATGGCCCGTGCCACCGCTTCATCGTTGAAAGCCGCCAGATCTTCGAGGCTGCCACCGCCACGCACCAGCAGCAGCACGTCGTTGCCGTCCGTGGCGGCCCGGATGCCGGCGTTGCGGATGGCGGCAGCGATCTGTGGTGGTGCGCTGTCACCTTGCACCTGCGTGGGATATAGCGTGATCGGTACGTGAGGCGCCCGGCGGGCCAGTGCGGCCGTTACGTCCTGCCAGGCCGCAGCCTGCTGCGAGGTGACCACGGCAATGCCGCGGGGTAGGCGGGGCAGGGAGCGCTTGATGGCCGGGTCGAACAGGCCCTCGGCTTCCAGCTTGGCCTTCAGGCGCAGGAAGGCCTCATAAAGATTTCCAACACCCGCCTGGCGTACGGCTTCCACGCTCAACTGGTAGTCGCCGCGGGGCTCGAAAAGCGTGACCAGCGCGCGTACTTCGACGCGCATGCCATGTTCGAGCCGGAATGACAGCAACTGGGCGCGGTTGCGCCACATGGTGCAACGCACCTGCGCTTGCTCGTCCTTGAGGGTGAAGTAGAGATGGCCGGAGGCTGCACGGGTCAGCGTCGATACTTCGCCGGCGATCCACATCAGTGGAAACGTGCCTTCGAGCGCATCGCGGGCGGCGCGGTTCAGCCAGGAGACGGAAACGACTTCGCCGGAGTTGACTTTGGCGGTGGACTGGGGGGTGTTCATGAGGGTGGATTCTACCGGAATCCACATCCCCGCCAGATTGGTCCGAAAAAATCCTGCCCGTGGGCTTGACTTGGTTAAAAACTTGTAAGTTATTGATTTAAAAGAAAACTGGGTGTAGCTCAATTTTTGACCCGACCACTAAAAACCCTTACGGGGCGCGGGTTTAGCCCCCTCGTTTGGCAACAATCCACAAAGTTATCCACAGATTTTGTGGATGGAATTCTGTCTGCCCTCTGTTGCTCTCCATCGTGGCCCGGGTTAAAGTCACAGGCTTCATACGATTCGCAGGAGTCCTCGCGTGTTCGCCATTATTCAGGCTGCCGGCTGGCCAATCTGGCCTTTGTTGTTCGCTTCCATCGTGGCCGTAGCCCTGATTATCGAGCGCCTCATCACGCTGCGTCGCAACAAGATTCTTCCGGATGGCCTTGTCGACAAGATCGTCGTGGAAATGCGCCAGTCGGGTGTGACGCCCGAAATGCTCAATCGTGTGGCCCTCAGCTCTCCCCTCGGTCGCGTCCTCGCATCCGGCCTGCGCAATGTGCGCAGCCCGCGGGATGTGATGAAAGAGTCGATCGAGGAAACCGGCCGTGCCGTCACCCACGATCTGGAGCGTTTCCTCACCACCCTCGGCACCATCGCTTCCATCAGCCCGCTGATGGGTCTGTTCGGTACGGTGGTCGGCATGATCGAGATCTTCGGCTCCCAGTCGCCCGGCGGTTCCAACCCCCAGCAACTGGCGCACGGCATTTCCATCGCCCTTTACAACACGGGTTTCGGCTTGGTGATTGCCATTCCGAGCATGATCTTCTGGCGCCATTTCCGGTCTACCGTGGATGGGCTGGTCATCGACATGGAACAGCAGGCGATCCGTCTCGTCGAACTGGTCCACGGCGAGCGTCGCTGAGATCCGTCCATGAACTTCAGCCGTGGCCGCTCCCGCGAAGAGCCGGAGATCAACCTGATCCCGATGATTGACGTGTTGCTGGTGATCATCATTTTCCTGATGCTGACCACCACTTACTCCCGTTTCGCCGGTCTGGAAATCAACCTGCCTACTGCAGACGCCCAGGCCAGCAATGACAAGCCGGTGGAAATCAACGTGGCGGTGACCGCCAGCGGTGAAGTGGTGATCAACAAGCGCCCGGTCAGTGGGGCGAGCATTCCGGCCATTGTTGCCGCACTCCAGGCTGTTGCGCCGCCGGACGCCAAGGATCCGGTGGTGATCATCAATGCCGACGCCAAGGCCATGCACCAGCGGGTCATCGACGTGATGCAGGCCGCCCAGCAGGCTGGCCTCATTCATATCTCCTTCGCCACCCAGGCGGCTCAGCGCTAGTCTTCAGTCTCGTCCATGCCACGTAGCGCCCCCGCTTTCTGGCAGCACCGCGGGGTGCCGGCATGGAGCCTCTTTCCGCTTTCCCTGCTTTTCGCCTTCCTCGCCGGCCTGCGTCGCCGGCTGTTTGCCGTTGGTCTGAAACGCGCCGAGCGCCTGCCGGTACCGGTGGTTGTTGTCGGCAACATTGCCGTTGGTGGCAGTGGCAAGACGCCGGTGGCGCTGTGGCTGGCCGATGAACTGAAGCGCCGCGGCCACAAGCCGGGCATCGTCAGCCGCGGTTATGGTGGGTCGGTGGATAGTGTGGCCGAAGTGCCGGCCGGCGGTGATCCGACCCGCTTTGGCGACGAACCGGTATTGATGGCCAGCGCTTCTGGCTGTCCGGTTTTTGTGGGGCGCGATCGCCCGGCCGCTGGCCGCGCCTTGCTGGCGGCGCATCCCGATGTGGATGTGCTGATCGCCGATGATGGCCTGCAGCACTATCGCCTGGCCCGCGACGTGGAAATCGTGGTGGTGGATGAGGCGACCCTCGGCAATCGTCTGCGTCTTCCCGCCGGACCGCTGCGGGAAGGCTCCGGCCGGCTTGCCGAAGCCACGGTTGTTTTCGCCCATGGTGACCTGTCGCCAGGGTTGATGCGGGTCCTTGGTTCGACACCCCTGTTCGGTTTTCGTTTGGTGGGTGGCGCTTTCGAGCGGGTCGGTGATCGTCGCGAAACCTGTCCGGCGGAGGCCTTTCGCGGGCGGCGTGTTCATGCGATGGCAGGCATCGGTCGTCCCGAGCGCTTCTTTGGCCAGCTCGAAAGCATGGGTCTCGTGATCGAACGGCGGCCATTTCCCGATCATCATGCGTTTACTGCGGCTGATTTGGCGATTCCGGATGGCGATGTGCTTCTGATGACCGAGAAGGATGCGGTAAAATGCGCGCCTTTCGCCCCGGCCGACAGCTGGGTGTGGCCGGTTCGTGCGCAGCTTGCGCCGGGCGCGGCCGAACTGATTGTGGAGAAGCTTGATGGATCCCCGACTGCTTGAAATCCTCGTTTGCCCGATTACCAAGGGTCCGCTCGACTTCCATAAGGACAAGCAGGAGTTGTGGAGCGTCAGTGCCCGCCTGGCTTACCCGATTCGTGATGGCATCCCGGTGATGCTGGAAGAAGAAGCCCGTCCGCTCACTGAAGAAGAAATCGCCCAGGCGCGCTGAACATGGGTTTCAGGATCGTCATTCCGGCCCGCCATTCGTCGACTCGTCTGCCGGGCAAGCCGCTGCTCGATATTTGTGGCAAGCCGATGGTGCTGCGCGTACTCGATCGGGCCCTTGAGGCCGGTGCCGACGAAGTGTGGGTCGCCACCGACCATCAGGGCATTGCCGATGTGGTGGAGCGTGCCGGCGGCAAGGTGATCCTTACTGCCGCGGAGCATCCGTCGGGCACCGACCGCCTGGCCGAAGTGGCGACGCGACTGGGCTGGGCCGACGATGCTGTGGTGGTGAACGTGCAGGGTGACGAGCCACTCATCCCACCGCAACTGATTGGCGCCGCCGCTGCAGTGCTGACCGATGATGCCGAGGCCGCCATCGCCACGGCCTGCCATCCACTGGAATCTGCCGAAGAGTTCTTCAATCCGAACGTGGTCAAGGTGGTGCTCGACGCCCGCGGCCGCGCGCTGTATTTCTCCCGGGCCCCGATTCCGTGGGCGCGGGATGCCTTGGCGGCCGACCGAACAGTGTTGCCCGCCGGTTTGCCGGCCTATCGGCACATTGGCCTGTACGCCTATCGGGCGGGTTTTCTGACCCGTTATTCCGGTCTCGCACCGTCGCCGCTGGAGCAGTGGGAAGCTCTTGAGCAGTTGCGGGCGATGGCCCACGGCTTTCCGATCCGGGTCATGGTGCTGGACCACGCACCGCCCGCCGGCGTCGATACCGCCGAAGATCTTGAGCGAGTCCGCCGGGCGTTTGACCTAGCGGAAGTTTCGCGTTAGTTTCGCAATCCCATGTCGCATCGACAATAACCAGAGGAGGGAAAGACATGCG
>ERZ724510.801-NODE-801-length-18175-cov-7.487086_pt1 | contig 18175 bp, 18 predicted proteins | sample MGYA00376043_ERZ724510 | MGnify/ENA primary metagenome ERZ724510 (study PRJEB28724, sample SAMN07190888) | wastewater metagenome | isolation source: influent of sewage treatment plant in Hong Hong | place: USA: Christiansburg, Virginia | collected 2016-03-01 ... | reverse complement strand
TTCTGCCTGTTCTCGTTCCAAATCAGCTCTTATCTGATTATAACGATCGGCAGTCTGACTAAGTGTTTCCCAAAATCCTGGCATCTTTCCTCCTTAATAAAGTCCTAAAAGCTTTAGAAGACCAGCTGGAGACTGTGTTCCGAAAAGCAATGCCGGAGACGCTCCAACAAGATTTCCGAAAAGTCCACCAAAGAATCCTGACTGATTTTGGCTTCTCTGCATTTGCATTGCAGCATCTGCCTGCATCTTCTGTAGTTGATAATTCAAAGCCGATTGTGAACCTTGCATTGCCGCAGTATTCTGAGCTGCAGCATTGGCAAGATTTCCCTGAAGACTGTATCCCAATAATCCAGTACCAGTCTGATACGCATTGTTGAGATAACTATTGTATGCTTGACGAGTCCCTTCCAGATTACTGGCGAGAGAAGACTGAAGCTGACCTGTAGCAAAAGGATTCTGACCAGCTGCCTGCATACGCATGCTGTTCAAGTATTGCTGAGCGGCAGCGTCTACACCAACTTTCTTCAGGTCATTATACATACCTCTATTACGAGAACTATATGGATCAAGAAACTCTTCTCCCAGTGCAGTATATCTACTCGTATCAACCGAGTAAGTCTTTGGTGTATATGCCTGTGTCAGCTGTTGCGGAGTCATATTATACCCCTTCAACCTACTCTGCCCGAAAAGTGCATTTCCAAGCCATGACATTATTTCACCTTCCTTATCCAATCAAACGGGATATTCAAGCGAGCCCAACCATCTGGAAACCTTGCTTCAAGATACAACTTCGTCTCACCTTCACTCTTCGTCTGAGTAAAACGAATATTGCTTGTTTCCGGTTTCTCAACGTTGATGTCGCCAGTTCCAACGGATTGGAGTTTTTTATCTAGTTCATCGATCTTATTCCAGATTCGATGAAGTTCTTTGTTCATCTCTTCGAACGAATCGAGAGCCCTATAGGAACTTATTCGTTTCAAATTTCCTCCTTCGTTACAAAAGAACGAATTACATAACGTATTACCGAAATCGGTTCTTGCGATTCAATACTTATATGAAACACAGACTTCTGTACCGGTTTGCCATAGTATTCAGATGCCTTTTTGTTGTCAATATATATCTCCGATTGTACTCGTGTATTTCCATTATAGGTTTGAATATCGTATATCTGCTTTTTATTCTTAATCCCGAAATCGGTAACATAATCAAGTTTCATTGTGCGAACTCTTGATGTATAAGTAGAAACATCGCTTCCAAAAAGTTTCTGAGAAATTGCATAGGTGGTAAGATAACGACCATTGTTATAGGATATTGTTCTTACCAAGATTCCTGGAATTGTCGACACAGCTTTTGTCTCTGGAGGAATAATTATCGGAGGAAGAATTGGAATAGACGGCGATTCCAATGTTTCAATATCAGTAGAAACTGTGATTACAGCATAGCCATCTTCAGTTGAATAGACTCCTTTCAGATAGGCGTCATACGCATCAGGCGTTTCAATCATATAAGTAGCCCATCTTCCAGTGCTGATTCCATACAAGAATACTATGATTTGCTGAAATTTTCCTGGAGCATCTACTGTCTCACCAATCACTGCAATGGCGTTTCGGTTCTGAATATATTCTACATACACACGACCGGTAAGCCATTTGAAAGAAGGAAACGCTGTTCCCTCAATACTGAGTTGGGAATAGTTGTTTTCTTTCATTGCTTCACCAATTGGAACTACTTTGTTTCCATCTACAATGTAGAGATTGCCATTGAAGTAGACAAAGATACCAGTTTCAGTAGCAACCACATGACTACGCTGAAGAGCACCACAAGACTTACTCGTATATTCAATAGCAAGAGTATCGGCATTGATGATAGAATACTCTTCCTTCCCGAAGGCATATATTCTTCCATTGTAAGGAATGAGAACATTCGGAACAAATCCAAGAACACAGTATTCTTCTTGATAGTTAAATATAGATGGTTGATAAGGTAAACTACGAAGCACAAGATTATCGGTATTGACATTAACCTTTGGATCAAGAGGAAAATAGACATTTCCTGCGTAGATTATACCATTGTACACACATTGGCAGTTTCTTCTTACGCTTACATTATTTACCGTCTCCGAGTATCCAGCGTCAATATTGAAAGAAGCATAGCGTGTTCCATTATCATGTATAGTTGCTTTATAGAGACCAGTATCTGAATCAAAAGTAAAATTATCATAATTAAGTTCTTTTTCACCAACTAAGCGATATAACTCCTGTTCAACGCCATTCAGCATTTCTACGGCATATAAACGAACTGCTGTAATTCGGCGAGAAACTAAGTGCAACATTGCAATATTTATATTCAAATCTGCTTCAATATTCCAAGTTCCAGTTCCGGGAACAGTATGATCCCAAACGACGTCTGAAAGTGGAGAAATACTAATTCCATCGTAGACAAAAGCTATGCGGTAACGAACGCTAGTTCCATGTTCAAATCCAGTTCCTATCGTATCACGAAAAGTTAGAATATCTTCTTGAAAATGTAATTCACCAACATAAGACAAATCCACATTTGGTGGATCAAGTTCTTCAACATTGTAGAGCACTATATTATTAGCAAAAGCAAAAGCTATTGTTTCATGAATAAGATCAAAGACTTTGTATTTCTCTGTTGTTTGTCCTTCTTCAATAGACGTTCCTTCTTTGGTGATCTCACCAACCAATAATGGAACATAGAACAAAGCAGAATTAGTAGCATTAGAATATTGCACATCTGCTGGACTGAAGTATACTAAATTGTTTTTAGATGGTGTAAGAATTGATTTACTCTCGTTGGCAAGAAGTGAATAATGAGTACGCTGCTCTTTGTGGCTTCCAGGAAAAGAAGATAAATCCGAAGCGAAAACAGCAAATCTCGCACTTCCGTCAGATTCAACTTCAGGATTATTAAAGAACTTTGTGAGATGAAAATATCTTCGGTAGTGAGTTGATCCAAGAAGAATATCAAAGAATTCGTAATCCCAGACATTCACAGGTTCTTGCCCATTCCAACAATAATAAATATCTTGTGCTCTTACATCTGAATTAAAATATACATCTTCTTCTCCCTCATATAACGTATTAGGTGTAAGTGGCATAGCCCATATTATATTCGAATTTACATAGCTTTGGCTATAAGAATCAAAAGTACTTATGTGTTGAAAGTATGCCATACCACATCCATAATGTGGTCTACTGTAATGTCTTATATCCTGAGACAGCGATTCAAATTCACAACCCAAATGCGAATTTAGCCACGTTTTTGCTTTGCAGGCAATTTCATAACCAACTATATTGTTTACATAATCTAATATAGTTAATGAGCCAATTAGATGAGCATTACTATGTATATCACCATTGTCTACGTAAGCGAATCCACAATATCCTGGAGAGTATATTTTAGTTACTTGCGAAATACCTGTAATATAATCTACATATTCATCATCGTTACTTACATCACGCAAATATAGTTCGTTTAATTTCAAATACAAGTCCAAGAACCCACACTCTGTATCTATCGAACTATTTGCTCCGTTAGTATTCGAGACCGGCTCACTATTAGCAAATGCTTCATAAGGAATTCTCAAATAGCCAGCTTCTTCACCATTTGGACGATATTCATATCCATTTTCATTCCATCCTAATTTATAACCAGAACTTGTTATGAAATGTTGAGTTTGTACCCAATAACAATAACAGTCAATCTTCCTATACGGCATAAATGGAAGCTTGCTTCGATTCAAAGTATTTTCGGCACAAGATACTGTTATCTCTGGTTGATTATAAACGAATAAGTTTTTGCTGAAGGAGAAGAGCATGTCTTCTTCCGTTGCAAGAGAATTGAGATAAACATTGTCTCCCATGTTATATGCCAAGAATACATAGTCTTTTGAAACTGCTATAGAATCTAATTTACTTCCTACTGGATTGTTTGTTTCCATCACTTTTACATGAGCAAGAATAACATCGCTTCCTGCGCTAATTGACAATAGTTCTTCTGGATAAACACCGTTTTCTTGAAATACCGAACTCAGATTAAGTTTTGATATAAATAAGGAGCTTCCCTTATAATAGGCAAAATATATATGCACAGGATACCATATATTCCCTATCTCTACTTTATCGTAACTCCACGCCAAGGGCAACGATGGAGCAAGAGGAAAAGAGCTATATGTTATATTCTCTTGTATATCATATAAATACAAATTACCAAAACCGTACTGAGCATAGAGAATATATCTTTCGTTGATTGGAACAGCAAACTGAATATTTTCCTGAGTTGAATAACCATACTTGGAAGAAATCACATCTTCTTCGAAAATTATATCATTTCTATCAACTCCGATAAGGTCTCCTTTGGAATATCCATACCGCAGGTACTTCGCATGCCCACTGTCTTGAATAATGCTCATCTGGCGTCCAATAACGTCCATACAGGGACGATCTCCAGTTGGAGGACTAATGGTACCAACCCGAACTCCATCTACGTATACGTGCCCATTTATGTCTTCAGAAACGGCAATATCTTTTCCTTCAACGAATAAGTTTTTTTGCTGTATGTATGCGGTTCCAACTGCTTTGTCTTTGTTCTCCGGTACTGCCGTATTCAGTGAACCATCGACTCTTGCATTCCAAAAAGACACAGCTCCGCCAGGAGCATCTGGTATCGCCGGAGCTGCGCCATTGAATGAGTTGAAAGGGACTATTTCTTTTGGCATTAGAATATTCTCTTTGGATTAAGTATTTCTCTTCGTTGTTCTTTAGCTGGTTCATCAACTACGCTTGTAAGTGGAAGTGGGAATCTGTTCTTCGTGAAGTTAATCGTTCCAGTATCGATTACTATACATTGGAAAGAAGCTGCTCCTTTGTCTTCGCCATTCGGATATTCCAGAGTGTTAAATCCATAAATAATCACTTCAAACTCAGCAGATACTATATCGCTATTTTCACTTTCTGCAATATGCTGCATTCTCCAAAAAGGAAGCGAAACAATGAAAATTCCATTTCCAGCGTTTCTACAGTAAGTTGGACTATAGAGTAGAAAATATTGCATATTTATATCAAACACTTGATCAATGTTCCCTTTGGAAAACACAATAAAATCCTTTTCAGATTCATCTGAAAGAACACAGTGAAGTAAGACGGCTACATTGAAATCGGTTAAGTCGACTCCAGCCATCTCAGCATCGGTAATCTCATAGACATAGTTTCCAGTAGAAACTATAAATTCATTCAGAGTGCGTGCCATTATTCTGGCTCCTCTTCAAGAACTACATCAACCACAATTGAAGTGTCATCTGTTGCAGTTGCTTTGTAGTCTCCTACCCAACTACGTCCACCACTTTGAAGTGTTTCTGGATTGTAATTGACATCTAGGTTATAGATTGTTATGGATTGATATCCAGGAACAGGCTTCTTAAATTTTGCATTTGCTACATTTCCCCGGTGATTAGTAAGATATGCCATTCCTGTTGGAGCAATGTGCGCATCAACAATGTTCCCAACATAAACAATGGGAGAAATTATTATATCTTCTGCACTGTCAATATCGTTCAAGGAAACACCGAAACTCGCTGTAATATAATCACCGGGTTGTGAAACATTCGGAGCAGGACTTAAACATAGATAATTAGAGTAACCACCACCGATTCCTCCAGCATGACTAGTAGCATTATTGTAATCATCTATTTCGCTCTGAGTTGGTGAATATAATTTCGTAAGGTTTTCTCTATTCTTAGAATTAATTACCGGATTTATTCTATCTGTCGTACTCCAACAATTAGGACCTGTGCCATACGACCATTGACTGTTTATGCTTTCTGAACTATGTATTCTACCTTTATGTATATATACGTGACACCACATTCCAGTATAGGCATCTTTATATGTAAGTTCATAACCTAATTTTAGATTTTGAAAAATATCATTCAAAATTTCACTCGAAAAGCTTGTCTGAGGTATTGCTTTTCCTACCGGTCTTCCATCTATAAATACTATATTAAATTGAAACGGTGCAATATAAATTACATTAAATGTATTACCAAGAAACACTTCATCCCATGAAGTAGGAAGAAATGGAGTTTCCATAGCACTAATATATGGTAGATTCGTAAATAGCTGATATTGTAAATCTCTTGCAATATACAGTGTTCTCATATCAACACTTTGCGTTCCACCTGGCTCTATAAACTCAAGTTTTAATTGATTTATAACCGGTATTTTATAATTTACACAATAGTGATAGAAATAATTACTTAGGGGTTCTATGTTCGTCAAATCCATAACATGAGAAGAACCAACTGTAATCTCTCTTCCTATATCTCCAATATAATCGTTGATATATGCATTCATTGTTACTGTGTATGGCATTATTTGTCTCCTTGTATTTTCTCAATCAGGATTTCTATCCTGCTTCTGTTTGTATAGATTACCTGCTTCAGTAATCCGTTTATGTAGATTAAGAATCTTTGGAACGCTTCGTAGATTACGGTAAGCGCCCGAATACCTATTTTTTTAAGAAGCGAGTAAGTTTGCTTGTGCAGTATGCCGATACTATATCTACGTGTTAGATTGAAACTCTTCTTCCAACTTATACTTCTGGGCTGTATACCAAAGACCTTCAACTTACTCGCTTGCTTGCACATTGTTATCTTTTTCTGGAAAGAAACAGAAATATCTCTAAACCTTTTTCCCATCTCTTTCTTCTCTTGGTGTCCAAGGTTCAGTGGTACACGAAGACCAACAGATGTAGGAATCGCAGTTGCAATCTGAACTTCAGAATGCTTCGGCAATTCTTCTTTCTGCGGAACATTGGAAATCGGAATCGCAAACTTGTTGTGAGCAAAGATAAGTGTCTTTCCGAGTGGTTCTCTTCTCAACATCAGAAGTATACCTGTGTAATTGTCGCAGGAGAATTCCCGCTATTATATTTCGTTTTAACTGCCTGAAAAGCACCAGAGAACTTATTCGCATATAATTCAACAGTTCCAGGCTCCATAGGAAAGATTCCAGCCAACTCTGTAATCATCAAATAGAGTGCACATAGCTGAACTTCGGTATCTTCTACTCCAGGAATCATTTCATTCCATTCTTCAATAATATTCGGATTACTTTCAATATCATCATCAGTAAACGACTTTGTAGCTTTACTTATGCGTACCCAATATTCTATTTCCAATTTATGATTTCCTATGGTCGCATCCGTGATAAGTTCTTTATTGGAATCGTATATCAGTAGTTTTCTGTGTCTCACTTCCCAGTAGACATCGTCTCTAGAAGTATCTTTCACGCTATCAATCTTGACTATATCCAATTTCCTGAGGTCTTCATATTGATTTACATTATTCGGTTTAAGAATTTGAGTCCGTAATCTTACTTCTCTGGAAATCTTCTCAAAAGCGATATTATAGAATTGCACAAAAGCTTTTGCCGTAAGCTCCGGTACAATCAACTGAGCGAGTGCAAGTAATTCACCATTTGTCATTGTACTCCTCCTGGTGCTTGTGAAAGAACACCAAACCAGTCATAGTATTCCTGTCTCAAGTTTCTTATCCGTTGAAGAATATTCACAACATTCTCCATCGTTACCCGAAGCTTATCCGAAGCAGTAGCTTGTTCGCTTATAATTGTTTGAATTTTCTGCAGCTCTGCTGAAGCGAGTTCCACATCGTCTTTGTTGAGTCGCTTCTCCACATTTGAATAATCATAAGGTATCTTATCTGTAATCATCTTATTCACGAGGAGGGAAACATAGGCATTAAATACTTTATTGAGCTCAAATATAGAACAATACAGTGCCAATGGATACTTATAGCGGTCATGCCAAATAAGTTTCCCACCACCTTCAATCCCATATTTCACAATCTCTGCACAATAGCGTTCTGTATCTTCAGCTCCTTTCGGGATTGGTGGATATGCGAATAAGTTTTTGCCTTCCAACCAATAGTAGTGCTTCCCATACGAACCATCATTCAGCAGCGAATATGGATTCATTATCTGTTCCGGATTATCTACTCGGATTGCCAATTTTGGAATCTTGCCTCTCACATAGTAGACCTTTATCTCTTCATTATCTGCCGGAACATACTGAAGCATAGTAGAAAAGCTGGAGACACCAGTAGCAGAGCTGGAGGAACGAGTGAGGATTACTGGCGTCTCCAATACCTTCAGTGCTTTCGGATTGACAATCCCAATACGATTGACTATATCTTCCATGCCAGACATAAGAACATTATCTTCTATGATAATATCCTTCGTTCCAAGAATGGAATTCACATAGTCCTGAATATCAATCCGATTCAGTATCATTATTCTTTCACCGCATATCGAATTACTGCATTTCCAGTTGCAGCAGGAGTAAGAGTGATTGCAATGCGATAGAAGGGCGCTTTGATATTTCTTACATCAAGAGATATTCCACATCCAGTTGTTGCAGCGGAAATAGCTGGATTTGTTCCGGTTACCATATCCGACCAATGCGTCCCATCTACTGAAATCTGCAACTTTATCGTGTCTGCAGTTACTGTTATATTCTTGGTTGAAGAAATAATTGCAGCGGGAAGAACAACATTCCCCTGAAAACTGGCAAGCGCAGAAGAATATATCGTCTGAGCACTCGCACCAGTAAAGGCAAGTGTTTCTTCGTAAGTTTTCCATCCAGTGTAGGTTGCTGCTCCAGTTACATCTGACCAAGCCATCTTTCCTCCTTATGCATTCCACTTCAACACAGCATGTGTCTCAGGAAGCGTAATTTGCATTCCAGCTTCAGTTATAATCTGATCAATACGACCGTCAATATCTGGAGCCTGAACATTGGTTTGATAGAAGGTATCACGGCTGATACCATTTCCGACAAGTGGACGATATGCAACCTGACCCAAATCGATTACCAAACAGTAGTCTTCCCACTGTTCCCTCAGTAGAGGATTGGCAACGAAATTGAAGTCGCCAAAGACACAACTTACTCGAGTAAGGTTGAAACCAAATTGAGATTTGACATTTTGAATATCCAACTGAGCGGAACCACCAGCAAGAGTATTGCCCAAGAATGTTCCATTCCCCAGTTTGTTGAACCAAGAGATTAGTTTCCGAGAAGCCAAAACCAGTTTGCTTCCACTGTTTCCATTTTCCGGAGCGAACATATCTCTTGACCAGTCTACGAAACTATTATAACCACTATTGGAATAACTGAATGTAGCAACATTACCATACAGAGATACAAAGGGAAGGATTCCCCAAGTATATCTTTTTACAGCGGCGTTTGTTTCTGCGTCTAATGCTCCAGTAGTTACATTTACGTTTCCCACTCCGAACAGGAAGGCATGTTCCATATCCATCTTATGCTCACGCAGTTTTTCATCCCAAATTCGCATGAATTCATTTTTCTTTCCCCGATATTCAGTAGCCATTGCAGAACCAGACATCATCGGGCAGGCAGTTTTGAATATTTGAGCATATCCTTCGGTCTGACTTAGAAAATCATACCAACTATCTGGGGCTCCAGAAGCTTCAGGATATGCTGTTCCCACAATCTGTCCACGAGCATTAACTGGAAAAACTACATTTCCTGAGTTAATGGCAGCTTTACTGGTTGCAGTAAGGATAAACAATGGAGTCATAGTAACTTTGGTAAATCCACTAGCAGTTGTAGCCGAAGTAACTCTTCCGTAGAATGTTCCAGTATTAGAACCATTGGTAACATTTTCAATTGCCACTATCTGCCCTTGAACGAAAAATATAGGTGCTTGAGCTTCTGTGGTGGTCTTTCCACGAGAATCATACTTACAAGATACTTGCAGATTAGTAACACTGTTATAAGCTAATGTTGCTCCAGTAGAAACATAGAAATTTCTCCGTTGCCACTGGTGGCGTTGTTCCATCATTTTGAATACAGGGTCGGGAGTTGCAATCTTCCGAAGCCGTGTAAGGTAAGAGAAGAAGGGAGATTCCTGCGGTCGCAGTTCTGCAATCTCTCCGCTCAGATCGAAAGTCCGACGCAGATTGTCAAGACTTATGTTCACAGGAGGAACAGTAGTTTGAGTATAAGTTCCGCCTTGTGAAGTTGTGTAAAAGTTAGTAGCCATTTTTCATTTCTCCTATTTTCAATATTGAGTATTCTTGTTGCTCAGTGCAATTGCTTGACGAATAAGTTCAAGTGTTGGGTCAGTTGCTCCTTCGGACTGAGCGTTATGCACTCCCATTGTGGGTGGTATGCTTTGCGCTCTCTGTCTTTGCAGAAAATCCGGAGAAGGAACATTTGCTCCATAGGGATTGTACTGAGCTCCTGGATTTGGAGGCGGAGAGTACATAGGTCTTGGAACGGTTGGAGCTGGAGTTGTTCCACTTTGCTGTTGCATCTGTGCCTTCTGCAACTGATACAGCTGAAAGAGATTATCAAGCGTCACAGACTTATCGTCCGACATTGTCTGAACAAAGTCTATGGCGGTGTTGTAATCTACTCCATAATTGTTCATAACCGTACTAATCACGCTATCCAAAGCTGTCTTCACTTCGTTGGCACTTCTCAATTGTCCAATTTTCGCTTCCTGTTCTCTTTGCAAGGCTTCCAGTCGTTCCTGCTGTTTTGCTTGGAGCCACTCATTTTTCAGTGCATTATACTGATTCATTCTGGTGTTGTAATCAATGAGTGCAGCCATATACTTTGCAGAATCCGAGTTTGGATCACTATATGCTTCCACCTGGCTGAAGTTAAATGGTCTTACAGGTGCAGGCGGTGGATCAGGAAATTCTTCGTCTTCTTCTTGTGTTTGGTTTTGGGTTTGCTGTGAAGCAGTATTAGCAAGTTGCTGCTGAATACTGTTCAGCTGTTGTTTCAATGCTTCATTCTCTTCCTGAAGCTTTTTGTACTGATTCTGGGCTTGATCAAACTGCGACTGCCAATATTGGTAACGAACCTGATCGTTATCCGAGGGCTGCGTAGCATTCTCGTCCTTTTTTTCGGGTGTTCCAAAGGAAGCCGAGTTTGTATCATCTTCCCAAGAGTCATCAATGGGTACTCCGAACATGTCATATTGTGGTTGTAGCATTATTCCTCCTTTTGGGAATTTCGACGAGTTTGTTCTTCCACCATCATTCTTTGTGTTTCCAGGGCAGCGGCATTGCCGGCATTTCTGAGCGTATCATTTAATCTTGCACTGTATAGTTCTTCCGCCTTCCTCTGTTCAAGTGCGGTTTCACGCAACTTCATTCGTTCAGTTGATACAGCTTGATCAAGACGTGAATGGAAAAGTTCTCGTTCTCGAGTTTGAAGGTCTCCTTCAAGCTCTTTGATTTTTTCTTGTGCTTGTTGTAGTGCTTGCTGAAGTTGTTCAATGGTGTCAATACGACTCAGAACTCCTTCAATATCAAATACATCTGTTTTCTTAAGTACTTCTACTCTGTCAATGATTTGGTCTCGATACATGTCTCTATAGAATTCTAACTGAGCATAACGATTGGCTGGAAGTGTAGAACCAGGAATAACCATTAGGTCATACTTTCCTACGCTTACATCGTTCATTACGCTTACCTGTTTTCCATAATCGTCATAGAGACGCTTATTGATAGCGAATTCAGAGAGAGAGTTGTTTGGCTGCAATATCCGAATCATCTTCTCCGCAATGTAGAATTCTTGAACGAAGCTAATAATAACTTTTCCCAGAAGAGTAAGTGCTTGTTCAATAACAGCTTGCTTTACTTTGATTCGTCTCTGCCCAAACTCATCGAGCATCATTATTCCACGATACGTATCTGGTGCCGCCTGAGGACTTCCCATCATGTTCTCAAACAGACCAAGTTCGTGGTCGATATCCTGTTTCGCCATGATCTCATTCTGATAGAGTTCATTGGGCATTGGTAGTGGAGCTACGGGAACGGGCTGACCTTCAGTGAAGTCAAGTTCGATTATTGCTCCGGGTTGAGCCCATTGTTCTTTTAGGGCTTCCACATCAGTTCCTCTTGGAACAAGTACTTTCACGTTTGTGGAAGTGGACGCATGCGCAACAATCAGAGACCGAATCTTGTTGATATATTTCTGCATATCTTTCACCAGCCTGACATCGGACAGAGGGTATGGTGAACCGGTATGCATATTCATCAACGGGATTATCGGATACTCTTCACAATTGAGCAAGCGTCGGTAAAGGGTCTTGTCTCCGGCAACGAAACCCATCTGAATCCGTTGCATAGGCACCTTTACCGCAGTAATCAATCCTTGCTCCGCAAGTTCCAGCATTGTGACTTGCTGAATTTGTGGAGGTTGAGGGGGTTGCATCCCCTGCTCCGCAATGGCTTGTGCATATTCTGGATTTTGCTGAGCAACTTGGATGAGTTGCTGATATTGGGCAAGAGCCTTTTCATACTCTGCCATAAGACGTTCTGCTGCCTGACGAGCAAGAACTTCTTCGGTAGTTATGTTTCCGTTAATAATCCAAACTGGGCGCTGGAGGTATTCTTCAAACTTCTCAGGGGTAAGAGTATACTCTGCCCTGCTCCAGCTTTCGAATACTCGAACCAATTCTACCCAGACCTTGGTATAACGCTCATAACCACGGATGTATTCACCATCGAAGAGATCCGGATTCTCAACTCCGGCAAATACGATAAGATTATCACCCTTATTCCCAGTGTTGATCATATCACTGCGAAAACTGTTTCCACTTGCCGTATCGATTGCTTCAGTGTAGGATGGGTACAAACGCTGAAGTTGCCCCTTGGTGTAAGTGCGGCTGATGATAATATCAGATGCATCACTACAGAATTCATCTTGAGAATTCGGGTCAATATATACTTGAAGAGGATCGATTGCTTTGAATTTCACTTCACCTCTTCCACCATCGGCATAAGGATCGATATACACAAGTAGAACGCCCATTCCCGTGACATAAAAATCATCTATTGCTTTGGAGAGTTGTCTGTCTCCTTGCGAAATATTCCAAATATACTGAATAAGTCCATTCATTGCTCCCGCTGTTTGATTGTCTGAATCTTCTGCAGCAGTTACTCGAAAAGTTGGATGATTGGAAGTAAGAATACCTTTTGCCAACTCTACTGCAGGATGAATACGATTGATAACAAGAGCCGCTTGAGAACGAGATTCAAGTATCTTAACATCCTCTTCAGACCATTGTTTTCCATAGCGAAACTCTCTGTCCTCGACTGCCTGATTTGCCCAAATAGTTCTATTTCCAGAACTGAACTTCGCAAACAGTTCCTGAGTTTCTTCGGCATATTCCGTATCTTTTGAGTTTAATACATTTTTCTTTTTCTTCACTTTGTTCTCCCAGATATTACATCTTCTTCAAATAGGTCTGTCGTTTCGCCTATGAAGCCAATTGCAGAGCTTCCAGGAAGGAGTTCTTCTTCTCCTGGAAACGCTTTCTCTATTATGAAGCGAATAAGTTCTGTGTTGTCTGTGGCAGAGATACCGTGTTCTTTCAACTCTTTCACCACAGCTCCCACTCTATTTGTCCAAACGATGCATCGGGCAATACCTTCGGCATCGATATCTTCTTCTTTCTTCTTCATACTACCATCCAACTCAACCGACCTCCATTCTTCGCAACATTCTGCTCCGAAACATTGCTATTTTTTCTTTTCGGAGGTCTGAAACCAAAGTTTGTCGCCATCCAAATACTGTCAAGTATATCGTCATGTTTTCCTCTGGGGAATGCCAAGAATTCCCTTTCTGCTTCTATATCGAGGGCTTGTCGAAAAATAAGTTTTCCCTGAGCCATTATCGGTACGAGACCAATCAATCGCTGAGACTTATTCGTCCGATGTGTGATTTTCTTTTCAATTCCAGGAATATAGATATTTTCCTTCAACATCATCTGTCTTACCGCCTGCCGACACGCTTCTTGATAGGATTGCGACTCAATATATACACCACGATGGTGCCACTTCTTGTAGAGGTCAATAATCATCTGTGGATGCTCTGCAGGATTACATTTTCTTCTTACCATATCTACAACAAATTGGTATCCATCGGCATCAATACCAATGGTGGTCATCACGGTATAGTCACTATGCCGAGAAAGCGCAGAAGCCAAGTCAATACCCATGAACAGATACACTAATCGTTTTTCTCCCAAATAGTCAATATACCATTCTCCGTTTACTTCTTCAATCTTTCCCTCATAGGTATGAATATATTCCGGTCGGAAAGGTGCATCTTCTGGAGCTTGGGGTTCATTCATATATTCTTGAAAGAATCCAGAAATATTGCCCATGTGTTCGAAACCTTGTCGGATTTCTTCGATCTTTTCCATCGGATACATTTCTTCCCAGATACTCTTCCCATCGTCATCAATAATCGATTTCCAGATTACTTTCCAATCCGGAGCATCCTTCACCCACTGAAGGAAACAATCTTCAGAAATAGTGGTACCAATTACGATTATTCTTCCATCCGGCTGAGAAAGAGAAGGAATCACAGCTTCCGTAATCCACTTTCGGTTGGAAGCACGAGATTCTGCAGTATTGGCATTCATTTCGGATTCGAAGTCATCAAGAACAATAATATTCGCACGAGTGTCATCTTTGATCAATCCCCGTACTTTCTGACCAGTACCAAGAGAAAGAACCCGAGCCCCATTGGCAAGAATAATATCATCTTCTCTCCAGCGTTCCGCAGTGTTGGAACCGAGGTCTCCGAAGTATTTCCGAATTTTCCTATTGTGATCCAAAGTATTCTTAATTCGGGTAAGAAAGTTAATTGACTGACTGCGGGACTCGGAGATAAGAACAACGAATAAGTCCTTGTCTGGGGACTTATGGAGGACTTCCCAAAGGATGTAGATAAACGAGGCAATCGTACTCTTCGCCATTCCTCTCGGCAGTGCAATCGCCAACTTCTTCGTTTCTCTATCCTGAAGGAGATCGTAGATTTCAAAGTGTACCTCCGGCATTGTCAAGGGTACCGACCTGGGAAGACAAGTGGTGGCAAAGATGGGAATAGAAATCCGCATCGCCATCTTCAATATCTCGAAGTCGGTTGCTTCGGGAAACTCTTTCTTCAATTCCTTCAGAATCAGAGAGAAATCAGATATCATTTGTTCGCATTGAGAGCAAATACTGCTCGTCTTATAGTTCTTGTATCATAACGAGACTTATTCGCCAAAACATGTCTGGCATAGGCAAGAACATCGTTATATCCAGCGGCATGCGCCTGCGCAGTGAAAGCACCTTCCGTTCCCTTCTCGGAAATGCTTTTTGCGGCTTTGGCAATCCAATTAGATTTCTTTGCCATTAGTATCCTTCCTTTCCGGTCAAATCCCAGAATGTTGCAAACACTGGGTTTCTCCCAGCAATTTTTTCATTTCGTAGATAATTGTACAGATTTTCCCATGTATCTCCAGTTTCTGGATCAAGCGGAGTACTACAACCTGGAGTAGCATAACTTAAATCTTTTGCAAGTGCAACCATTCGTCCAGTACCAGAATGAAGAGCGTTTGCAAGTTGCTGAAATGGTTTAAGATATTGCGCCGAAACACCTTGAACACTGAGATATGGATCATTTCTATCAAAGCTTCCTGGAACAACTAACTGGTATGATTGCTGATGTGCCTTGCTCCCGAATTTTTTTGTCCAATATTCTGCAGCTTCTGGATAAGTAGCCGGATTAAGCCAAGAATATTCTTTCCCGAAAAGATGAAAAAAACCACTCTTTCCTGGTATTTCTGGATTTTTCTTGCCTCCGCTTCTTCGATCATAATTTTGAATTTGTTTTGCAGTGAGAGGAACATATTCTTTCACATTTTCTAAATTTCTTGCTCTTCCTGCAGTTGCAGCCGGAATTACTTGAATCTGTTTTCCGTCTGGAGAATAATAAATTGTTCCGCTTTTTTGCTCTTCGAGAATGAGTGGATTTCCTTTTCCATATCTATTCCTTTTAATCATACTGAGAACATACTCTGTTATTTCCGGAGAAGCTCCAGCCTGTCGAAGTATTTGATAGTTCATGTTGTCAATATCCGTAGTATCTGCAGACCTTGATTCTTTCCTGATACGTCGTATTTCTTCTTCTGAGTGTCCACTTGTTGGGGCGAAAAGAGTATCTGTGAAAGAAATTTCTCTTCCAGGCATAGTTGCAGATTTCTTAGCAGGAGAAGAGGAGAAAGAAAGACTTTTTCGCAAATTTCCCACAGCATTGCCTAACCAATCTCCAGTATTTTCTATAGCTTCTTCAATCCAGTTTCCTGCTTTTTCTGCCGCATATGCTCCTCCAGCAATACCGCCACCAACTATCTTGGCAATCGTATCCCACACATTTTCTGCTCCGCTTTCCACAACACTTGGAACCCTTTCTCTCGCCTCTCCGGTGATTTTCCCAATTTTTTCAAATACATTTTGTGAAAGCGAAGAAGCCTCTCTCTCTACTTTGTCAGCAACATCTTCAATCCAACTTCCAACATTTGCTGTTCCTCGGTCATAGGCTGCAATTATTTCTTTCTTCCTTTGAGAAAACGAAGTTCCGGTTCTTGTTTTTTTTCCTGGAAATTCTACATCCTTTTTTGGAGGAACATAAGGTTCTGGTTCCGGTTGCCACACTGGAATTACGGTTTCTGGGTGTCTCTGAAGATAATTTCTGCGATTTACAAGTTTATTGAACTCCTGAGCACCGGAATCATACGAATGTGCAGCTCCTTCATAAGTACCTCCACCGACTCTATACATTCGGTTAATTATCTCCTGAAGTTGCTCTTTGGTAGCATATTTCAAGAAATCTTTAGTTGGTCTGGGCATCTTTCTCCTCCTTTTGAGTAAGTTTAAGACGATCGGAGACTTTCTCCAGCTTCTTTAGGTCTTCCACTTCGGACTCCACTTCGAAAGTTCGAGTGTCAATTTGTCGATCTTTCTCCTTCATTCCATACATATCCACAAAGTTTTCTGCAGCCCGAAGCATATTGGCAGCATCTTTCTTCTCCAATGCAACTTCTCTTGCCTCCAGAAGCATTTTTACTACCGCTTCTTCGGTAACTCCACAGTTTTCTAGTATTTTTCTGACTTCTTCTCTTACCATTTTGATACACTCCTCGCTTTTATAGAACTGTTTTATCTTTGTCGCTCGCTGACTTTTCGGCGAAACACAGAGAATATTGACGATTTCTCCCACATCGAGACCATTTGCCGCCATTCTTACTACTGCTCCCCGTAAAAGTGCCCCAGGAGTGGACTTATAATTGATATAATCCTCGGTTTGAGAGCGATTTTCGGTAAGAACGAGCATTTTTGCTCGGTCATGATAGTACCGAGACCCACTATTGGGGAGATGAAACTCTCCAAAAGCGCTTCTGAGGACGATTCCGGAGCGAATGAAGGAAATGGAGTAGATGGGAACCACGATTCCGTCATCGGAAAGGACAAAAAAGGGCACTTTCTCTGCAGTTTCCTGGGAATAGTGGATATCCTTCCAGTAGGAATAGGAAATCCCACGCTTTTTCGCTTCTTCTTCGTCAAAAGCTTGCCAGGTAATAGTCTGACCACCGAAAAGGTGGCGGTGTGAGACACGTCGTTCCATAATCATGATTCATAAATTAAACGAATTCTGGAATTTGTCAAGAAAAATTTTTAGGAAAGGCGAATAAGTTCCTTGTGGATACGCTTCGGGAGATTCGGAAAGAAGTTGATCGGATTCTCAAAACATATTCCACACTTTGAGAAGATGAAATAACCAAGAGCATACCCAGGTCGAACGCGGATCGCTTTTGCAAATGCGGTTGACCTGCGTTGGCATCGCTGGTTGAGCAATTGCTTCCGGATTCTGAAATCGCTGCCATAGGAGGTATATCATGGCAAAGTTACTAGTAAAGGTCTTCGCAACAGAAGATCGCAAAGAGGAAGGCACTCCGTATGGATGGCCTGAAGAGCGTCCGATTTCTGCGAAAGCTCTCGCCAAAGGCAAGACTGCTAGCGGCGAAAAGCCTGTGTTTGCAGAAACATGGGTGAGCCCTGACGTTGATCTGTCCCAGTATGGCTGGGTCAAGTCTAACGCCAAGGTATCAGTATATGGCAATCAGTTGTGGGTTTTTCCACGTCAAAGACTGGTTGTTGATGCTCCAGATTTTCCCGAATAGGGAATTCTGAGTTGTCTCTTGGTGTCGGGGTTGGCTGGTATCGGCTGACCCCGACATTCCCAGTTGTCGTTAACCTCT
>ERZ724510.799-NODE-799-length-18208-cov-3.560954_pt1 | contig 18208 bp, 14 predicted proteins | sample MGYA00376043_ERZ724510 | MGnify/ENA primary metagenome ERZ724510 (study PRJEB28724, sample SAMN07190888) | wastewater metagenome | isolation source: influent of sewage treatment plant in Hong Hong | place: USA: Christiansburg, Virginia | collected 2016-03-01 ... | reverse complement strand
ATCTGGACTATGCGCTCCCACTGGCAACGGGCGAGTTCGTGGCGGTGCTCGATGTCGACTTCGTACCTGCATCGGACTTTCTGCGTCGACTGGTGCCGCATCTTGTGGCGAGACCAAGCCTGGCGTTTGTCCAAGGACGCTGGTCGTTCCTAAACGAAACCGAGAGCGTGCTTCAGCGGGTTCAGGGGCTGATCCTGCATGGCCTGTTTCTCGTGGAGCAAGCGTATCTGTCGGCTCACTCGCAGCCGGTCCAGTTCAATGGCTCAGGCGGTGTTTGGCGCAAAGAGGCCCTTGTGCGTGCGGGCGGCTGGGTTGGTCCCGAGGCGGAGAACACGGCTTCGGTGACCGAGGATCTGGATCTGTCCTATCGCGTGCGACTGCTCGGCTACGAGTCGCTGCACCTACCCAGCGTCGCTGTCCCCACCGAGCTGCCCGAGAGCATGGCGGCGTTTCGCAGCCAACAGAAGCGCTGGGTACGTGGTGGGGCCCAGGTGTTGCGGAGCTTGCTCGTCAAGCTGATGACTCCGGGCCGATCGATATCAGAGCGGGTCACCATGCTGCTGCATTTGACGAGGCACGTCCGGCAGCCGTATTTGGCGCTGGCGCTGCTGTTTCTGCCGCTCGGTCCGCTCGGGCTGGTCGAGTCGTTGTTTGGGCCGCCCGGAGGCATGCTCACTGCGGTGCTGCTGCTGTGGCTGTCGCTGGCCGTCTATTACGGCGCAGCGCTGCGGCGAATCGGGAGATCGCCCTTGTCGGCGGTGCTACTCGGTCCGCTGGTGATGGTGCTGTCGATGGGCCTGTGTATGTCGTTGTCCGTCGAGCTACTGCGAGGGGTGCTGTCATCACGCACCGGGGCCGAGTTTGTACGGACTCCCAAGACTGGTGGCCAGAAACAGGTAACGGTGCAGTATCGACCGGTGTTCGACCGACTGGCTCGGATCGAAGTGTTGGTTGGGTTGGCGTATCTGCTGATCGCGGCGCTTTTGCTCCGGCGCGGTGACTTCCTGACAGCGATGGGCTTTGCGGGCTTGATTGGCTCGGGACTTTTGTGGGTGGGAGGCGGTAGTTTGCGGATCCGCTAGACGGTGCTTACGCACTCGATGCAGACGGCGTGGCAGGTACGGTCGGGAGCTCGCCGGCCGGCGCTTCGGCAAGAGCGCTGAGCGCCTTCTTGGCGCGTCGACCAAACGGAGTATTGGCATACGCGGCAGCCCGCTCGTAACGACGGCGTGCTTCGATCGGTTTGTGCTCGGCCTGGGCGACCTCTCCGAGCCAAAACCAGCGCTCAGCGGTGCGACCCGGATCGACCTGCCACTCGGGATCGAATTGGAGCGACACCGACTCTTCTTCACTGCGCAGCGCCGCCAGCAGGGCGGTCTCGGCGGCTTGATGGTTGCCACGATGCAGCTCGGCGATGCCGCGAGTGCCACTGATGCAGGCCGATAGCAGTGGATCGCGAGATACACCATCATCACCCAGCAAAAGCTCGACCGTGTCGTCGAGATGCCCAACCGCATCCACCGCGTTCCCGAGGAACACCAGCGTATACGCCCGATTGTTCAGCCATAGCGCGACCTCGAGCGGGCTGAGCTGCTGAAGCTGGACGCGATCCAGTTCCTCCAGCGCTTGACGGTGATCACCGAGGGCATTGAGCGCGCAGGCCAGGTTGATCCGCAGGAGCTGCTCATCTCGTATCGGCAAACTGCGGGCCAGTGCGACTCGGTAGTAGCGGATCAGCAATGCGGGGTCGTCACTCGGCAGGCTTGGCCCCAGCTCGTCCTCGGAATGTTCGGCGAGCAGCAGGGCAGAGCGATTGCGCTCGTGGCTGGTCAGCGCCGCGATGACGGTCACCCACACAAGCAGGAAGAAAATTCCCAGCACAGCCCTAGTTTACCCCGACAGAGCCCAAGTTCGCCCGCTCTGTGCTCTCAGCGCAGTGGAAGTGTGATCGGCCTCGACAAAAGTGAAGTGAGCACCTGCTCGAGCTGAGAAACCAGCTCGGCCTCGCCCACCTTCCAGGTCTTGCCCTCCGCATCGGGATCGAAATGCCAGGCCTTTCGTTGCGCGGCCATCCAGATCTGCCGAGCGGCCCGGTGGCGGTTGATCACGATCTTTTGCCCCGAAGAGTGCGTCAGATTGAGCACATCACCGGACATCTCGACCTCGATCTCATCGGGATCAAAGGTCGAAACCGCTCGCTCGATGCGACGGATCATCGCTTCGGCAACCTTGTCAAACTCAGCGTCCTGTCTTTCGCGCGGATTCATGAGACGGCCAACCTAGCGCTAGTTCAGCGCGGTAATACAGATGAAACGCCGGACGTGACGAACTTACTGGCGGAGCGAAATCGCGATTTTGTGCGTCTCGTGGCGTTGGAGTTCAAGTCGGAGATGCTCGATCACTTTTTGGTGGGCTTTCTGGACTTCCTCATCGGTCAGCGTTCGATCATCGGCGCGATAGGTCAGGCTAAACAGCAGCGCTTTTTGTCCCGCCGGAACGTGTCCTGGCTGACGATAGTCTTCGAGCAGCGCCACGCCTCTCAGCAGTGGTTCGCTCGACTTCTCCATCGTGCTGAGCAAACGACTGGCTTCTACGTCTCTGTCAACAAAGAACGACAGATCGCGGCTCGTGGCAGGGAAGCGAGACGGGGCCACATAAGGCTGCTTTTCAATCGGCAGGCCGGGAACCTCCAGCTCGAACGCGAACGCGGCACTCGGTAGGTCGAGCGACTGCCTGAGATCAGGATGCAGCTCACCAAACACGCCGAGCACTTCGCCGCTCTCCACCGATACCAGTTCGGCCGTCGCTCCCGGATGCCAAAATTTGTTTTCGTCCGATTTCGCTCCTTCCGGTATCGATCGGATGAACACGGCGCGAGGATTTGCCTCAGTGCGCACCTCGACCTTATCGAGGGGCTGCCAAGTGAGCTGTAGGCCGAGCCCGATCACAAGCTGATCGACAAGACCCTTCACATCGTAGAAGTCGAGTACATCGCTCACGCTCGGCTTGAGGAAGAAGTCGCGATGACCACACAGCACTCCGGCAACATGAACTTTTTCCGTTGGTAGCTGCTCGCTTTGCGAGGAAGGCAGGAAGACCTCGCCGACCTCGAACAGCCGAATGTCGGTCTGACCGTGGGCCAAGTTCTGACGGAGCAGATCAACCAGGCCGGGCAGCAGCTTGGTTCGCAGCACCGACAGTTCTTCACGCAGCGGGTTGTCGATGCGCAGCGGCTGGGTGGCCTGTGAACCTTCGCCGAGGCGCACCCGCTCAGGGCTGGTCATCGAAAACAGCAGCACCTCTGATAGGCCCAGCGATGCACAGAGGGTTCGTGCTCGGTCGGCGTTGCGATAACGAATCATGCCGCTCGACTGAGTTGTCGGGGCCGCCATCGCCAGCTTCGGCAGCGTCGTCGGGATGTGGTGAATGCCGTGGATCCTTGCCACTTCTTCGATCAAATCGATCTCGCGGGTCAGATCGGGTCTGCGGGTCGGAACCTCAACCTGGAGCCGGGTGCCATCGAGCGTCACCGAAAGACCGAGCGCTTCGAGACACTCCTTTTGCGTGGCCACTGGAATGGAAAGACCCAGAATCGCCGCCGTCCGCTCGGGCCGCAGCGTGAGCTGTTGCGTCGGAATCTGGTGCCGGTAGACATCGGTTGGCGGGGCTGCCAAGTGACCACCGGATAGCTTGATGATCAACTCGGCACACGCGTCCGCAACCTCGGCCAGCGCGTTCGGATCGGTGCCGCGCTCGAACCGATGCGAGGCTTCGGTATGCAGCTTCAGCCGTCGTGCGGTTCGGCGGATGCTCGCTGGCGAAAAGTACGCGCACTCGAGCAAGACCTCGGTCGTGGTGGCGCTGACTTCCGAGGTCTGCCCACCCATCACACCCGCGACCGCGACACCTTGTTCGGCATCGGCGATGAGCAGATCAGACGCCAGCAACTCTCGCTCTTGTCCATCGAGCGTCTTCAGCTTTTCGCCTGACTGGGCGCGCCGGACCACGATCTTCTGACCAGCAAGTTTGCCCAGATCAAAGGCATGCAGCGGATGGCCAAACTGGAGCAGTGCGAGGTTGGTCGCATCGACCACATTGGACAGTGCCCGTACCCCGAGTCGCTGAAGCCGCAGCCGATAGAACAGTGGGCTTGGGCCAACGTGAACGCCGCTGATCCGGTGCGCAAAGTAACGCGGGCAGCCTTCGGGATCTTCGACGACCACATGTGCTGACTCGGACTGTGGTTGATTGCCTCGTAGGTCATCGAGATCGATGGAGCGCTGCTTGAGACGGACTCCTTCTTGTCGGAACAGTGCCGCAATTTCACGCGCTACACCGATATGACCGAGTAGGTCCGGGCGATTCGGGGTGATGTCCAGCTCGAACACCCAATCGGGGATCCCGGCGGCTTGCGCAAAGTCCGCGCCAATCGGAATTCCATCGGAGGGCTGGAGGATCAGGATGCCGCCGTGATCTTCGGACAGTCCCAGCTCGTCTTCGGCACAGAGCATTCCCGGAGACGGAATGCCTCGGACCTCGCGCACGCTCAGCGTCATTCCCGATGGCAGCGTCGCACCGGGCCTTGCCCACACCACACGCGGCGACTGACCCGGCTCACCAGGATTTGGCACGTTGGGCGCACCACAGACCACTTGGGTGACCTCTTTGCCGTCGAAAACATCCACCAGCGTCAGCTTATCGGCCTTCGGATGGGGCCGCTTGCCGCGAACCTCGGCCACGATGGCACCGCTTAGGTTCTTGCCGATGGGATGGATCGCATCGACGGCAACGCCGGATACGCTCAGTCGATCGGCGACGGCTTGCGGGGAAATGCCGCCGGGAATATCGAGAAGCTCACAGAGCCAGTTCCAAGAAACCTTCATCGCACACTCCTCTAACGGAACTGCTCGGTGAAGCGGGCGTCTCCCGCGAAGAACAGCCGCAGATCGCTAATCCCATAACGCAGCATCGTCATGCGCTCTAGCCCTGTGCCAAAGGCAAAGCCCGAGTACTTTTCGCTGTCGTAGCCGACGTGGCGAAACACCTCGGGATCAATCATGCCGCAGCCGAGGATTTCGATATAGCCAGAACCTTTGCAGGTACGACAACCGGAGCGCTTGCAGAAGAAGCACTCAATATCGACCTCGGCGCTTGGTTCGGTAAATGGGAAGAAGGACGGTCTTAGCCGCAGACCAATCCCTGGACCAAAGAAGCGCTGCACGAAATACAGCAGCGTGCCTTTGAGGTCGGCCATCGTGATGCCCTCATCGACACACAGGCCCTCGATCTGCTGGAACATCGGTGAGTGCGTGGGATCGTCGTCTTTGCGATAGACCTTGCCCGGCGAGATGATCCGCACCGGCGGCTTCTGCGCAAGCATCGTCCGAATTTGCACAGGCGAAGTATGCGTTCGCAGCACCAGCGGATCGCGACCTGGCTCACTACGCAGGTAAAACGTATCCTGCATGTCCCGCGCCGGATGATCTTTGGGCATCGCCAGCGCTTCGAAGTTGTGAAAGTCGGTTTCGACCTGTGGACCCGTTGCCACTTGGAAGCCCAGCTCGGCAAAGATGCCTTCTAGTTCGAGCCGTACTTGCGTCAAAAGATGCAGCCCACCGAGCTTGTGCGGACGTCCAGGCACCGTCACATCGAGTCGCCGCTTTAAATCGGCATCTCTCTTTTGGGCATGCAGCTCCGCGAGTCGTGAGGCAAACAGTTCCTCAGTTTTCTGAAGCGCAGTGTTTCCAGCTTGTCCCACCGCCCGCTTGTCAGGACCGGGTGCCGCTTTCAGCGCATCGGCGAGTCGCTTACGAATCTCGCCTTCCTTCCCTGCGTAGCGGGCGTGGACCACCCGCAGCGCCGGTTCGTCTTTCGCTTCCGCAAGCTCTGCTTGATAACGAGACAGGGACTCATCGAAGAGGCGGGCCAGCTCGCCCGCGCGGCTGTCACTTTGGTTCATCGCCGATTCCTTCCCCCAGAAATGACAATGCCCGCCGAAGCGGGCACTCGAAACGCTACAGACTATGCAAACCCAAGACAGTTATGCCTGAGTCTTAATGCCTGCTTGCGCCGCAATCGTCTTAAAGCCCGCCGGATCGCTGATCGCCAGATCGGCAAGGATCTTGCGATCGATGCGGATGTTCGACTGCGCCAGCGCGTGGATGAGCTGCGAGTAGGTGGTTCCAATCTCACGAGCTGCCGCGTTGATGCGGAGAATCCACAGACGGCGGAAGTCCCGCTTACGGACACGGCGGTGCCAGGTGGCGAAGCGCCACGCATGACGCACCGTCTCGACCATCGACTTCCACAGCGTCGCTCGGCCTCCCCGGTAGCCTTTGGCATGCTCCCGGATCCGGTTGCGACGACGACGGGCCTTAAAACCTCGTTTTGCTCTTGCCATGACTCTTTCGTTTCCTCACATCAAACCGGCATCGGGGCTGCCTGCGTCGAGGCAGCTTGGAACCCTGAGCCAGGTGTTAGATGGCCAGCGCACGCGCCGACCAGTAGAGAGGCCACTACGTATCACGCAGCCCTCGACCTTGTAAAGGTGGATGAAGGCTCGCGAATGTGGGTCAGGGTTACTTCTTTTTCGGACCCGAGTGGTACTTCATCAGGCGCTTTTCGCCGATGGTGTGGATCTTGTTGTCGCCGACCAGCTCACCGAGCGGCTGACGCAGTTTGTTGGCCAACTCGGCCCGATCGACGCCCACGGTGCTGAGCAGGTCGTTGTTGATGTTGTCCGAGATTTCGGCGCGGCTCATGCCATCACGAGCGTTTGAAAGGACGCTGACGATGATGCCCTTGAGCGAGTTCTTCTGGCCTTCGGACAGGCGGGTGCGCTTCTGGGCCTTGGCCGGCTTCGCATCGCTCCTCTGCGGCTTGCCACCGGACAGGTTTTCGGCAAAGTCGAGGATGCCCATTTCCGACACAGCCGCCCACACATCCTTGTGCTGCTTGAGGCTATTGATGAACTGCTCGACCGTCACCTTATTGGTGGGGTGCAGCTTGAAGAACATCGTCATCGCGGCCTGGCGACGAAGATCCTCGTTACGAGCCTGGAGCTCTTGTTCAAACAGGGCGGTAATGTCAAAGGCGGTTCCGGCAGCAACGGTCTTTTTTCCAGCCATCGTAGTCTCCTAGTCGTTGGTTGAAGTCAGTTTGATACGGCTTGACGTTTAACTTGCAACGATTTTTGCCGTTTGTGAACTAGCAAATAACGCGTGCGCATTCAAAATCCACAGTGAATGGCTTGTCAAGCCCGATTTACTTCCGTCGGGCTCCACTGCACGTGATAGGATTGCCTCGGAATTCGGCCGATAATGAGGATTCGACTTCGGTTTTCACCGCTGTATCTCAGCTTTCCGCTCGTGCTCATCGCAGCGCTGGCGTTGGCACGCTACTCGTATCGCAACGCTCGCCAGCTTGCCGAAAACAGTGAGGGATCGGTCATTGCCGGTTTGTTCGCCCTCGGTGATCAGACCCGCAGCCGTGTCGAGAGCTTCGTCATTGATTCAGACCGCGAGCTATTCAACCTGGTTGATTTGGAGCACTTACAAGACTTCTCGCGTCGCTGGTCAGAAATTGTTCGGCTATCGCACGCGGTCGAAGCAGCGATTGTGCTCGATGAAAACCAGCAGCTCGTGCGCGGCGGCTATGTCAATAAACGCCGCAACAAACCCGAGGCCGAGGCGTTCCTTCGCCTGTTTATGGATCGAATTCGACCCGCGCTGCCGCTCTCTGATCAGCGAGCCGACTTCCACCGCCACCTGCATACCAACGTCGATGGCGTCGATTATTTGCTCAGCTACATCAAGCGCTACGACGCCGCCCGCAATCGCGTCTTTTACATCATCCTCAAGGTCAACCTCGACTACTTGGTCGGCACTTGTTTTCCCGAGATGTTTCAGCCGATCGCCGGGCGCTTTTTGGTATCGGTCATCGGTAGTCGTGGTGAGGTGATCTTCGGTCAGCCGATCACGAGCGCGGGCAAATACCTATATGACAAGCGCTTTGAGTCAACCGTGTATCAGTGGCGGCTTCAGATGGCACCGCTTGACAATGTGCGTCTGCGTGCGGGAGGTCAGAAGCAGGCCTTGGCGGATACGATTTTGATTGGCCTGATGCTCGGGTTAATCCTGATTGGTACGGCCTTTTTGGTGTACTCCATCTCGTCTGAACAGCGGCTCTCTGCGCTCAAGTCCGAGTTTATCTCCAACGTCAGTCATGAGTTGAAAACGCCGCTGTCACTGATTCGTATGTTTGCCGAGCTGTTGATGCTCGGCAAAGTCAAGACACCAGAGAAAGGTCGCGAGTACGCCGGAATCATCACCCGCGAGTCCGAGCGCTTGTCCCGACTCATCGACAACGTGCTCGATTTTTCGCGGATGGAGCGCGGCAAAGCAGCCTACGAGATGAAGCCGGGTGATTTGGGGGAAGTGGTAGAGCGGGCGCTCGATTTCTTTCGCTATCGATTGGAGCGCGAAGGCCGGCAGCTTGAGGTCGACATCGTGGCACCGATTCCGCGTACGCTGCTCGATGAAAATGCGATGACGCTGCTGCTGCTCAACTTGGTAGATAACGCCGTGAAGTATGGCGGCAGCGGGCCGATCTCGGTGAAGCTGCGGGTGTCGCCAAGTGGCAAGGACATTTTGCTCAGTGTCACCGACCAGGGACTTGGGATTGCCCCTGATGAGCAGCGCAAGGTCTTCGAGCGCTTCTATCGAACCCGAGCGGTACGCAATACCAACATTCGTGGCTCGGGCATCGGGCTGGCCCTGGTCAAGCACATCGCAGAAGCCCATGGTGGCTATCTGACGGTCGATAGCGTGAACGGGAAGGGCTCGACGTTTACATTGACCTTGCCGGTTTGTGCGATCAAAGAGGAAGCAGAGGGCGGCGATGACAGCGCTGCCGGGAAAGAAGTGGGATAGGCGATGGCACTTCCTTCATCAGGCGCGGCCAGCGGTGCCAGTCCGCCAAGTGGTGGGTCGGGGGAACATGGCAAGCGAGCGCGGATTCTCCTTGTCGAAGATGAGCCCGACATCGTGCGCGGACTCACCGACGTACTCGAATTCGAGGGCTACGAGGTTGTGACGCACATGCTGGGGCGGGCGGGTGTGCGCGAGATGAAAGAGCGCGGCGCGGACTTGGTGATCCTTGACCTGATGCTTCCCGATATCAACGGCTTCCAGGTCTGTGAAGAGATTCGGACCGAAAACCAAGTGGTGCCGATCATCATCCTGACGGCACGTGGTCAAGAGCTCGACAAGATTCGCGGTCTGGAAGCGGGGGCCGACGACTATGTGACCAAGCCGTTTAGCGTCGGTGAGCTGCTCGCTCGCATCAAAGCGATCCTGCGACGCCTCACCCGCGCCCAGGTCAGCAAAGAACCCGAGAGCATCAAGATTGGTAGCTGCGAGATCAACCTGCGAACCCACACCCTGGTTCGTGCGCGCAAAAGTTACATGCTCACGTTCTATGAGGTTGAGCTGCTCAAGCTGCTTCATGAACGCGAAGGCCAGCCGGTGTCACGCGACGAAATCCTCGACAAGATTTGGGGCATCGAGGCCTATCCATCGAACCGTACCGTCGACAACTTTGTCGTCAAGTTGCGCAAAAAGCTCGAAGAAAACCAGCACCATCCCCGCCACATCCTCACCGTCTACGGCTTCGGCTACAAGCTCGTGCCGTAACCGCTGCTGTTAGCCCATCGTGGACGGAGTGTTGCGGTGATGGATGCTGCCGCGCCGAAAATGTAGATACACGGACAGAAACAGCATCAGCCCATAGGTGATGTTGAGATGGAGCCGCCGCCCCGCAGGCCACAAGATTTGTAGCGCCACCGAGCACAGGCACAACAGCACCAGCCATCCGTACCGGCGTCCGACGTGCTGCAGTTCACTCGCAAACAGAGCGGCCAGGCCGACCATCTCTTGGATGAGAAACAGATTCGCCAGAATCTTCAGAAAGAGTCCCACCGTACGTCCCGCGACGAGGTAGCACATCGTCGCCAGCAAAAAATAGCTGAGCCGACGGTAGCCGGGCTGTAAGTAAATCTGCTCGCGAAGTGTCCACACCAGGCCCGCCGTTGCCGTGAGCAGCAGACCGGCAATGAGCAGTGCGGGACGCAAGTCGGTCTTGCTGGAGCCGTTGAGCCAGAACAGCACGCCGAGGCAATTCACCAGAAAGCTGGCGAGTAGGACCGACAGAAACCGCCGCTTGGAACGTCGCAAGCTATCGGAATCGGCATCGGGCAGAATTCCTTTCGACAGCTCTGCGGTCAGCTCGTGCATCGATGGGAAACGCGCTGCGGGATCGAGCGCCAGACCCCGCAGTAGCGCTTGCTTGATGGCGATGGGAACCTCGAACCCGTACGTGGTTTTGGGCCGGAGCCGCAGGCTTCCACTGAGAACATTGCGGGCGTATTCCTCGATCGTTGTTCCTTCAAAGGGCTGATAACCGTAGATTCCCTCGAACAGCGCCGCACAGAAGCTGAACTGGTCGCTGCGGGCGTCTGCTGGTTCACCGCGCACTTGTTCGGGTGCCATATAGCCGGGTGTGCCGAGAATTGCTCCGAGCTGGGTGAGCCGCTCACCGGGTTGGGGCAGTACCGGAATCGCGGTGCCCGAGATCTCACGCCCGAGCGGATCTTCGTGCGCTTTGGCAATCCCAAAGTCCATCACTCGCGCTCGCCCATCGTCTCCAACGAGGACGTTGTCGGGCTTGAAATCGCGATGAATCAGACCGGAATGATGGGCTGCTTCGAGTCCTGCCGCTGCTTGCAGATACAGCCGCAGACACTGGTCCAGAGAGCTGGCGTTCCGCACGGGGTGGTGACTCTGCCAATCGACCAGGTCGGTTCCGGCCACAAACTCCATCGCGATAAAGATCTGGCCGTGCTGTGACTCGCGGTCCTCTCCCACCTCGTAGACGTGGACGACGTTGGGATTCGAGATGCGAGCCATCGCCTTGGCTTCCTTGAGCAGGCGCGCCCGGACGTGTTCCCCCCGATGGATGTCCTCGCGGACCACTTTCACCGCCACCTTTCGGTCGAGGTCGGGATCGTAAGCGGAATAGACCACGCCCATTCCACCTTGTCCCAAGCAGCGCAGCACGACGTAGCGACCAATGTGAGTGGGGTTTTTGAGTTCCGGTGTCGCGGCACTGGAACTGACATCGATGGGCGGATTACTTCCCGATGGCGCAGGCTCCAGCGTGGGGGCGTTCAGATCGACCCGTGGCCGTGGCGTATTTTCCACAGTCTCGCGTTCGCTCAGGTCGGAACCTTGGCCTCCCTTGGTAGAGAGCCCACTCCCTTGGGACATCGCCATATGATACCACGAAAAGTTCGCACTCTCCGACGACAAATCCCACAGACAGCGGTCTACTAGTGGTCCAGGTAGATGGGGTGTCCACCTGGGGCCCCAAAAGCCTACCAAGCCGGGTCCGGTTGATTCTCACAGATCGTCACTTGACGGCCCTGGGGGGGATTCCTAGCTTTCGGGCCATGTCTGTCAAAAAGCACGCTGTGGGAACCAAGGGAACCAAGAGAAAGCCGCCGTCGAGTCTGCCGTTTGATGCCGGGCAGTATGTGCGGGCACCGGTGCTCAACATTGCCAGCGCGATCTCGCTGGGCCAGGCGCTGTGCAAGCGGTGTCCTACAGATGCGCCCGGCAACGTCAAGCGGAGCTGCAAGCAGCTCAAGCTGGCGACCCAGCAGGCCCAGGAGAGCTGGACCGAGCGTCAGCGACTCCAGACCAAGCAGCCAGGGATCTCTGCCGACCGCAAGCGCGAGGTCGACATCCTCACCGACCAAGGCTTCGGCGCGCTGCGCCAAAACCTAGAGTCCCACGCCATGCTCCCAAGTGGCCGCTCGAAGAAGGCCGATCGAGCCCACCGACTGCTCGGCCAGCTATTCCCCGATGGCTTGGGATTCCTAAACTGGAAGTATGCTGAGCAGCTCGCGGCGATGGAGGTGCTGCTCGGACGGATCGACTCCGATGGCCTGGCGGGGGATATCGACGCAGTGTGTGGGCCGGAGTTTCTCGCCAACATCCGGACGAACCTGCTCGACTACCGGAGCATGGTCCTTCACGCCGAGGTGGCCTCGCTGGATGTGTCGTTGATCGAGTCGGTGCGGCAAGTGGCCGAAGCCGTAGTGGACTACGCGGTGAGCGTATGCGGTACGGTCGATCGTCATGATCCCCAGACGATTCGTCAGGCGAGCAAGCTGCTTCAGCCGATCGATGCCCTGCGCGAGCAGCTCCAGCGCGGTGGCGGGAGTGAGCCCAGCCCCACGCCAGCGGCTCCGACCCCTTCCGATCCCTCCAAGTAGCTCCGCGAACGTAGGGTTGCGGCAACGGACCTCCCTCTACAGGGCCCCCAAGCAAGGCAATACCCCGATCGGAGGCCCTCCCTAGGGCCCCCAAGCAAGGCAACACCCCGATCGGAGACCCTACTGAGGGCCCCACAGCGAAACGTGCCAGCAGAGCGCCGTGCGTTTCGCTGTGTGAAGAACCCTAGTACTTCGGTCCCGCAGGAACCATGGGCCGAGTGTCCCAGGGGCTCGGCGTGCGAGCGGGCTTCTGGGCTTTCTCCTTGCCCACGCGGGCAGCCTCGACTTTCTCGGCCTTGGCTTCGTCCTTATCGGACGCTACCGCCGGAGCAAACGGGAACAGGAGGCAAGACGTTACGCCGACCATGATGCCAACCAGCAACTGCTTGAACGACATGGCAACCTCCCTGAACCGATCCACCAACCGCACACACCAGCCGCCCGGCCAGCGTCTACGGCCAACGACCATCGGTTCAGCTATCCAGAACTCACGACAAGTTCCGTAGTTCGCACAGTTGTCCCAACCGCTGTCTGTGTCAATAGTCATTTCACCTACCAGATGGATTTTTTCCTACTCCGTCGCTGCTTGGTGTGCGAAACCCACATCGACCGGTCCGTTTGCGGTCCGCTGTTGGGGGTTGGTCGGGCCGAGTCGGCTGTGGTAGGGTTCCACGCTTGGGAACCCGATGCGTATTGCCAACCTTGTCGTCGACACCGAAGTGCTTTTGGCCCCTATGGCGGCGGTCACGGACCTGCCGTTTCGTACCATCTGCGAAGAGCACGGCGTGGGCTTGACCATCACCGAGTTCCTATCAGCGCGGGCGCTGTGTGAAGGTGCGAAGAAGACGACCCAGAAGCTGACCGCGTCGCTGGACGGACGGCAGTTCGGCGTGCAAATTTTCGGTCGAGAGCTGGAGGCGCTCGCGCAAGCGGCCCTGCTGGCTCGCGATATCGGGGCGTCCCTGGTCGACATCAACATGGGTTGCCCGGCCAAGCGTGTCGTGGCCGGAGCGTGTGGTTCGGCGCTGATGAAAGAGCCCGAGCTGGCGCAGCAGATGGTGCGAGCGGTGAGGGCGGTGCTGCCCCAAGACGTGCCCGTGACCGTGAAACACCGGGCGGGCTGGGATGAAAAGCACCTCAATGCCCCCGAGTTTGCCTGTGCCATGGTCGAGGCGGGCGCCGCGATGATCACCGTCCATGGTCGCACCCGCACCCAAGGTTTTTCGGGCAAGTCGTCGCTCGACATCATCAAGAAGGTTCGCGATGCGGTTCCTGCGGGGGTGCCGGTGGTGGGCAATGGCGATGTGGTCTCGCTACTCGACTATGTGCGGATGCGGACCGAGACCGGCTGTGATGCGGTGATGATTGGTCGCGGGGCACTCGGCAACCCCTGGCTGTTTCGGGACATCAAGGCCTGGCTGCGCGGACAGCCGGTGCTGGGCGCGCCGACCGTGGAAGAGCGCAGCGAGGTGTTCTTGCGTCACTGCTCGCTGATGCGAGGCCGTACCGAGGACAAGCGCCTGATCCACGAGATTCGCAAGTCGGTCGCTTGGTACACCAAAGGTCTGCCGGGCTCGGCGGATTTGCGCGATCAAAGCAGAGCGCCACGTGACCCAGAGGCACTGATTGCGGCGACGCTCGACTACTTCGGGGAGCTGGCCAAAGGGCGACCTCGGCTGCGGGTGGCGCTTTCGGCGACCCCTGAGCCTGCCGCGATCGCGCAACCAGTCGAGGTGCAAATCGCCTGCGAGCCCAAGGCGGCCTGCGCATGAAGCCGTCCAGCCTTCCGCTCTGCATTGCCCTGGTGGGAGAAGAGCCAGCGACGCAGCGGCTCCGCGAGCAGGTCAGCCAGGCCGCACTGGTCGAGACCCCGCTTTTGCTCGAAGGAGAGCGCGGCAGTGGTCGCGAACACATCGGTCGACACATCCATGCCAGCTCTCTGCGGCGGGCCGGGGCGTTCATTCGCATTGATGCCGAGTACGCCGATACCGAGCGGGCCATCGGCAAGCTCAAGCGGGCGCACGGTGGGACGCTGCTGGTCAAGGATCTGCCCTACGGTTCGGCGCGGCTCCGGCGGGTGCTCCAGGATCTCTTGGAGCGCCGTGGCCATGAGCAGGCGGGCGAGCGTTCCGAGCCCGAAGCGGTGGTGGCGCTGCCCCGGCTGATCCTAACGAGCGATGTCGAGCTGCCTCGGCTGCTGGAATCGGGCGTGTTGGCGGCGGAGCTGCTCGGGCTGCATCAGGTGACGAGGCTGCGGATTCCTGCGTTGCGAGAGCGGGCCGGCGATGTGCCGCTACTGGCTGAGCATTTTCTAACGCTGCTGGCGGAACAGCTCGGGCAGACGCGGCGGCTGTGCAGTCGGGCGGTCGATCAGCTCCTGCGGTATAGCTGGCCGGGCAATGTCGCGGAGCTGCGGGACGTCATCAATCGCTCGGCGCTGCGCAGTCGTGGCAGTACGATCGAGCTGTCGGACATCGAAGCGGTGCTGCCTCCCCTGCAAGAGCGCGTGCCGCTCGAACAGCTTTCGCTGGAGGAAACCGTACGGGTCAAGCTGCGGGCGTTGCTTCAGCGGCTCGAAGGCTATCCGATCGCCGACCTGTACGAGGAAGTGCTCAGCCACGTCGAGCGGCCTCTGCTGAAAGAAGTGCTGTTTCGGACAAGCGGCAATCAGCTCCGAGCGGCGGCGATGCTCGGCATCAACCGCAACACCCTACGAAAAAAGCTCCGCGAGCGCGGCATCGACAGCGAAGGCGAGCCGGACGCCAGGGACTAAAACCACTCCTGTTGCATCGTGCGGCAGACTGATTCTCTGGTTCGGACGACACCGAGCCAGGCGTCGATCTTGGGGAGTTCATAGGCGAAAAAGTAGCGCTGGGCGGCCCGCTTGCCCCATCCGAGCGCGTCCTCGCGACCGCTAGCGGCCAGGGCTACGTCCAGCCACAGCCAGGCGAGAACCACATGACCGAACGCCTGCATGTACGGAGTGGCATTGGCGAGCGCTTCTTCGGGAACTCCAGTCGACCACGCGGCTTGGGTGGCCTCCGCGACCTTGTGCAGCGCTTCGGACAGCTCCCGTCCACTGTCCGCAAGCTCTGTCACTTGCGCGGCTCGCTCGATGGTTGCGCGCACCCGCGATCCCAGAAGGAGCAGACCGGCCCCTCCGTTCATCAACACCTTGCGTCCAAGCAGATCGAGCGCCTGGATACCGTGCGTGCCTTCGTGAATCATGTTGAGCCGGTTGTCCCGCCAGTGCTGCTCGACCGCAAAGTCTCGGGTGTAGCCGTACCCGCCGTGAACCTGAATCGCCAGCGAGTTGGCTTCCAGACACCACTCACTGGGCCAGCTCTTGGCAATCGGCGTCAGCACTTCCAGTAGGAGCTGGGCTTCCCGCGCCGCCTCCGGATCGCCAGTACGCTGCTCATCGACGAGTCGCGCACAGTACAAAGACAGCGCCAGTCCCCCTTCGACATAGCTTTTCTGCGCCAGCAGCATCCGCTTTACATCTGCGTGCTCGATGATCGGAACCTGCGGCTGCGCGGCATCTTTTCCGGAAGGCGACAGACTCCGTCCCTGGTGCCGCTGACGGGCATATTCGACACTGGCTTCGTATCCGGCATAGCCGAGCATCACCGCGCCCAGTCCCACGCCAATCCGCGCCTCGTTCATCATGTGGAACATACAGCGCAGACCATCGCCCGGCTTGCCGACCAAGTAGCCGATGGCACCGCCACTACCACGCACCGGGTACTTCCCTTCGCCAAAGTTGAGCAAGGTGTTGACGGTGCCGCGATAGCCGAGCTTGTGATTGAGTCCCGCCAGCGCGACATCGTTGCGTTCTTCGGAACGTGCACCGTGTTCATCGACCAGCCACTTGGGAACGATGAACAGAGAGATCCCTTTGGTGCCCGGAATCAGCTTGCCATCGGGGCCCGGAATCTTGGCCAGCAACAGGTGAATGATGTTTTCGGTGAGCTCGTGTTCGCCCGCTGAGATCCACATTTTGTTGCCGGTGAGTCGATAGCGCGGGCCGAGCGGATCGCTGGCGAAATCGCTACCATCCGGTTCGGCGCGAGTGGCGACATCGCTCAGGCTCGATCCGGCCTGCGGTTCCGACAAGCACATGGTGCCGAGCCATCGTCCCGTGAGCTGATTTTTGGCGAACACCAGTTGCTGGGTTTTTGTGCCGTGCGCTTGGAGCAGGTTCGCGTTCCCCGCTGTGAGCAGAGCATAGCCACCGACAGCGACGCATGCCTTGCTGAAGAAGGCATTGGCCGCCATCTCGATCACACAGGGGAGCTGCATCCCTCCGGCGTCGTGATCCTGCGCCGCCGCCAGCATTCCGGAATCGATATAGGCTGAAACGGCGGTGTGAGTGGCTGCGGGCAGATGAACGCGCTCACCATCAAAGTGCGGCTCCTCGGTATCGAGCAGACGATTGATCGGAGCGAACTTGTCACGGGCCAGGCGCTCACAGGCATCGAGCACCGAAGCGAACGTCTCTGCGGAGTGGTCCGCAAATCGAGCACGCGAAAGCAGCGAGGTCACCGATAGCCAGTCCGACAGCAAAAAGTCGAGGGTTTGACGCATAGGGGTGTCTGTACCTTATCGGTTGGGAGGCTCTATAATAAAGGGATGGATGCCCTAGCCGACGCTCCGATCCGGATTCGGTCCTCTGCGCAAACGGATGTTGGGCGGATTCGCCAAAACAACGAAGATGCGTTTTTGTGTGAACCGGAGCTGGGGCTGTATGCCGTCGCCGATGGCATGGGAGGGCACGCCGGGGGGGAGGTTGCCTCAGAGATGGCGGTCCAGGGACTCCGCCGGGCCCTGGCCGATATCCCCGACGCCAAGTTCTTGGCCGATCCTTCGCTCGAACACCGCAGCGAGCTATTGTCCTTTTTTTTTTTTATTTTCGCGAGCTTAAACGCCGCGATCTACGCCCGAGGCCAGGCCGACCCCAATCTGCGCGGCATGGGCTGCACCTTGGATGTCGCACTCATCCGAGGCCGCAGCCTGTTTTTGGCGCACGTTGGGGACAGTCGGGTCTACGGACTCTTGGGCGGCACCCTCTATCCACTGACCGAGGACCATACTTTTGGTCAGACGCTGCTGAGCGGTGGTGCCATGACCATCGAGGAAGTGAGCAAGCATCCGCAGCGCAACCTGCTGATGCGTGCACTCGGCGTCTATCCCAAGGTCGAGGTGGACACCGCGTACCTGGACATCGCGCCCGGTGACGTGTTTTTGCTGTGCTCCGATGGAGTCCACGGCCTGGTCGACAGTGCCACCATGGAAGCGGCGCTACGGAAGCCCAGCGACTTTGCGGCCCAGACGCTGATCCACGCCGCACTAGATGCCGGAGGCCGAGACAACGCCACGGCGGTCGTGGTTCACGTGGCCGCCTGTACCGATTGTCAGCCGCTCCGCGTGGGTGGCGAAGAAGTCCGAAGCGCCATGGCCGCCGCCAGCTTGTTTGCAGCCTTCACGCAGTCCGAGCTGCTGCGGGTCCAGCGGATTGCGATGGGACGAATCTTCACGCCCGGTGAGTACGTGCTGCGAATGGGGCAGCCGCTCACCGAGGTGTATTTGATGGTCGATGGGCAGACCTCGATCTGGAGCAATGATCAGAAGGTGGGCTGGCATGGACCGGGAGATCCGTTCGGGGCGATGGCTTTGCAGACCGGTGAAAGCGATATCGCTGTAAGGATTGAACAGCCGAGCCGACTCCTGGTGTTCCCGCTCGATGCGCTGAACCAGTTGATCCAAAGCGACGCCATCATGGGCGTCAAGTTGACCCGCAACGCGCTCGGTCGGGTGTGGCAGCGATTTCAACAGCTCGCTGATCAGCTCAGCCGGCTCCGCACTCAAACCAAA
>ERZ724510.798-NODE-798-length-18217-cov-5.492237_pt1 | contig 18217 bp, 18 predicted proteins | sample MGYA00376043_ERZ724510 | MGnify/ENA primary metagenome ERZ724510 (study PRJEB28724, sample SAMN07190888) | wastewater metagenome | isolation source: influent of sewage treatment plant in Hong Hong | place: USA: Christiansburg, Virginia | collected 2016-03-01 ... | reverse complement strand
AGCGTCGCCTCAAAAACGAGATCAACGTCGTCCCCTACATCGACGTCATGCTGGTGTTGCTCGTCATTTTCATGGTGACGACACCGATGATGACGACCGCCAGCATTGATCTGCCCTCGGTCGGCAAGGCACCGGCTGCCCCCACGGCGCCGCTGGAAGTGGCGATCAAGGCCGATCAGAGTCTGTCGATCACTGACCGCTCGGGAAACAGCAAGGAAATCAAGGTCGACCGTAAAGAATTGCTGGGCATGGTCAAAGCCGCCCAGCAGCGCAATCCTGAGCAGCCGGTGTTGATTGCCGGCGACAAGAACGTCAAATACGAAGCCGTGCTGATGGTCATGGACGAATTGCAGCGTGCCCAGATCAAGCGCGTCGGCCTGCTGGTACAGACCTCCGGTAAATGATTCTCGAGCGCCCCGAAGAACCCGGCAAGAAATACGCGATGGCGTTCACCTTCATGGTGCACGCCGGGCTGATTGCCGCACTCTTTTTTGGCGTGCAATGGAAGCGCAGCAAACCCGAGGTGATGGAAGTTGAGTTGTGGTCTAGCCGCCCGGTGCCGGCGGTACAAGTCGCCGAACCACCGCCCCCCCCGCCCGAACCGGTAGTAAAACCGGAACCTAAACCCGAGCCAAAACCAATCCCGAAAGTTGAACCGGAACCACCCAAGAAACCCGATATTGCGATCAAGGAAGAGAAAAAGCCCAAGCCGGAACCGAAGAAACCCGAACCCAAGCCAGAGCCACCGAAACCTGAGCCGAGAAAGCCGGAGCCCAAGCCGGAAGTCAAACCACCGCCGAAGATGCCTGATTTCAGCAAGGAGCTTTCCCGCGAAACGGCCGAACTGAAACCGCGTCCCAATAACAGCGCCCAACAAATGGCCAATGCGGCAGCGGCAGAATCCGAGCAGCGCGCTTCCAGTAATAAAAAAGGCCTGAAGGATTATGCCGCCAAGATCCGCGGCAAGATTCGCGGCAATATTGTTTTAACACCAAACATTACGGGCAACCCGGAAGCCATTTTTGAAGTTGACCAATTGCCTTCCGGCGAAGTCCTTGCTGTCAAACTGAAACGTTCGAGCGGCAACAAGGGGCTGGACGAAGCTATTGAGCGCGCCATCCTCAAATCCTCCCCCTTGCCAAAGCCCGACGACCCCGCTCTTTTCCAGCGTTCGCTGGAAATCAAATACAAACCGTTTGAAGAGTAAAATCGCGCGAACTTATTGAAAATGAAGACAATGCACCGAATATCCCGCAGAATTTTTATGGCTTTTGCGCTGTTGACCGTAACAGTTGCCCAAGCCCAGCTTTCCATCGAAATTACCGGCGCTGGCGCCAACCGTATCCCGGTCGCCATTGCTGATTTCAGCGGCGACCCAACCGCCTCCCGCGTCGTCACCGCCACCGTGCGTGCCGACCTCGACCGTAGTGGCCTGTTCAAGCTGATCGACACGACCGGTGCTTCGCTCGACGAAAATTCGCCGATCAATCACGGCGACTGGAAAGCCAAGGGCGCCGATGCACTGGCTGCCGGCAGCCTGGGTCGCAGCCCGGATGGCCGGATGGAAGCGCGCTTCCGCCTTTACGATACGCAAAAAGGCGTGATGCTCGGCGGCAAGGCCTTTGTCACCGGCAACGAGCAACTGCGCGCCGCCGGCCACCGCATTGCCGATGAAATTTACGAAAAGCTGACCGGTGAAAAGGGCGTGTTCTCGACCCGCATCGCCTATGTCGTCAAATCACGCGGCCAGTTCCTGCTGCAGATTGCCGATGCTGACGGGCAGGGCGCCGCTACCGCGCTGACTTCAGCCGAGCCGATCATTTCGCCGGTCTGGTCGCCGGATGGTGGTCGTTTGGCTTATGTTTCGTTCGAGAAGAAGAAGCCGGTCATCTACGTCCATTCAATCTCGTCCGGCCAACGCACTATCGTCGCCAATTTCAAGGGCTCCAATTCAGCACCGGGCTGGTCTACCGATGGCCGTCGTCTGGCGATTGTGCTCTCCAAGGACGGTCATTCTCAAATTTACAGCGTCAATGCCGATGGCAGCGGCCTGCAACGCGTCACGCAGTCTGCCGGGATCGATACCGAGCCGCGCTACAGTGTGGATGGCAACATTTACTTCACGTCCGACCGTGGCGGCAGCCCGCAGATTTATCGGGTCAGCGCCACGGGTGGCGATGCCCAGCGCGTCACCTTTGAAGGCAGCTATAACGTTTCCCCGCGCCCCTCGCCGGATGGCAAAACCCTTGCCTTCATCACTCGTCGTGAAGGCCGTTTCCAGCTTGCCGCAATGGATCTCGCCAGCCGTCAGGTTCAGGTGTTGAGCGATTCCAACAAAGACGAATCCCCCAGTTTTGCCCCCAATAGCCGCATGATCCTGATCGCTACAGAAATGGGCGGACGCGGCGTTCTATCGGCTGTCTCCAGCGATGGCCGGATCAAACAACGCCTCTCGGTCGCCGCAGGTGATGTGCGCGAACCGGCTTGGGGCCCCTTCTTTCAATAATTAACCTATCCTCACCGGAGAACTCCATGAAAAAACTACTCATTCCCGCACTGCTCTCAGCCCTGATTATCGGCTGTAGCTCCACCCCCATCCCTGACGAAACGGGTGGTGCACCAGTTGAATCACGCAGCGGCTCGGGTTCTGGCGTAGCACCGGTCGTCGCCGGTGGCCTTGATTCGCGTGGTCTGCCGAATGAACTGACCGACCCCAAGAGCGTTCTGTCAAAGCGCAGCGTCTACTTCGATCTCGACAGCTACGAAGTAAAGGATGAGTACAAGGATCTGGTGGCCGCACACGCCAAGTATCTGGTCAACAATCGCGCCTTCAAAATGCTGATCCAGGGCAACACCGACGAGCGCGGTAGCCGTGAATACAACCTGGCACTCGGCCAGAAACGTGCCGAAGCAATCAAGCGTTCGCTAACCTTGCTCGGCGCCAAGGAAGACCAGCTTGAATCAGTCAGCCTCGGCGAAGAAAAACCGAAGGATGCCGGTCATGACGAAGCTGCCTGGTCGCAAAACCGTCGCGGCGACATGCTCTACAAAGCGGCTGACGGTCGCGGCGAGTTCTAAGTCATGCGTCTGGCTCGAATCGCTCTCCTGATTGCCGCGCTGGGTGCCACACAGGCCCAGGCGGGTATGTTCGACGACGAAGAAGCGCGGCGCATGATCGCTGATCAACGAATCAAGAATGAAGCGCGATTTGACCAGCAAGCCAAGGCTCAGCTGGATCTGGCCAATCAGATCCAGCGCCAGGCGGAAGAAAATGCCCGCCTGCGCGGCCAGATCGAAACGCTGAATTACGAACTGGAAACGGCCAAGAAGCGCCAACAGGATTTCTACCTCGACCTCGACACGCGCCTGCGCAAATTTGAGAGCGTTGGTAGTGCATCAAGCGCAACTGACCCGGCCGCCGGTGCTGCGCCCAAACCAGCGGGTGACCCGGCCAAGGAAAGTCAGGAATACGAGGCGGCACTTAACCAATTCAAGGCTGGCAAGTATAAGGAAGCGGCAACCGGCTTTGCGGCGTTCGTCCAGAAATACCCGGACAGTTCGCTGGCGCCCAATGCCCAATACTGGCTAGGCAATGCCTGGTACGCCCAGCGCGATTGCAAACGATCAATCGAAGCGCAAAGCATCGTCACCACCAAGTATGCCGAGACACCCAAGGCACCGGATGCCTGGCTGGCAATTGCAACCTGCCAACAGGAAATGGGCAATCCGACGGGCGCCAAGCGCTCACTGGAAACGGTGATTGCCAAATATCCGACCTCACCCGCCGCCGAGAATGCGCAACAACGTCTGAAGAAGAAGTAAACCTTGGCCTTACGCATCACTGAAATTTTCTATTCCCTGCAAGGTGAAGCCTCGCGCGTCGGTCTGCCAACCGTATTCGTGCGCCTCACCGGCTGCCCGCTACGCTGTGTCTGGTGTGATACCGAATACAGCTTTACCGGCGGTGCGCCGGCGACGATTGAATCCGTGTTGGCTGAAGTTGCCAAATACCCGGCCCGCCAGGTTTGCGTGACTGGTGGCGAGCCTTTATCTCAAAAGGAGTGCCTGCCGCTACTGAGTGCCCTGTGCGATGCCGGCTACGATGTGTCGCTGGAAACCTCGGGGGCACTCGATATTGCTGCGGTCGAATCCCGCGTCTCACGAATCATGGACCTCAAGGCACCTGACTCAGGTGAGAGTAGCAAAAACCTGTGGGCTAATCTTGAGTTACTGAACGGCCGCGACGAAATCAAAATCGTCATCGCCTCACGCAGCGACTACGAATGGGCACGTGAGGTTTTGCACGAAAGACAACTCACGCAATGCTGTCCCGTCCTGTTTTCACCAGCACAAGGGCAAATTGAGGCAGCTGATCTGGCCCGCTGGATACTTGAAGACGGCTTGCCGATTCGCTTCCAACTTCAACTTCACAAGCTGCTTTGGGGTAATATGCGCGGTAAATAGGGGAGACCGCCATGACCGAAAATCGCCGCCAGTTCTCACGAATCAGCTTTCAAACCGAAGCCCGTCTGAGCTTGCCTAATGGCGAGAGCGCTGTTGAAGTCCTTGATCTTTCCCTCAAAGGTGCCCTTGTGCGCAGCGAACGCTTGCTGTCCAGCGAGATTGGCAGCCACGGCACCCTGATCATACGTCTCGATGAGATGGGCACCATCATCCACATGGAAATCACGGTCGCCCATCAGGAAGGCACTGCCTTTGGCCTGAAATGCCGCGAAATTGACCTCGACAGCATCACCCACTTGCGCCGTCTGGTTGAACTAAACCTCGGCGATGAGAAACTTCTGGAACGCGAACTGAGTCACCTGACTATCTAGCAGGTTTTGCCATGAAAACTGCCGTTTGCCCTGTAGACAGAGCTCTGCTGGCCACCGGAACCCGGTTATCCGATACCTGCGTACTGCAGCATGCCATTCTCGAAAACGCTGATCACGCGATCATTGCCACCGATCTCAGCGGCACAGTTCTCTATTTCAACCGGACAGCACAAAGGTTGCTCGGCTATAGCTGGGACGAAGTCGTTGGCCGCTCAACACCGGCCCTTTTCCATGATCCAGTTGAAGTCGCCAGCAGAGCCGAGGCGCTATCAGTCGAGCTAGGCCGCAGCATTGCGCCAGGCTTCGAAGTCTTTGTTGCCCGCGTAGCCAACAATGGTCATAGCGAAGAGGACTGGACCTATATTGGCAAGAATGGGCAACGCTTTTCCGTACGCCTTGCCATCACCACGCTACCAGACGCACGAGGTGGTTTGCTCGGCTATCTTGGAATAGCCTCGGATATTACCGAGCGTGGGCGTCTTGAACAGGAGTTACGAATCGCGGCGCTAGCCTTCGAATCGCAAGCCGCAATTTTGGTGACTGATGCCGAGCAACACATTCTGCGGATCAACCCTGCCTTTACCAAACTGACTGGTTATAGCGCAGCGGAAGCCATTGGTCAGAAGCCAACCTTGCTCAGCTCTGGTCGCCAGGATGCACAGTTTTATCGGGCGATGTGGCAGTCACTGAAGGAGTCTGGTCACTGGCAGGGCGAGATATGGAATCGGCGCAAGTGCGGTGAGATTTATCCGGAATGGCTGACCATTTCGGCGGTAAAGGATGATCGTGGTTATCTGACTCACTACGTCAGCACCTTCTCAGATATCAGTAATCTCAAGATTGCCGAATCTGAAATTCACCATTTGGCGTTTTACGACCCGCTCACCACTTTGCCCAATCGGCGTTTGCTGCTTGATCGTCTCGAAAAGGCCCGCGCCACGGGCAAGCGTAGCGAACAAATCGGTGCCTTGCTGATCATTGATCTCGACAATTTCAAGACACTTAACGACACGCTTGGCCATGACACGGGCGACGGCCTGTTGATTGAAGTCGCTAACCGTTTAAAACAATGCATTCGTGAAGGCGATACGGCTGCCCGCCAGGGTGGCGACGAATTTGTTGTCATGCTCGAAGAACTCGGCGGCGAGATGGGGGGCGCCAGCATATTGGCAGAGTCCGTCGCCGAAAAAATCCGGGCTGCGCTTTGCGAACCCTATTCACTGATTAACGGCCACGAGCACTTTCACTCGGCAAGCATCGGGGTCAGCCTGTTTTGCGGTGACGACAAAAGCACCGAAGTGCTCCTCAAACAAGCTGACATCGCCCTATATAAAGCCAAGGATGCCGGCCGCAATGCGGTGCGTTTTTTCGATAACGCCATGCAAACCGCCCTTGACCAGCGGGCAAGCCTTGAGGCCAGCTTGCGCCATGCCTTGTCACGCGACGAATTTCTGCTTTACGTCCAGCCTCAGGTCGATTCAGCTCGCCAGGTGATAGGCGCCGAATGCCTGTTACGTTGGCAACCGGTGGGGAGGGCCATGGTAGCGCCGGATGATTTCATTCCGCTCGCCGAGCAAAGCGGATTGATTTTGCCAATTGGCTTGTGGGTACTCGATTTTGCCTGTGCCCAATTACGCCGCTGGGCCGAGCAACAGCAAACCCGAGAACTCTATCTGGCGATCAATGTCAGTGCCTGCCAGTTTCGCCAACAGGACTTTGTCACTCAGGTTAAGGCGGCACTCAACAAATATGGCGCCAATCCTCGGCGCCTTAAGTTGGAACTGACTGAAAGCCTGCTACTCGACGAGGTTGACAGCGTTGTTGGCAAGATGCGCGCGCTACTGGATATCGGCGTCCGCTTTTCGCTGGATGACTTTGGCACCGGCTATGCCTCATTGTCCTACCTCAAGCGCTTCCCGTTCGAGCAACTGAAGATTGATCGTTCTTTCATTCGCAATGTAACCAGCGACCCGGATGATGCAGCAATCGTTAGCGCCATCATTGTCATGGGGATTGCCCTCCGGCTTAACGTGGTGGCCGAGGGGGTCGAAACCGATGCTCAACTCACCTACCTGCTGGATCATGGGTGTACCAGCTTTCAGGGCTACCTGTTTGGCCGGCCCGTACCTTTTGCTCAGTTCGAACTGAGCCTGGAAAGCTACGGCAGTTTGAGTGAGACAGCATTCTGTGACTGGGTGATCTAAGCGCTAAATACCGAGATAGCGCTGCCAGATGCCATGATCGGCATCCAGCTCGCGTGACGATCCTTGCCAAACCACCTGGCCACGCTCAATGATGGTGTGATGATCGGCCAGCGCAATCAGCTTTTCAACGTATTTATCGATCACCAAAATGCTTTGCCCGGCCGCCCGCAGGCGCGCCAGGCAAGCCCAGATTTCCTCTCGCACCAATGGCGCCAAACCTTCAGTGGCTTCATCCAAAATCAGCAGACGCGGATTGGTGACCAGGGCGCGGCCAATAGCCAGCATTTGCTGTTCACCCCCGGAGAGCTGGTTGCCTAGGTTCCTTGCTCTTTCCTTGAGGCGCGGGAACAGTTCGTAAACTCGTGCAGGTGTCCACGGCTCGTTGACGCCACGGCGATTGGCAAAAAAGGCCACCAAATGCTCGTCGACCGTCAGGTTTGGAAAACACTGGCGGCCTTCCGGGACCAAGGCAATGCCGGCACGACCAATGCGATCCGGGCGCCAGCCATCAATGCGTTCGCCAGCAAAATGAATGCTGCCGCCCTTGATCGCCGACAAACCGCAAATAGAGCGCAACGTGGTGGTTTTACCCATGCCGTTGCGGCCGAGCAGGGTTGCCGCCTGTCCTTCGGCCATCGCCAGATCAACGCCAAAAAGCACCTGGCTTGGCCCATAGGCGACTTCCAGAGCGCGAACTTCAAGTAGCGCGCTCATGCGCTGTCCCCCAGATAGGCGCGGCGCACTTCAGGATCGGCACGCACTACATCCGGGGTTCCGGTACAAATCAGACTGCCATTGACCAGCACCGACACCCGGTCAGCCAGTCGAAACACTGCAGCCATATCGTGCTCAATCAGCAGAATGGTAACGTGGCGGGCGAGATGCTCGATCAGCTCGACCATACGCGCTGATTCCTCCGGACCGGCACCGGCCATTGGTTCATCGAGCAGCAACATTTTCGGCTTGGTTGCCAGCGCCATGGCCAATTCCAGCGCGCGTTGTTCGCCATGCGCCAGATTGCCGGCAAGGCTGACACTGCGTTCAGCCAAACCAAGTTGTTCGAGGTAGACGAAGGCTTCATCAAACAAGCCCTGCTCAGCAATAACCGGCTTCCAGAAACGGAAGCTGGACCCGGAATCCTGGCGCCCTTGCACGGCTAGCGCCACATTATCGAGCACCGACAGCCCGAGAAAGACATTGGTGATCTGATATGAACGCGCCATGCCGGCCGCTACGCGCTGATGCATGGACAAGGCGGTGACATCCGTGCCGGCAAAATGAACGCTGCCGCTATCCGGTTTCAGGGCGCCGGAAACATGGTGAATGAAGGTGGTTTTTCCCGCGCCATTGGGGCCGATCAGGGCATGAACCTCGCCGGCCTCAACGCAAAAATTGACCTGTTTTAGCGCGTCGACCGCAGCAAACCGCCGCGAGAGATTGCGCACCTCAAGCAGCGCCTCAGCCATGCGACTTCCCGAACAAGGCAGCGACACCTTTCGGTGCAAACATGACTATGCCGAGCAAGAGCAGGCCCAAGCCGATATGCCAGTGTAACGTAAAGCCGGCCAGTACTTCTTCCAGGCTAAGCAGGATCAGCGCACCCACCACGCCGCCATACAGATAGCCGACACCACCGATGATGACCATCACCAACAAAGTACCGGATTGCATCCATTGCAGCAGGTTGGGGCTGGCCAGCCCGGTCAGATTGGCAAGCAATGCACCAGCCAAACCCGCCAGCCCGCCACCCAGCGCAAAGCAGATCAGGCGGTAGCGAAAGACCGGATAACCGAGCGCTTCCATGCGTGTTTCGTTCTCACGGATGGCTTGAATGACGCGACCAAAGCGCGCATCAGCCAAGCGGCCAAGGAAAACAATGCTCATGGCAAGAGAGGCGAGGGCAGCATAAAAAAAGGCGGCATCGTCATTCAGGCTGAAACCTGCCAGATTCAACCTGCCAACCAGCGGCAGGCCATCGTCACCACCCCAGGTGCGTGCGGAAACGAAGAGGTAGTAAGCCATCTGGCCAAAAGCCAGGGTAATCATGATGAAATAAACGCCACGCGTACGCAGGCTGATGGCGCCGACCAGCAAGGCAAACAAGCCGGCAACGCCCATCGCCAACGGGAAAACCAGCAAGGCATCATTGATACCGTTAGCCATGCAAATCGCCGCCACATAAGCTCCAGTACCGAAAAAGGCAGCATGGCCGAGCGAGAACATGCCAGCGAAGCCAAGCACCAGATTCAGGCTGGAAGCGGCCAGTGCAAAGATCAGGATGCGGGTGGCAAAGCCGATGTAAAACTCCTGACCAAAGGCGGTGAGCACATTTGGCAAGACAAGCATAGCCAACAACAACGCGATGGCTAGCGGCTTTTGGTAGGGTGCAGGGCGGTAGAAAGCCATCAGGCGCGCGCCGGGAAAAGGCCTTGCGGCTTGAAGAAGAGGATACCGGCCATCAGCAAATAGATGAGGATCGAAGCCAGAGCCGGGCCGAGGGTTGCGGCGGCATCGGCCGGCAGGGTAGCGCGTAGCAAGGTTGGCAAAAGCGCACGGCCCAACGTGTCGACCGTACCAACAATCAAACTGCCGACCAGCGCGCCGCGGATCGAACCAATGCCACCAATAATGATCACGACAAAGGCCAGAATCAGCACGCTTTCTCCCATCCCGACCTGCACCGCGAGCAATGGACCGAGCAGCCCGCCGGCCAAGGCGCAAAGTGCGGCGCCAAAGACAAATACCGCAGTGAATAAGCCTTGTACATTGATCCCCAAGGCTTCAGTCATTTCACGATTCGACGCACCGGCACGCACCCACATACCGACCCGGCTTTTTGCGACCAGAAGATAAAGCAGCCCGGCTACGGCCAAGCCAAAGGCAATGATCACCAAGCGGTAGGCCGGATAGAAAAAGCCGGCGATTTCAACCGGGCCTGACAGCGCATCTGGCGGGTTAAGCATGACCGGCTGGGCACCCCAGATTATCCGTACCGCCTCGTTGGCGATCAGGATGAGCGCAAAGGTGGCGAGAACTTGCGAAAGGTGATCGCGCTTGTAAAGCTGGCGGAAGAGTGACAGTTCGAGCAACAAGCCAAGTATTGCAGCACCAGCAACGCCCGCCCCCAGCCCGATCCAGAACGAATCCGCCGCTTGCGCAGCGGCGGCAACCAGATACGCGCCGACCATGTAAAGCGAACCATGCGCCAGATTGATGCAGTCCATGATGCCAAAAACCAGGGTCAGGCCGGCAGCGAGCAAAAACAGCATCAAGCCAAACTGCAGGCCGTTGAGGGCCTGCTCAAGAAACAGCTGGGTCACTTCATCTTGCACTGCGCCACGTAGGCGTCAGCATGATTGGTGAAGATAGTGCCCATCGTCTTGTTGGTGACGCGGCCCTGAGCATCCTTGCCGATAGCGCGCAGGTAGTAGTTTTGGACCGGATAATGATTGCTGTTGAACTTGAAATCGCCGCGTACTGACTTGAAGCGCTTGGCTTCCAGTGCCTTTTGCAGCGCTTTCTTGTCGTCGACATTGCCTTTTACGTCACGTACCGCCGCATCCATCATCAAGGCAGCGTCGTAGCCTTGCGATGCGTAGAGCGAGGGCAGGCGTTTGTATTCTTTCTCAAAGTCGGCGACGAAACGCTTGTTCTCGGCATTCTCCATGTCATGCGCCCAGTGCGATGAGTTGAACATGCCCATCATCGGTGCACCAACCGCCTTGATCACATCCTCGTCGGCCGAGAAGCCAGGTGCAAACAACTGCGTGTCACGTGACAAACCGGCGGAGACGAATTGTTTGACGAAATTGATACCCATGCCACCGGGCAGGAAGAAGAACAACGCATCTGGTTTTAGATTTCGGATTTGCGCCAGTTCAGCCGCGTAATCGAGCTGACCGAGCTTGGTATAAACCTCTTCGGCAACGACGCCCTTGTAATAACGCTTGAAACCGGAAACAGCATCCTTGCCGCCCGGATAGTTCGGCGTGACGATCACGACATTTTTGAAACCCTTGTCCTGCACGATCTTGCCGACCGCTTCATGCAGATTGTCGTTCTGCCAGGCGACATTGAAGAAGAAGGGGTTGCACTGTTCGCCAGCGTATTGCGACGGGCCGGCATTGGCCGAAATATAGAAAGTCTTGTTTTCGAACACCGTCGGGCCAACTGCCAGCATGATGTTGGAGAAAACAATGCCGGTCATGAAATCGACCTTGTCCTTTTTCAGAAACTTGTCAGCCGTCTGTTTGGCGATATCGGGACTTTGCTGGTCGTCAGCAATCAGGACCTCTGCCGGCAGATCACCGAGCTTGCCATTGAGACGTTTCATTGCCAGATTGAAACCGTCGCGAATATCGACGCCGAGGCCGGCGCCCGGGCCGGACAGCGTCGAGACAAAACCCACCTTGATTTTGTCAGCCGCGTGAACGGCGCCAGCAAACATCAAAGCGGTAGCAAGGGCAGTCAGGCGTAACGACATAAAATCTCCGGCAGGGCATCAAAGCGGGAAATTGTAGCGCAGGAACAAGCAGATACCGGCTGAAACCAATGCAAATTTCGGTTATATTCGCGACCCATGATGAAGAAAGCCGTAGTACTCCTCTCCGGCGGACTCGATTCCGCCACCTGTCTCGCCATTGCCCGCAGCCAAGGCTTCGAGTGCTATTGCCTGTCCTTCAATTACGGCCAGCGCCATTGCGCCGAACTGGCCGCCGCTGACCGCGTGGTCAAGGCGCTGGGTGCGGCCAAGCACCGCGTACTGAATTTCGGACTGGCCCAGTTTGGTGGTTCGGCATTGACCGATACCAATATCGCAGTCCCTGTCGACGGCGTACAACCGGGCATTCCGGTCACGTATGTACCGGCGCGCAACACCATCATGCTTTCTCTGGCACTGGCCTGGGCTGAAGTCTTGGGCAGTCGCGACATTTTTGTCGGGGTCAATGCGGTCGATTATTCCGGTTACCCGGATTGCCGGCCTGAATACATCGCGGCTTTCGAAACGATGGCCAATCTGGCGACCAAGGCCGGGGTCGAAGGGGCCAAGTTACACATTCATGCGCCGCTGATCGATCTCTCCAAAGCCGAGATCATCCGCCTGGGCAGCCAGCTGGGCGTTGATTACGGACTCACTGTGTCGTGTTATCAGGCCGATGATCAAGGCCGTGCCTGCGGCGTTTGCGACTCCTGCCGCCTGCGTGCCGAAGGCTTTGCCGCTGCCGGAGTCGCTGACCCCACCATTTACTGCGCCTGATCATGGATATTGCCGCCACTTCTCAAACCGTTCTTTGGCTGGCCTTTGCCGTCTCGTTTGTCTTTGGCGCAATTGGCCAGAAAACCCATTTTTGCACCATGGGCGCTGTGTCGGACATCGTCAATATGGGCGAATGGAGCCGCATGCGCATGTGGCTGCTGGCGATCGGCGTCGCCATCCTTGGCTCGGCAGCGCTGCACGCAACTGGCCAGATTGACCTTGGCAAATCGATCTATCGCACTCCGACCTTCACCTGGCTTTCGTACATCGTCGGCGGCTTATCTTTCGGCATCGGCATGGTCCTCGCCTCCGGTTGTGGATCGAAAACGCTGATCCGGATTGGTGCCGGCAACCTGAAATCGGTGGTTGTCTTTATCGTCCTTGGGCTGGTTGCCTACATGACCATGCGCGGCGTTTTCGGCGTCTTCCGCGTCAATATACTGGAGAAAGCGGTAATCACTTTCCCCGGTGGACAGGATGCGCCGGCCCTGCTGACGGCGGCTGGCATGGACCCGAAAATAGCCTTCACCCTGGCCGTTTTGCTGATCGGTGGCGGCTTGACTGCATTCTGCCTGTTAAATCGTGAATTCTGGACGCTCGACAACCTGCTCGGCGGCATCGGCACCGGTCTGGCCGTGGTTGCCGCCTGGTATGTCAGCGGCCACATTGGCTATCTCGCCGAACACCCTGAAACACTGGAAGAAGCCTTCATCGCGACCAACAGCGGGCGCATGGAATCGCTAACCTTTGTCGCACCGCAGGCTTACTCACTGGAACTGCTGATGCTTTGGTCCGACACCAGCCGCAAACTGACTTTTGCCGTTGCCACCGTGCTCGGCGTCATTGCCGGCTCAGGTGTCTGGGCCTTGCTGACCCGCAGCTTCCGCTGGGAAGGCTTTGCCAGCGTTGAAGATACGGCCAATCATCTGCTCGGCGCCGCGCTCATGGGCTTTGGTGGTGTCACGGCGATGGGCTGCACGGTAGGGCAGGGCATTACCGGCTTCTCGACGCTGGCGCTTGGCTCGATGCTCACTTTTCTGGCGATCATCGCCGGCGCAGCGGCAACACTCAAGTTTCAGTACTGGCGCATCATGCGCGAGGCTTAAGCGCCGTCGTTTTCCTTCAGCTTGGCGATCACCAGCGGGAAAGCACCCGAACCGATCAGGGCGACGGCAGAAACGATGAAGGCCAGCCCGGCCATCGGGTCATCCAGCACCGGATGAATACTGGCACCAAAGCCCAGCAAACTGACCAGCCCGGGTATGGCACACAATACGCCAAGCGTGGTCAGCGCAATGAATGGGAAGGGATATCGACATTGGCTCATAGTCTTCTACTCTGGTCGCCGCTGGCAAAACCCAGCAGGTTTTGATCAAGACCGCGACCAATCGCGATAACCTTGAACAACTCGCCCATCTCGTGCGGCATCAACAGTTTATTCACTGCCCCGGCCGCCCGGATATATTCAGGCGTTCCGCTGGTTTCTGCACCCAGCAAATCAAGAATGCCGCAATTCAACAGGAATTGACCTTGACTGGTGTAACCCAGCAACTCAAGCCCCGCTGCATGTGCTGCTGAAATAATTGAGGTGAAATCGACGTGGACCGTAATATCCTGTAATCCCGGCAAATAAAACGGGTCGGGATGCGAATGATGACGGTAATGACACATCAGGGTGCCACTTCCGCGCTGCGGGTGATAAAACTCACGGCGCGGAAAGCCGTAATCAAGCAGGAGCAGGGCGCCACACTTCAAGCGATGCCCCCATTCAGCCGCCCAGGCCCGATTGGCAAGGCTGATCTCACTTTCAAAGCCTGGTGGCAGGCTGCATTGCCGAGCAATCTCCTCGGCCGCCGTCAACAAAGCACCACTTGCCGGTCGCTCATTCCATGTGAAACGGCCAACGCTATCCAGCGCAACGCCTCGCTCGAAAATACCACTCTCACGCCAGGCGACAACGTGCGCCGGCATGGCGTCGAGCAATTCGTTAGCCAGCAAGACACCAGAGAAATCATCAGGCAATTGATCCAGCCACTGCACACGCTCAAGCAAGTGCGGCGCAGCCTTGGCCAGTGTCTCTTGCTGGCGCTCGCGCAAATCAGCAGACAGATCAAGGATCAAGTATTGAGCTGGAAGCGTAGCCAACGCTTCCAGCTCAAGCAACAGGTCTGCTGCCAGACGGCCGGAACCGGCACCTACCTCTAGCACGACAGGCGCTGAAGCAGCCATGATCTGCCCGATCTGGCGCGCCAATGAGCGACCAAAAAAACCAGTCATTTCAGGTGCCGTCACGAAATCACCGGCCGAACCAAATTTGCGTGCACCGGCGGCGTAATAGCCAAGTCCCGGCGCATATAGCGCCAATTCCATGAAGCGGGCGAAGGAAATCCAGTTCCCCTCACGCGTTAGTTCGCGGCCAATTTCAGCAATCAGTTTTGCGCTGTGCTCGCAGGCATCTTGAGAAGGGAGAGGAAGACTCATTTGATTTGGCAAAAAGAAAGGATTTTAGCTGGCTCAAAGGGGCAGAAGAGCTTGCTTTGTGCTATTTTTTCAGCTCTAAGAATAAGCGAGACAAGTCAAAATGCGCGTTATACAGAAAATAGTCAAAAAACCCGTGGATCTGGCAGGACAAAGTTCCGATTTGGCAGCCTTCAAACCCGATCTGCTTATGATTTTTGGCTCAATTGACCACTTCTCTGCACCAGATTTTGTATCAACATTGCGCACCGCGTTGCCAGACACAGCATTGATTGGTTGCACGACCGCCGGAGAAATTACGTCCGACGGCGTCGATGACGGCACCTGTACCTTGACCGGCATCAGCTTTGACACTACCAGGTTGGTTCAGGCAAATACGCACTTGAATGGCATGGATGACTTCTTTGCAGCCGGCGAACGCCTTGGCCGCCAAATCGCCGCTGAAGAACTGAAAGCTGTGATAGTTTTTGGTCCCGGGGTACAAATCAACGGTAGTGCACTGGTTGATGGCATTACCAGCATCATTGGCAGCAGCATTCCGATCACTGGCGGTCTGGCCGGCGATGGTGGTTCCTTCAAAAAAACCTTCACGCTTGGCCCTGATGGTGTGTGCGACAACGCGATTGTCGCTGTTGGCCTTTGTGGTGCAGCCCTGCGTTTCGGCCACGGCTCTTTCGGAGGCTGGGAGCCATTTGGCCCAGCACGCAAGGTAACGCGCTGCGCCAACAATGTTTTGTTCGAACTGGATGGCGAGCCGGCGCTTGAGGTATATAAGCGTTACCTCGGCGACCATGCCAAGGGCTTGCCCGCCTCCGGCCTGCTTTTTCCCTTCGCCATGCTGGGCGAGGATCACAGTGCCATTGGTTTGATCCGCACCATACTGGGCGTCGATGAAGCAACCGGCAGCCTTACACTGGCTGGTGAAATCAATCCCAACGGCTATCTCAAACTGATGCATGCCAGCACCGACAAACTGGTCAATGGCGCCGAATCGGCAGCTGAAGCAGCCGCTGAGATGCTCAGCAACCCCGGCGAAAGTGTCGCCATACTGGTCAGCTGCGTTGGCCGAAAACTGGTCATGGGCAACCGTGTTGACGAAGAGGTTGAAGCAGTCGGTGACGTCTTTGGCAGCAAGGCCGCACTGACCGGTTTTTATTCCTATGGCGAGATCAGCCCCTTCACGCCGGGCGCATCCTGCAAGCTGCATAACCAGACAATGACCATCACCTGCCTGAGTGAGACTTGAGTCGCCAAGCGCAATGAACAAGGCACTGCTGCGCCAGCTTAAACGAACCATAGGCATCGCTGATGAGGCGGCTCTGGCCGCCTATCTTGCTGCCCTGAGTGCGCATGCGACAAACAGCGATCCAGCCTTGCAGGGCTTGCTCGCCGGGTTTGGTGATTTTCTGCAACGGGTTGACGCATCGTATGAACAATACGACCGTGACCTGGAGCTACGGACTCGCTCGCTGGAGCTCTCCTCGCTAGAACTCTCAAGTTCGAATGAAAAACTTCGCAGCGAGCTGTCCAACCGTGAAAGCGCCCTCGGTTCGTTGCGTGATGCGATACAAGGCCTGCTCCCAAGTAACGAAGGCATGACCATCACGCTGGTCGAAGACAATATTGAAATTCTCTCGCGGCGCGTCGCCGAGTTGGTTGCAGATAGCGAAAAAGATCGACTGGCGCTGGCCAATCAGAAATTCGCCCTTGACCAGCACGCCATTGTCAGCATCACTGACACCAGTGGAACCATTCTTTATGCCAACGACCGTTTCTGTGAAATCAGCGGTTACCAACGCCATGAACTGATAGGCCAGAATCACCGTATCGTCAAATCCGGCATTCATCCACCAGAATTATTTCGTGACATGTGGGGCACCATCACACTCGGTCACGTCTGGCATGGTGAAGTTTGTAATCGCAGCAAAGCCGGACAGCTTTACTGGGTAAGCGCGACGATTGTTCCCTTGCTTGGCCCGGATGGACAGCCCGAGCAATACATCGCCATCCGCACCGACATCAGTGACCGCAAACACATGGAAGCCGAACTTTCGGAGCAACTCGATCTGGTCGAAGGATTGATTGAAGCGATTCCACTGCCGGTCTATATCAAGGATGCCGAAGGCCGTTATCTGCGACTTAACCGCGCTTTCGAAATTTTTATTGGCATCAAGCGCGAAGATTTTATCGGCAAGACTTTGTATGAACTACTTGCCCGGGACGACGCCAGATTCCACAGCGAAATGGATACCGAGCTTCTCGCTCGCGGCGGCACCCAAACCTACGAGACAATAGTCCACGGTCGTGATGGACTGTCGCATAACGCGATATATCGCAAAGCCACCCTGACCCGGCGTGATGGCAGCATTTACGGTTTGCTTGGCACGATTATCGACATTACCGACCGCAAAAAAGCCGAAATCGAAATGCAATTGGCCAAGGAAGCCGCTGAGGCTGCCAGCCGGGCCAAGAGCGACTTTCTTGCCAACATGAGTCACGAAATTCGCACACCGATGAACGGCATCATCGGCATGACTGACCTAGCCCTCGATACAGCCCTGACCGAGGAACAGCGGGAATTTCTCGGCATCGTCAAATCCTCGGCAGAGTCTCTGCTGACCATCATCAATGACATTCTCGATTTCTCGAAAATTGAAGCCGGCAAACTCTTGGTTGAGGAAATTTCTTTCGATTTACACCGTGTTGTCGCCGAAACGCTGAAGACAATGGCTTTGCGCGCCCACGAAAAGCGCATTGAGCTGGTTTTCGAGATCATGCCAGACGTACCGCGCCACGTGCTGGGTGACCCCAGCCGGCTGCGGCAAATTTTGATCAATCTGATTGGCAACTCAATCAAGTTCACTCATGAGGGAGAAATTGCCGTCCGCGCCGAGTTGAGCCCAACAATTGGCAAACAACCACACATTCAGTTCTCGGTGCGCGATACGGGAATTGGCATTGCCACCGACAAGCAGCAAAGTATTTTTGAGGCCTTTTCTCAAGAAGACACCTCCACCACGCGGCGCTTTGGTGGCACCGGCCTTGGTCTGTCGATCTCACGGCGCTTGGTTGAACTGATGCAGGGCAGGATATGGCTGGAAAGCGAGCCGGGCAAAGGCAGCACCTTCTTTTTCTCACTCGAACTTAAAACCGATAGTCAGCCGCCGGAAGCCGGCACCAGTCATATTGTCCTGCGTGGCCGCCACATCCTCGTCGTTGATGACAACACAACCAACTGCCGGATTTTGAGCAGTATGCTTGCCCATTGGGATGTCAAAACCACACTGGCCGACGGCGGCTCTACTGCCATTGAGATCCTCCGCAAGACACCGCAGGCCTTTGACTGCATTCTGCTCGATGCCCACATGCCTGAAATGGATGGTTACGAGCTAGCAGCCTGTCGGGCTTAAGCCGGCCAAGCCGATGAAATGGAGGCTGAGCGG
>ERZ724510.779-NODE-779-length-18415-cov-4.775871_pt1 | contig 18415 bp, 17 predicted proteins | sample MGYA00376043_ERZ724510 | MGnify/ENA primary metagenome ERZ724510 (study PRJEB28724, sample SAMN07190888) | wastewater metagenome | isolation source: influent of sewage treatment plant in Hong Hong | place: USA: Christiansburg, Virginia | collected 2016-03-01 ... | reverse complement strand
TGGTGATGCGTGGCGGCTCGTCATCATTTGGCACAAGCGGCTGAGTATCCTTGCCTGACTCCATCAAAAGAATATGAGCCAGTCCGGTAATGCCTTGATAGTTAAGTCTGGCCACTGTGCCCGTCGTCAACGGCACATCATCGCGAATCTGGATTGTGACCAGTGTGTTGCTGAAATCCTCGGGATCAAGTCGAATTTCACTGACCTTGCCGACACGAATTCCTCGATAACGCACCTGCGCCTGCGGATTCAAACCGCCCACATTTTGCTTGGTCACCACCACATATTCATGCGTTTCATCTCGCCCACCACTCAACCAGTAAATAGCAAGAATTGCCGCCACGCCAAAGACGAGGGCAAAGAGTCCGGCAACAAAAGCGTGTGACTTGTTCTCCATGATTTCGTATTAAAGCAGTTTATGACGGTCTGCGCTAAAAAAGCCGGTTACAAACGGATGATCGACTGTCATCACCGCCTCTCTTTCGCCGAAAGCGATGATGCGCTGGTCGGCCAGCACCGCGACATGACTCGCCAAACCGGCGATGGTATTGAGATCATGAGTCACCATGATCACCGTCAAACCCAAGGCTTGCTGCAGAGAGCCGAGGAGTTCGACAAAATTCTGACTGCGGTCTGGATCAAGGCCAGCGGTTGGCTCATCGAGCAACAAAAGCTCAGGCTCAAGCGCCAATGCGCGAGCCAAGGCCACTCGCTTGACCATGCCACCGGAAAGTTCAGCCGGCATCAATTTGCTATGCGCCGGCGTCATTTCAACCATGTCGAGCTTGAGCAAAACCAGGCGGCGAATCCAGTCTTCATCCAGACACTTCAATTCGCGCAAAGGAAAAGCAATATTGTCAAAAACAGAAAGGGCCGAAAACAAGGCACCGTGCTGAAACAGCATACCTAAACGACGATGGATTGCGCGCTGCTCAATAACACCCGCCGTGTTCAGATCAAAACCAAACAAACGAATACTGCCCGCGCTGGGTTTCCACAAACCCAGCATCTCGCGTAGCAGGGTTGTTTTACCGCTGCCAGACTCACCGAGCAGTCCGACAATCTGCCCTTGATCGACTCGCAAATGGAGGTCACGATGAACGACCGTCTGCCCAAACTTGGTGCTGATGCCTAGCAGTTCGACAACAGGCTTTGCGCTCATAGCGTTGGCACACCAATTTGTCGGGTCAAAACAGCGAAAACCGCATTGATCAGGATAACCATGGTAATCGCCGTCACCACTGAGGTGGTCGTATTAGCGGCCAGACTTTCCGTATTTGGTTTGACGCGCAGGCCAAAGTGGCAGGCAATCAGAGCTATGATAAAACCGAAAAATACGCCTTTGGAAAGACCAATCAGCAAATTGGAAACTGGAACGACGCGCGGAAGATTGTCGAGAAAATAAACCAGCGACAAATCAAGCTGCAAAAGTGCTGCCACCATGCCGCCAAACATGGCTACCGCAGAAGTCCACAGCACCAGCAAGGGCATTGCTACGGTCAACCCGGCCACCTTTGGCAAAATGACGCGCACAGTGCGCGAGATACCCATGGTCGACAGCGCATCAATTTCTTCTGTGACACGCATAACGCCGATCTGCGCCGTCATCGCCGACCCGGAACGACCAGCAACCAGCACTGCAACCAACACCGGACCGAGTTCACGAACGATGGAAATACCGAGAATATTGACGATCAAAAGATCAGCGCCAAAACTGCGCAACTGCAAGGCCGACAAATAGCTGATGGTGATACCAATCAGAAAGCCAACCATGGCCGTAATCGGCAAAGCTTGCGCGCCGGATTTATAAACGTTGGCGGCAAATTCCTTCCACGGCATTTCACCGGGATGGCGAAGCAAATGACTGACATCCAGCAACAGTTGACCAAACAGCGAGATTACCCCGCGTATTTCAACCAAACCACTTAACAAAAGCTGACCGGGTATCTCCAGCCAGGAATGCCGCTGACTCTCCGGCACAGCCTCAACCGGCACAAAGTTGGCGACCCGCTGCAGGGTTTCGCGCAGCGCTTCCGGCAGGACAAGACTCTCAGGCCACTCCTCGCCCCAGATGCGCCAAAGGAGTGTCGCTGCGGCACTATCCAGCCGTTCGACACGACTCAGATCCCAAATGGCATTGGCATCCTTGTGTGCGACCGCTAGCCGCGGCAGCAAGACAGGAATCTCGGCCTGCATGGCTGCCAGCGTCCACGTGCCAGCCAGCAAAATCTTCCCCGGCTCAAGCTGCAAGCTGGGGATGACGCTCACTCGACCGCCTTTGCGTTTTCGATTTTGACCAGCAAGTAGTCGCGACCAATGCGTTGCCAGACAGCTGCCTCGTCACCCAGCGCAGCAGCCGTCCACGGATTGGCAGCCAGCCAGTCAGCGGGAAGTTCGAGCATGAAGCCCGTACCAAGAGGCCGCACACGCCAAGCCGGTAATAAACGATCATCACGGGTACGATGCAGCAGCACGGCAAGTCGCAAACAAAAAATCAGGTGCCAAATGCTGTCGACCGCAATAACTTGCCCCATTTTCTCCAGTTTGCCGCGATGACCAAGGACGATCATCGCGAGCCGCGCCTGATCCTTTTTGGAGAAGCCCGGCATATCGGCATAAGTCAAAATATAGGCGCCGTGCTTGTGATAAGCGTTATGCGCGACTGAAATACCAATCTCATGCAAGCGCGAGGCCCAGGACAGAAATTGAACATCGCCCTCACTTGGTTCTCCACCCTCAAGCTGAGCCAGCGCCGACAAGGCCGTACTCTCAACCCGTTCAACCTGATCACCCTCTACCTGATAACGCCGACGAAATTGCCCCACAGTGGAATCACGCATGTCATGGTGGTGAAACCGCCCGAGCAAATCGTAGAGCACGCCGAGACGCAAAGCACCATCAGCATAGGTCATGCGCTCGATGCCCAGCGCCTCGAAAATCGCCGACATGATCGCAATGCCGCCCGGCATCACCGGCAGACGATCACGATTAATCCCCGGCAAATCGAGCGCCTCGGCAGACCCGGCCTTGATCAACAGGTTGCACAAGCGTTCAAGACCGAGCTTGGTAATGCCGGTTTCACCATTCGGGTTCAAACCATTAAGTTCGAGCACATCGGCAATCGCCCGTGCCGAACCCGATGAACCGACCGCCTCCTTCCAGCCCAGACGCTGGTAATCGTGGGCGATCAACTCAATTTCCTTGGCCGCCGCTGCTTGCGCATCACGCAAACGTTTCCGATCAATTTTTCGATCCGGGAAAAAGCGCAAGGTATAGCTGACACAACCCATGTACAGCGATTCCATCAACTGCGGATCGTGGCGTTTGCCGATGATGAATTCGGTAGAACCTCCGCCAATATCAACCACTAGGCGCTTATGCGAGGCCATCGGTAGTGAATGCGAGGCGCCAATGTAAATCAGCCTGGCCTCTTCACGCCCGGCAATGACTTCGACGGGAAATCCCAAGGCATCTTCAGCCAACGGCAAAAATTCCGCCGCATTTTTGGCAACGCGCAGCGCATTGGTTGCGACTGCACGCACCGCGCCTTTATCCAACCCACCCAGACGCTCACCAAAACGCCGCAAGGCATCCAACGCGCGCGCCTGAGAAGCTGAGTCCAGCCGTTTATCCTCGTTCAACCCGGAGGCCAGACGCACCGGCTCCTTCATTGAGTCAAGAACATAAATCTGGTCATCAAGCACTCGCCCAACCTGCAGACGGAAGCTGTTTGAACCCAAGTCGACGGCAGCAACGGTTTCGTAAATCATGAAATGGAACACGCGGAAAGGTAGAAGCAGCAATGATTCTAACACTCGCCACCGGTCGCAATTATGACCAGACAGTCGCGGTATTAGGTAGCACCTGCCCCGGGTAGGCTAGCAAACAAAAAATCCCCCGATGGCGTGGCCAGCGGAGGATAAAAAAAAACCAAATCAGCTCAGATACAATGGCGAATCGACATCCCATGCGGTTGGCTGGGCGGGTACTTCGAGGCGCAGCCGACTACGAGCAGCTTCTGGCACTTGGTTGTTGTAGTGGAGCTCAACTTTCAAGCCGAGGGTCGTCTTCAGCCGTTCGAGCTGCTCACCTGCCTGCTTGAAGAGGGCCTCCTCCTCCGGCAGCCAGTCACCGTCACAGCGCGGGCAATCCGGCGGCGCGAGAACCAGTATCCGCTGGTCTATGCTGTGCAAGGACTGCAGTACATTGGCTACGATACCCGGACCAGCCGCGTTATCGACACAAAGGCTGCCCAGAACCGCTGCTGCATAAATCACGTTTTCCATATTCCACTCCTTAGTTGATGCCCGGGAGCCGCCCTTGAAGGGACGGCTAGCCTCCCTTAGGCAGTTTGACGTTGTTAGCTGGCACAGACTGCCAATTGCTTAAAATATTCGATGTCCAACCAGGTATAGGAACCCGCACAACATTTCAGCCACATGGTGTGCTACCCGCCGAGCGTTGGCCGAAAAATAGGGCCTCACGGGCTAACGCGCTGCGGAAAGCCGGTATGCCGTTAAGTAATTATTGTACAAGAAATAAAGCATAGTAATGGTCGCAAAGCCGCACTGCCACAGGGCCTGCGGACAGCTTATGCTTTATTTTGCGGTCACTTTATGCTTCACGCCACAGCCTGTCTGGGGGCAGGTGCTACCTAATACCGGACAGTCGTAAAAAAACCCGCCGGATTGCGCCTGCGGGTTTATCGGAATGACAAGCTAACTTAACTAGCCAGTGCGTTCTTGATTTGGTCCAAGGTTGAAGGATCGTCGATAGTCGTCAGATCGCCCGGATCGCGACCCTCAGCCAAGGCTTGCAAAGAGCGACGCAACATCTTGCCGGAACGAGTTTTGGGCAGACCGGTAACGAAGTGCACACGGGCCGGGCGGCCAATAGCTCCTAGGATGCTGTCGACTGTGCCAAAAACTTCCTTCTCCAGCGCCTTAATCAGTTCCGGCGAAGAAAGCTTGGAGGCATCCTTGACCACGGCAAACGCCATCGGTACCTGGCCCTTGAGCTTGTCTTCGACACCCACCACGGCCACTTCGGCAATTGCCGGGTGGTTCTGGATGGCTTCCTCAATTTCACGGGTGCCCAGACGGTGACCGGCAACGTTGATCACGTCGTCGGTGCGGCCAAGAATGGTGAAATAACCGTCGTCGTCCTTGATCGCCCAGTCGTAGGAGGAGTAAACCAGCGGCTCCTTGAACAGCGTGAAGTAGGTGCTGACGAAACGGTCGTCCTGGCCCCAGACGGTGGACAAACAGCCCGGCGGCAGCGGTGGAATGACGGCGGCAATACCCTTTTCATTGGCGCCGCAAACCGAACCGTCTTCACGGAAGATCTGCAGGTTGTAGCCATAAACCGGGAAAGACGGCGAGCCATACTTGATCGGCGTATTTTCAACACCCGGCAAGGCAGCCAGCATCGGCCAGCCAGTTTCGGTCTGCCAGTAGTTGTCGATGACCGGTTTTTGCAGCTCTGTCATGAACCACTCGTGGGTCGGCTGATCGAGTGGCTCGCCGGCCATGAAGATGTGCTTGAGCGACGACAGGTCGTACTTGTGCATGAAGGCCGGATCCTGCTTCTTCAACACACGGGCGGCCGTCGGTGCCGAGAACATCACACTGACTTTGTACTTCTCGACGATCTGCCACCAGATACCGGCATCCGGACGTAGCGGAGTACCTTCGTACATCACGGTGGCCATGCCGGCAATCAGCGGGCCATAAATGATGTAGGAGTGACCGACCACCCAGCCGATGTCGGAGGTGGAGAAGAAGGTTTCGCCCTCGCCACCGCAGTATATGTGTTTCATCGACGAAGCCAGCGCCACTGCGTAGCCGCCGGTGTCACGCTGCACCCCCTTCGGCTTGCCGGTCGTGCCGGACGTATACAGAATGTAAGACGGTTCAGATGATTCCAGCCACTCGCATGGCACCTGAGCATCCATGAACTTGGCGCGCTCGGTGGCGTAATCGACGTCACGGCCAGCAACCTTGTTGAATGCCTTGTCCAGACCACGGTCGATCATCAGCACCTTGGCCGGTTTATTTTCTGAGAGGTCAATGGCTTCATCAAGCAAGTGCTTGTAAGGCACAGCCTTGCCGCCGCGCATGCCAGCATCGGAAGAAACGATCAGCACCGGTTTGGCATCGTCAATACGCGTTGCCAGCGAACCGGAAGCAAAACCACCAAACACTACAGAGTGAATGGCACCGATACGAGCCGAGGCCAGAATGGCGAAACAGGCCTGGGCAACCATCGGCATGTAAATCAGGACGCGATCACCCTTCTTTACGCCAAGGCTTTTGTAAATCGCCGCCATACGTTCAACTTCGCGCTGCAATTCGGCGAAGCTATAAACCGTCTCTTCATCAGTTTCAGTAGAGATGAAAATCAGCGCCTTATCATTTGGACGCTTGGCCGCATGACGATCCACTGCGTTATGGCAGAGGTTTGTCTTTCCATTGACAAACCACTTGGCAAACGGTGGGCGCGAATAATCGCATACTTGGGTAAACGGTTCTTTCCAGTCGACGAGTTGGGCCTGCTCGGTCCAGAACTCATTCGGCTTTTCGATGGAATACTGGTGAAACTCTTTGTATGTCGCCATAAAATCCCTCAGATTAGGTTTACCTGCACTCGAAAATAAACGCCGGGCTATTTTTTATCCACTGCCCGGTCCTGTAAGCGGCGTTCGATTTCTGCCAACGGCAGCTCCAACCCCAATTCCTGATTCAACAAACGTAAAAGCGGCAAAACCTGCACGCCAAGTGCTGCTAGTTGAGGCAACACTGCCTCTTCCCGGCGCGCTGTAATTAACTCGACGGCATGTTGCAAAGTCATTTGGCGCGCCGAACCGGAGTTCAACTCACCCGAAACGATCCGGTTACCACCTGCCAGCATCGCATCGTGCATGCGCTGCCCGGCAAGCTCAAGCAAGGCCACCGCCGAACTGGCCGCATCGCCAGGAATACTGGATAGCCCAACGCTGACGGTGAGCGAAATAGAGTTTCCCTGCACTGAAACACGCGCAACCTCAACTGCCTGACGCACACGTTCAGCAAATGCCGCACAGAGAACCGGCGAGGTACCAGGCGCAATAATCGCGTATTGACCCGCCCCGTAATGCCCAAGGCTGTCTTCCTGACGCACTTTGGCGGCCAGCATTTTCACGAAGCGACTACCGACCTGCTCGGCGACCTCGTTACCCAGTTTGGTGCGCACTTGGTCAAAGGTGTCAAAACCAAGGACCAGGATGCTCACCTCAAGTCCATAGCGCGCCGCGTGAGCCAGTGCTTGAGCCGCTTGCAGCTCTAGATATTTGCGCGAGAACAAACCGCTGCCTGGATCTTGAACCATGGCTTCACGCCCTGCTTCCAGATTCTCCCGAGCTGCCGATAAAGCCAGCAAATTATTGAGCCGCGCCAGAATTTCACTGCTACCCGCACCCTTGGTCACAAAATCAGACACGCCAAGCGACCGTGCTCGCTCGCGCTCTTCTTCGGTTTCCTCACCAGAAACCAGAATGAACGGCATTTCCTGCAAACGACGTAGTTTGGAGCTACGCAGGTTTTCCAGAAGCCCATAGCCATCCAGCTTGGGCATTTGCAAATCAGAGATCACTGCGTGCAGTGATTGATCGAGCACCAATGTTTGCCAAGCCGCCTCACCATCGCACTCCTCGCGCACCTCATATTGCCCTTTGAGGTGCTTGATCAGCGTCATCCTGACCATACGCGAGTCATCAACAACGAGAATGCGCGGCAAATCTGCCATCTCAGCCGCCTGCCAACTCGACAACTACGCGCCCTTTGGCGCGACCGGCAACATATTCAGTAAAGGTCGCCGGCAACTCTTCAAAGGCGATCTTGCGCGACATGGATTCGAGGTGTGGTGGCCGCAAATCGCTGGCCAGACGTTGCCAGACATCTCGGCGGTAAGGTTCGCGGATGTAACCTGAATCAATACCGAGCAAGGAAACGCCACGCAGAATAAACGGCGCCACCGTCGTATTCAGTTTCATGCTGGCCGCCAGGCCAATGCTGGCAATTGTGCCACCCTGCTCCATCGTGCTGGCAATCCAGGCAAGAATGTCGCCGCCCAGATTATCGACAGCACCAGCCCATCGCCCTTTATCAAGCGGACGAATTTTTGACAGATCAATGCTTTGGCGCACCAACACCTCAGCCGCCCCCAAACTGCGCAGATAGCCGGCTTCGCTTTCCTTGCCGGTCAGCGCAACGACGTGATAACCAATTTTGGCCAGCATATCAACCGCCAGGCTACCGACACCGCCTGTTGCACCTGTCACGATAACCGAGCCCTTGGCCGGCGTCAGGCGATTCTCTTCCATGCGGACAATCGCCAGCGCAGCGGTAAAACCCGCCGTACCGAGCGCCATCGCTTCATATAGCGACAAACCGGCCGGTAGTGGAACCACCCAATCAGCAGGTACTCGTGCAATTTCGGCATATCCACCATGATGGGCGACACCAATATCAAAACTAGTGGCGATTACCGGATCGCCAACCTTGAAACGTGGGTCAGCACTCTTGATCACCACGCCAGAGAGATCTATCCCACCAACGCAGGGAAAGCGCCGGATAATCTTGCCAGCCCCGGTTGCCGCTAGCGCATCCTTGTAATTAACGCTGGAATAGGCAACTCGAATGGTGACTTCACCGGCATCCAGTCGGCTCTCATCCATTTGAGTGATGACACTGACAACCTGGCCATCTTGTTCTTCAATCAACAGGGCCTTAAAGGAATCCATTTATCGACCTCGCGCCTAGGGGAAGGAAATTGTATTCATAATTACGGATTATGAACATAGTTCCGAGCAGCAGATTTTGTATATCAGGAAACGCTATAGAGGCTTTACAAAGCATTCGTTTTCACCTACATTTCGGGGCTATGCGAAAAGTTCTAAGAGCCCTACTCCTATCCACTGCCCTCGCCTTTAGCGCAAATGCAGTGGTCGCTGCCGAACCAGCGCGCAAAGCTGAAGAACCTTCCTTTCTCGAACGCTACACCAATGCTGCGCAGGATGTCATCCTGCAAGGCCTGAAACTGGTGGGTGTGCGTTATCGCCTCGGCGGTAACGACGAAGATAGCGGACTGGATTGCAGCGGCTTTGTTCGCCTGGTTTTCAAAGACAGCATTGGTGCTTCGCTCCCGCGCACAGCGCGTGAAATGAGCGAAGTTGGTCAAACAGTTGATACCAGCCAGTTGAAACCCGGTGATCTGGTTTTCTTCAATACCATGCGGCGCACTTTCTCGCATGTTGGCATTTACCTTGGTGACAACCACTTCCTGCACGCGCCGCGTACCGGCGCGGAAGTACGCGTCGAGAGTATGGAAAACAGTTATTGGGTACAACGCTACAACGGCGCCCGACGAATAATCGAAGGTAACTGATCAGAGAATGCGGCGAATTTGCCGCATTTTTTTCACCATTTTTCGATAACAGTTCTCATTTACAAAATTGCAATCGGCTTGTAAACTGCACGCATTCTCATTACCAAACCGGGAGCATGCGCATGAAATTGAAAAACACCCTGTTGGCCACGGCGATTGCATCCCTTGCATTCGCAGTTCAAGCCGAAGAACTGAATCTGTATTCCGCTCGCCACTACCAGACAGACGAGGCGCTTTACAGCAATTTCACCAAGCAAACCGGAATCAAGATCAATCGCATCGAAGGCAAGGAAGATGAACTGCTTGAGCGGATCAAGAATGAAGGCAGCAACAGCCCGGCGGATATTTTCCTCACGGTAGATGCGGCTCGTCTGGCCAAGGCGCACGAACTCGGTCTATTCACGCCAATTTCATCCAAAGTTCTCGAATCGCGGATTCCGACCCATCTGCATACCGACGATTGGTACTCCTTCTCAACCCGCGCCCGCGTCATCATTTACAACAAATCAGCAGTCAAGGCTGAAGACGTACAGAAATATGCTGACTTGGCCAACCCAAAACTCAAAGGCAAATTCTGCTCGCGCTCCGGTTCGCACCCTTACAATCTGTCGTTGATGGCCTCGGTTATTGCTCACGATGGCGAAGCCAAGGCTGAAGAGTGGGCCAAGGGCATGGTGACCAATTTCGCTCGCGCGCCCAAGGGCGGTGACACCGATCAGATCAAGGCGGTTTCAGCCGGCGAATGTGGCGTCGCATTATCCAACACCTATTACGTTGCCCGTCTGTTACGGTCAACCAAGGTTGAAGAGTTAAAAATGATGGAAAAAGTTGGTGTTGTCTGGCCAAATCAGGCGACGACCGGCACGCACATCAACGTTTCTGGCGGTGGCGTGCTGAAAACGGCGCCGAACAAGGCAGCAGCGATCAAGTTTATGGAATACCTGGCCTCGGATGAGGCGCAGCGCTATTTTGCCGATGGCAATAACGAATGGCCGGCAGTTGAAAGCGTCAAGGTCGCCAATCCGGCGCTGGATGCACTTGGTAAATTCAAGGCCGACACCTTACCTGTCAAGAATCTCGCCATGTATCAAACCAAAGCCCAGATGATTTTCGACCGCGCCGGCTTCAAGTAACAACATTTTTATATTCTGCGCCCCGCCACGCGGGGCGTTTTCATTTCCGACTGCGGGAAATCTGGCGGGAAATCGCGATCAGCGGCAAAAGGCCGACAGCAACAATCGCTAGCGAGGCAGTCGACGCTTCGGCCAGACGCTCATCGGAAGCCAGCGTGTAAGCCTGTGTCGCCAGCGTATCGAAATTGAAGGGGCGCATGACCAGCGTCGCTGGTAACTCCTTCATCACATCAACAAAAACCAGCAAGGCAGCAGTCAGCAGACTGCCACGCAACATCGGAGCATGGACGCGGCGCAAGGTTTCACTTTGCCCAAGACCCAGGCTGCGTGCTGCGTCATCCATGCTTGGTGTGATTTTGGCCAGGCTCGATTCAATACTATGCAGCGCGACGCCAAGGACGCGCACCAGATATGCGTAGATCAAGGCAGCGATGCCGCCGGTCAACAACAAACCAGGGTTATAACCAAACCAGGCCAGCCATTGCCCGGCCAGCCAGTTATCAAGTCGCGTCACCGGAATCAGCACACCGACGGCGATGACAGCCCCCGGCACGGCATAACCCAATCCAACCAGGCGGTTCAGGCCATTGGCCAGAGTCGTTTTCGATAAACGCGCACCATAAGCCAGCAGCAAGGCGAGCAGGACGGCTATGCCGGCAGTAATACTGGCCAGCACGAAACTGTTGCGCGCCAGCATGATGAAGCGCTCGCCAAACTGCGCATCGCCTTCGGTCAACGCCATTTTGAGCAGCAAAAAAGCCGGCAGGATGAAGCCCAGCAGCAAAGGCAAACTGCAAACAATAATCGCCAGCGCTGCGGGCAGGCCGGACAAATGCGCCCCTGCCATCGGTCGATTGCGGCCGGTTGTGTTGTTGTAGCGGGCGCGGCCACGCGAGATGCGCTCAACCATTAACAAAAACAGTACGAAACCGAGCAACATCGAGGCCAACTGCGCTGCCGCAACGCGATCACCGAGTGAAAACCAGGCGCGATAAATACCCGTTGTGAAGGTGTTGACCGCGAAATAGGCCACCGTACCGTAATCAGCCAGCGTTTCCATTAAAACCAGGGCAATGCCCGCCGCAATGGCAGGGCGTGCAAGTGGCAGCGAGACGGCAAAAAAAGCGCGCCACGGCCCCATGCCCAAAGTACGTGCGGCTTCGAGCATGCCACTGGCGCGTTCAAGAAAGGCGCTGCGCGCCAACAGATAAACATACGGGTAAAGCACACAAACGAACATCAGCACGGCACCGGGCAAGGTGCGTATGTCGGGAAACCAGTAATCGCCGTGTTGCCAGCCAAAGGTTTCGCGCAGAGCCGTTTGTACCGGGCCAACAAACTGTAAAAAATCGGTATAGACGTAAGCCATGACGTAGGCGGGCATCGCCATCGGCAAGACCAGCGCCCATTCAAAAATCCGCCGCCCGGGGAATTCGTGCATGGTCGTCAGCCAGGCCGTGGCGACGCCGATCAGCCCGACACCGGCACCCACGCCAAGGCACAACCAAAGCGTGTTGGCAATGTAGTCAGGCAATACGGTCTGGGAGAGATGCGTCCAGGTGCTGCTCGTGCCGCCGACAAACAGATTCAAGCCGACGCTGGCCACCGGCAAACCGGCAAGCAGCGCCACCACAAGGGCAATAATCAACAGGGGAGAAAGAAGGGCTGCGCGCATAAGGGTGATGCGAATTATAATCAACCGCATGGCTCAACTCGAACTAAATGGCGTTGTTCAGCGCTACGGAAAAACCACCGTCGTCGATGGCGTCGATTTGCGCCTTGAAGCGGGGCAGATTGCCTGTCTGCTCGGCCCATCCGGTTGCGGCAAAACAACCTTGCTGCGCTGCATTGCCGGCTTTGAGGAAATTGCCGGTGGCGAGATCAGCCTGCATGGGCATATTGTCAGCCGGCCAGGGCAGCGCGTGGCGCCGGAAAAGCGGCGAATTGGCATGGTCTTTCAGGATTACGCGCTGTTTCCACATTTGAGCGTGGAAGAAAACGTCGCCTTCGGCCTCGGCCGCAAACCCCAGGAAGACGCCCACTTGCGCGTGCGCCAGTTGCTGGCAACCGTAGGGCTTTCCGGTCAGGGCAATAAATTTCCGCACGAACTTTCGGGCGGGCAGCAACAACGGGTGGCTTTAGCCCGGGCACTGGCCCCCAGACCTGAATTGATCCTGCTCGACGAGCCTTTCTCGAATCTCGATGTCGGCCTGCGTGAGCGGCTTTCGGTGGAAGTACGCGAGATTCTCAAGCGCGAAGGATCGACTGCCGTGATGGTCACGCACGATCAGAATGAAGCCTTCGCCATGGCGGACCACATCGGCATCATGTACGAGGGCCGCATTCAGCAATGGGATATACCGTACAACCTCTATCACCGCCCGGCCAACCGATTTGTGGCTGATTTCATCGGCCAGGGCGTGCTGGTGCCAGGAATTGTCGGCATTCAAAACAGTGTGCGCATGGAACTTGGCACACTGACGTCGGATACGCCGGTCGAATGCAACGAAACCTGCGCCCACTGCGACAACGGTTGCAAGGTAGACATCCTGCTCCGCCCGGACGACATCGTTCATGACGACCAGAGCAAACTGCAGGCCGAAGTGCTGCACAAAGCCTTTCGTGGTGCCGACATTCTTTACACGCTGCGCCTGGCCAGCGGCACTGAAGTGCTATCGCTGGTTCCCTCACATCACAATCACGCACTGGGCGAAAAAATCGGCATTCGCCTGGATGCTGATCACGTCATTGCCTTCAAGAGCAGCGACGAATGTGATGACCCCAATTGCGAGGTTAAAGTCAGCCCTCAGCCCCAACCAATAAACTGGTTGGGCGAAAAAAGCGGCGTTCAGGACGCCCACTAAGTTACCACGCCCATGATCCCATTTCTCGGACCACTCGACCCTTTTCCGCCGGTCGAGCTGGCCAGGGAAGACATGGGCGGCCTGCTGGCTGTCGGCGCCAATCTCGCACCAGACCGTATTCTTGATGCCTATCGGCGCGGCATTTTCCCGTGGGGCACGGTTGAAGGACAGCCGCTCTGGTACAGCCCCGATCCGCGTATGGTGCTGTTTCCTGAAGAATTCCGCCTGACTCGCTCGCTGCGCAAAACCTTACGCGGCCAAAATTACGAAGTCCGCTTCGACCATGATTTTCCTGCCACCATTGCCGCCTGTTCAAAAACTCCGCGACCAGGGCAGGATGGAACCTGGATTTCGCCGGAGATGATGAACGCCTATATTCGTCTGCATGAACTTGGTTGGGCGCATTCGGTCGAAACCTATGTCGAAGGCGATCTGGTCGGTGGACTGTATGGACTGGCCATCGGACGCATGTTTTATGGAGAATCGATGTTCAGCCGCTGCAGTAATGCCTCGAAAATCGCCTTCGCCCACCTCGTCCGCCGGCTGGACGAGCAGCAATTCGGCATGATCGATTGCCAGATGCGTACCGAACACCTCGCCTCGCTCGGCGGCCGCGAAATTGAACGGAACAAATTTTTAAGCCATTTACGGGCGTTGACCGCAACAGGTGAAGCGCGCACCGATTGGCGCGCCTCCAACACCGAATTTGCGTGGTAGATCATGTCGCACTCCAACGACGCCGCCCTACCCTTTTCCCTGCTGCAGTTTTACGCCACCTCGCCATATCCGTGCAGTTATCTGCCCGAGCGGCAGGCGCGTTCGCAGGTCGCAACGCCGGCTCACCTGATCAACGATGCGGTTTACAGTTCCCTGGTCCGCGCTGGTTTTCGGCGCAGCGGCATTTTCACTTATCGGCCCCATTGCGATGGCTGCCAGGCCTGTGTTCCCGTCCGCCTGCCAGTCGCTCAACTCGTCACCAGTCGCAGCCAGCGCAGGGCCGCGCAGCGCCACAGTAATCTCGTCGCCCGTGAGGTGCCGCTGCTTTTTGACAGTACTCACTACGCGCTCTACGTACGCTACCAGCAGGCTCGCCACCCCGGCGGCGGGATGGACGATGACAATCACGAGCAGTACGCCCACTTTCTGCTGCAAAGCCGGGTTGATACACGGCTGATCGAGTTTTCCGAAAATGGCGAAGTGCGCATGGTCAGCCTGATAGATGTGCTGGATGATGGCTTGTCATCGGTCTATACCTTCTACGACCCCGATATTCCGCAAGCCAGTTTTGGCACCTACAATATTCTGTGGCAAGCCGCACAGTGCCGCGCCCTCGGTTTGCCTTATCTTTACCTCGGCTACTGGATTGCCGAAAGCCGAAAAATGGCCTACAAAGCCGCTTTTAACCCCATCGAAGGCTACCTTGCCGGACAATGGCGACCACTCCCCAAAACCCCTTTGTCGAACCCATGAAAAAACTGCTGATTACCCTTGCCCTCCTGCCCGCCCTTGCCAACGCTGGCGAACCCGCAACAACCTACACCTGTGACGATGGCAGCAAAATGACAGTCGCCATTTCGGCTGACCCTGACGGTCGTCCGCTCGCCACACTGAACATTGGCGGCAACAGCCAGACGCTGGCCCTGATTCCTTCGGCCTCCGCCACCCATTACCGGGGCGATGGTGCCAACTATTACAGCAAGGGTGACGACGCAATTTTTGTTGATGACAAAGGGCAAATGCGCCGTTGCACCAAGGGCGATAACCCAACGCCAGTGGCTCAATCACCAGCGCCGGCAGTCAGCAGCTTCGTCGACATCGGCGGCAGTGTGGCCTACCTGCAGCGCATTGCCCTGCCGCCTGATGCGGTCCTGATTGTTCGCGTTCAGGACACCAGCCGGGCCGATGCCAAAGCCCGCACCTTGGCCGAACAAACCATCGAGCTCGCCGGCCAGCAAGTGCCAATCAACTTTCAGCTAACGGTCGACCGGGATCTGATCGGCAAAAAAGCACGCCTTACCTTGTCAGCCCGCATCGAACGCCGCGGCAAACTATTGTTCATCAACGACAAGGCCTATCCGGTCAAAGTCGTTGACGGCAAGAGCCATAGCGAGATGATCCTGCGTCAGGTTGGCGCAGCACGTGTCCGATAAAATTCGGCCTTTGTGCTGCATCAAGGCGGGCTCCTCGTGCGCCATGCGAGAGTGCCGGCCTTGATGCAACTCCAAAACGAAAACCTGTGATTTCCTCAAAGCACCCCTTCTGGCTGGTTGGCTTCCGGCCTTTTTTCAGTCTCGCCTGTCTTGCTGGCTTGAGCCTGCCGATTCTCTGGATACTCGTCCTCAAAGGCGTTCTGCCGGCGCCCAACGCCGCTTTTTCACCGACCCAATGGCACGCTCACGAAATGTTCTACGGTTTCGGCTGGGCCGTGCTCGGTGGCTTTCTGCTCACCTCGACCAAAAACTGGGTCAATGTGCGCGGCTATCACGGCGGCGTGCTGATCTATCTCACCGCTGCCTGGCTGGTTGAACGCTTGGTCATTGCCTTTGGCGGGAACTTGCCAGCCGTATTGTTCTGGCTCGGCAGCCAGCTTTTCCTGATCAGCATCGTTGCGCTCTTGCTTGCCACCTTGATTCGCCATCGCCACACGGATGGCTACCGCCGCGACAACCTGTTTTTCCTGCTCATCCTGCCCACCTTTGCGCTGGCCAAGATACTCATCCTGCTCCCCGACAGTTTTCACCTCGGCTGGACGATGACCCTCGGCCTCTTCCGCGTTGCCTTTCTGGTCATGCTCGAACGCACGCTGACCCAGTTCATGAAGAGTATTTTCAAGGTCGACATCCTGCGCCATCCGCTGCTCGACAACAGCATCAAGGTACTCGGCATTTTGTTGGTGGCGGCCGCCTTCGTCCCGCCCGCCATCGCCGCCGTTTTTAGCCTGTTGCTGGCCACCCTGCTGCTGCTACGCTTCGCTTTCTGGCACCCGCTCGAGGCTTTCAGCCGGCTCGACGTCGGCATCATGTATCTCGGTTATCTCGCCATCACCGGCCAGTTGTTGATCGAAGCATCCAGCCTCGCCTTCAACATTGCCTGGGTCGGCAGCGTTGGGGTGCACGTATTCACCTTCGGCGCCATGGGCCTCGTCATTCCTGCCATGATGATCCGCATTGCCAACGGCCACACCGGGCGCAAGGTGGCCTTTGGCGCTTACGAAAAAACTGTTTTGTGGATCATGATTCTCGCCTTCGCCCTGCGCCTGATCGGCCCGCAACTCGCCCCCGGTATTTACCTACGCTGGCTGGACATGGCCGCCACCTGCTGGTTCGTCGCCTTCCTGCTGTTAGGATGGCGCTTCATCCCCTATTTTTACAGGCCGCGAATTGATGGCAAGGAACATTAAACACTTCATTTTCAGTACAAGCCTGCTCGCGCTTTCCAGCGCGGCATTCGCTGAATCGGTTGTCTGCCATGTCAGCTATGGCGGCACCACTCAGTTGGTAGAGGCACTCCCGGTCAGTTCGCCCTACCGGGTTTCACCGGTATCGATTGGCTCCTATTTCCTGTTCCGTATCGTCTTTCAGAAAGAGCCCGCCGAGCTCGCCAACATCAAGCTCTACACCTACGCTGACCGTGACAGCGGGCCGGTAATCATCCATCAAGCCAGCTACGCTTATCCATCGGCTAATACTGCGGTCTACGGTTTTAGCGGGCTGAATTTTGTCTATGAGCCAGTGCGCGATGGCGAACTGCAATACTGGTGTGAAATAAAATGAGCCGAAAATTCTGGTTGACCGCAACACTTGCCCTCGGTCTTGGTTTCAACGTTGCCGCCGAGCCGGTAAACCTGATTTTTGCCGGTGACATCATGCTTGATGATGGCCCCGGCCGCTTCATCGGCGAAGGTGGCGATCCTCTGCTGCCCTTCTCGGCTATTCTCAAGGAAGCGGATTACCGGATTGGTAATCTCGAATGCCCAATCGCCAACAACGGGGTTCAGCTCGACAACAAGATCTACAACTTCCGCGCCAAGCCACGTGTTCTGCCGGTGCTGCAAGGTCGTTTCGACGCCCTGTCGCTGGCCAACAACCATTCCGGTGACTATGGCCGCGAAGCCTTTCTGGAAACGATGATTCACTTGGACCAGGCCGGCATCAACTATTTCGGCGGTGGCCGCAACCTGGCCGAAGCGCACAAACCGCTGTGGATCGACCGCAAAGGCCTGAAGATCGCCGTCCTCGCCTACAACGAATACAAACCCCGCTCTTTTGAAGCCGGTGCCGATCATCCCGGCGTGGCATGGAGTGAAGATACGCAAGTCATCGCCGATATCCGCGCCGCCAAAGCAGCCGGCGCCGACCTCGTCATCCCCTTCATGCACTGGGGTTGGGAAAAGGAAGGCAAACCCACTGAACGTCAGAAACTGCTTGCCCGAAAAATGATCGATGAAGGCGTTGCAGCCGTGGTCGGCAGCCACCCGCATGTCACGCAGGGCGCCGAAATTTATAAAGGCAAGCCAATCATTTACAGCCTGGGTAATTTCGTCTTCGACGGCTTCGACTACGCCGCCGGCAAACGCGGCTGGCTGTTGCGCCTCAAACTGGACAAATCCGGCGTCATTTTCTGGGATACGCTGGTTGCGCAGATGGATGACAACGGCACACCACTCCCGGTTTCCGGCACGTTTACGCCATGCGGGCGCGGTGGTGACGAAACGGTTTAGGAGTGTCAAAACCCGTAATTTCAGTAGGTGCCAGATCCACGCTGGCACCTGAATGACGCTTTGGCTTTAGAATCCCGTCATCATGCAAATCGACACCTTCCTTGCCCGCTGGCGGGCGGCCGGCGGCTCCGAGCGCGCCAATTACCAGCTTTTCATCGCCGACCTCTGCGCCTTGCTCGAAGTCGACCCACCCCAGCCCGCCAACGAAGATACCCGCGACAACCCCTACGTCTTCGAGCGCCGCGTCGTCTTTCATCACGGCGACGGCAGCACCA
>ERZ724510.778-NODE-778-length-18418-cov-7.969014_pt1 | contig 18418 bp, 22 predicted proteins | sample MGYA00376043_ERZ724510 | MGnify/ENA primary metagenome ERZ724510 (study PRJEB28724, sample SAMN07190888) | wastewater metagenome | isolation source: influent of sewage treatment plant in Hong Hong | place: USA: Christiansburg, Virginia | collected 2016-03-01 ... | reverse complement strand
TCCATAGAGCCATTTTATGGGGTAACGGATTACCGTCAACTGGTTTAGACCCTATAGAAAATAAGCATGATTTGGAGAATACATCAGAAACTATAACTCCTCAAAAAACGATGGATAATAGCGTAAACTACAAAGATAACTTTGGGCTGGAACTAAGGAATAATGAAATTACTTTCTACGGTAAAAAGAGGGGCTGGATATCAGGGAATAGAATTTATATAAGTTTCCAGAACAACATTTATTCTTTTGAATTTCAGGATGGCATTGATAAATTGAGTTTTCATGAAATGGAAGGTTTTGAAAGTGTAATCTATTACAATGGATTAACCATAAATTTACCGGACGAACAAGGAATATATGATCCAAAAATAGCATATAATTGTGATACTCCCCTACTCAGAGGTCAGCCATATGAATATTGCCAAACCAATGGAACAAATATGCTTGATCAATACGAATTTGGTGGGGCTTATAGACAGTTTTCTACAGGAGGAGGCCATGGATTATGCTGGAGTAAAATATTTATTCAAAAAATAGATGATAAAAATATTATTTTTGAAGGTGGCCTTGTAGGTAGCATATGTATAGATAGTGACCAATCCTTTCGTCCAGAAGAAACATTGCCAATATATCAATCATTACTTCAGTATAATTTAGTCGACAATCTCGGATTAAATGCGATGGAAAAAGATACTGCAAAAATATCAGAAAAGTTGGAACCTATTCATCTTAAAATGAGAAATATTATTGGATCAAAACAATATCTCGACAAATTAAAAGATAACTCCAAAAACTGAGAAAACATGGCAAAATGGAGGGAAATAATCAGTTCCTTCTCAATTGAAAAAAATTAACAAAAAAGAAAGACCTTAATTAATTAAGGTCTTTCTTTTTAAGAATATATCTAGCAAGCACCATTACCGCTCAAGCACTCACACTGCCAAGCAACACACCAGCGAGTATATCGCTCGGATAATGCACCTGAAGATAGAACCGAGAGAATGATATACCGAGAGCAAGGATCCAGACAATCCCTACGAAAAATCGATTTTGCTTCCAAAATAACCAAGAAAAGAGTATTGCGAAAGCGATCGAGGTGCTCGTATGACCTGATGGAAAAGATGTAGTAAGAGGAGGAGAGATGAGAAGTTGTATTGTATCGATGCTCTCAAAAGGTCTCGCTCGATGAAACAAATGTTTGAGAAGACCTTCTCAGAGAAGAATATTAATACACATTCACTCGATCAGGAGGAGGGCCTTAAGACGATATTCTCTGATCACCAAGCAAAGACAAATAATAACAATCCAAATAGCTCAGAAATCTCACAAAGCAGTGAAGATTTTCATAATCTCATCCAAAAGTGGCGTATGCAAGTAGAAAGCCTGCTCTATGAGGGAGCGATCAAGACTGAGAATCTGTGCAAAGAGAACATCGATCATACATGAAAATTATACTACTAGAATGTACGAACGATAGCAATTTCGAATGTACCAAAATCACCAAATTCTTCATGTTTTATCATATCTGCTTTTCCTGAGAGAGACTCGACAAAATTTCAGAGAGTTTCGCCCAAAATATATTCACTATAGAGCTCTTGTATATCAGAAACATTTCCTGTGAGAGCGATGGATATTCTATCAGCGACATCGTAGTTCGCTTCTTTTCGCATATCTTGGATAATACGAACAAGATCACGAGCATATCCTTCGAGCTCAAGCTCAGGAGTTATCGTGGTATCAAGCGCTATCACAATATGTCATTCACCTGCCACATCCGCATTTTGATCATATGGTTCATAAGAACGTATAAATTCATTGGACTCAAGTATGTGACCTGCGATCACAGCTCGGCCATCATCGAGAATTTCAAATTGTCCTTGTTTTCAGGCTTGAATAATAGACTGTACTTCCTTTCAGAATTTTGGACCCAGTAATCGAGCATCGACCTTGAGGATTTCACGAGCAATGGTGTCTGGCGTTGTTGTCACCACTTCATGAACATTGAGCTCTTCACGAATAATTTCAGCTGCCATCTCATCAAATTCTCGAGAAATAGTGACGCGAGAAAGTGGTTGTCGTACTCGTATCTTCTTCTGAGCACGAAGTGAGAGCCCAAGTCGAATAACGCGACGAACATCTTCCATCTCGTTGTTCAAATGTGTGTTCACGTGATGCCTTGAAAATTCAGGCCAGATAGAGAGGTGAACACTTTCTCCTCATGTAAGACCACGGTAGATCGCCTCGCTCATGAATGGTGCAATCGGCGCTAAAAGCTGAGTAATCGTCAAGAGAGTATGGTGAAGCGTTTCATAGGCGGAGAGTTTGTCTGAGTCATTATCTGCCTTCCAGAACCTCTTACGTGATCGACGAACATAGAAATTCGTTACATCATCGATGAGCCGAAGAATAGACGATGTAGCACGTGGAAGATGATATTCATCAAGTGCTGATGTCACCTCTGCAATAGATACCTGAAGACGGGACAACATCCAGATATCAAGAGGATTTTTGAGCGGATATGCTGGGAGTTGTATAACTTCAGCATTAACCAGTCGAAGCGCATATTCATACGTCGTCGAAGATCGAGCAAAATGTGAGACACCTACTGTCCGGCCTGTACCACCATGTGCAACGATGAGAATTCGTTCATGTGGATATTTCTGCTCGAGTGCATCAATATGTGTATTGACACGTTGGAGAAAATCAGCTTCTGTTTCTGCTCCAAATGCAAGAGCTTTCTCAAAATAGTTTGCATGGGTAACACTCGGATCAAGAGCCTGCATCTCCGCAAGAGTCATACGAGAGAATTGCCCAGCACTCCTCTCTTGAAGCTCAGCATGAATTTCAGGAATCATATTCTCAAGTCCCAATTCTCGACGAATAATATCTGCTGTCTCTTGGGTTCGGATAGATGGAGTAACAATGATGCGATCAAATATTTTTCCTTGAAATTTGAGTCGTTTTGCTGTCTCATATGCCTGTTGCTTACCAAGCTCAGTAATATGCACATCAGCGCCACTATCACTCACTCGTCATGTCGCATTTGCCTCGCTCTCTGCATGTCGTACTAGTGTGATCGATCACTTCCTTGGAGACCAGCCATCGATATTCGCATAGGTCGTGAGGAAACTATAGGTATTCCAGAGTGGGAGGAGTACTCATTTTACCACTTCTTCCACTCACTGTTCACTAAATCGAAGATCATCCGCTCGAGTTGCAGGAGAGGAGAGAATATAGAACCGTAGTGCATCCGCGCCATGTTTTGAGAGAATCAATTCTGGATCTGGGTAATTCTTGAGAGACTTTGCCATTTTCTTGCCATCTTCCGCAAGGATCATACCATTCACCATAACATTCTGGAATGGTGGCTTATCAAAGAGGGCTGTTGAGAGAACCATCAGTGTATAGAACCATCCACGAGTCTGATCGAGTCATTCCGCGATAAAGTCAGCGGGGAAAGTATTCGTAAACCGATCTTTGTCATCAAAAGGAAAATGTTTCTGTGCATACGGCATAGAACCAGATTCAAACCAACAGTCTAGTACTTCTGTCACTCTCTTCATTTCTTCACCACTCTCAGGATGAGTCAAGCAAATGTCATCCATAAAATGTTTATGAATATCGAGTGATTTTTTGGTTTTTTGCGATACGTATTTTATACGTAACATCCCATCTGCTCAACGAGTATTATCAGGATATGCATCAGAAAACTTATATTTAGTATAATCTCATCAGAGAGCTCCATCAAAATACATTTGCCCGAGAAGTACAGGGTCGCCATGACTCACAACAACAACAGTCTGTCCAGCATGTTTTGCAACAATTTCATCTAATGCTAGCCCTATGCGACAATATACTTGTTCAAGTGACTCATCGCCTTCAGGCGTACCATCCCATGACTTCATGCACTCAACATGTTTGTCTTGCCACGACAGTTTCTGACATTCTTGGAGACGAATATCATCATAAATTGCTAATCAAGAAGTTTTTGCAAATGGCTCTATTGTCTGATGACAACGATCAAATGGTGAGCTATAAATAGCTGTAATATGCTCATTTTTAAGAATATCAACAAGATTATCTGCTTGTCTCAAGCCCAAATCTGAAAGATGCGCTTTATTGAGTGAATCCTGCCATCATCTCTCATTATAATCGGTACGCCCATGTCGGATAAAGATTATTTTTGTAATATCCTTATATGGCTTGTTAAGAGTATACAACTCCTCTCGTGATGATATACATATTTGTTTAGAGCCATCTGCAGTTTTCCATACGGGTATCGCAGAACCCCAATAACGATTGCGCGAGATATTCCAATCACGAGCTCCTTCGAGCCATTTGCCAAATCGCCCATCACGAATTGCTTCAGGAGTCCAATTAGTCTTTGCGTTATTTACGAGCATCTTATCACGAAGTGATTCCACATCAACATACCATGCAGAAATACCACGATAAATCAGTGGTGTTTTGCAACGGTAACAATGAGGATAGGAATGGTCTATAGTACCAACATGCACAAGTATCTTTCGATCTTTAAGATCTCTAATCACTGTCTCATTGTAGTCGAATACAAACTCACCTTTACCAAATGAGATATGCTCGACATTTCACGTCATATCAATATGTCCAGCATAGCCAAGATCTTGTTCGATACCGATGATATTATCATCCTCACCGAATGCTGGAGCGATATGTACAACACCCGTACCAGATTCAGTGGTTACATGATGACCGACAACAACTGAATATACATTCTTTCCAAGATTCATACCGCGAGGAAGCTCACCGAGCTCAAGCCAGTCACGATAGAGAGGCTCATATTTGAGACCCACAAGACACGACCCAGGATAGCTCCGAACCAGCATATAGTCATCTGAGGACTTATAGTAGGTTCCGATACGCTCTGTCGCGAGAATATAGGTATCTCATGACGCTCTATCGAGGATTTCTGAATACTCAATCCCCTCACCTACCGCAAGCCCAAGATTGGATGGAAGTGTCCAAGGAGTAGTTGTCCATGCAAGTACATATTTTGACTCATTCCCGATCACCTTAAACTTCACAGTCACTGCCTTATCTTGTTTATTCTCATACCCTTGATTCACTTCAAAGTTCGCAAGAGGTGTGGCACAACGTGGACAATACGGTACTACACGATCTCGTTCATAGATGAGTCATTTCTTGTAGAGTTCACCAAAAACCCACCATACCGACTCCATAAAGTCAGTATCCATAGTCTTATAATCATCATCCATATCAACCCATCGGCCAATACGTCGAACAACTCGGCGCCAATCTGCAACATAACCAAATACATTTTTTCGGCATTCTTCATTGAATTCATAGACACCGATTCGATCTTCGATATCACGCTTTCCTGATATTCCGAGCTTCTTCTCGACAATATTCTCGATCGGGAGACCATGACAGTCCCAGCCAAAACGACGCTCTACATATTTACCTTTCATCGTCTGATAACGAGGAATGATATCCTTGAGTGTCCCTGCAAGAATATGGCCATAATGAGGGGTACCCGTTGCAAACGGAGGACCATCATAGAAACTAAACTCTTCTCCACCCTTACGGATATCGAGTGATTTTTGAAATGTTTTGTGTGTATCCCAATATGCGAGGATCTCCTCTTCAAGAGCTGGGAATGATTGACGGGAATTGATTTGTGGAAACATAATATATTAGTTATGAAAAAATGTATGTTTTCGGGTGATTTGTTCAATATTTGCAGATCCGTAAAACTTCAATCAAGAAATTCTACCAACATCTATCCATTCTGCCTGACTCATCCAAGCCTTCTCACCTTCTTCAAATCAAGTATCTGATAACTTTCATCAAACAATATTTGCTGAATGAAAAATCAAAATAGATTGGATATGTCGTTTGGAGGCATTCGTTCGGAAGAATGCGCTCTGACAATCAAGAAGTGTTCATATGTTGATATCATATCCCGTCTCCTCTCTCACTTCCCGCTTTAGTGCCGCTTCGATACTTTCACCAAGCTCGATCCGTCATCATGGCAGTCAATAGCCATCACCATGTTGTGGAATGAGGAGTATCTTTCAATCTTGAATAATGACGCCATAGACCGAAGGGCAGAAGCGAAGATCAGAGGATGGAACTTCAAAGGAATTTCCATCCTTATCATAACATACAACATTATGCATAAAGGGAATTACAGTTGATAAAAACCATTGAAAAACGGAGCAATTGCACACTGCGTAGCCATCACAAACTGTTCTTTTCTCGTAAGCATTCCATCGGTCCATGCATGATACGACCCATGATGATCGCCGATATTTTTAAGTCCTGCGATCTCCTCCATAATCTGCTCAAGATCTCTTCAACGACCGTCAAAGAGTCCATCCACCACTCGCTCAGGAACTTCAAGATGACATGAATATCAGAAGTGTCATTCTCCATCTTGGTTTTCTATATAGACCACACCAATGAGCCAATATTTTTCATCAATACTATCACGATACACTCCGCCCTCCATTCCGACAAAGAAATCCGCAGAAGGAACCTCTCGTCTTGTATGGAGAGCTCTATTTTTTGCACCAATCTTCAGCTCTGCAAGTGTCGTAGGCATATCTGGAACTCATGATAATACTTTGTGATATGAGAATGTTGCCGACTCAGGATGATATGGAGCAGTAGAGATAACATGAGCGATTGCCTCAGATTTTGGCTTATTCGTGGTTCAAATAGCGAAATGCATAATTTATGATTCTGATGATAAACTTTTTCTCTCGATTTCATCAAGTGTTTCTCATTTACTTGTCTTCCATTCAGTCCACCCATTGATTGATCGACCAACAATTAACGCGGCAGAAAGTGATGGGGAACTACCAATATAATCTTCAATAAAGATGATTTCATTTCCTTCAATCTTAATCACTCATTTTTCCAATAGTTCTCAACGAAGTTGCTTTGGTCTTCATTTAAATGAATTTGTTTCTTCTAATCTTCACTTACTTCATTTACGTATTATAAATCCATCCTCAGCATATATTCATTCACCATATGATCCTCTAGCATGAATAAAATAGATGGTACTTTTAGCGAACTCTTTTATATTACTTTGCACATCTTTAATTATCAGATAACCACTAGCGGATAATAATAGATCTATATGCTCTAAAAATTCTTCCATGGCAGCTTGCTGATATTCTGGCAGGTTATTACGAGGTGGGGTAGTATTATTTGTTAAATTAAAACGTTTTACACTTTTTGCTCTCTCTATAGCTCGAGATTCTAAAAACTTAATATCTCATTTTGTAAGATCATTTCATTTTGATGTAAAGGCGATAGCAATTTCCCAAAAATCTTTATTTGTATCATGATTTGCTATGCGGTCAAAAAGATTTTCTGTTTCGCCAATATAAGCTATATCAGCTTCATTATCATCTTTACCAAAAAGAAAATAAACACCAGGCTGTTGCATTTCTGGACGATTTTTAATATCCTTTAATTTTGCTCGTGGCACTACAATTGCCTTACCAATCCATCCAGATAATTCAATTGTTTTGACTCCTGTTGGACTACCATCAACCAAAAACGTCGTGATTGTTTTTCAATGCATATAATAAAAAGCACACAAAATAAAAAATTGTGTGCTTTTGGCTCTTGTCTTCCCCAATGAGAAGATGCCCGAAGGCGGAGGATTGACTCCAGAGAGGTACCACCGAAAGCGGATACTTAATGATGAGTTGTTGACGAAGTATTTCAACTCCGGGAGGTTCTATTCGGATAGATCCTTTCTTCCTCCAGCTTGCGGTTGATAGCCGCTCAGATGCTTTTATTAATTTTAAGTATAGAGAAGAAAAGAGAAAAGAAAAGAAAACTCGCCAAAATTGGCGAGTTTTTCAAGATTGTGCTATGCCTCCTTCAACATAGCTAGAAGCTCAAATTGCTCCATATTGTATTTTTGTTGCTCTGGTGTAATACCACAAAACAGAGACTGGCACTCTCTCTCTGCAGTTTCAAAAGAAAAAATTGCATGATCCCTCGTAGCAATAATCTCTGCTAAAGTTTCTTCTGAAACAGTAGCTAGCCAATCCAGTTGATTCCGTCGATTCAGACGAGCCTCAAGCATAGAGTATTTATGAGCCCACAAATTACGTCTACGAAAGGCCTTGATGCGAAACTCCTTTAGCTGTTTCGCAGTCGTTTTTTTTGAAATGAAACACGGAGCAAGACCTCGTCTGACATGAAAATGGAGGAAGAGGTCATTAACATTGACCACAAAACACCCCACATCAGGCTCAAAAATACCTATATCCAAACCATATCGCAAAAGATGCTGTGTTTGTCGAGTAGACAAACTTACTCGCACCTGCCGTGCAGACCGAGTACAGAGTTCGAATATTTTTTGTGCCTCAAAATAATAATAAGATGAGGTGGTCAAGGGATATTCATCACTCTGCTCAATGAGCATGAATACTAACTCTCGATAGAACCGATCCACCAATAGGTCAATCGACTCTTTTCGGGCTTGCATCCATGGAGCATCCAGCTCTAATCCCATAGAACTCAGATCTAGCAAATAAGATGGTGGAACACGCACCCTCACACTCCGAGGAGTGATCTGCTGAATATCCCATATTAGTGGGGCATCAACAGGATAGATGCGTAGTTTAATCTGATTTGCGATATCTGGAAGGAGCATATACGCAGTATTTACCAGGCGAATTGTAGTATGAAAACATACTACCTCGCTCGTAACAATAACTTCGATGCGACTTCCGTTCGGAAATTGCATCTTCAATGGGGTAGCTGTTTGTTTCTTTTTGGAAAAAAACAACAAACTACTCAGTAAAAAAACAACAATCTGTTTCATGAACCACTCCTATCACAGATGTACTCACACTGAATGTCTGAGCGAGTGAGAAGATAATATTTTTAACAAAAAAAGCAATAGAAAAGAATCCACTAATACAGATCTTTTCTCTCATTTCACTACTTTGGTTGTGATTTAAACTTTGAAATAACTGATGAAAAAGTATGTGATAAACCTTTAAAAACTCTTTCAGAGTACTTCCGTATTTTTGATCCAATTCGAGTCATAAAAGATTCACTATCTTTATCAAGGCTATCCATATCAAGATTATCTATTAACTTTCTTTTTTCTACAGGAAAAGGTATTACGTTATTCTCGTAATCGTAAGATGATCTTGAAACAGTAGAATCTCAATCATCCATATCAACATACCCACTTGAAATGTGCTTATCATGTAGAGCATCTTTTGCGGTACCATGAAGATGGGTAATATCATCCGCTAAACCATCATCACGAGATAACAAAATAGGATAATCCTGATATCATGTATGCAATACCTCATCAAGCACTACTTTTTTGGAAAAATCTACATAGACAGTCGCATTTTTTATCTCTTTAGCACTTACTCATTCTGATCAAAAAATTACATCATCATCCTTCACTAGTGATAATCAAGTATTTTTGAATGCTTCTCTTTGAAGTAAATCTTTATTTATCAATGAAGACCAACCCACTTTTATTGCAGCGCCTTGTTTTAAATTATTTTCTATATTTATTCCTTCAAAAGTAAATGCTTGAAGAAGTGGGTGCTTGCGAAGTTTATACAATAATGACTGTCGAGTGAATGCATTACCGATCAAAAAAGTAGAGCTACCAATTTGAATATCTTCACTCAGCTTAACATCACTTTCTGCCGAAGATAATATAGACTGAATAAAGTCTTGTATATTAATATTTTCTTTACGAAAAAAAGTATAATCAATAGAATCTCGGCGCATATTCAAGATAGTCTCACGATCCTGAAATGTGGACGCATCAAAACTATAATCAGCATTTTTTACACGCAATACCTCATTGGTATTTTGAGCGACATTGCTCTTAATTTGTTTTACAGATCAGGAGTATACTAGATGCAATCATCTCTGTCATACTTCAGACTGATCAGCTAATAATTCTGAATTCATCGCGGACAGAGCGTTAACTTTGTCAGATGACAAAGTTAACGCCTTTAATGTAAAAATATTATTATTCATAAGTAGCAGTCAAGTTGTTTTTAATTTGCAATATACGGAAACAATCAATATCTACATTATATTCAATCCTTGGAAGAAATAAAATCGAAGTCTTGATTCTATAAAAATTTCTCAAATCAATCTGTTCTATTCTTTCTTTTTAGACTTCTGTAATCAATACACTCCTTTACTATATGAGATATTCTCCGTGTGGAATACCACCGAGAAATTTCCACCAATCATTTGCTCCGGCGTAAGCACTCGATGTGCACAAAAAGTAGTATCCAGAAGAGTATCAACAACATTATCAGGAAATCGAATAGACTGCAATCAGGTATTATAGCCAGATGCTGTCATAACATCATTAATAAGCTTCGTACAGAAAAATTTTTCCTCATTTGTATCATCAATTCAGAAGAAAAAGTCATACGGCTTACCGATCTTATCAATCAATCAAAGAAAATATTTCCGATAAAAATCATTTCGCCGCGGACGAAGCAATATTACACTATCATAGGTTCTTACAATTTTTCGAAGAGATATATATGATACTCCATGAGCAAATGCATGAATACATCGTCATTTTCAAAGATAAGCGATAGCGTGAGTAACGACTCATGCTATAAAGAGAGCGGATGCATGTTGAAAATTTCATACAAGAATCACATCTCATGCACGAATAAGAGATTTTATTCGACGAATATCCGATCGAGAAAGTGAATTATGACGTGGAAACCATGGAATCTGCCCCACCCAATAAGTAATGTTTGATCACCATTTTTTGTACCAAGGATAATTAGTAGGAAAATTGGCAACGATCGGTATGTCAAAAGACTCCATAGAAGAACAAAAATGAAAACAAAAAGATTATATCTTATAAGAATATCCACTTCATAAAAACTCTCCAAAATCGCACATCATAATCAGCAATTTCACCTTTGAATTGTGTATATCCAGCATAACCAGACGAATCAAAGATATCCTTCATATGATCAAAATCAAGATAGCGATATCCAAGAGTATATGAGTCGGCAAACCATCGATCGATCAGAGCAAGCCCAAGATGATATCGTTTTGCCTCGTTATTCTGAAACGCTATGAGGTAGGTGGATGTTGGACAATCATCGAGAAAAATAGCACCAGCAAGAACCTCACCATCTACCGAAGCGAGAAAAATACGAAAGTCCTCAGGATGCTTGTCCATGAGAAAATTCTGCCGATAAATAAGATAACGTTTGTATCCATGTGGAAGTTTTGTCTTCTCATAAGCAAGATGAAATTCCTCCCAAGAAGCATTCGTATTGATAGAGATTTTTCCAGATTGAAGTAATTTATGAATTTTCGATCGATGACCTCGCATATTCGACTGCCACTTTTTCCAGTATTCCTGAACATCAAGCACGGAGAATGCGGAACGAGTCGAATGATGAAATGATCGTGAAATCACATATCCGAGTTGCAGCCACCACGATCCGATGGGACGATCCCTATGCCACCCAGACCAGAGCACCAATCCCCTCTTCATACCATATTTTTGAAGAAGCTCACGAGTTGGCTCAATGTCAGATTTCTCAAAGACAGCATATGAAAAAAGTCCAAAACAATAGTGAGTGATATATCCAAATCACTCCACTTCATCGACCAAAACAGTTCAGCTCCCTTGTGAATGCATGAGATAATTCGCATACGAACGAGCGTGAGAACGGTAGTAATGATATTCTTCTGGGAGTTCGGTAGGAGAGAGTTTTTTCATAGAGGCAATATACCAAAATCTACTCAAGCGGTCAAATCGAGAATTATCACCAAGAATAGAAGAATATTACTCAAAATAAAATTCATAAAAACACAAGCGAAAATGATATCTCATTTTTGCCACCGACACAAATATATGAGATGATGAAGATGTTATTTTTCATACATCTTATGTCCTGAATCTCATCTCAAGAAGCAGCCGATCGGCTCAAACAATACGGAGCAAACGAGCTCTCCGTAACCAATAAAAATCCGTGGTACAAAATCCTTGCCGGACAATTCACGGATATTCTCGTTCTGATCCTCATCGGTGCAGCAGTGATTTCACTCATCAATGATGAAATTTCTGACGCAATTGTGATCCTCGTGATCGTCCTCCTCAATGGTGGAATCTGATTTTTTCAGGAATATCGCACCGAAAAAACACTCGAAGCACTCAAAAAAATGGTCCATCCTGAGATCCGAGTCATTCGTGATGGATGAGAAATCATTATTCCAGTCGAAGATCTTGTTCCTGGTGATTATGTTGTCTTAGCCGAAGGAGACAAGGTACCAGCTGATGGTGTCCTCAGAGAGTCCAATCGCCTCAAGGTCGATGAATCAGCACTCACAGGAGAGAGTGTACCAGTCGAGAAAAAAATCGATCATGAGGTATTCATGGGTACAGCCATTGCTCGTGGAAGCGGTATTTTTGAAGTTGTAAAAACTGGAATGCAGACAAAATTTGGATCAATCGCCAAGCTTGCAACCGAGACAGAAAAAATGAAATCACCACTCCAAAAAGAACTCGAACACATTGGAAAATTCGTAGCAAAAGTTACTCTTGTCATTTGTACTCTCCTCTTCGCTGTAGGGATGCTCCGTGGAGAGAGCTTTCTTGAGAGTCTCATGTTCTCCGTTGCAACTGCTATTGCAGCCGTTCCAGAATGACTCCCAACAACGATCACGATTGCACTTGCACTCGGTGCATCCGTACTCGCTCGAAAAATGGCGATCATCAAGAAACTCTCATCCGTCGAGACGCTCGGAGCTGTGACGACCATCTGTAGTGACAAGACCGGAACACTCACGAAGAATGAGATGACCGTTCGAGAATTCCTTCTGGCAGACGGTACCACCTATCGTGTATCTGGGAGTGGCTATGATCCACGAAATAGCTCGATCACTAAATGAAGTGAGCATGCACCAGAGAAGAATCTCATTTCACAGGATCTTGTTATCAAGCTTCTCACCATTCTTGAAAATTGTAACGATGCAGAATTGGTGGAGAAAAATGGTCGCTATTCAATCCTCGGAGACCCAACTGAAGGATCACTCATCACCCTTGCATATAAAGTATCGAGCGAACAACGATTCAAAGAGAATGTTCTACAATCATTTCCATTTGATTCTGACCGCAAACTAATGTCGGTTATTACAAAAGAATCAATCCTCGTGAAAGGATCACCCGATCATGTCATGGAAAAAGTCACTCATTATCAGGAAAGCGATGGAACAATCTCTGCAATGACGGAAACGAAGAAATCAGAGATATTTGCCGTCTACGGTCATATGGCAGAGAATGCTCTGAGAGTCCTCGCATGCGCCTATCGAGCAAATAATCAAGATAACTACGAGATAGAGTCAGACGTAGAGCGAGATCTCATATTCATCGGTCTCGTCGGAATGATCGATCCTCCTCGTGATGAAGTCAAAGATGCCGTGAAAAAATGTCATAGCGCCGGTATCAGAACTATTATCATCACCGGGGATTATGGACCGACCGCAGCAGCCATTGGGCGAGAACTTGGTATGGTTCAAGGTGACAATCTCAAGCTCCTCACAGGAGCTGAGGTAGAAGCTATGAACGATGAAGAACTCTCGAAAATTCTCAAAGACAAAACTCGTGCCCTCATATTTGCACGATCACTTCCAGAACAAAAAATGCGCATTGTCTCACTCCTCCAGTCTCACGGCGAGATTGTCGCCATGACCGGCGATGGAGTCAACGATGCACCAGCTCTAAAAAAAGCAGATATTGGAGTTGCTATGGGTATCACTGGTACGGAAGTATCCAAAGAAGCAGCAACGATGATTCTCATGAACGATTCATTCGCATCGATCGTGACTGCTATCGAAGAAGGACGAAGAATCTATGACAATCTCAAGAAATTCGTCTGGTTTGTATTCTCATGCAATATTGCTGAACTCTTCACGGTATTTGCGGTCATTGCCTTCAATCTTCCAATTGCCCTTACTGCTATCCTCATTCTCTGTATTGATCTTGGGACGGATATTCTCCCTGCCGTAGCACTTGGAGTCGACAACGGTGATCCGAAGAACATGAGTAGACCTCCTCGCAATCCACAGGAGAAAATCATGCAAAAACCATTTGTTCTTCACTTTCTGACAACATGACTTTTTATTGGAGCATGTGTCATGGGGGCATTTATTCTCACGCTCGTGAATGATGGATGGGTATGGTGAATAAATGATCTAGGGGAACAAGGTTATCATGCATCTACTGTTGCATTCGCAACGCTTGTTGTAGTGCAACTCATCAATACCTTTTCTGCTCGATCATTCACACAATCAGCATTCCGGATACCACTTGGTGGGAATATTCTTCTCGTAATTGCAATACTGAGTTCACTCCTCATGGTGGGAGTAATGATGTATACACCACTCAACAGTGTGCTTCATATCACGCCACTTGGGTGGAACGACTGGATGATTGTGCTCGGATTCTCACTCTTACCACTCTTGTTTCAAGAAATTATAAAGTGGCGTAAACGAAATATGATTTCTTGTGAATAAAATTTGTAAAATGCATGAGAAAATACTCACGGAGTATAGCTAAAACAAAACGCCCACTTGGGGCGTTTTTAGTGAATATATAGGCTTTATTCTTTCCAGGGGGACCACGAATTGATGGTACTACGGAGACAGTAAAACTAATATTCACATTCGTACATTGTACGAATCGAGGTTTGTCAGAAGAAGATGACTTTTCCGACAAAAATATTTCCGGAAGAATGGGCATCATCAAGCTGGCCCACAAACGAAACAGCAAACGTATCATTGATGTTCTCCTTTTTCTGGAACTTTATTCGTAAGATACAATATAACTTATTATTGTTAATTGTCAACTATTTCTCTAGAGAATTTTTAGAAGGTGCTTTTCATTGTGTTTTTCGCTCTTTTTGTTGCTTTTTTGCCTCATTCCACAATCGTGATCGCTCTTCCTTATCGCCCTCAAACCGACCCTCAACAACATATGGAAGCCGCTCTGAGAATTTCAGATGAGCGTTGTTCATCATTCGCTCAATATCAATCATTCCTTTATCTTCAAGCTTCCCAACAAAGTTCATCACACACCATATAAGATCCCCTACTTCATCTTCGAGTTCAGGGAGTTTTTGGAGCATGAGTTCTTTGCGAATTTCTTCCATCTCATCGAGGATACCATGAAAATAGTAGAATTCATTCGAATCCTTGAACCAACCATTGTATTGCTGATTGCGTTGTTGAAGATGAAAAAGATGATCAATATGTTTCATGGTTCTTATTTAGAAAGTTGCTGCCAATCGGATCTGAGTATCTCCATACTAACATCATCCTCATAACGATCTCCAATCCAAACTTCTTCTCGTTGCCTACCACACTCTTGAAATCCACATGATTTATAGCATGCAATTGCTCTTGCATTATCTCCACGAACCCTGAGAGAAACTTTATGAAGATGAATATAGCGAAATGCATATTCTAAGAGTAATTTGATCGCTCTTGTACCAATTCATTTCCCCGTATTTTCTCCATAGAGAAGAATTCCAAAAATCGCATTTCTATTAAATACTGAAACATTATGTAAACCAAGTGAACCAACAATAGGTGTTCATTCAACATTTTTGAGCATGATCATAAAGCTGTGCTTCTGAGGTTTCGAAATAATCTCATTCAAAAAATCCTCTTCAGCTTTGTAGCCCATAACGCCATATGGAAGGTCTGGAACGATATATTTCGCATTATCGAGATGATTAATACCACGAGTTATTACCTCCAGATCAGACATTTCTGGAACAACTAGGGCAATTTCTTCATCTTCGAGGACGATAATACGATTGTGAGACATAGCTATAATATTATGAGACAAAAAGACGGTTCTTATACTGACTGATATCAATTTTCATAGGGTTTCTTTTAAACTCATGCTCCATAGGCTTCAATGAGAGGAGGAGCATACGAAGTATCATTCTCTCAATCTCCTCACCAAGATATAATTTATGTGCGACCCGAAGCATAACGTCATAACGTAATTTGCCTATTCCTTCGCCGAGTTCTTCAAGATGTATATTATGAGCATGCCCATTGCGATGATAGGATGCATCATGGTCGAGGAGGCCTGCAACCGTCTTTCCGAGTGTTGCAAGTTTTTCTCTTCCTTTTTTATGATCTTTTTCAGCACAATCGAGCAGTTGTCTTCTCCATCCAATCAAAATAGAGGAAAAATATCCAGAATGAGTGATTGCCTCACAAGTGAGTCAAAATTCTGACATAGTCAAAATTGAACGAGGAAAATCTACAGGATGAGCATGACGATCTTCTTTCATAGCAAGAATAAGTGAATAAGAAAAGTATAGACAAGATATGTGGAATTACAATCCAGATATTGTCATTATTTCCGTATGAACTCAACACTACCACCTTCTTGAATCCAAAGAGATATTTGAGCAAGCATTTCATTGAGTGCCTCCTGCTTCATATTACTTTGGAGATGTTGAACGACTCGACTGTAGATCTGAGTAAGTTCACCTGGAGCAAATGATTCCTTTTTCATAAGAGTAGTGATATATCGAACAAGTCGTATAACACTTGTTCGCTCATTTATGAATGAAGATCCAGAAAGAGAAACAAATCGCACACCAGAAAATTCAGTAACAGAAATTCCCTTGAGTTCTTTTGCGAGATCTTGATGAAATGGATCAACTTCTTGTTCTATGGAACCATCCTGCACTTCAACCGTATTCATGCTAGGAGTTATATCTTCATCGGTAAAATGGAGAAATCCAAATATCTGAGAAAGAGAGAACTCTTCCTTCCAACCTCGATGTACATAATTTCCATACAACTGTGAGAGGTAAATCATAAGTCCTCCGGACACCATGAGGGCAATCACCTTTGCGATACTACCATCAATCTCTGTCCAAATATCAAAGAAAAGAATTTTTGCGAGTGCAAATGCTCCAATATAGAGACCGATTGTGCGAAATTTTGGATTTTCACGAGTGATTCATCGAATGATGAGAAATGTCGCAACGATAGTGAGATAGATAGATACAGCAAATGTATTGATAAACTCGTTCACATAGAGTGAAGAAAGAATGAGGAATCCAAGAATGCTCGTTGTAAAATTCATATATCCGTAGAGTTCTTTTGATCGAAGTCCGATATATCCGACCGTCACAAAGAGAAAGAGAGCACTCCATTGCACGATAAATTGTAACAATGTATCATGATAGAGTCCATCGAATTTTGCGAAAAATGCCAATCCAAAGACTACCAACGCAACACTCAAGAATACCTTATGAATAGTTCTACCATAGTGTGCATAAAGAGGGGCTACAAGGGTGAGAAATCCTATCATACCGAGCAAACTCCATCCAGTTCCTGTCGATGGGATAATCTGTGCAACACCAGATCCAATAGCAAGAATCGCAACAATATGGAGAATATCGTATCCTATGCGTTCATTTCATTCATCACGACGCAAGACATAGAGACTGGCAAATACCGATATCATAGCAAGGAGTGAAGTCCCAAGTGCAAGATAATCTCGAGTATGGAGATCACCAATGAGCAGGAGGTATTTACAGATACCAATGAAGAATACCACCGATGCAAAGAGGAGGATTCTTCGATCCTGCATACGACTATAAACCATATACAGAATTGATGATTCAATCATCCAGGCAAGACTCATCACACTCGCGCTCTCTTGAAAGATGAACGCAAGAGCAAATGTCACAAGAGAAAGCGGAAGAGCAAAAAGAACGAGAAGTGTTGTTTTATTCGGAGCAGAGATAGTATTCTTCTCATCAGGAATCATTAATTTGCGACCTACTATCAAAGCATAGATGAGATACATTCACGCCTCAAGAAGATAGACAAATCATTTTGCTATTGAGCCAATATCATAAGCAGATGTGATCTGATAGATAGCCGTCATCAGAACCAGTGCACCGACTGGAAGCGAAGCAATCAAGAAAGTCTTACTCAAAGACGTCTGTTCTTGCTGCAAGAGGAGAGCTGGTGTTGCAAGGGCAACAAGAGTGAATATTGCGGTAAATATGAGAAATATTGCCGGATGTGTACTGAGGCTTGGGTAGAGGAGGATAATACCACTCAAGACAAGAGATAGGAGAAAGAGTGCTGATTCTCGAGTACGAATTGCAAATACACTCGATCCAATAAGGGCAGCAATACCTAAAGATTTGAATACAAGAAGCGATCAGAAATCCATACTAGCACTCTCAAGAGCTGTTGCACCAATAAGGAGTGAGACGGTCATACCAACCAATACAACGCTTCCAAGCAGTATCGAAGCACTCCGAAGAATGAGTACACCAAGTAAGATAAAGAGGGAAATATTCACTGAGAGAAG
>ERZ724510.768-NODE-768-length-18550-cov-8.043850_pt1 | contig 18550 bp, 17 predicted proteins | sample MGYA00376043_ERZ724510 | MGnify/ENA primary metagenome ERZ724510 (study PRJEB28724, sample SAMN07190888) | wastewater metagenome | isolation source: influent of sewage treatment plant in Hong Hong | place: USA: Christiansburg, Virginia | collected 2016-03-01 ... | reverse complement strand
GACATTGTGTCGCCGCTGGTGACAGCACACGGCACGTTTGATGCAGATGCGCAGGCCCAAGTCAACATTGGGCAAACGGTCTTACTGGCCAACAACATGCTGGCTGCGGGTGTGACGACGCCCATCCGCTACACGCTAGCCGACAACAGCCGCCCCAGCTTTACAGCCGCACAAATCATCGCTGTGGGCTTTGCGATGGCGGCAAAAGTGCAGACCGCGCGCGACCACGCTGACAGCCTGCGCACCCAAATCAACGCTGCCGCCACGCGCGAGCAGCTTGAATCAATTTCTTGGACCTCTTAAGGAAAAAATCATGACGACGACTATCAAATGTTTTGTGAGCCTGACCAACGGCAGCGCCGTGGTCAGCTTGACGGCGGGCAATGCGGGCAATGCCGGGCTTAACTTGTCCGCCCCGAATGTGATTGAGGACATGCTGCTGATCGTGCAAGACCCGGTGAACGCGCTGCGAATCATCAAGGGGTCGCTGTCGACCACCTCATTTGAGCTGCAGGAAGCATGGAACGGCACTACAGTAACCAATGCGCAGGCACGCATCAGCACATCTGGCGCGGCAATCTCAGGCCTGACGCAAGCGATTCGGGATCTGATCACCAAATACGCCGCAGTGCCCTACGGGGACAACGGTCTGACGCTGGCTGACTCGATGATGCGGCTTGTGGGGTCTGCTGACCCGACGAAGGTGGTGAAGTTTGAAGTGGACGGGCTGACGACGGGCACCACGCGCACCGTGACTGTGCCTGACGCGGATGTGACGATACCGACTCAGGCGCAGATGGATGCAAAGTTTGATAAGGCGGGAGGGGCGATCAGCGGCAATGTGTCGATCTCGGGTGTCGTGTCGGTGGGGGCTGCTGGAGCGGGTACAACTGCCAGTGATTTAAACTTTGATGGCTCCAGCGCAGCAAACTACGGGCCAATGGTGCGTTTTAGGCGTGGCGGCGTGACTGTTGGATACCTTGGCACATCGTCGGCTGTGCTTGGTGGATCGTCTGACGATTTGGTTTTGTACCGCACTAATGGCGGCAAATTTGTAACACTCTCATCCGCAGGCGTTGCGGTGTCTGGCAGTTTTGCCAATACTGCTGCGACAAGCTCTGGGTGGGCTTCAACAATCCAAAATACGGGGACTGCGAGTGCCCACGGACTTTACGTAAATATTTCAGCAGGTGCCGACGCTGCGAGTATTCCTCTGCGTGTCGATAAAGGCGGCACACCGCTTGTGCAAGTTGACGCCATCGGGAATCTCAGCCTTGGACGCACTCCAATTCCTGCCAGTCTGCCGACGATCTACAGCACATATGGCTTATTCACAGGCAGTGCAGAAGCGCATATTTGCAAAAATGCGACATACAACAATGGTTGGAAATACGACACCTCCACCAGCGCAGCAATGCTGAATGTTGGCGAAAGCGGCAATTCTTTCGTGTTGGCGCAAGCGCCAAGCGGAACAGCAGGGGGTGCAATAACTTGGGTATCGTCACTGACCCTAAACTCGGGGGGCAATATTTATGTTCCCGCAGTCTATGGGTACACGACAGCCAATGCTGCAAACATGTACGTATTTTCTGATGGGCAGTTTGCGCGCAGCACCTCATCCGCCAAGTACAAAAAGGACATTGAAACGCTCGAAAGCGAATTTGCAGACAAAGCTTTAGAGCTTCGACCAGTTTGGTATCGCAGTACATGTGAAGGCGACAATTCAAAGTTTAGCTATTACGGATTTATCGCCGAGGAAGCGGCAAAAGTTGATCCCCGCTTCGTGCACTGGAAATTCCCCACAAAGACAGTCGAACTAGAGCCAGCACGCACAGAAACAAAAACCGTGCAGCGCCAGAAGACTGTCACCGTGCAGGCCGAGCAGATCGCGGTAGAAGTGATCGACGGTCAAGCACTTCAAGTGCGCAAAGTCGTTGACATAGAGCTACCTGTTTTTGATTACCTGCCTGTGTTCGACACAGACGGCAATCCGGTGCTCGAAGTCGCAGAGCCAGCTATTGAAGCGCAAGCGGAAGTGCTGAACAACGAGGGTAATGTGGTTGCGCCAGCCGTGGCAGCAAAGCCTGCTGTCTACCGTCAAGCGCTGCATCAAGTCCCGGTGCTGGAAGACGTGACCGAGACTGTTGAAATACCAGCTATCACAAGCACGGAGATTGACTACAGCGGCAAACCCGAGGCTGAGGGTTTTCAGTACGAGCGAATTGTGGTGCCACTTCAGGCAGTTGCGAAACGTCAGCAAGCCCAGCTCGCAGCACTTGAATCGACGGTACAGGTGCAAGCCAAAGCCATCGCGGCCCTGATCGCTCGCATCGAAGCCTTGGAGGCACGCGCATGATCATTTACCGAAAATGGGGTGTATCCCCTGGTGCAAAAGCCACCACACGCGGCCCCTTTATCTTTGTCGATCCTGCATTTGCAAGTGACCCAGGCCTGGTCCCCCACGAAGAGGTACACGTTGCCCAGTTTTGGCGCACCTTTGGGTTGCATGTCCTCTTGTACCGATTCAACGCGTCCTACCGACTAAAAGCTGAGGTCGAGGCCTACAAAGTGCAGTTGCAGTGCTATCCGGCTGGCGAGCGTGATGCCCGCCAAGTTGACTATGCAGCCTATCTGGCCAGTCACTACAGTTTGAACATCACCCAAGAGCAGGCCATGCAGGCCTTGGCATCCTGATTAACCCCCAACTAACACCCAACGGAGCGAAGAAATGAAAGCACTCAAGATTGAAATTGACGACCCCAGCACAGGCGCTGTTGCTGGGCTGCACGTGATCGGCAGCTACACCGTCGACGTGACGGCCAAGTTTTGTCAGTCGCACATCCACGGCTTTGTCAGTGCCAAGGCGCTGGCTGATGGCAAACGCGCTGTAGGCATCCGTCATGTGACAGTGCCCGGTTTGCCGGGTGAGGGCGACGACCCAATGACTTGGATTTACACCCGACTGGCGATCCCTGCGGATGATGCAGCACGTGCGCACCCGGCTTATCAGCCTAGCCCGTTCGTCGGTGCTGAACTGGTGGAGGTGTAACCACACCAAAAAAAGACAGGGCGAATGCCTTTGGTGCGCTAACACCTTAGACACCCGCCTCCGCCGTAAACGCGCACGGCATTGACCCAAGACCCTGTCACCTGGTACCAGGCAGGGGCATTCTAGGACGATGCTATGCAAGAGGTGAGATGTGGCCATTGCCAGCGGTTGCTGGCCAAGGCAGTTTTTACAGAAATTCAGGTCAAGTGCCCCAAGTGCAAGACGCTGAATCACCAGAGGGCCAGTGCTGCTGATCGCAGCCGCCAGAGCCCCCAATCGAGAGCGCCAGTGCCAGTGGACCGTTAAGGCCACTGGCCCGAGCGTCAGACCTTCTTTAACAAATTGGAGTTTGACGTGGCGACAGAATCAAAAATCAAGGCTAAGAGCTTTATAGGCTGGGTGGGTGGCAAGAGCCAACTGACCAGTACCATCATCCCACTGATCCCGGATCACAAGGCCTACGTTGAGGTCTTTGCCGGGGCAGCGTGGATGCTGTTTCGCAAGCCGCCCAGCGAGGTGGAGATCATCAATGACATCAATGGGGAACTGACCACGCTGTACCGGGTGATCCAGTTTCACCTGGAAGAGTTCGTCAGGTACTTTAAATGGATGCTGGTGAGCCGGGAAGAGTTTGAGCGCATGAAGGTGCTGGAGCCAGAGCAGATGACGGATATTCAGCGCTCGGCCCGCTTCTATTACTTGGTCAAAAACGGCTTCGGGGCCAAGGTGACCAACCCCAGCTTTGGGGTCAGTGCCACCCAGCGGCCGCGCATGAACCTGGTGCGGATCGAGGAGGACTTGAGCGAGGCCCATTTGCGCCTGGCCAGGGTGTACGTGGAGAACCGGACCTACGAGCAATGCATTACCCGGTTCGACAAGCCAGGCACATTCTTTTATGTGGACCCGCCGTACTGGGACTGCGAGAACGACTACGGCAAAGGCCTGTTTGCCAAGGCGGACTTTGAGCGCCTGGCTGCGCTGCTGGGAAAGGTGCAGGGCAAGTGGCTGATGAGCATCAATGATGTGCCGCAAATACGTGAGCTGTTTAAGGGGTTTCAGATCAGGGCGGTACCGACCAAGTACTCCATTGGGGCGACCGGGTCAAAAGCGGTGCAGGAGCTGCTGATCAGCAACTACAAACTGCCCAAGTGACATAAATGGCACAGGCAATTTGGGCACTATTCACATGGGCGCAGATTTGGCTTGCAAGCTACCGCGACAAGAGCGGTACTGGTGGTCATCAAAGGATGACTGAAATGACCAACCAACACCAAGCCCAAATCGAACAGATCGCCAAAGCCCAACTCGGCATTGAAACCCTGGCCAGCCGCAACAGCGACAGCCTGGACTTCTATGACCTCGGTGTGGGAGGCATCAAAGCTGCGCTGGAGGCGGCGTTTAAAGCGGGGCAGGCGGCACAGGTTCAAAAGCGACCCGCTAAAAACCTCAAGAACGCCCCTGAATCGTTTCGGAAATACGTTGAGTGCGGCAACCGTATCGATGCGCTTCTAGAGCGTTTAAATGGCTTTCGGGTTGAGCATGCTGACCGAGCCGCAGCGGATGCCCAAAATTGGGGCTATTTAGGTGACCTGGGATCGGTGGAACAGCTGATCGGCCAGGCAACGGAATACATTGGCGGGCCGATGACTTAAGGGAAGATCAATGGCCTGAGAGATCAGGCTGAATGATGGTGGCCACCTTCGGGTGGCTTTTCTTTCTTTGCATGCCTGCTAGGCGGTGCAGGATTTGATGAAAAGTAATCGGAGATCCGGCGCGCGGCAAGCTAGTTGTCGCCCAGTGACCTCTAAATCAACGTTCCGTGACATTTTTTATACATTTTTCCAGACCCGCAAGGGCAGGGCGTGAGTCGACTCTTCGGAGCGATGATGTGAGAGTTGAACCCTGACTCTGGGTTTGTGATTGTTGCTTCAGCGTGGGCATAGGCTGCCTTCATTCCTTCAATCATTTGTCCAAGCTCATGTGAAGTTGCAGCAGTTTTCATTCCGACATTGAGTTGGCAACGCGCATTGCAATAGCCTGGCCTAGTTGGGACTGATATGAAGACTGGGTGATCGCCTTCGATACATGCCCCAATGATTTGAAGTATTTTTGGATTGAAAAATGCCTCCTTTTTGCCCATCGATCTAAGTATCAGACCTAATCTTTCGCCTCTGTACAAGTCAACCAAGATCCCGGTTCTGTCTGGTCTTAGTGAATCATCCAGCCACGGGAAGATGCGCCATGCACAGTTCCAAGTTCGACATACAGACGGACGGCTTTCATAAATGCTGCAACCGCTTGGCTTGGCTAAGTGTTCACATGCTACATCTGCAGGCTTTTGAAGTTCTGTTTGGTCTATCTTCAAATGAACGCAACACGCTGAGCAGTCTCCACATGCCCGGTCAGTTATTGTGGTTTCGTCGAATGCAAATTTCACGTCTGTCATCAAGACCTCCTAGGCAAATGTTGTGCATCAAATCCTGCCAATTCGCTCGACTGGCAGAAGACCGAGTTAAGCCGGAAAATTGATGCTGTTATCGAATCAGTATGTCCTAGGATTGATTCGAGTTAAAGAAGTGACATGAATTTCTTTAACTTCGCTGCCAAAGGCGCGCAATTTCGGGTGTTTACTGCCAAAGATGCGGCAAATGGTCACTGCCAAATGCGCGGAAGTTACTGCCAAAGAAAACGCAATTTACTGCCAAAGCACTCGGCGCGCTATTAGCGTCTCCTCTTTACGCGACCTAGAAGAAACCGCAAACAAAAACTTGCTCTTTTTTTAATAATTTTCCATAATTACGAAAAATTACAAGCTAAACAGTGATGGTCTTCAAAACTCATCAAAGTTGAGCACCAACTTTCAAATTCAAGCATGCGCCTGGTCTCAAGCTCTCTCCATTCTGAAGTTGCGTCTCAAATTCGTGACCGCATTTTTGCGGGGGACTTAGCGCCCGGCAGCTTCGTGGACGAAGTTGCCCTGTGCGCAGAGATGACGATTTCCCGTACTCCGCTGCGTGAAGCGCTCAAAGTCTTGGCCGCAGAAGGTCTTGTGCGGCACGAGCCTCGACGCGGGTGTTTCGTGAACGAGGTGACCGAGAAAGACTTGGACGACATCTTTCCGGTCATCGCCTTGCTGGAGGGGCGCTGTGCCTACGAGGCGGCCAACAATGCCAGTGAAGCCGATATGCAGGCACTGGCCGTATTGCACGAACGTCTGCAACGCTATGGCAGTGCAGGGCAAATCAAAGAGTATTACGACACCAATTTTGCGATCCACGAAGCGCTGATTACCTTGGCCAACAACCGTTGGCTGGCGCAAAGCATTGCCGATTTACGCAAGATCGTGAAGCTGTCCCGTTTGCAGCAACTGCATGCACCGGGCCGACTGGCGCAGTCGCTCTCAGAGCACATGGCCATTTACGCAGCCCTTCAGGCGCGAGACAGTGAAGGCGCAGAAGCCGCGATGCGCACCCACCTGACCCGCCAACGCGTGGCCTTGCGCGAATTGGCCCGTAACCAGAAATCGAGGTTGATGGCATGAATACTCCCAGCTGGATTGCCCGCAGTGTCTCCCGTTTGCGCTCTGGCGCGCCTGGTGCATCAAAAACCGACGATAAATCGAGCTTACGGCAAAGCAGTAAAGGATCTGATGCTACTCAAAGCATAGCAAAATCGGATTCAAGCGCCGCTGCGACCATGCTAGTGCGCGCCACCCGGGACCGCCTCAAGGCCACCCTGCGCCAGCGTGGCGAGGCTCTGTCGCCGCGCATGATGCGCCGCGCCTATGACGAACTGCGGGCCATCATTGATCCCGAGGTGAGCGAAGTCGAGGGTGGTCGACGGGCCAAAGAGATGTCTGCCTGGTACCTGGGGGCTTCTGCGGAGCGCAGGCGCGACCTGTGGCTGCTGATGAGTGAGATGTTTGTCTCTGACCCCGAGAAAACTCGGCTTGCCCAAGCTCAGTATGCTGCCGCACTGGGCACGCCCGATGAAGCCGTGGCCGAGGTCAACTACCGCCGCGCCACGGTGTCGCCACGCCGACGTTTGCTGCAGCGTTTCAGTGTTTACCCAGAGGGCATTCCGTTTCTGGTCAGCCTGCGCGCGGAGATGCAATCGGCTTTGAAAACCGACAAACGCTTGGCGGCGCTCGATGTAGAGATGGAGTACATGTTCTCCACCTGGTTTGACGTGGGCTTTCTCGATTTGCGCCGCCTGACCTGGGATTCGCCCGCTTCGCTGGTTGAAAAACTCATCAAATACGAAGCAGTCCACGACATCAAGAGTTGGGACGATGTCAAAAACCGCCTGGATTCGGACCGCCGTTGCTACGGGTTTTTTCACCCACGCCTGCCTGAGGAGCCGTTGATCTTTGTGGAAGTCGCCTTGCTGGATGAGATGGCGGATTGCGTGACGCCACTGCTGGATGAAACCGCTGCTGCCGCTGATCTCAACCGTGCCAGCACCGCCATTTTTTACTCCATCAGCAATACCCAACCCGGCTTGCGCGGCGTAAGCTTTGGCGATTCGCTGATCAAACGGGTGGTGGAACTGCTGAAGCTTGAGTTCCCCAAGCTCAAAACCTTTGCCACGTTGTCGCCCATCCCAGGCTACCGTGCCTGGCTTAACAAAAACCTGCCGTCGCTCTTGGACAGCTTGTCAGAAAAAGAGCTCTCAGAGTTGGGCCGCGCGGTCGGGTTTGAGCCTCCCACGGCGGCGCATGTCATGTCGGCCATTGACAAGCCGCTCAACTTGGCCACGTCGTCCCCTGCGCGCGCGTTGCTGATGCGCGGTGCTGCACGCTATTTGGGGCGCGAACTGTCGGCGGGTAAGCCGACCGACCCCGTCGCGCGCTTTCACCTGGGCAACGGGGCAAGGGTGGAGCGACTCAACTGGGCGGGCGACCCGTCCGCCAAGGGTGTGAAACAGTCCTATGGAATGATGGTGAACTATCTCTACGACTTGAAACGCATCGACAAAAACCACGCCATGCTGGCCCAGGGGAAAGTACCCACCTCGGCTGCCATCGAAGCGTTGTTCAATTGACGTCCTGAACTTCAGGCGCTTTGCCCAACTGGCGAAAAGGAACTTCGATGCATTCCAACCCATCAAGGGGTATTCAACCCTACTTGGCAAATTGCGGACGTGTGTTCGCCTTTGGCATGGCTTGTGTATTCGCCTCACTGAGCGCTCAAGCCCGCGTGACCAAAATCGTGATCGACGAGACGGTAGCTTTGCCAAGCAATGTCTCAGGCGGCATCGCCTACGAACAAGTAGCGGGCAGGGCGTTTGGCGAGCTTGACCCCAAGCACCCTGCCAACGCCATCATCCAAGACATTGATCTCGCTAAAGATGCCGACGGCAAGGTTCGCTACATTGCCACCTTTACGCTGATCAAACCAGTGGATTTGAGTAAATCCAGCGGCATGCTTTGGCATGAGGTACCTAATCGTGGCCGACCCTTGCCGCAAAGCGTGCCACAGGAGCGCGCTTTTGGCGATATCACTTTGCACAGTGCATGGCAGGGCGATAGCGCAGGTGCTACCCGCGTGCGCCCAAGCGCCTCGGTCGCAGGCATGCATTGGTTGCAAGTGCCCGTGGCACGGCGTGCCGATGGATCGCCCGTCACCGGACAGGTGTTTGGCCGCATCGTGAACCGATCAGGTCCGGCGTCGCAGCCCTTGATGGTGCAGACCAATCCAGTGCCCTACTTGCCCGTTAGTCTGGATACCGCGCAGGCAAAGTTGGTGTCGCGCGGGTCTGAAAGTACCTTGGGTGCTGTGCAAGACGAGCAGCCTATTGCCCCCGCAGACTGGGCCTGGGCCAAGTGCACGGCTGAGGTGCCTTTTCCGGGCACGCCAGATCCGACCCAAATTTGCCTGAAAAATGGATTTGACGCAAAGCGCCTTTTCCAGGTGGTGTACACCGCGAAAGACCCCTATGTCTTGGGCGTGGGGTTTGCTGCTTGGCGCGACGTCGGTCAATTTTTCAAGACCACAGCGGTTGACGACCAAGGCACGCCCAACCCGGTCGCCAAAGCCGTCACGCACAGCATCGGGCGCGGTATATCGCAGTCGGGCAACTTTGTACGTGGCTGGTTGCACCTGGGCTTTAATCAGGGCGAAGATGGCAAACAGGTGCACGACGGCTTGTGGCCCATCATTGCGGGGCGGCGTATTGCGTTGAATTTTCGCTGGGCGCAGCCGGACGGCGTATTGGAGCTGTACCAAGCTGGCAGTGAAGGCCCCCAGTGGTGGCGTCGCCACCCTGATCCCGTGCGGGGCGGCCGCGATGCAGGCATTCTGGATCGGTGCGAAGCCACCCAAACCTGTCCCAAGATCATGGAGCACTTTGGCTCTGCCGAAGTTTGGGCGCTGAAGCTGACCCCCGAGTGGGTCGGTACCGATGGCAAGGCCGATCTGCCGCTCCCTTCGAATGTTCGCCGTTACTACATCGCCAGCTCGAATCACGGCGGCGGCGCAGGTGGATTTGACAGCAGTTTGCCCGGTGTTGGCTTGCCAACCAAAGGCCCCATGTGCCCCGGCAATAATTTTGGCGTTGGCATGCTGCCTGCCAACCCTGTGCCACATACGGAAACAGTCAATGCGCTGCGGGCACATTTCCGGCAGTGGGTCATGCGCGAAACAGCGCCGCCACCCAGCCGCTGGCCCCGCCTGGCAGAGGGGCAGCTGGCACAGGCCAGCAAGGCGGGCATCCAGTTTCCCAACTTACCCGGATTACGCCCAACGGTGCCTGAGGCCGACTTCATCATGCCCGTGCACGACTATGACTGGGGCCCGGAATTTGATCCAGTTGACGGCTCCGGTGTGCCCACGCTCGCACCTCCCAAGATTAAGCAGGTTTTAAACATGCTGGCCCCCAAGGTCGATGCCGATGGCAATGAGTTGGGCGGCGTGCCTGTGGTGCTTTTGGATGCACCACTGGGCACCTACCTGGGCTGGAACGTGACGGATGCCGGTTTCCATGCTGGCCAGATCTGCAACTATGTGGGCGGCATGCTGCCGTTTGCGCGCACGGCACAGGCGCGTCAAGCACAAAGCGATCCTCGCCCGTCGCTGGAAGAACGCTACGGCAACCATGAGGGTTACGTCAGCGCCGTTCGCCAAGCGGCCCAGCGCGCACAAGCCGAAGGCTTTTTGCTGGCAGAAGACGCCGCCCGTCTGATCAAGGCCGCCAGCGACAGCGCTGTGCTGCGTTAAATTCCACCTCTTTCTAGATTTCACTTGCAATCGTATAAATCGGAGACTTTTCACATGACCGCTTTGTCCTTATTGAACCGACGCACGCTGTTGACTTGCGCAGCCGCCACCGCTGCAATGACCAGCGGATTGGCACTGGCGCAAAACACCTGGCCCGCGAAGCCCGTCACCTTGATCGTGCCATTCCCTGCTGGCGGGGGTACAGACGCTTTTGCCCGCCCCATGTCTGGTGCGTTTTCCAAGCAAACCGGTCGTACCTTGGTGATCGAAAACAAGGGCGGTGCGGGCGGTACGCTTGGCGCAGGTTTGGCCGCACGTGCGCAGCCGGACGGCTATACCTTGTTCATGGGGGCGGTGCATCACGCCATTGCGCCCAGCATGTACAAGAAGCTGGACTATGACCTGGAGCGTGACTTCGTCCCCCTGGCCTTGCTGGCCAAGGTTCCGCAGGTTCTGGTGGTCAATCCCAAAGCCATGGCGGTAGAAAATTTTCAGGAATTTCTGAAGCTGGTGAAGGCCAACCCCGCCAAGTACAACTATGGCTCCGCTGGTACCGGCACCTCGCACCACATGGCGGGTGAACTGTTTAAGCTTCAAACTAAAACCTTCATCACGCACATCCCCTACACAGGCGCTGGCCCAGCGCTGCGTGACTTGGTGGGCGGGCAGGTTGACATGATGTTTGACGGCCTAGGTTCCAGCGCTGTCCACATCAAGGGCGGGCGTATCAAGGCGCTGATGGTGTCCGGTAATAAGCGCAGCCCCGCCTTCCCCGACGTACCGTGCGCGGCGGAGCTGGGTTTGCCTGACTACACGGTCTCGACCTGGTATGGCTTATGGGCACCCAAAGGCACCCCCGCTGATGTGCAAACACGCGTGGTGGAAGAGATCAATAAACTGGCCGCCGCTGATGACATCAAGGCCTCCTGGGCCACCAACGGCGCAGAGTTCGGCACGCTGACACCGAAGCAATTTGGCACCTTTGTCAGTGGCGAAATCAAACAGTGGGCTGCCGTGGTGAAGGCGTCCGGCGCCAAGCTTGATTAATCTGAGTGCAGATTGCCGTTTCGGCATATCTGTATTCAATAGTTTGCTATCAAATTTGAACTACAAAGCATGAGTAAATCCCAAAATAACGGCAATCACAACCTCTTTGCTGCTTTGCGCGCTGCCTTCCCCAAAGATCTGAGTGCCATTGCCGTAGAAACCGACAACGGCCTGTTCTATTCCTGGGCAGACCTGGAGCAGGCTAGCGCCAAAATGGCCAATTTGCTGGTGTCGCTGAAGTTGCCCGCTGGTGCTCGCGTGGCGGTGCAGGTTGAAAAATCAGTCGAAGCCATGATGCTGTATCTGGCCACCATTCGGGCCGGTTACGTCTTTCTGCCACTCAACACCGCCTATCAAAGCGCCGAGATCGAATACTTCATCGGCAATGCCGAGCCCTCGGTGGTCGTGTGTTCACCCAAGAATTTCGGTTGGGTCAGCAAGATTGCGTTCAAGGCGGGCACACAAAGCGTGTTTACGCTGGGTGACGACCGCACCGGCAGTTTGCTAGAGCGCTCTGTGCACTGCAGCGACCAGCACACGCCGGTGCAGAGCGCTGCCGACGATTTGGCCGCCATCCTGTACACCAGTGGCACCACAGGTCGCAGCAAGGGGGCCATGCTGACGCACGGCAACATGCTGTCTAACGCGCAAATGCTCAAAGACTATTGGGGTTGGACGGCGACAGGCGGGCCAGACGGTCGTGGCGACGTGTTGATTCACGCGCTGCCCATCTTCCATGTGCACGGCCTGTTTGTCGCCATTCACGGCGCGCTGATCAACGGCAGCAAGATGATCTGGATGGCCAAGTTTGACCCCAAGCTGGCCGTTCAAAAAATGAGTGAGGCGACCGTGTTCATGGGCGTGCCCACGCTGTATGTCCGCATGCTGGCAGAGCCCGGCTTGACCCGCGAGGCGGTTAAGCACATGCGTCTCTTCGTTGCTGGCTCCGCACCGTTGCTCTTGGAAACCTTTAACGAGTGGAAAGAGCGCACAGGCCAGACGATTCTGGAGCGCTACGGCATGAGTGAAACCGTGATGCTCACGTCCAACCCCTACGCCGCAGATGCGCGCTATGCCAATCAAAGCGAGCGCCGTGGCGGCACGGTGGGCTTCCCGCTGCCAGGTGTGAGCCTGCGGGTGCAAGACGACGAAGGCCAGTCATTGCCCACGAATGAAATTGGCGGCATCCAGGTCAAAGGCCCCAATGTGTTCAGCGGCTACTGGCGCATGCCCGAGAAGACGGCGGAAGAGTTTACGAAGGACGGATACTTTAAAACCGGTGACGTCGGCAAGATTGACGAACGCGGCTATGTGCACATCGTGGGCCGATCCAAAGACCTGATCATCAGCGGCGGCTACAACGTCTACCCCGCAGAGATTGAGGGCTATATCAATGAATTGCCCGGCGTGGCTGAGAGCGCTTTGATTGGTGTGCCGCACCCAGACTTTGGCGAAGTGGGGATTGCCGTCGTGATCGCCAAGCCCGGTGCCGCCTTGAATGCCGACAGCATCTTGGCCGACCTCAAGTCCAAGCTCGCTAATTTCAAGATTCCCAAGCGCTGTGTGGTAGTGCCAGAGTTGCCGCGCAACACCATGGGCAAGGTGCAAAAGAACCTGTTGCGCGATCAGTACAAGGCGAGCTTTACGGCTTGAACGGCCGCGACTATTTTGCGAACACCCCGTGATCGCGGGGTTCCGTGCTAAAGGCGATTTCCCTAAACTTGCGTTCAGCAATAAGGGATTTATTGCCGGGTTACTGTCCTTTGATACACGGAGTTCATATGAAAAAAGTCGCTATCGGTTTGGTTTTGCTCGCTGTTACCAGCATGTCTTTTGCCGTCAATGGCTGCTGGAGAAACGGCAAATACGTGATGTGCTCGATTGACTCTGCACAAGAGTCATCCACTCAGCGCTGATACTTCTCTGCGCCAACAAAAACGCCGCTTCCAAGCGGCGTTTTTCTTTTCGGCAAAGCCGTGGCGCGGTAACGTTCAGGCGACTTGAGAAAGCTTGGTCATATAGGCCTTCACGCCCGTGGCCACATCCGCAAAGGCATGATCGCATCCTGCCGCACGCAGGGCTGTCAAGTTCGCCTGGGTATAGCTTTGGTATTTGCCGCGCAAGGCGTCCGGAAAACCAATGTATTCGATCAGTCCGTTTGACACAGCTTGGTCTAGGCTCATGTCTATTGCGCCGGGTTGAAGGCTATTGACCACCGCCAAGGCCACGTCGTTGAAGGGTTGCGCCCGCCCGGTGCCGAGGTTGAAGATGCCAGACTTTCCCGGGTTATCGAAGAACCATAAATTGACAGCGACCACATCGTCAATGAAGACAAAGTCGCGCATCTGGCCGCCTGCGGCATAACCGCCGTATTCACCAAACAGCTTGACCTTGCCGTCCGCTTTGAACTGGTTGAACTGGTGGAAGGCCACACTGGCCATGCGTGCCTTGTGTTGCTCACGCGGGCCATAAACGTTGAAGTATCTGAAGCCCACTGTTTGGGTCGAAGCGCCTTGAAACTGCGATCCAATTGCTCGGCGCAGCCACTGGTCAAACAGCAATTTGCTGTAGCCATAGACGTTGAGCGGCTTCTCAAATTCTGGTGACTCGCGGAAGGTGTCCGAGCCGCCGTAGGTTGCGGCAGAGGATGCATACAGCAGCCGGGTGTTTTGGTGCTGGCAGGCGGTGAAAAGGTCGCAGGACAAGCTGAAGTTGTTCTTCATCATGTACTGGCCGTCGCTCTCCATGGTGTCGCTGCAGGCTCCTTCATGGAAAACCGCTTCAACCTGACCATAGTGGCCGCTCGCAAAGCGGCTGTAGAAGTCCCCCGCATCAACGTAGTCGGCAATTTGCAAATCAGCCAGATTGCGAAACTTGTCGCCTTGGGTCAGGTCATCGACACAGATGATGTCGGTGATGCCACGCGCATTCAGCCCCTTGACGATGTTGCTGCCAATAAACCCGGCCGCACCGGTAACGACGATCTTGATCATGCAAACAGTTCCTCAAAAGACGCGGTGGCCGTGCCAAATTTGCCAACCACAATGCCACCCGCTTTGTTGGCCAGCGGTACCGCTTGGCGCAGGCTCAGACCAGCCGCCACCATGGCGGCGAGCGTCGCAATAACGGTGTCACCGGCCCCCGTGACGTCAAAAACTTCGCGCGCATTGGCTTTGACGTGAAGCTCACCTTCGCCGTCAAACAAAGTCATGCCGTCTTCACTGCGGGTGAGTAATACGGCGTCCAGTCGCAACTGTTCGCGCAAGGCGTGGGCTTTGTTGGTCAGATCGGCTTCGCTCGTCCAGGCCCCAATGACTTGCTGCAATTCAGCTTGATTAGGTGTGATGACCGTGGCCCCGGCATAGCGCGAATAGTCGCTGCCTTTGGGGTCTACTAGCACAGGTCTTCCCGCCTTACGCGCAGCAGCAATCATGTCGATGACGTGCGTTAAGCCGCCTTTACCGTAGTCAGACAACAGTACCGCCTGGTGGCCAGGCAGCAGGGTGGCATAAATGGCTGATTGCGAGGCCAGCACTTCGCTGGGCGGGGTGTTTTCAAAATCCAGGCGCAGCAATTGTTGGTGACGGCCAATGATGCGCAGCTTGACGGTGGTCTTCAGGGCCGCGTCGCGGCCAAAATGGGTTGCTATGCCAGTCTTGGCGACCAGGGCTTCCAAGGTATGGCTGGCTTCGTCTTCGCCAACCACGGTTACGAGTGACGCCTGTGCACCTACGGTGACGACGTTGTAGGCCACATTGGCTGCACCACCAATGCGCTCTTCGGTGCGGGTGATGCGCACCACGGGCACAGGGGCTTCAGGGCTGATGCGGTCTACCGGGCCATGCCAATAGCGGTCGAGCATGGCATCGCCCACGACCAGCACACGACTGGCGGCCAGGGTGGATCGGTCGACTGATTCCAGTTGTTGGGTAAAGATTCGGGTCATGAAGGGTCAAAGTTCTTCTACGCGGCGGGCAGGGTAGCTGTCCCAGCTTTGGCAGCCGGGGCATTGCCAGAAATGTTGCCGGGCTTCAAATCCGCAGGCGGCGCAGCGGTAGCGGCTCAAGGGTTTGACGGCGTGGTCAAGCGCGCGCTGGACTTGAGGGTGAAATTGCTCGTGCTCCAGTTTTTCACCCGCGATCCACTGGGCTGCGGCAATCAGTGAAGGCTCGCGTTCCAGGTGGCGCAGGTACCAGTCTCTCGGTGTGCCATTGCCTTCGTCCAGCGTGACCAATGCGTCCATCACGTCCAGCGTGGCCGTTTGGGCATAGCTGTCGCTCAAAACTTGCCGCGCTTCGTCCTGCCGATGGCAGGCAATGGCTGCGCTTGTGAGGGGCTTGGCCATTAAGGGCATCGCGCCTGGTGCTTTGCGTGCGGTGGCCAACAGTGTCTGTAAGGCCTCTTCAGCTTGTCCCAGTTGCATTTGCACGGCGGCGAGTTCAATGCCGGGGCGAGGCGTATCACCCGCGACTGCGATGGCTTTTTGCAGGAGTTCAATGGCTTGATCGGGAGCCGCTTTGGCGGCTTGTTCGCACAGGTAATGTGCACGTCGAACGCCAAACTGCCCTTGCCCTGAGGCTTCCAACTGTGACGCAATTTCTGCGGCTTGCGGCCAGTCACGAGAACGCTCGTAAATGGCCAGCAATGCGATGGCGGCCTCGACTTCAAACGGCGTGCCCTTCAGCTTGCGCAGGGCAGCCTCGGCACGGTCCAGTAGACCCGCCTTTAAAAAGTCCAAGGCCAGGGCATGTTGCGCACGCTGACGGTCAGGCTCGCCCAGGTCAGCGCGGGAGAGCAGGTGTTCATGCACGCGCACTGCGCGTTCATATTCACCGCGCCTGCGGAACAGATTGCCCAACGCGAAATGAAGTTCAGACGTGTCTGGATCGTTTTGGACGGCTTCGATGAAGGCGTCGATGGCCTTGTCTTGCTGCTCGTTCAGCAGAAAGTTCAGTCCGCGAAAGTATGCTTTGGGTGCGTTGCGGTTTTCCAGGCGCAGTTGCTGCCAGTCCAGGCGTGAGGCCATCCATCCCAGGCCAAACGCCACAGGCAGGCCCAGCAGAATCCAGCTGAGGTCAAACTCCATGGTGCGGGGCAACGCCGTCAATGATGGGCGGTACTGCCATCTCACTGATCTTGCCTGGCTCAGTGGCCTCAACGCTTGCTTTGGCACTTGCCGAGGCGGCGGGTAACTGCTTTTTCATGCGGCGTGCAATTTGTCGATGGGTCCACCACCGAGGCACCATGCCAAGCACACCCACCATGACGCCTGCTGCAAATGCTGCCAGCACGACCAGCACCATGGGTGCCTGCCAAAGTCTGCCAAAAAAGAAATTGACAGTCGCGTCCTGCTGATTATTCAGGGCGAAAGCGAACAGGGTAAAAAAAATGGCTGCCTTAAGTGTCCACTTAAGCAGCCACGCGAATTGTTTCATCGGTGTTTCCAGTGACTGAGCAATTTTAGCGGTCAGGCGCCGAAGGCTTTGGGGGATTTGACGGAATTGGCTTCGAGTTGCGCGGTACGCTGATCGACATCTTCACGCAGGGCTTTGCCTGGTTTGAAGTGAGGGACGCGCTTTTCAGGAATGGCAACACTTGCGCCGCTGCGTGGGTTGCGGCCAATACGAGGTGGGCGGCGGTTGATCGAAAAGCTGCCAAAGCCACGGATTTCAATGCGGTGGCCTCGTTCCAAGGCGTCGCCCATCGCATCCAGAATGGTTTTAACGGCAAATTCCGCATCCTTGTGCGTCAGTTGACTGAAGCGGGCGGCCAGTTCTTCAACAAGGTCTGAGCGGGTCATGGTGATGTTTAGAAAATATTCGCAAACGATCTGCACTTAGCAAATGTTACTCAAATGACTTGCGGACAAGCTCTAAAAGAAATCAGCGACCTGTGAGTGCTGCGATTGTTTGCAATCGGCAGCACAGAGCAGGTCGCTGTGAGTCAGGCTAATTCAGAAGTGAATCTGAATCGGCTGATCAGTTGTTGTTGTCGAGCTTGGCGCGCAGCAATGCGCCCAGGCTGGTCGTGCCAGCGTTTTCACGCGAAGACTGTTGGCTCAGAGACTGCATAGCTTCTTGCTGGTCAGCCTGATCCTTAGCCTTGATGGACAACTGGATGTTGCGGGTCTTGCGGTCGATGTTGACCACCACTGCGCTGACTTCGTCGCCTTCTTTGAGCACGCTGCGGGCATCTTCGATGCGGTCGCGGCTGATTTCAGAGACGCGCAGGTAACCCATGATGTCTTGGCCCAGATCGATTTCTGCGCCGCGAGCATCAACGGTCTTGACCTTACCGGTAACGGTTTGGCCCTTGTCATTGACGGTGGTGAAGGTGGTGAAGGGGTCGGAATCCAACTGCTTGATGCCCAAGCTGATGCGTTCACGGTCCACGTCCACAGCCAACACGATGGCTTCAACTTCTTGGCCCTTCTTGAATTCGCGCACGGCGACTTCGCCAGTTTCGTTCCAAGACAGGTCAGACAGATGCACCAAGCCGTCGATGCCAGCAGCCAAGCCGACGAACACGCCGAAATCGGTGATGGACTTGATCGGGCCCTTGACGCGGTCGCCACGCTTGGTGTTTTGCGCGAACTCTTGCCATGGGTTGGCCTTGCACTGCTTCATGCCCAAGGAGATGCGGCGCTTGTCTTCGTCGATTTCCAGAACCATGACTTCGACTTCGTCGCCCAGCGTCACGAGCTTGGCAGGAGCGATGTTCTTGTTGGTCCAGTCCATTTCAGACACGTGCACCAAACCTTCGATGCCGGGTTCCAGTTCCACAAACGCGCCGTAGTCGGCGATGTTGGTGATCTTGCCGAACATGCGGGTGCCTTGTGGGTAGCGGCGGTTGACGCCCATCCATGGGTCGTCGCCCATTTGCTTGAGACCCAGGGACACGCGGTTCTTTTCGGTGTCGAACTTGAGGATCTTGGCGGTGATTTCTTGACCCGCAGTGACCACTTCGGAAGGATGACGCACACGACGCCATGCCATGTCGGTGATGTGCAACAGGCCGTCAATGCCACCCAGGTCAACGAATGCACCGTATTCGGTAATGTTCTTGACCACGCCGTGAACCACAGAACCTTCTTTGAGGGTCTGCATCAGCTTGGCGCGCTCTTCGCCCATAGAGGCTTCCACCACAGCGCGGCGGCTCAACACCACGTTGTTGCGCTTGCGGTCGAGCTTGATGACCTTGAATTCCATGGTCTTGTTCTCGTAGGGAGACAAGTCCT